>Ga0302277_1000074_pt1 | contig 75398 bp, 76 predicted proteins | sample III_Bog_N3_1_FD_198759 | JGI IMG/M metagenome (GOLD analysis project Ga0302277, IMG submission 198759) | Peat permafrost microbial communities from Stordalen Mire near Abisko, Sweden - III_Bog_N3_1 | ecosystem: Environmental > Terrestrial > Soil > Wetlands > Peat | place: Sweden: Abisko... | reverse complement strand
CCAGGCCAGCCAAATCTGCTTCCGTCTTCACATTTTTCATGACGAGATTATCAATGCCGATGTTCTGCGCGCGATCATGGCTGGGGTCTTTCAGGTCAATGAACCGCGCCGTGCCGACGGACACGTTTAGCACATCCACGCCCCGAAAATCCAGACCCGTCCGCTGCTTGAATTCCTTTAGCCCGATGTTGCCACCCGGCGCGTTTTTGGCGGGCAGCGCGACGCCGAGCGAAAATAGATTTGTCTGGCCGGCTTCGTTCCGCACGATGTCGAGTTCGCCGAGATTGAAGCGCATGAGCGTGATGTGAATCTGGTTTTTCACCAGCGCGGCGCGGTCGTATTCGACATGGATTTCGCGAATGTCCAGAAACGGCGTGCCGCCGAAGGCCGGCGGATTGTAGAGCCGCAGGTTTTCGATGCTCACCACCGGCTCCAGCAGGCCGACATGAAATTTCCCGATCTCCGCGTCCATGCCGGTCTGCGCGCGGATGCGGTTTTCCGCGATGACGCGCAGAATCGTGTCCAGCGACAACAGCAAAACCACCGCCAGCACCACGACCAGCAGCACCGCGCCGAAAAACCATTTCAAAATCTTCTTCATCAGAATTTTCGATTCACGATATACGATTTACGCGCCATGTCCATGTTGGGAGCGGCTCGTAAATCGTAATTCCAAAATCGTAAATTCAAACCGCCACATCCTCCGGTCGCACTTCGAGACATTCGTCCTGATCTTCCCAGATCACCGCCGCGTAATTGTCCAGCAACTTCGGCGCGAGTTCAGCACCGGCGATGGACAAAAGTTTTTCCGCCGACTGCGCCGCGTTTTCGTAGGCCGCATCGTAATTGCCCGTGCGCTTGCGCTGGCGGTCGTCCCAGTGCGCGACGGCGTGGACCGGCTCGTAATTTTTCGCCCACGGTTCGAGAACTTCGCGCAGCTCAGCGGGCAGTTCGTCGAACGGCACCAGGATTTCGTTGCAATGCTGGCAGATCAAACCCTCCGTGCGCACATCGCGCGTGAGCAACGGCAGGAACGGCGCGCGGCAGCACGGCGAAGTCGCGTAGGCGGCGGGCGCGGTGGCGAGGCGCTTGTGCCAGATTTGCCGGCCATGCGCGACCTGCGCGGCGAGGCGATACGCGCCGACGAGCGGATGCGACAGCCGCCAGGCGCGGCCTTCGAGCTGGCCGAGCGTCTGCGCGAGCCAGCGCGCCAGCGTGAGGTCGTCCCACGACACGAACGCGCGACCGTATTCCGTCCACAACGAATCGAGCGGCGAATTGGAAGCCATTTCCATGCAGGCAGTCTGGCGCGGGAAAAATGTTTTGTCGAGCGGCGTTGAACGGGCAAAAGAAATTCCAGCCGGTCAAGCTTTGAGCCGCGAAGGCTTGAACGGATAAAATTCCACTTTACAAAAACGGGCGTCACGAATTGCCGCATCGCAGGTGATCAATGTCAGATTCATCACCTTCGCCGTCGCGGCGATGACCCGGTCAAACGGATCGCCGGAAAAATCCTCCGGCAAATCATTGCTCACGGCCGCGATTTCCGGCGTCAGTTCCAACACTTCAATGTCCGCCGCCAATCCGCGTTTGAAAAAATCTTCCAACGCGGCGTTGACTAGCAGACGTCCGCGCCGATGAAGAATGGCACATTCGAGAAGACTGATGGAGCAAAGCCCTTTATGTTCCAAGTTATCCAAGAGATTTTCAATCCTTGCTGGAACAATTTCAGGAGTCAGAACATCGTTGGCCCACGGCGCGGTATCCAGCAGATACTTCAAACCAGGCCTTTCCATTCAGATTTGTCTATTGGTTCGGGAGAGAGTGGAATGCCCTTTGATAAATGTTTGCCTGCGCCAAAATGCCCGGCAGGTTTTTCCATCTTGAAAACAAACCGTCTACCGTTCCGGTCCACCAGTTTGACGGGCGAGCCGGTCATGGCCTGGCGTTTGTAATGGGAAAACCGCTTGATGAAATCCCGTGTAATTACGTCCATGTCATACATCATGTATGACAACATGGGAAATGTCAAGAACAGAGGATTTCGCTGACATTTATCTTGTGCTTCAAACAGTAAGCCCCGTTATCCACGTATTTTTCCGCCCACCATTTCAGTCCGGCGCGTTCTTGCTTGGACAATTTGCGGACGACTTTCGCCGGTGCGCCGAGGACGAGCGAGCCGGGCGGGATTTTTGTTCCCTGCGTCACGAGCGCCTTCGCGCCGATGAGCGATTGTTTGCCGATAATCGCGCCGTCCAAAATCACCGCGCCCATGCCGACGAGCGTTTCGTCGCCGACGGTGCAGGCGTGGACGATCGCGCCGTGGCCGACGGTGACCCAGTTGCCGACGAGGCACGGAAAATCGTCCGCGAGGTGCAGCACGGCGTTGTCCTGGATGTTCGAGTGGTGGCCGACGACGATGCGGTTGATGTCGCCGCGCAACACCGCGCCATACCACACGCTGGAATGCGCGCCAAGCGTCACGTCGCCGATGACGGTGGCGGTTTTGGCGATGAAGACATTTTTGCCGAGCGCCGGTTTTTTGCGGAGAAATGTATCAAGCTGCTTTGCCAGTTTGTTCACGCGAACATTTTAACACGAAGCGGCGGTGAAAATCAGCCGCAAAAAAGCACAAAACGCGCAAAATAAATTTCTTTTGTGATTTTTGCGACTTTTCGCGGCAACTGTTTTTGGCGCGGAGCGAAAACGCTTGAAAAATTATTTTGCCGGGAGCAAAGTCAAAATAGTGAAGCAGAATTGGCCACAAATATAATGCTTAAAAAATATTAGGCGGCATTACGATTATGAAAAAATATACAAATTCGGACTTCTCGGTGTCTATTAATTGACATGAAAAAACAGGCCTCATTTTAATAGCCGGTTTGCTGGCATTATTGGTGAGTTGGCTGGCTGTTAAGCGCTGGCAATTAGCAGCACATCCTCATGTTCTTCCACAATTCGCCAATGCCGATCGGGTTGTCTTGGGTTGGCAATCTAACCCTGAAATTACAGTCACTGGTGACAAGGTGAGCGAAATTGTCCATCTCATAACAACAGCCAGGCGCATTACTGATACGGCAGGACGACGCGAACCCATCGGCATTATGTTGCTTAATGAAGTGCGATTTTATCAGGGCACAAATTACCTTGGTAAAATTGATACCTCCTGCGGGCTGTTTTCCACCGGCGGTGTTGATGGGTATGAAGCCGAGAAAGAGAAGATGGAATCACTGGTTGATGAACCTGTTTTGAAGATGGTGGAAAAAGATCAGAGATTCAAAACACAATCAACGCCGCCCAACAGCTAGACGGGCTGCAAATTTTCTTCGCGACGAGCGCGCACGATATTAATTTTCAAATGGGTCGAACGCGCGGCGGGTGCCAGAGTAAAATCGCCGATGACGGTGGCGTTTTTGGCGATGAAGACATTTTTGCCGAGCGCCGGTTTTTTTGCGGAGAAATCTGCCAAGCTGCCCTGCCAGTTTGTTCACGCGGGGAATTTACCCGCAGACTTGCTGGATATGAAAAACAAAAAAACTGATTACGGCGGCGGTTTACCATTGGATTCATCTTCCGCCAGACTGGCGGCGAAAAATTTTTGATACGCGAACGACGCGAGCATGGCGATGACAGCCACGCCGATGAACGCGCCGATGCGGTAAAGCTGGTTGAGCCGCGCGAGGTCGTGGAAGAAAAGTTTGAGGATGGTCACGCAGAGCAGACCCATCGCGGCGTAGCGGGTCGCGGGAATTTTTCGCATGATGCCGACGACCAGCAGCACGAGCGCGAACAACGCCCACGCGATGGAATAGCTCATGTCGCGCGCGAAGTTGCCGTTGAACTGAAACGTCAGCGTCGAGCCGGGTTCACTGAAGTAATCGGCAATTTCGATGTTCAAAAGCAGGAACGCCAGCACGGTGCCGAGCGCGGCGAGAATCGGCGGCGTGTTGGAATTCAAAACCAGGTTGCGCGGCGGCGCGAGAAATTTTGCCCCGACGAACAGGCAGACGGTCACGATGCCATAAGTGTAGAGATACCAGTTGAAGATGGGCGCGGCGCTGCGCTGGTGATATGCGAGCACGGCGGGATTGAACGCGAGCCGGACGAACGCAACGACGAGCAGGCCGACGCCCGTAACCGGCAATCCCGGATGCGGCACGCGATGGAACAGCCATAGCAGGGCCGCGCCTTCGAGCGCCCAGCCAAGGGTGATCCACTGATGCTTAAATTGAACCGGACAAATCAGCGTGATGAAAAACAGCGCGACACCGCCGAACCACGCGAGTTGCGCCAGTCGCGCCCGGTTCTCAACCGGGATTTTTTTCAGGACGATTGCCAGGCTCACCATCGGGGGAATCGCAAACGCGGCGGCCAACAGACCCATGATGTCGTTCGGATAAGCGGCTTTCACCAGCCGGTGGATGAGGAAAAATTGCGGCAGGCCGGCCAGCGCCGCCGCCGCCCACGGAACAACCTTGCCGGAAAAGTGTTTCAGAAATAAAAACGGGAACAGGGCGAACGCCGTGAAGAAACCCAGATACCAACCCAGCGGCACGGTGGCGGTGGCGGGGTTGAAATGATTGAAGTGCCACGCGGATTCCAGCGCGGCCACGGAGATGAGTCCGACGGCGGGCAGCCCGTCGAGTGAAAATAATTTTGCCACCCCGAACAGCAGCCCGACCAGCAGCAGCGCTAGGCCGAAGATGGGCGAGGGATTTTCCAGCGGCAACCGCAGCGTGGCCATGATGAGCAGTAGAAACGGCAGGACGACGGCGAACGCAGGAAGTTGCGCCGCCACGTCGGCGGGCGCGGAAAAGCCGCCACCAAATCTGCTTCCCGGGGCAAAAATTTTCGGGCTGAACTTGTGCGCCAGCCAGATTCCGACGGCGACGAAGATGATTGAAAACGTGCCGAGCAGCAAAAGCGAATCGGGCAGGCCGGTCAAATCCGCCGGAATTTTCCAGATAAATTCGCCCAGCGCGGCGAGTGTCAGGCCGAGCACGATCAGCACCGGCCAAAGTGAAAGCGTCGCCAGGGCCATCACGAAGGCCAGAACGTCCACTAGCAGCACGAAAGGCCAGACGACCAATGAAATGTCCGCGAGCTGGAAAATCGGGAACAGCACCAGCGCGAGCGAAAGCGCAGGAAACATCCGGCTACCCCAGAGCGGCGCGGCCAGGCTGCGCTGGCGTTGCAGCACCACCGGGAACACGGAATGAAAGACCGCAAAGATGAAATAGAACGCGAGCGCGGCCTTGAGCATGCCACTGTCAAGAGATTGCTCCGTCCAGAACAAGAGCAATCCAAACACTCCGAGTCCGGCCACCGGCTGCGCGTTGGCCGCCTCGTCATCCAGCCACGCGAGCGCGGCGACGCCCAGATCAATCAGGAATACGAAGCCGAACATGAGCCACGGTTGTTGCGCCAGCGACGCGAAGGTGAGAAACCAACCGGTGAATAGAATGGCGACGGCGGCGAGTCCGAGCAATGCCCCGGTGAACCATCGGTTCGACCGTTGGCAGGATTTTGCGCCGAGGGCCGCGCCCAGAAACAGCACGTTGAATCCAAACAGCACGCCCAGCGCGACGAAAATTTTATCACCTTCAAAATATTTTCCGACGGTGAAAAAATCACCCGCCCAGCCGATTTGCATCCAGGCCGTGCCAAGGGCGGCCAGCGCGGTGAGAAAATACCAGCGGCGATGGAGCGCGACAAAAATCAGTCCGGCGTCAAGAATGGCGATGTAGCCGAAAAGACCGAGCGGGTTATCCTCGCCCGTGGAAATCAGCATCGGCGTCAGAAATCCGCCCAACATTCCAAGAACGGCGACGACCAGGGCATTGAGCCGGACGGCCAGGGTGAACGCCACCGCCGTGACGAAAATCATCACCAAAAAAGTTTGAACCGGCGCGAAGAACGGGAATTTGTAGATCGAATGGCAGGCGAACGTGACCGCGTAAAGAATGACGACGCCCGTCGCACACAGCGTTTGTGCGCCCACGGCATATTGCTGGCGGCGGTGAATGATCGTCCCGGCAACGAGCAGAAAAATGCCGGTGAGAAAACCCGCCGTCATGCGGACTTCGGGCGAGACGAGGTTGTGGTCGAACGAATACTTCACCGCCAGCGCCACGCCAATGAAAGCGGCAAGGCCGCCGACGTAGGCAAACATTTTCACACCCATGAATTGTTCCCAGTTGATAGGCGGCTTGGTTTTGGCCGGCGGAGTCGGCGTTGACCGGATGGGTGCGACGAAAACCGGCGGCGGCGTGGCGACGGGCGGATGTTGCAGCGAACTGACGGGCGGCGGCGCGGTGACGATCGGCTGCGGTGGCGCAACTGGAGCCGGAGTGAAGATTTCCGGTTGTGGCGCTGGCGCTGGCGCAACCGGTTTTGCCGATTCCTTTTCCTTTTTGAGCCGGGAAAGTTCAAGTTCAAGTTCGGCGAGCCGGCGGGAAAATTCCTCGAGACGATCCCTGACACTGACGGAGCGTGCAATCAGCCACCCGGCCAGAGCAATTGGAATTCCCAGAACAACCAAGATAATGACGGGCATCATTTCCATATTTTGCTTGAGCGGACGATACGACTTGGCGGCACAAATTGAAAGAAAATGAGTGCGGAGCGAAAACGCTTGAAAAATTATTTTGCCGGGAGCAAAGTCAAAACCGTGAAACAGCAAACACGATCATTTTTTAGTTGGATGCCAACTGCAATTGTGTTGTGGGCATTCGGCGTGATTTTTGCAATTGCCGCCGTCGTATGTCTGTTGGATGCGAGGCAGGCTGCACACGGTTACACTGATTCATTTTATGCACCGACGCTTGCCTTGATTGGTGACACTCAACATGCGGCGCGGTGGTTTCTGCGCGGCGCGTTTGCGGACGCCTCGGTTGCGGCACTTTGCATTCTCGGCTGGTATTTGATGCGGCGGCGACTTTCGGCCACACTTGCTTTGGGCGGCATTGCGGTGATGGCTGCGGCTTATATCATTTGCCATCGTTCACTTATTTATTTGTTCCGAGGTGCGAGTATTGAGTATTGGTTTGATTTAGTGCTGGAGTTGCCATTTTTAATTTATGCGATTATTTATGCCTATCGCGAGTGCCGAAAAGCCGCAGCCTAACAATTAGACAGCTTTGCAAATTTCCTTCGCTCCATTTGCGCGGGATTTTAATTTTCAAACTGGTCGAACGCGCGGCGGGTGCTAAAGTCTAATCGCCGATGACGAAAGAAAAATCCAGCCGCCCCGCGCCGCGCCGGAAACTGCCGCGCTCGTTCAAGGACTTGACGCCGGCGAAGCATTTCAACCCCGCCACATTTTTCCGCGAGATGATCTTGAAGGGCTGGTTCACGCCGCGCCACGGCCAGCCGCGCCGCCCGGTCTTCCCAAAACTCAAGCACGGCGAGGTCGCCATCACCTGGATCGGCCACGCGTCATTTTTAATTCAATTCACAGACTTGAACGTGCTGATCGACCCGAATTTTGCGAACTGGCTGTTCTGGCTCAAACGCATCAAGCGCGCCGGCCTGAAGATCAAAGATTTGCCGCCGATTGACCTCGTGCTGCTGACGCACGCGCACTTCGATCATTTTCACAAGCCGACATTGCGCAGATTGCCGCATCCGAAGATCGGCATCATGCCGCGCGGCGTCGGCGACCTGGCGCACAACCTCGGCTTCACGCGCGTCGTGGAGCTGGAGCAGTGGGAAAGTTTTTCGCCGGGCGACTGGAAGGTGACGTTCACGCCGAGCAAGCATTGGGGCGCGCGGACGCTTTACGACAGCCATCGCGGCTACGGCGGATTTGTGCTGGAGCATCAGGGCCGGAAAATCTATCACGCGGGCGACAGCGCGTATTTCCACGGCTTCAAGGAAATCGGCCGCAAGCTCGCGCCGGAAATCGCGCTGCTGCCGATCGGCGCGTATCACCCGGAAAGTTTCCGCAAAGTCCACATGGGGCCGGATCAGGCGGTGCAGGCGTTCAAGGATTTAGGTGCGAAATGGTTTGTGCCGATGCACTACGGCACTTTCAAACTGTCGTTCGAGGATTTGTCCGAGCCGCCGCGCTGGCTGATGGAAATCGCGGCGGAAGAAAACCTGACGCGGCAGATAAAAATTCTCGACGAGGGCGTGCCGATGGTGTTCTGATTGGCAAAATTAAAGCGCCATGTTTGAATTTGAACTGCCCGAAAAATTCCGCCGCTTCGTTCCGCTCGCCGTTTGGCTGGTCGTCGCGCTCGTCATCATTTTCATTCCGTTAAAAATCATCGAATACGGCTATCTGCCCGGCGACGACGCGCTGCGGCATTGCGCGAAGGCCGTCAGCGGCAAGTCGTGGCCGGAAATCCTGGTGCTGGGGCCGACGTTCAAGATTGACCAGAGCATCGGCTGGCATGGCATTCTCGGCGCGGTGCATCAGGCGACCGGCTGGGACGCGGAAGCGCTGGTCATTTTTTCCGTCGTCGCGCTGTTCATCGCGGTGAACGCGGCGCTGCTGCCGTGGCTCAAGCGACCGGAGGCGTGGCTGGTCGCGCTGCTGGCGGCGATGATCGTCTCCGACCTGCCGCAGCGTTTCCTGCTCGGCCGTCCGTTCAACGTGACCATCGCCGCGCTGATGATCATTCTGTTCGTCACGCAAAAAAATAAACCGGCGCTGAAATTTTTTCTGGCGTTCGCGGGCATGATCACCGCCTGCACTTTTATCCACGGCGTGTGGTATCTCTGGCTGCTGCCGGTGGCGGCGTTTTTCTTTGCGGGTGAATTCCGCTGGGCGCTGCTCGTCGCGGGTGCATGGCTGGCGGGAACGGCGCTTTCCGCGCTGCTGACGGGACATCCGGCGGATTACGTTTCGCACGCGCTGATGATGGCGGTCAATGGCGTCGGCCAGCACCTGACCAACGTCACGCAGGTGACGGAACTCCAGCCGTTCGCGGGCGACATCCTGGCCGTCCTCATCGTCGGCGCGCTGGTGGCGCTGCGTTTGTTCACGAAGGCGAACCCCGTTTCACTCACGCGCAACCCGGCGTTCTGGCTGATGTGCGGCTGCTGGATTCTCGCTTTTCGCGTGAGCCGGTTTTGGGAAGACTGGGGCTGGCCGGCGCTGATGGTGTTGATCGTGACGGAGGTGGAATTTTTATTCGTCGCAAAATTCGCCGCCGATTCCTCGCGGCGATTGCTGCTAACAATTATTCTTGCGCTCACAACCTTTCTGGCCGTGACGAGCGATCTGGGTGGCCGCTACACGAAAAATCTGACGTGGCAATTTCTCTCGGTGGCCGAGCATCCCGAACTCGCCGGCTGGATGCCGGAAAAAGGCGGCATTTTGTATTCGCCCGACATGGGCATTTTTTACCAGACCTTCTACAAAAATCCGACCGCCGACTGGCGCTACATCCTCGGCTATGAACCGGCGCTGATGCCGGCGGAGGATTTTGAAACGTATAAGAGCATCATCTGGAACAACGGCGACGCCAAGGCCTACGCGCCGTGGGTGAACAAAATGAAAGCGGCGGACCGCCTTGTCATCCACGGCAACGGCAACGAACGTCCGAACCTGCCGCAGCTCGAATGGGATTACGGCGTGAGCGGCATCTGGATCGGGCGCACGCCAAGAACACAAATGCAGAATGGAGAATGAAGCAGGCGGAAACCGGCGAGTCTGAAAATTTGCTTCACACCGCCGGCTGCGATTTTCCTTCCCGGTCAAGCTGCCGCGCCAGCTCGAAATCTTTTTCCGTCAGCCCGCCCGCGTCGTGCGTGGTGAGCGCGAGCGTGACTTTGTTCCAGCGGATGTCCACGTCCGGGTGATGCTGCGCCTGCTCGGCGAGTTCGGCGACGGCGTTGACGAATTTCATCGCGGCGGGAAAATCCTTGAACGCAAACGTGCGCGAAATGATTTCGCCGTGGCGCGCCCATTGCGGCAGCGTCGAGAGCGCGAGGATGATTTTGGCCGGCTCCATTTTGACCTGGCCGGCGGCAAAAGTTTCCAGCGAGTCCAGGCTGACCTTCGACGCCTCGCGCAGCAGGCTAAAACCCGTTTGCAGCGACCAGACCCAAGCCAGCGCAAATAATCCGCCACCGATCAAAAGATTGCCCAAGACCACCGGATTATGCACCGTCGTGTCGCCGAACATCTGTCCGTAATACCGCATCATCATCTGAACAAACCAGAGCGTGACCAAGGCAAAGCCGACGACAGAAAGCACCAACTGTCCCGAGCCGGCCAGCTTCCGGCCGGCCAGCAGGGAACCGAGGCCGGGCGTGGCAAACTGGTTCAGCAAAACGGCATTGCGGGCCTGCGCGCGGCTAATTTTTTTTGGCGCAGAAGATGGTTTCATAAGCAATCATCAACGCGGCGAAGCCGATGGGAATGGTGAACAGCATGCCGATGCAGCACGCGCAGAAACCCGCCAGATTCACCAGCGAAATCAGGATGACCAGCCCAAAAACGAGCCACCAATGCTGGTTGACCATTTTCCAGCTCGCCTTCATGGCCGCGCCAAAATCCAGTTGCTTGTCGATGATCAACGGCAAAGTGAATTTCCAGCAGACCGAGAGATAGGTTGCCGGGATTGCGCAAACGAGGGCTACCGGCAGCGTCGCGAACACCAGTGACTTGATGGCGTCAATCGTCGCCTGATCCGGCACCGTGCCGGGATGCCAATTTTGGAACTGCCCCGCGAGCGGGATGAATTTTATGACCAACAAAATGACGAACGGAATCATGCACAATCCCACCAGCAGGCCGGTCACCAGCACGCCGAGAAACAACTGGCCGAAGGCGCGCCGGAAACCGGAAAAGATTTCGCCGGCCTCCGCCCGCTCGCCGCGATTCACCCGGATGAAAAGATAATACACGCCGCCCATCAGCGGACCGGAGCAAACGAAGTTTGCGATGGAAATCAGCGGTCCGATCACCGGAATGTTGGCCAGTCCGCCCACCACGCCTTCAATCAAAAGGTAAAGCAGCGTGCCGACAAACAGCACGCCCATGTTATTTTTCACCAGTTCCCAGCCCCGCGTGATGCAGCCGCCCAGGTCGAGTTCGTAATCGTTTTCCAAAAATTCGGCGGTGGATTTTGGCGGCGCAATCGTCGCGGGCGCGGACGATGGCGCGAACGCCGACGCAAATTCCGGGAACTGCGCCAGCGCGCGGAACTCCGCGTCGCTTTCCGCCTTCGCCTGCGACTGCGCGTTGAGCCGGCCCTCGGCGAGCCAGAGGCGCACATCCGCGTCCGTGACCGGGCCGTATTCCTTGCCGTCGCCGCCGATGATGAGGTAGTTCGCCATAAAGATGATTCTGTTGCTGCTGTTTCTAATTCATTGCTTGCGCTGAAGCAAGCTGCTTTGCCGCCAACACCAAAGCGTCACGAGCAGTGGGCGAAGGAACTTTGCCGCCGTTGCCGGGAACAAATCATCCGTCATTTCGGTTGAAAATATGTTTGATAACAAATTACGTCCACAATAGCTTTATTTTATTAAACACGACAGGCCACAAAAACTGCGGTCTAATAATTTTTAGTCCGATATGTACGCCTTCAAACACAAGCAAGTTTCTCCCGCGGCACTGGCGGTTGCTCTACTTATTTGTTCGGCTCTTTGGCTTGTCGGTGTTTGTGAGATGTTTACTAGCGGTTCCAAAGATGGATGGTCTTCGACACCTTTATTTTGGATGATGATACTTACGGTAACTCCTTTGCTTTGCATTGTTATCGGTGCCGCTTTGGTGATTATCCGTAAGCGATCAAAGTTTTCGTCGTTCGAGTGGTGGGCTTTGTTCGTAGCATTTTTCCCTGTCGCCGCTTTCACTTTGGTAGCAATCGAGATATTGTGTTATTTGATATGAATTGGCCTAACAGCTTGATAGACCGAAAAATTTCTTCACGCTGATTTTCGCTCACACATTCCGCACGAACATTTTTCCCGGCAACTGTTTCACCAGCCGCTTCATCTCCAAACCAAACAGCGCCACGCTCACCGTCGAGCTGGGCAGGCCGCTCGCGCGGATGATTTCGTCAATGCTTGCCTCGTCGCCCGCCGGAATCGCCGCGAAAATTTTCTGCTCGTTCGCGTTCAACTCCAGCGCGGGCAAAACGCCCGTCGCACTCGCGGTCGCCGGCTGATTGCTCGCGGGAAACAGATACTCGAACTCGCTCAAAATATCTTCCACGCCTTCGCAGAGCTTCGCGCCTTTTTTGATCAGATCGTGACATCCTTTGCTGCGCGGCGAATCAATCCGGCCCGGCACCGCAAAAATCTGCCGACCATATTCCGTCGCAAAATTCGCCGTGATGAGCGCGCCGCTGGACAGATTTGCCTCGACCACGACCGTGCCGAGCGTCATGCCCGCGACGATGCGGTTGCGAATGGGAAAAGTTTGCTTGTCCGCCGGCCGGTTGAAGGGAAATTGCGTGATGACCGCGCCGTTCGCCGCGATGCGCTCGAATAATTCCGCGTTTTCCGTTGGGAAAACCAGATTGATGCCGGTTCCCAAAACGGCAATCGTCCGGCCCTTGCCGCTCAACGCGCCCTGATGAGCTGCGGTATCAATGCCGCGCGCCCCGCCGCTGACCACGGTGACGCCGGTGTAGGCGAGTTGATACGCCAGCTTGCGCGCGGTCTCGATGCCGTAATGCGTGGTCATGCGCGAACCGACCATCGCCACGGCGTTTTTATCCTTCGCCGTCAGCCCACCCTTGACGTACAGCACGAGCGGCGGATCGTAAATCTCCCGCAGCGACGCCGGATAATGTTCATCGGACGAAATCAAGACGTGACAGCCGAAATCGGAAATGCGCTTCAATTCGCCCGCGAGGTCAATGGATTTTTCCCAGCCGGAAATTTTTTCCGCCGTGTCGTCGCCGATGTTCGGGACGCGCAGCAACTGTGATTTTGAAGCGGCAAGGATTTTGGGCGCGTCGCCGAAATGTTCCAGCAGCGAGCGGGCGCGTACCGGCCCGACGCCTTCGATGAGATTGAGCGCAATGAATGCTTCACGGGAGTCCATGCGATTTTTTAGCGGCTGCGGCGCGGGGCGGCAAGAATTTGTTTCGCGCTGGACTCAAATTTGCGTTGGGAATAGTGTTTCAACATGAAACGAAATGGCTTTGCTTTTGTTGTCACAGCCATTGTTATTGTCTTGGCTGCTGCTGCCGTTGCGTTCGTAACGTCGCGTCCAAAACCACAATATGTTTGTATCAACAATCTTCGTCCGTATCCACCGGAACAGTATGAGAAATGGAGAAAGGAAGAAGCGCAAGTTGGTGCTATAGTCACGAACGGATCGGCATTCTCAAATGCCATAGCAATTTTGGGAACAAATTTTATAACTTTTACAAACTGCTACAGGTTATATTTTGCTAATTTCAAATACACACTTCCGGGCAGGACAAATTCATCTAGTATTGCATTCCGGGTAGATGAGCAAATAAATGACCGAGGAACAGAAAGCGAGGTTCAGTTTATGCCCGATGGATACTATCTCTTTCCAAATTCATCAGAAACTTACGAAGAACAGAACGAAAAGAATTTATGGGTTTCCGCCAATGTGCCGAAAGGGACATCGTTTTCGAATACGGTGGCCATTTTGGGAACCAATTATACAACGATAGATTTTAATGGCATATTTTTTTACGCCAATTTCAAATGCAAACTTCCCAGTCTAGCAAATGTTACATTTCGAGTGGAAAGCAACAAAGTTGAATGGGCTCCAATGATGCCACCATCCATAACGCGATAAACACATTCCCAAGATTGCCTGCGCGATTACACGGCTTCCGGCTTTCCGGTTGACTTCGCGATTCGGACGTGACTCAATTTTGCCCGTTGAACCACATGGCCGCAAAACAATTTCACGACCAGCCAGCATGACCGCTTTTCAAAAGGGTTTCCGTGGATTGCTGGGAAGGCTGTTGGGCGGCAGCCGGGGCTGGTCAACCGCCCGCCCGCGACCTGGTCGCCAGCCGGATGCCAGAAAGACCGCCGTCCTTTTCCTGTCTCATGTGGTGAACGATGACGTCATCGCCGAATACCAAAAAATTTCCGGGGCGGTGAAGGAGTTTGCCCGGCCGCATTTTCTGCTGCACGTCCGGCCGGACACGCCGTTCGATGCGCGGCTGGCGGGCGAGGTCTATCCGTTCACGGATAAAATTTTGCGGGCGATGCGCTACGGGCCGTGGGTGGATTCGTTTGTTCCGGGCAGCGCGCATTTTCCGTTGCTGCACTTTTTTGCGGATCAAAACCACTATGAACAGTACTGGCTCATCGAGTTCGACGTGCGGTTTTCCGGCGACTGGCGGCGGTTTTTTGAATCGTTCCGCACGGTTGAGGCGGACTTCCTGACCTCCTGCATTCGCCGTCATGCCGACGAGCCGGACTGGTGCTGGTGGCCGAGCTTGAGCCATCCGAAAAAATTCATTCCGGAAACGAAGCGGCTCGGCTCGTTCAATCCCATCTACCGGATTTCCAACGCCGCCCTCAAGCACCTAAGCGAAAGCCATCGCGACGGCTGGGTCGGGCACTTTGAAGTATTAATTCCGACTCTGCTCGAGCAACAGGGTTTCAAGCTGGCCGATTTCGGCGGCCAGGGAAGTTTGGTCGCGCCCGACCGAAAAAATAAATTTTACACCGAGGGAGCGGACGGAACCATGCGGCCTTGCCCGTGCCATGCGGAAGCCGGGCCGCAGGCGGACAAATTGTATCACCCCATAAAAAGACTCTGAACCCGCTGGCGGCGCATTTTTGCGGGCTTCACTGCGCCGCGCCGTGAACCACTTCATCTTGACGGGAACGGACATAAGTTTATTTTCGGGGCATGAGAAAGATTTCGCTTTGGCTGTTTATTTTGATTTTCACCGTTTCACTCGCGCACGCGCAGGACGCGGGCACGCAGCAGCAGATTGATAAATTGTCCGGCCAGATCCAGGATTTGCTCGACGCCCAGGCGCAGCAGGGCAAACGGCTGGACGACCTGGCCAAGCAGATCAGCGACTTGAGCGACAAGGTCAGCACGCCCGCCGTCAACAACAGCGCCAGCGCGGATGATCTGAAGACGCTCGCCGCGCAGGTGCAGGAGATTGACAAGAAACGTCAGGACGACCGCGACCTGATTTTGAAGCAGATTGAAAATCTGGCCAAGTTGAGCGGCGGCGCGCCGACGGGTCACAAGGCCAAGCCGGTCGTGGACACGACAGCGACGACGAGCAGCGGAGACGATTCCGCGCCGGCGGTGCCGCAGAAAGGTTATGATTACACGATTGCGCCCGGCGACACGATCTCGGCCATCGCCAAGGCGTATCACGCGCAAGGCGTGAAGGTGTCGACGGCGCAAATCATCGCGGCCAATCCCAAAATAAATCCGAACGCGCTGATTGTCGGAAAGAAAATTTTTATTCCCGATGCGAATGCGAAATAAAAATGCGGCTTAATGCGATGTTAGGAGGCATACCGTGCGAATATGAATAGACCGGGCGGAATATCTATGGTCATTGGTAGTTTGATTGCCATTGCCGGATTGATTTGGCTAGTCAGGACGATCACTTTCGTCATGTATGCCACCAAAACTCAAGGAACGATTATTGAGATGGAGCGCAACACTACTACTCCCGCCACGATTAATGTGATGGGGCACATCACCACATCAAAAGGTGGTTTTACATACCATCCGATTTTTACGTTTTCAGATGATTCCGGTATTATTCACACCCAGCGCACATTTGCTGGTTCTTCCAGCCACACATTTCAGGTCGGTGACAAGGTGACGGTGCTTTATTATGTCTCAGAGCCGACGCGCTCGGAGATAGATTCGTTCCAGACTATTTGGCTTGGCCCACTGATAGCGATAGGCTTCGGCTTGCTTTTTGCCGGCTTTCATATTTTTTTCCAGTATTTTTTCGTCACACGAAAATCCAAACCTGTTGAGGACGTAAATGCCGTGTAGCTTTAACTTCAAAGTGCGACAAAAATTATGATGATAGCCAACAACGCGTATCCTCAAACATTACATGACTATGAAAACATTGATTATGGTTCTGTTCGCGACAGGCACAGTCATTTGGAGCAGCCTCGCCTTCTGCGGCGAGATTCAAGACGCAGCTCAAAATGGTGATATTGAAAAGGTGGAGGCGTTGCTGAAGAAGACGCCTGATTTGGTTTCCGACAGAGACAGTTGTGGACAGACTGCTTTGCATTGGGCTGTGAGTAGCAGGCAAAAGGAAATTGTGACTTTGCTTATAGCCGACAAGGCCGATGTCAATGCCAAGAGTAACAGCGGACAGACGCCCTTGCATTATGCGGTAGCATTTTGTTTTGGCGACACGAATATGGTGGATTTGTTATTGGTTAATAAGGCGGATGTTAATGCCAAAGATAACAGCGGCAAGACACCCCTGCACATGGCCGCATTATATGGCTTCAAGGACATCGCAGCCTTGTTGATAGCCAACAGAGCCGATGTAAACGCAAAGGATAACAATGGTCAAACGCCATTGGCGGCAGCATTAAATACGAACTCGCTGCCAAGATATTTGGTTGTCACTGCTGCGCCGGGCGATAAAGCCGTAGCGGATTTACTTCGCCAGAAGGATGGCAAAGAATGAGTTATAAAAAATTATTCCATGTTTTCTAACAAGTCGCCAGTGCCACGCGCCGGCTGCAATGCAGATTTTTAATTTGGCAGTTTCCAGTGGATGAACAGCACGCCCGCAGCGGCGATGAGACAGTAGAAGCCAAAAAATTTCCAGCGTCCGCCTTCCAGCCAGCGCGACAGCCATTTCAACGCGAGCAAGCCGGCGGCAAAACTGAAAATCATCCCAACCAGTCCCGGCAAAAAAAGGTGCAGTGCGGATTGATGATCGCTCAAGACGTGGTCTTGCAGCAGGCGCTTCGCTTCCTTGGCGATGATCGGCGGCGTCAAAACCACGGCGAGCGCGAAGCTGAACTCCTCCAGTTTCTGTTTCGGCAAACCTAGGATCAACCCGGTGGAAATGGTCGCGCCGGAACGCGAGAATCCGCGGAACGGCAGGCAAAGTCCCTGCACAAGGCCGATCCAGAAGGAATGTTGCGGCTGGATTTCCGCGTGGCGTGGCGATTTGTTTTCGCGCAGGCCGGCGTAGATGATTAAAACTCCGACCGCCGCCAGCGCGCCGGCGATGAGCGGGAGGTTGTTAAACAAATTTTCCACCTCGGCATGCGGCGTGCCGCGCATGAAAACTTTTTCGATGAGCACTTTCAGTCCCAAGCCGACGATGGCGGTACAGATTGTTGCGAGAATAATTTGGATGACGAACCACTGGAGCTGCGCCTTCGAGGCAAAGTAATCGCGCCGCCAGCCTTTCCAAAAATAGACGATCACGGCGAACATCGTGCCGGTGTGGAGCATGACGAGCAGCATCGTCATTTCCGGGCTGGACGGGTTCAGTCCCATAATTTTTTCCGCGACGATGACGTGGGCGGAACTGGAGACGGGCAGCAGTTCGGCCGTGCCCTGGATCAGCGCGAGGATCAGGATTTGAAAATAGCTCAACATATTTTTGGATTTTGCCCGAAGGCTTCCCGCAACACAATGCCGGCGACCCGCCGGAAAATCATTTGTTCGCGCCCCAGAAGGATTTCGCCTCTTCCGACCGCTGCTTGACTTTGAGCTGGCCCAGAATCGCGTGCCAGCCGATGTAAATCTTGTGCCACTGCGTCTCGAGGCCGCGCAGCGCGCCTTCGCTCATCTCGCTCAAATAGCGGAGCGACGGGGCGTTGGTGATGAGGCCGTGGATCTCCTCGCGCGTGGGCGACTGGACGTCAATGGCGGCAAAGATCAATTCCAGCTCCTGCACGATGATGCTCTTGATCTCCAGAAAATGGTTGTCGTCCGCCGGGCCGAATTTTTTGGCGCGGGCGAGCGAGATGAAGTGGTTGAATTGTTTCCAGCATTCGATGTGCGTCTCGATCTGGGTGACGAGCTGGTTGATTTCCTTGGAGGTCATGGGCGTGAACGGGTTGGCGTCGGCAGCAACGCGGTTTGCGGGAACAGAAAAATGACGGCGCCGCCGCGCAGTTCGCGGGCGGTGATGTGCAGGCTGCCAAATTGCAGGCTGATCTCGGCCAGCGGCATCTGCGCGGTGCGCGCCTCGCGGAACAAGCCGAGCACGTCACGGCCGATGTCGCGCAGGAGTTTTTGCGGATACGCCGAGGACACCGTCGAGGTGATGATGCAGCCGTTGCGGTCCACCGTGATGGTGCCGGTGGGCAACTGCTGCACGCCTGCGCGGCCGCGAAAAAATCGTTTTAAGAATCCCATGACGCAACCAGCTTTCGGCTTTTTTCCAATAAATTGCCAGTGACCTCCGCCGGCCAGCCGACGAGAAACAATCGTTCCTCGTGGCTTAACACCAGCACTTGACGTTCCATGTTCTGGCCGTTGACCTGCAAGACCGGGCCGGCTTCGAGGCGCTCACCCAGACGGCGGGCGGTGGCGGCGGCCTGGCGCGTCCACTGGACGAGCGGCGTTACGATCTGCGTGCCGATGGCTTCCGGCTCGCCCAGGCCCTCGGGCGGAATGGAAATGACAAACTCCGCGCCCTCGCGCGTGAGCAACGCCAGCTTCCACACCGTCTTGCGATGGGCAGACTGCTCGATGGATTCGGGCGTCGCGACACTGGCGTATTCATCAATGTCCTGCGCGGTTTCTAGGAGCAGGGCGTTGACCGGTTTGGTGATGGTGCGCTCGCGATCCGGCTCGGCGGGAAGATTTTCAAACGTGCCGGATTTCCAGGAGAGAATCCGGCGGAACGCCGCCTCGCCGCGCACGCCCTCGGCCTCGGCGTCTATCAATTCGCCATCTTGAATCCACAATTTCGACACCAGCGGCCCGCGTGTGATGCGCAGCACGGACGAACTGCGCGAAAGACATTCCATCTGGATGATGTCCATCAAACTTTTGCTCTGGATGCCGCGAAAACCGGGTTCGTCGTCGCGGCCGAGCAGCGATTCGAGACACTCGATGAACAATTTTGAGTTGCGCTGCATCTCCATTTTGATCCAGAACAAATCCACGCCCAGCGCGTAGGCGCGCGAGCGAAACTCCTCGTCCTCCAGCGCGCTCAGCACGACGGTGCGCAGTTCGGGATAGCGGCGGCGGACGATGGAAAGGATTTGCAAACCGTCAATGCGCGGCATCTTCAGATCGCAGATCAACAGGCGCACCGGCTCGGATTCCAGCAGTGACAACGCGCGTTTGCCGGTGTTGGCGGTGAGGATTTCCGGACGGCTGGGCAGGGCGGACAGCATCTCCCGGCTCAAGTCGAGCCAGTCATTGTCATCGTCGAGAATTAAAATTTTATGTCGTTTTTCCATGGCCGGCCCGCGTTACGGCTAACCTCATAACGGGCGAAACTCAAGTGTTAAAAATCCGGTTGCCCAATGTAAGCAAGCCGCGTTCCGCGCCACGAGATGATTTTTGGCCGCAAATCTGGACAAACAAAATCGCCCGCAGTCCCGTCGTGGGACAAAAACAGAAAAAAATCTTACTCAATCACCATGGCGTGGATTCTGCTGAATGGTTTCCTGTCCGTCACAGGTTGACGGCACAACTCGAAAAACGAACGTCATGTCGAACATGGTCAAATCCAGATTTGCCGGGCTGCTCCGCGGCATCCTGCGGCGGATGGATCCGCCGGAGGCGGTTCACGCACCCGCCGCGCGCCCGGTCGCCGCCGGCGCGCCCGTTGCCAACGCCGCCCCGACGGCCACCGTATCCGCGCCGCCGCCGTTCCTCGCAGCAAACCCGCCGCCGAACGCAAATGAGATTGCCGTGCCGCTCGCGCCCATCATCACCAGCCTGCCCATGGATTTGCGCGGAAAGACCATGACCGTCCCGCCGCCGGGCATGACCATCAATCTTCCGGTCGAAACCGTGACGACGCAACTCGCGTTCGGTGCGGTCAAAATCACCTTCGGCGAACTCCGCCAGCTTGCCCCCGGAATTTTTGCCAATTCCGGCGGCGAACTTGACAACAAAATGATCAGCCTGCCGCTCGGCGAAATTTTGCCGCGCCTCAATCCCGCACTGCTCGCACGCCGCTCCGGCCCAAAAGTGCAGGTGGCCGAGGACATCAACGGGCCGTTCGGCGGCCGCGGCAACGGCGTCGCCTTCACCACCCAACCGCTCAAGGCGCCCACGCCCACTGCGGCGCAGATTCCGCTGGCCGCTCCGCCAACCCCAAAGCCGACGCCCCCGCCTTTGCGCATAAATCAGCCAGTGGTTCCGCCCGCGCGCAACGCGCCGGTCGCCTTTACGCCGCCGCCAAATTTTCAGCGTTCCGTCACTCCGGCACCGGCAACACAAGGCGTTCGCCCGACAGCACCGACTCCGGTGATTCCTCCGATTTTCGTTGCGCCCATTTCCACATCCACGCCGGTGGTGCCACGTCCGGAACCGGAACCCCCGACGATTTTTGCCTCGCTGTGGGATCTGGCGGAACACTGGCCGGAGGAGTTGAAGAATGAAATTTCCCATTCCGCGCTCGCGAATCTCAGCGTGCCGCTCGCGGGCGAACTCGTTGCCGCGGGACTGAAACGCGGTCGCGTGACGATGACGTGGAAACAATTACGCACGCTGGCCAAACCGAGTTCACCCGTGTCGCCGAATGACACTTTGGAATTGAACCTGCCGTTGAAGATCATCGCGCCGATGTTTTTTGCGGCGCAGAAAAATGCGCAGCGGTCGCAGACGAAGTCCACCGTGTCGGCGGAAATCCCGGATTTGTTTTTTGGTTTTCCGCAGGCCGCGCCGGAGCCGCCAGCCAGCGCGCCCAAGCCCGCCGAGAAAAAATCCGGCGACTCGAATTTTTTTGTCTGGGAAAAAAACGGCGGGACGCCGAAGGCGGAGGAAAACATTTTTGCACCGCCGCCGGTGCCGCAGACGGATTTCATGAGCCGCCAGACACCGCCCAAGGAGGTGGTGGCACGCGCGGTCGCGCTGCCCGGCGTGGCTGGCGCGCTGGTGACGCTGCCGGATGGCTTGCGGGTGGCGGGCGAAGTGCCGGCAGAGTTCAACGCGGACACGCTCGCCGCGTTCATCCCGCAGATGTTTGAACGCATGAACCAGAGCGCGCGTGAGCTGCGGATGGGCGCGCTGAACAATGTCAGTTTCACGGTGGGCAACGTGCCCTGGCGGATCATCCGCGTGAACTCGGTGTATCTGGCGGCGTTTGGCTGCGCGGGCGAATCGTTGCCGGCGGCGCAGCTCGCCGCGCTCGCAGGCGAACTGGACCGGAAAAAAACTTAATAAATTTATGGCCATCATCAATCAAGCGACCAAGGAGTTGCAGGTAAAAATCGTATATTACGGCCCGGCGATGGGCGGCAAGACGACGAACCTTGTGCAAGTCCACGACCACGTCCAGACAACGATGGGCAACAAGGGCAAGCTGGTTTCGCTCGCGACGAGTTCCGACCGCACGCTGTTTTTTGATTTCCTGCCGATCGAGGCGATGACGATCAAGGGGTTCAAAACGAAGTTCCAACTTTACACCGTGCCCGGCCAGGTGATTTACAACACGACGCGGCAACTGGTTTTGCGCGGCGTGGACGGAATTGTTTTTGTGGCGGATTCGCAATACGAAAAAATGCCGGAGAACGTCGAGAGCTTTCAAAACCTCGTGGATAATTTGAATTCGCTCAAACTGAACCTCGCGGAGATTCCCTACGTCCTGCAATACAACAAGCGCGACCTGCCGAACGCCGCACCGACGGAATATTTGGATTATCTGCTCAACAATCGCGACGTGCAGGTGCCGTCCTTTCCGGGCACGGCGCACAAATGCGAGGGCGTCTTCGAGACGTTGAACATGATCACGCGGATGCTGCTCCAGAAATACATCAACCAGGGCACGCCGCAGACTGTCTGACATGGCCACGCTGCCACAACTCATCGAGGAGGATATTCAGCGGCTCGACGAGACGCTGCGGGACTTCAACGCGCAGACCGACGCGACCACGTCACTGGTCATAGACAAGGGCGGCTTCCTTATCGCACACCACGGTGACGACCGGCAGTTCGACCTCACGACCATCGGCGCGCTGGCGTCCGGCGCGTTCATGGCCAACCAGACGATCGCGGGGTTGGTGAATGAAAAAAAATTCGACAGCATCTACCAGCAGGGCGAAACGTTTTCCATGTTCGTCATCAACGTGGATGAACATTGCCTGCTGGCCGTCATCTTCCAGTCGCAATCCGGCGTGGGCGTGGTGAAATTTTACGCCGGTTTCGCCGTCAAACAGATCGCCCGGCAGCTCGCCCTCGCGCAGGAACGCAGTCCGGACGCGGGACTCGACCTGTCCGAATTGAACGCCACGAACCCGCAGGATTTTTTCCGTAAAAAAACAGCTTGAATGTCTGGGGGTGGGAAGGTCTACAATGGGTGGACATGGAAAAAGTATCCAATGAAGAACTGGATCGGCTGCTGCTGGCCATGGTGAAAAGTGCCGAGGGGATTTCCGACCTGCTGTTTGTCGCCGGCAAGCCGCCGCAGATTGAAGTGCATGGTGCGCTGGAGACCTCGGCGATTGAATTCCCCGAAAAAGTGCTGTCTGCTGAACGCACCGAAAGCCTCGCGCGCACAATCCTCAATGAAAATCCCAAGCTGTTGCGCGACCTGCAGGAGCATGGTTCCTGCGATTGCAGCTACGAACTGAAAAATTTCTGCCGGTTCCGCGTCAACATTTACCGGCAAAGCGGAAGTTTTGCGATGGTGCTGCGCCGACTCCAGCCGCTGGTTCCCTCCTTGGATATGCTCGGCCTAGCCCCGGTGTTCCATGAAATCGTCAAGGAAAAAACCGGGCTCATCTTCGTCACCGGTGGCTCGGGCAATGGCAAGACCACCACGCTGGCCGCACTGCTGAATGAAATCAATGCCACCGAAAAAGTCCACGTCGTTACGCTGGAAGATCCGGTTGAATTTCTGCACCCGCCGCTCAAGTCCACGTTCAGCCAGCGCGAACTGGGCCGCGATTTTTTTAATTTTCCCGACGGCCTGCGCGCCGCGCTGCGGCAGGCGCCGAAAGTGATTCTCGTCGGCGAAATCCGCGACCGCGAGACGATGGAGATCGCGCTGACCGCCGGCGAAACCGGCCATCTCGTTTTCAGCACGCTGCACACCATCAGCGCCGGCCAGACAATCAACCGCATTCTCGGTATGTTCACCAAGGATGAAGAACAGCAGGTGCGCGAACGCTTGGAAGGCACGTTGCGCTACATTGTCGGCCAGCGACTTGTGCCAAAAAAGCAGGGTGGCCGCCTGCTCGTCACGGAATTGATGGGCAGCAGCCTACGCACGCGGGAAGTCATTCAACAGGGTGAAAACGACAACCGCCGCCTGCACGACATCATCGAGGCCGGCTCAAGCAGCGGCTGGCACAGTTTTGAACAGTCCCTGCTCAAAGCTTACGAGGAAGATTTGGTCACCGAGGAGACCGCCCTGCTTTACTGTGTCAACAAACCGACGATGCGCCAGCGACTGGACATCTCCAACAGCCGCCGCCGCACAGCCAAACCGATTGACGCGGTCTCCATGATGGTCGTTCCGGCCGCCGATTCATCCACGACTCCGGTCGCCGCTTCCACAGCCGCTCCGGCAGTCAAACCGAAAGCGGCTACGGCGCATTAAGGATAATTAATTTCCCCCGTTGGAAATCAGTTTGCCGGTTTGCGCTTCGACAAGTTCCAGCTCGTTTTGGAGCTGTTGCGCCAGTTCGTCCACGGCGGGCTTGGCATAAAGTCCGACATGGTTGGTAGGAATGGTGATGACGCTGGAATCTTTCGCATAGCGGCGCAACGAAAGCCGCCGGTCTTCGCCGGCAGATTTGTTTTCGGCGCTGATGAACAACGTGATGGTCCCCGGATAGGGCTTCGGCTGATAGAAGCGGTTGGCGAAAAAATTCATGTTTGCTACAAAACGCCGATACCCCAGCCGCCAGCGTGCGCCACGGCCAAGTCCGCTGGCGCGAAGAATTCCCCACCGCAAAATGCGGACGGCGTCGCGCACGGTGTCGCGCGCCGGACAATATAATTTTTCCTTCCAGCCGGGCTGCCGCCAGCGCTGGATCGGATGGGACGTGTCGAGGAAAACCAGCAAGCCGACTGACCGGTTTTGTTGCACCAGCAGTTGTGCGATTTCCAGGGCGACCAGTCCGCCCATGCACGCGCCCGCCAGCAAGTAAGGCCCGGTGGGATCTTTGGCGATGATTTCCGGCAGATAACGGCGGGCCATCGCAGAAACGCTCATCAACGGCCAGCTTTCACCCTGTAGTCCGACCGATTGCAGGCCGTAAATCGGACGTCCCGGCAAGCGCCGCGTCAACAGTCCGTAAGAAGCCACATCGCCTTGCCCGTTGTGAATCAAAAATAGCGGTCTTCCGCCACCGCCAGCGCGCAGTTTCACCAGCGGGCTGGGCGACGGAATGACCGCGTGATCCACCAGCAACGCCGCAAGTTTTTCCACGGTGCTGTATTCCACCAAAGTCGAGGGCGGCAGCGGGACATGAAATAATTCCTCGATGCGCAGCAACACCTCGACCGATTTCAGAGACGATCCGCCCAGTTCAAAAAAATCATCGTTGCGCGCGATTGATGAAACGTGCAAGACGGATTCCCAGATTCGCGTCAACCGTATTTCCACCACGTCACGGGGGCGTTTGCTCCGGCTCAAACCATTTTTTTTTGCCGGTGCTGGCAACGGCAGCGCGCGGCGGTCAATTTTTCCGCCTGCCGTTTGCGGCAATTTTTCCAGCGCCACAAAATCGTTCGGGATCATGTATTCCGGCAATTGCGCGCGGAGCCCGCGCCGGAAATTCTGCGGCGACACGTCCGCGCCCGCGCGCGGGACGATGTAGGCGGCCAACCGTTTCTCGCCCGCCGCATCTTCACGCGCGATCACGACGGCTTCCTGCGCCAGTTCCGTCGCCAGCAACGCCGACTCCACTTCGCCCAAATCCACGCGCTGACCGCGGATTTTCACGAGCTGATCCACGCGACCCAGATGTTCGAGCGAACCGTCCGGAAGAAATTTTCCAAGGTCGTTCGAGATGAAAATGCGGAGATTCGGATTGCTTCCGTCAGTCAGAAATTTTTCCGCCGTCAATTCCGGCTGCCGCCAGTAACCCTGCCGCAGACGCGCGCTGCGGACGGCGATTATTCCTTCGCCGCCGTTTTTGACCGGCTCGTTTTTTTCGTCCAGCAGAAAAATCTGCACGCCGCGCACAGCATGGCCGGACGACACGCGTGGATTATTCAGCACCGTCTGCTTGTCTATTGTAAACGTGCTGATCATGCCCGTTTCGGTGGAGCTTAATGATTGCACAAGCCGGCAATTGCCCGGGCATCGCCGCCGGAACATTTCCACGTCGCCGCGCAAAACCGGTTCGCCGCCGAGCCGGATGAGCCGCAAAGTCCCGAAAGAATTTTTTCCGTCCGCCGCGCGCGCCAGATGCCGGAAAACCGTCGGCACGGAATGAAAAATCGTGATGCGTTCGCGCGGCAGCCAGTCCGCCAGCCGCTCGACACCCTGCGAGCGAACGTGAAACATTCCGAGCGCTGCGCCATTGAGCAGCGTGGCGAAGAGCGTTGCGCCCGACGCCGCCAGACCGCACGAAGTCAGCAGCGAAACGCGGTCGTCCGGCGTGAGGCCGATCAGTTCCGCGTAAATCTCCGCCTCATGCACAATGCCGCGATGATTTTGCCACAAACCCTTGGGCGCGCTGGTCGAGCCGGAAGTGAACATCAGCCACGCGCCAGCATCGGGAGAAATTTCCGGGAAATTTGCACACGGCAAATCGCTGGGAAAAATTTTATCAAGTTCGCGGATTTTTAATTTTTCAGACGCCAATGAATTCGCCAGCGCCAGATTTTTTTTATCGGCGAGCAACAATTTCACGCCGGAACTCGTGAGCATCGCGGCGAGTTGTTCTGGCGGGTGATTCGGGTCGAGCGCGAGATAAATTTTGTTCGCCTTGAGCGTGCCAAGGATGGCGGCGATCAGCGGCGCGTCATGTTCCATCAGCAGCGCGACCGGCTCGGAAATTTCGCCGAGTTGCGCAAAAATTTCCGCCGCGATGAAATTGGCATGCCGGTCAAGTTCCGCATAAGTCCATTGCCCGGCGGGCGCGCTGACAGCGATGCGCGCCGCGAACCGCGCGGCCGCCTGCGCAAACCGGCCGGTGATAGATTCGGATGACAGGGTTGCGCTCAACGGATTCAGTAGAAATTTTCAGCGGGAAACGAGCGCGGCGTAATCCAGTTTCATCTTCGCCGCGTAATGCTCGGCCCACGAATCTTTTTCTCCGAGCAAAAATTGATCGCCGTGCTTGTGATAGAGTGCAGGATTTTCCACGCCCGGCGGCACCTGATTTTTGTACAGTTCCTTCGCCGCGTTGATCAACCGTCGGCGCATCCGCACGATGGCCGCGTCCGACGCGCCAAGATGTTCCTGCGTGCGGTCGCAAATCGCACCCATGCTTTCCTGCATCGCGCCGTCCTGGATGGGCGTGGTGTTTTCCAAGCCGCTGAAATTGAAATTTTTCTGCCGCGCGCGATCCAGCAGATAATCATTCTCCGCGTTCGCGGCAAAACGATGTTTGCCCAGCGCATCCTCGGTGTCCGGCAGAAAACCGCTGGGCGCGACGCGATCCTTCCAGCCTTTTTGCTCGTCCTCGGACAATTCGCGCGTCGAAGACCAATGCGGTTCCCAGACCATCGTGTGTTCATCGTCGAGCGGCACCCAGATTTTGTCACGGTTTTTTCCGCCGTAACTCGGCACGCTCGTGTAAAACGGCAGCAGGAATTGCGTGACGCGCCAGTAAAATTTCCCGTCCGCCGCGTCCCGCCGCGCACCATACATCACGCCCACGTCCGTGTCCTGCACTTCGAGCAGCGGCTGCTTGTCCATGCGCGCGATGTTGCGATAATAATCAATGCCCGCCTTTTTTTCGGCGGCGGTGTCCTGCGATTTTGGATCAACCGCCAGATGCAAAAAACTCAAATGCGACGAATCGAAATCGCCCTCCATCGCCTGCAGCCAGTTGCACGCGCGCTGGTAGCGCAACGCCCCACGCCGCTGCGGTGCCACCAGCGCCCAGCCGAGTTCTGGCAACGGCGGCGGATTGTCGCGCTGCGGCCCCAGGTAAGTCCACACGATGCCGTTTTTTTCCACACATGGATAGGCCGTGATTTTAATTTGCTCGTTGAACTTGCTGCCCGGCGGTTCGTTTGGAACATCCACGCACTTGCCATCCACATCAAATTTCCAGCCGTGATAAAGACAGCGCAAACCGTTCTCCTCGTTGCGTCCAAAAAAAAGCGACGCGCAGCGATGCGGACAAACCTGGTCAACCAAACCGATCTTGCCGGCGGAATTTCGGAACGCGACCAAGTTTTCGCACAACAGCCGCACGCGCCGCGGCGCGCCGTCCGGCTCCGGCAAATCGGAGGATTGTAAAACGGGGATCCAATATTGCCGCATCAGTTTGCCCATTAACGTTCCGGGGCCGACGCGGGTGAGCAGTTGGTTTTCGGATTCAGTCATGCGCGCGATTTTTACGCAACCCGCAGAAAAAGTCGAGCGGCGTTGACGGCGCGTTGGCGGGATGGTTAGAGTCTGGTGCATATGAGTCTGACCGCCGACTACGGCTTCCGATTCCAGCGCCTGATTCTCGGCCGGCCCGCCGTTCGCCGGACGCAGCTTTACTGTGTGAGCCTCGCCAAGAGTGGAACCCATTCCATCTGCTCGATGTTTTCGCCGAATGTCGCCGCCCGCCATGAACCGCAAGCCACAAAAGTGATTGAAATGTTTTTTGACTGGCACGAACGTCGCATCCACGACGCCGAGTTGCGCAACTGGATTCGCACGCGCGACCGCGAACTGGCCTTGGAAGTGGATTCCTCATGGTTCAATGGGTTGATCCTCGATTTTCTAGCCAGTGAATTTCCGCGCGCCCGCTTTTTGCTGACAATCCGCGATTGTTACTCATGGGCGAACTCGGAATTTCGGCGCGTCCTTCACCGCCCCAGCCAAGAGTCGATACGGGTGAAGCTGCGGGAATTTTTATATGCACGCACCAGCGCTCCGCATTCACCGGAAGAACAGGTTTTGAAAGAAACCGGGCTTTACCCGCTCGCCGGCTATCTCGCCCGGTGGACGGCGCACAATGAAAAAGTGCTCGCCACCATTCCGTCAGAGCGTCTGCTCGTCGTCCGCACCGACCAGATCCGGCCACGCGCGTTTGAGGTCGCGGAGTTCGCCGGCCTGCCGCGCCACACTGTCCGGCTGGATCGCACCCATGAATACCGGAATCCAGTGCAGCGACAGATCATAACGGAAATTGACCCGGATTTTTTGGAGCAAAAAATCAAACAGCACTGCCGCCCGTTGATGCGCCGCTTTTTTCCGGAAATCAAAACGCTCGCCGACGCCAAGCTTTGAGGCCGCTCAACGCGCGCCATAGACCGCCTGCATCCGCGTGTAAAAAAGCCGGTCGCCCTCGCCGTGTTCCGGCAGGCCCAGCCCCGACATTTTCCAGCCGCCGAACGGCAGCGACACATCGACGCCCGCCGTCGCGGAATTGATTTTCAACATACCCGCCTGCGCTTCGGCCAGAAACTTTTCCTGTTGCTCAATTGAATCGCTGAACAGCGCGGCCACCAGACCGTGCCGGACACCGTTGCACAATTCCAGCGCGTGCTCAAAATTTTCTGCGCGCTGCACCACCAGCAGCGGACTCATCGTCTCTTCCTGCACGAGCGGATGGTTGGACTCATCGCAGTTGACGATGACCGGCTGCACGTAAGCGCCGCTTTTAACCCACGTTTCTTTGGCACGATCCGCGAAAAGAAATTCCACGCGCCGCGCCGCGCCAGATTTTTGCGCGGACAAAATTAACTTCAGTTGCTCGTCACGTTTGTCGGCGTGAATCACCGGGCCGATGTCCGTGGAATTTTCCAACGGATCGCCCCAGTTTAATTTTTCGGCGGCGATTTTCAACTCGCGCCAGAAATTTTCAAACTCCGTCACGCTCACAATCACGCGGCGATTTGCCGTGCAACGCTGTCCGGCAAAACCAAACGCGCCCCACGCGACTTGTGTCGCTGCGATTTTCAAATCCGCGTCATCCCAGACAATTGCGGCGTTGTTACCGCTCAATTCAGCCTGCAACGGCAAAAATTGTCGCGCGCAAATTTCCTGAATTGCAAAACCCGCATGCGCCGAACTCGTAATGGTAACGGCGCTGACATTTTCGTCCGCCACCAATTTTTGCGCCGTCGTGTGATCGCCGCTCAAAATTTGAACTGTGCCCGCCGGCACGCCGGATTCGCGCAATAATTTCAAAAGCACCTCTGAAATTTTTGCAGCCGCGGGCGCGGGTTTCCAGACGACGGTGTTTCCGTAAATCAGTGCGGGCGCAATTTTGCCGACGGGAATCGCGACCGGATTGTTCCACGGTGAAATGAGCGCGACAACGCCAAGCGGCTCATGGCGGACAAGTCCAGCCAGCTCGAGTTTTTGAAATTCAAACGCGTCGGCGCGTCGGATTACGTCGCGGACGTTTGCAGCGGCGCGCCGGACTTCTTCGATACCATGCGAAACGGGCTTGCCGATTTCGACCGCCATTTGCCGCGCCAAATCCGGCCCGGCGGCCTCCAATCGCGCGACGAACTTTTCTAGGATTTCACAACGCGGACTTAAATCTGTCCGCCGCCAGATTTTCCACGCGCTTTGCGCGGACAACGTTGCGGCGGCAATTTCATCCGCGCCAGCGACAGAAATCTCAAACAGGATTTTCCCCGTTTCGCGCGGCGAGCGGTGAATTAATTTTGCTGGCGCGTTTCCTTCCAGCCGCGACAGGATATCATTCACGGAAATAAATTCGACGCCACGTTCGGCCAGCCAGCGGCGCGTGGCGGCAGCGTAAATTGGGTCGTTGCTGGCGACGGCATCTTCGGTGATCAAAACTTGCAGGCCGCGTTCCAAACTTTCGGCGGCGATCGTGCGAACGCAAGTGTGCAGATGAACCCCGGCGAGAATGACGGCGTCGCACTTTATTTTTTTTAGCGCCGCGTCCAATTCGCCGCCAGCAAATCCGTTGAAGCCGCCTTTGTGGATGATAGTTTCGTTTGCGCGCGTTTGCAGCGGCTCGGGCGTTTTGTGTCCGTCGGTTCCAGCGACGCATTGCCAGCGATTTAATTTTTTCCAATGCGGCAGCCGCCGGTCGTCGTCGCGATGAACCGTCGTCCAGATGTGAATGATGGGAATTTGCCGCGTGCGGCCGCCGTTGAGCAATGCCGCCGCGCGGGAAATCAAACTGTCCGCCGCAGGTTGCATCCCGGCCACCGTAAGATAATCGTTCTGAAGATCAATCAACAGCAACGCGGGTTTCATGCAGCGATTTATTTTCTGCCGAGCGGAGGATTTGTTCCGCGACCTTGTCGGCCATGGCTTTCGTGCCGAGAATTTTGCAGCCATCTTCGGCGAGGTCGGCGGTGCGCCAGCCCGCGTGCCAAGTTTCGGCGAGGGCTTTTTCGATGAGCGTGGCGGCTTCATCCAACGCGAAACTTTCGCGCAGCAGCATGGCCAGCGAGAGGATTTGACCGGCAGGATTGGCGATGTCCGCCCCCGCAAGATCGTGGGCGCAACCATGATTGGTCTGATAAACACCATGTCCGCGCGGAGTAAAATTGCCGGAGAAAGTCACGCCGCGCGACGACACCAAAACACCGCAGATATCCGCGATGATGTCGCCAAAGAGGTTGGGCGCTACGATGACATCAAAGCGCGTGGGATTCTGGATCAGTTCGTAGGCGGCGAGGTCAATATTCATGAACTTTGCCTCGAGGCCGTGCTTGCGGGCGACGGCCATGCTCATGTCGCGCCACAGTGCCGTCACGGTCGGGACGCCGCCGTCCTTGACGATGACATAAAGATTGCCGCGCCGACTGGCCGCCGCGCGCGCCGCGACTTCGATGAGGCGATGCACTTCGCCTTCGCTGTAGCTGAACGAGTGTTCAGCGACGCGGCCTTTGTCCGTGGCGCGATCGCCCCACTGACCTTGATAAACGCCGCCGGTGTTGTCGCGCACGATGAGCATGTCCACGTCCTTCAAAAACTGCGGGGAAATTTTTCCGGCGCGCGCGAGTTCCGGTGACGGCACGACGGGAACGAATTTGCAGAACAGATCAAAACGCCGCCGCAGATCGTACACGTAGCGCCCGCCGCCGGGGCCGTTGAGGATCGCACCGCCGAGCTGGAAAACATCCGCGCAAAATTCCATCGTATCCTCCGGCAGCCACTGGCCGTGTTCCTTGATGGCATCTTCGCCGATCAGCCCGCCAAACCGCACCTCGAATTTCAGATTCAAGACTTGTTCCACGGATTTCAATACCTGCAACGCCGAGGCAATGACCGCCGGGCCAACGCCCGTCCCTTCAAGCACGCCAATAATTTGCCGGGAAACCGGCGCGGACTGCCGACCGGAACTTTCGGCGGCCAAAAAATTTATCAATCGCTGATGCTGGAAGACAGATGCCATGTGTTTAAGTTTTGCTTTCCCGATGATTTAGACCGCTTAATTTAACCGGCGGAGATTTTCTAGCGATTATTCTCCTTCAATAAAAGTAAAATGTTTGCTTCGTGTATGAATTGGCGGCGGCAGAGTCGGTGATTTTTTTCTGGTTTGACCGCCGACGCGGACGTAGGCTGGCAAAAATCTTTAAAAAAAATCAAAAATTATGGACATCGTCTTCAACTGCCCGAACTGCGACCAGGAAATGGCCGTGGATGAATCCGGTGCCGGTTCACAGATTGACTGCCCGTCCTGCGGCGAACCCATCACCATCCCGGCAAGCGGCAAAGTGACCACGGGTTCTTTGCCGGTAGTTACGCCTCCAGCATCGGCGGCATTCGTCAGCCCCATCGCCGCTTCTGCCGCCGCCAAGGTGCCGCTGCATTTGAAAGTGCCGGTGCGCGACAAGCCGAGCGAATCGCTGATTGACAAACCCAAGCCGCCGCTGGAGGTCGTCCAGAAAGGCGCGGGCAAACGACTGCGCATCCTGACCATCCGCCGCGCCGCATGCATCGAGTCCGGTCACGACCGGTTTGATGAGAAAGTTTCGGCGGCGCTGCACGAGATCGGCGAGCCGAACCTCGTCGGCATCCACACGATCAGTTACGAAATGTTTGATGTCGGCGTGCAGAAAATCATGACGGACTACGGCGTGCTGATTGTTTATCGGGGCTGATTGGTTTTGACTTGATGAAAAATGACCGCTACCGTTTCCCGCAAATGAATCGCCGGTCTGCTTTCTGGTTTTTGATGGTCGCCGTAATGGTGTTGCTGCCGCTGCGTTCGCCCGCGCCCCTGATCTATGTGCCGGGCGAGGGCTGGTATTACGAACCCTACGGCGAATCCGCCCAATGGCAGCGCACCCGCGCCAAGGATCAGTTGCAGGCGGCGGAGGATGCCTTTACGGCCAAGAATTATTCCGTCGCGCTCCGCGCCGCGCGCCGCGTTTTGCGCGTGTGGCCGTTTTCCGATTACGCCCCGCGCGCCGAGTATCTGGTCGGCCGCTGCATGGAAGTCAAAGGCAAAGATGAGGCGGCGTTCAATGCCTACCAGCACATCATCGAAAAATATCCCAAAAGCGCGGAATACAATGAAGTTCTTTGGCGGCAGTTCGCCATCGCCGACCGCTTCCTCAACGGCGAATGGTTCCGGCTATGGAACACAATTCCGATTTATTCCTCGATGGACGAGACCGCGAAACTTTACGACAAAATCGTCGCCAACGGCCCCTACAGCGAAGTCGCCCCGCACGCGCAATTGAACATCGGCGCTGCTCGCGAGAAACAGAGGGATTTTGCGAGCGCCGTCGCCGCCTACGACACCGCCGCCGACCGCTACAACGGCGAGCCATTGATTGCTGCGGATGCTATGTATCGCGCCGGCGTGGCCTGGCAAAAGCAGGCCGATACCGCCGAATATGATCAGAGCGCAGCGGCGCAGGCCATCGCCGCCTACACGGATTTCCAAGTCGTCTTCCCTGACGACCCACGCGTAGCCACCGCCCAAGACGCCATTGTCAAACTCAAGGCCGAACAGGTGCGCGGCAGTTTTGAGATCGCCAAATTTTACGAGAGCAACCACAAGTGGGCCGGCGCGATCATCTATTACAACGACGTGCTGCAGCTGGACGCCAACTCGCCGCTCGCCGCCCAAGCCCGCCAGCGCATCGAAATCCTGAAACCCCGGCTGCAGGCTGCGCCGCAAGGATAAGCCGCCATGCGCGTCTGGAAAGTTTTCCCCATTTTTTTTGCGCTACTGCTTGTCGGTTGCGCTGGCTACCATCTTGGTTCAGTCAACGGCGATGTGGCCGGGGAAAAAAGCGTGCAGATCATGCCGTTCGTCAACAACACCCTTCAGCCGCGCCTCAACGATGATATCACGCAGGCCTTGCGCGAACGGTTGCAATCCGACGGCACTTACCGGCTGGCGACCAGCGAGTCGGGCGACCTTATTGTCAGCGGCGTCATTCGCAACTACGACCGCGAGGGTCTGGGCTATTTGAACCAGGATTCTTCGACGATACAAAATTATCTTGTGACCGTAACGGTTCACGTCACGGTGCTCGACCGCGTTTCTGGAAAATTGCGGCTGGATCGCGATGTGAAAGGCCACACGCTGGTCAATGTCGGCCTGGACTTCGCGAGTTCCGAACGACAGGCTGCGCCACTGCTCGCCGCAAATCTGGCGCAAAACATCACCGAACTTTTGACCGAGGGCGCGTGGTGATTTTTTGGTAATTTTTCTGAAACCTTCCGGCGGCTTCGCCAGTCTGGACAACTGAACTGCAAAACAAACAACCAAACAACCATGAAAAAAATTATTACATTATCTGCTATCGTCGCGACGGCCCTGATTGCCGCGCCGCTCGCTATCAACGCCCAGGACGCGGCGACCACCAATTCCCCGTCCGTCACCACGCCCACTCCGGCCAAGAAACACGGGCTGTCCGTGCATGGCAAAGTGACAGCCGTTGACGCCACGGCCCAGACCATCACCGTCAAAGACCTGACCCTCAACGTCACCTCCACCACCAAGATTGTTAAGGACGGAAGTCCCGCCACGCTCGACGACATCAAGGTGGATGACGCCGTGCGAATCGCCTATAAAAAGGATAGTGCTGGCAAGCTCAACGCCACCTACATCCGCGATGGTGTGAAAAAGAAGACCGAATAAAACCGGCGGAAAAATCTCCACGAAGGCGGACGGCAACGTCCGCCTTTTTTATTTTTTACGCCACCAGCCGGTCATACGCTTGGGCTGCTGCGAGGACTCCGGCGAGGAATATTGCCGCACCAGCAGCTCGCTGCGCGCGCCTTCGAGTGCCATGCGTAATTCATCGTAGCTCAAAAAACGATCTGCCGGATTTTTGGCCAGCGCCCGCGACAGCGCATCGCTCGTGGCCTGCGAGATATGTTGCGCGCCTTCAACTTGGTTCGGCGGTGTCAACGGTGTCTGCACCTGCGCGAGGACAACCTCCTCCGGCGTCGGCGCGTCAAATGGCACATGGCCGGTGATGGCGTGATACAATGTCGCGCCGAGACTATACATATCCGACAAAAATGTTTCCGGCTCGCGCTTGATTTTTTCGGGCGCGACGTAATACGGCGTGCCGCGCGTGAATTCACCGGACTCCTGCTCGGCGTCCGTCTTGCGCGCGAGGCCGAAGTCCACCAGCTTCGGCTCGTGGTCGGCGTTGAACAAAATGTTTCCCGGTTTGATATCGCAGTGCAGCAAATCGTATTTCAAAGCCATGTCCAGCGCGGAGGCGATTTTGATGCCGACATCGAGCACTTGCAGTTCCGGCAACAGGCGCAGTTTGTCAATACGCGCGTCCAAACTGCCTTGGTCTGCAAGTTCCATCACGAGGTAACGTTCACCCTCCCATTCATCGAACGTGTAAATGTGTATGATGTTTGTGTGGTTCAGTTTTGCGCACGCGCGCGCTTCGAGGTAAAAACTTTCGAGCATCTTCGGCTCGTCGAGCAGTTCCTTCTTCATCAACTTCACGGCCACGAGCCGTTCGAGCGTCATGTCCCACGCGCGATAAACCGAACCCATGCCGCCTGAGGCGATTTTGCTGCGCAATTCAAATTGCCGCAGCCGCATCGGCATCATGATGGCGTGGCCGCACTTACTGCACGGCTGTGACGCCAGCGGCGGCAAATCGCCAGGGATGAACGTCTTTGCATCGCAGCCCGGACAGGTCACCATTTTTAACGGTCGGTCGCTCATGTTTAATGAAACCAACCTACCACGCCCGTCAAATTCGACAAGCGGGGAAAAATTTTGACAAACCGCCCAAATCTGCTATCTTAAGCGCGAATTGAAATGAACACCACGTTCACCAAACTGATGAAAACGCACGCGCCGGTCAATGGCTGTATTGCCATTTGGCTGCGCTGCTCCCGTCCTTTGGGCGTCGTGGGAATGAAATCTTGATTCACTAATCCAACAATTTTTCAAAACCCGCGATTGCCCAGGCAGTCGCGGGTTTTGTGCTTTTAACCATCAACCGAAAGAAAAAATATGAACGAAAACAATAAAAATAAAGTGACCGCCCAGTTCGCGCCGGAAACGCGGTTCACGTTGCCGACGGCGACGACCGCGCCGTTCCGCGCCAACTTGGAAAGCGAGTTCGAGCGGCTCAAAAACCGTTTGCTCGCCGAGACGCTCGACGAAGCCGAGCAGCCCGAACTCAACGCCCCGCTCCGCCGCGCCGCCAACGACGCCGCCGCGCTCGCGTGGGTGACGTTCTACCCGCTGCTCGTGTTCCCCGCGTTGTTCGATGAAAAGAGCCGCGCCGCCGTCCGCCAGACCGCGCGGCAGGCGCGCATCTACGCCAACAGCGCCGAAATCATCGCCGCATGAAAACGCGGATGATTCAAGTGACGGGTGATGAGTGAAAAGTGACGAGCGTGTATTCGCACGTCACTCGTCACCTGTCACTCATCACTGCTTGCGGAAATCTTCGGAGCGCGGACAGTTCCTCGCCGTGGAGTTTCAAGCGTCCGCTTGAGGCGACACTGTCCGCGTTCCTGGGCCGTTAAAAAATTATGTATCTCGCCACCAACAGTAAACTCCTAGAGCTACACGTTGACATCCGAAATCCCTGTTAATTTGCGCGGTGGTTTTCATGTAGGTTATGAACTTGTCTGCATCCTTATCACTTCGAAAAACTCGAATTCCAAGAGCAAAACCTCCAAATCCATTTTTACAAAGACCTATATTTGGCGGAATATTTGTATCATCAATATTTTCGTTTATCACATAAACTGGTGCAAATATTTTGATACTGGATGGCAGTCTAGAGAACTCTGGGTCTAAATTGTAAATTCTGTCGTCTTTGACTGGCCAGTTAAGTAGAAGTTTTACGCAATCTTCTCGAAGACCGGCGTCAACAGAAGTTTGGATTTCATGCACGCGCAGAATCACACCAAGCTGACATACAGCTTTAGCAGTTATGACCGATACAAAGGCACAACTAAATAATATAGCCTAGAAATATTTTCTCTTTTTGGAAATAGAAATCCATTTCGAAAGCATCCAGCCGAGGTGGATAATCCAAACCATCCAGACAATGAAGACAATTGGGAAAATTAATAACCCGTCAAATGAACCCCCAACGACTCACGATATTGGCATACGCGAGTAAGATAAGTAATAGAGCGAAAATCGCCCCTGAAAGCAGGAGTCTATTTTTATTCGTATGGGATTGTTCATTCATAAAACGGTCATCCCAATTATTTTTTAGTCGTAAAATTTATTTTTCCTCAACGCGCTGAATCCGCGCGCCGAGCTTCCGTAATTTCGCGTCCATCTTTTCGTAGCCGCGATCCAGATGATAAATGCGGTTCACCTGCGTCGCGCCCTTCGCCGCCAGCCCCGCGATCACCAGCGCCGCGCTCGCGCGCAGATCGCTCGCCATCACCGGCGCGCCGCTCAACGGTTTGCCGCCCTTCACGATCGCGCTCGGCCCTTCAATTTCAATTTCCGCGCCGAGCCGCGCCAGTTCGCTGACGTGCATGAAGCGCGATTCAAAAATCCGCTCCGTGATGATGCTGATGCCCGGCGCGAGCGCGAGCAGCGACATCATCTGCGCCTGCACGTCCGTCGGAAAACCGGAATACGGCAGCGTCGTCACGTCCACCGGCTTTAATTTTTTATTTCGGCGCGCGATTAAATTTGTTCCGCTGCGTTCGACGGAAACGCCCGCCTCGTTCAACTTGTCAATCACCGCGCGCAAATGGTCGGCGCGCGCGCCGCGCAAAGTCACTTCGCCATTCGTCGCGCCGGCGGCGATCAAAAAAGTCGCCGCCTCGATGCGGTCGGGAATCACTTCGTGTTCCGCGCCGTGCAATTTTTTCACGCCGTTGATCGTGATGGTCGGGCCGCCCGCGCCGGAAATGTCCGCGCCCATCGCGTTCAGAAAATTCGCCACGTCCACGACTTCCGGTTCGCACGCCGCGCTTTCGATGACCGTCACGCCGTCGGCCAAAGTTGCGGCCATCATGATGTTCGCCGTGCCCAAAACCGTCGGGCCGGCGCGGCCACCGAGAAACATGGAATTGCCGGTCAATCTCTTCGCCGTCGCGTCAATGTAGCCGCCCTCGATTTTTATGTTTGCCCCGAGTGCCTCAAAACCTTTCAGATGCAGATTGATCGGCCGCGCGCCGATGATGCAGCCGCCGGGCAAAGAAATCCGCGCCTTGTGCAACCGCGCGAGCAGCGGCCCGGCGATGCAAATCGAGCCGCGCATTTTGCGGACGAGATCGTAGTCGGCGTAGCCTTTGATTTTTTTGGCGTGGACGGTGACAGTGCCGCTTTCAAACCTCACCGTCGCGCCGAGCGATTGCAAAATCTGCACCATGAAGCGCGTGTCGCTCAAATCCGGCACGCGGTGAATGATGCATGGCTCATCCGTAAGCAACGTGGCCGCCAAGATTGGGAGCGCGGCATTTTTGCTGCCGCTGATTTCGACTTCGCCGTGCAACGGCACGCCGCCTTTGATTAAAAAACTTTCCATGAAATTATTTGTGAGCGGTTAAAATTCGGGCGCGCTGACTGTAATCTTCCTGCACGGCTTCGACAATCCACTTTTCATTTTCAAAAATCTTTTTTATTTCGTCTGCCTGACCGTCGCCGAATTCCAGCATGATTTTTCCGTCAGGCTTCAGGAACGGTTTTGCTTCCGTTGCGAGCCGCCGGTAAAAATCCAAGCCATCCGCGCCGCCGTCCAGTGCGCCGAGTGGATCAAAACCTTTCACTTCCGGATCGAGTGTTTCAATTTCGGCGGACGCGATGTAAGGCGGATTGCCGATGAGCAAATCAAATTGCGTTTTTGTCGAGAGCGCGGCAAAACCATCGCCCTGTAAAAATTCAATCCGCTCCGCGACTTGATTTTGCAAGGCGTTTTGTTTCGCCAAAGCGAGGGCGTCGGCGGAAACGTCGAGCGCGGTGATGTTGGCATTCGGACATTTCGCTGCCAGCGCGATGGCAATACAACCGGTGCCGGTGCCAAAGTCTAAAGCAGTTGATGGTTGATGGTTGATGGTTGAGAGAAATTTCCAGCCGAGTTCCGCGAGCAGTTCCGTTTCCGGGCGCGGAATGAGCGCGTGTCGGCTGACGGCGATTTCGTAACTACAAAACGAAGTTGAACCGACAATGTGCTGGAGCGGCTCGCGCTGACCGCGACGCTTGACGAGTTCACGCAGAGAATCAATTTCCGCCGGCGAAAGTGCGCGGTCGAAATTCAGATACAATTTCATTCGCGGCATTTTCAACAAGTGCGCGAGGAGCAGTTCCGTTTGCAGGCGCGGTGATTCAACGCTTTTTTTAACAAGAAACTCGGTGCTTTTCTGAATCGCTTCGAGGACGGTCATGGGCAACAGTTTAAATTTTATCCGGCGGTGGCCAAAACTTTTTTGCGCAGTTCATTTTTTGTCGCGGCTGTGGATCAGCAGGCCGGTTTGATAGACAAGATAATAGCCGACCGTCAGCCCCAAAATGAAAAGCGTCAGAGGACTTTGGAACGGCGGCGCGTGGTTTTGTCCAGTCGTCGCTCCATTGAGCACAATGAGCCGATAAGCCATGCGCCCGACGAACAAAGCCGAAAGCGCGATGCCAATGTGCGTGTTGGGTGTGTAGGAATGGCCGGCAGCGTTGGTTTCAAAACGCGTGAGCCGCAGGCCCAAAAATCCCAGTAGCGCGCCGGGCAGCAAGCCACCGCCAAAACCCAGCAGCAAGCGGGGATGAGACAAAGACAAAACTATGATCACCGCGCTGATGACGGACAAAATGCTGATGGAAGTGATGGCGCGACGCGGATGCAATGGCTGCTGGCCGATGTTGCGGCGTACGCGGCGGTAACCGCCCCAGAGGAAAAGGCAAACCATCAGGATGGATAAGAAATGCGCTGACGGCATGGGCGGAGGTTAGATTTTCAGTTTTTATTGTCGAGGGGAAACCAGCTTGCTTCGGGCAACAAAATTATTTTCCGGCCGCACCTTTGAGATACGCAAAAATGAGTTCCGGCAAATCTTTGCTGTAACCGCCTTCGAGCAGGCTGAAGAATGGGATTTTTAGCGCGCCCAATTCCGAGCCGAGCCATTGAAAATCTTCTGCGAGCAAGGTGCCGGCGGCGAGCGGATCGCGTGCGTAGGCGTCGAAGCCGGCGGAAATGGCGATGAGTTCGGGCGAGAATTTTTTTAAATCACCGAGCGCGCGGGCGAGCGTGGCGCGGTAAGTTTCACGCGGCGCGGACGGCGCGACGGGATAATTGAAACAATTTTCGCCAAGATTTTTTTCGCCGCTGCCAGGATACGCGGGAAATTGGTGGACGGAAAAAAACGCAAGGTCATCGCGATTGAGTAAAATATCCTCCGTGCCGTTGCCGTGATGCACGTCAAAATCAAAAACGGCGACGCGTTTGGTTCCGGTCGCGAGCGCTTCGAGCGCGGCGATGGCGATGTTGTTCAAATAGCAAAAGCCCATGGATTTTTCGCGCGTGGCGTGATGGCCGGGCGGGCGCATGAGGCTGAAAATATTTTCGCCGGAGCGCGCAACTTTCATTGCGTCAATGGCAGCGGCAGCCGAAGCGCGGGCGAAATCGGAAATATTTTCAAAGAACGGCGTGTCGGCGTCGAAGTCTTCAGGAATTTTCAAGCGGGCGAGCACTTCCGGCGCGTGGGCGCGCAGGATGATTTCGTCAGAAACATTTTCGCCGGGCGTAACCCACACGAGAGGCAATTCCGTCTGGCTTTGCAGGCGCGCGACGGTGGCGGCGACGCGCCGGGGATTTTCCGGGTGGCCGGCGCGGGCATAACCGGTGCAGCGTTCGTCGATGATGATTTTCACGCCGGAATTAAACCACGGACGGACGCGGTTGGACACGGATTTCATTGCGCGAGCGGCGCGGATTCCATTTTGCAATCGCACTGTGCCGCTTTAAGCTGAAACGCATCAGGCAAGTATTTATGAGATTAAAACTGTTCACCTTGGTCGGCGCGTCGGGCGCATTGGTTTTCAATACGCGGCGCTGAAACCAAAATGAATTCCGCCACGGCCACACGCATCGCGGCAGCGACGGGTTAGCTCGCGGTGGCGCTCGGCGCGTTCGGCGCGCACGGGCAGCTGAATCATTGGCTCGCGCACGAAGGCACGACGGCGATTTGGGAAAAGGCGGTATTCTACCATTTCATCCATGCGGTGATGCTGTTCATTCTCGCGGAACGAAAAGTTTTTCCCGCCGCCGCGTGGTGGAGTTTTTTTGTTGGCATCGTCATTTTCTCCGGCTCGTTATATTTGCTGGCGGTGACCGGTGCGCACTGGCTCTGTACGGTGACGCCGGTGGGCGGCTTGAGCCTGCTAACCGGCTGGCTGTTGCTGGCCTGGAGAAATAAGGGCTAATCCACTGGATTTAGCGCCGCTATTTTCTGAAAGAGCGAGATTGCCTTGCCCGTCAGCCGACTTTAATTTGTTCAGCAACCAGCCATCAAATGAATCGTTGACCAATTGACGATTTGGCTTCGCGCGCTTGTCGCAAGCTGCACCAAAAAGCGAAAATGAAAAAACGCTTGGCATCCTGATGTCGCGGCTGGTCAAGCTGGCCAGCCGCGCTGACTTGACCAATTTGTCGGTCACGAACACACCCAACGCGGCGGTTCCCGAGGCGAACCTGGCTGGCTTGGCATCCACGCTAAACGTCAGCGGCATGAGCGGCGTCACCGCCAGCCTCACCGTGATGCTCAACATCACCCGCGGTTTTAATGGCGACTTATATGCCTATCTACTTTCACCACAGGGTTCGCTGGTGGTTTTGTTTAATCGCGTAGGCATCAGCTCCAGCAATTCATTTGGCCACGGAAACACCGGCTTCAACGTCACACTGGACAGCGCGGCGGGAAATAATATCCATACCTATCAGTCCGGCAGTTACAGCCTGAATGGCGGCGGACAACTCACCGGCACTTGGGCACCCAACAGCCGGACGATTGACCCGCTCGCCGCGCCCAGCGCATTTGATACGGCTCCGACCGGCAACACCATGGCCAACTTGGACGGAGCCAGTCCCAATGGCGACTGGACGCTCTTCATCGCCGACCTTTCCGGCGGCGGACAATCCACCTTGGTGAGTTGGGGACTGACAATCGTCACTGTGCCCGAACCGCAAACCAACACCTTGCTCGGCGGTAGTCTCGCCGCTTTCTGGATGATCGCCCGCAAACGCCGGAAATAAAAAATTCCACTGCGTCTGAAAAATTAATCCGCTCGCACCGCTGGCGGTGCCTTCACAAAAGTAGTTTCCCGCAAATAAATCGGCTCCAATTTTTCTCCCGCCAGAAAATGCGTGCGTCCCGCCGCCAGTCGCGCCAGCATCGCCGCGCTGGGAAATAAAATCTCTCCGGCATCCAGGCCGACGCAAATTTTCCCCTTCAATTTTAGCGTTTCGATTTCCGCCGCTGAAACGATTTTCAGCGGCGATATTTCTTTGCGCTCCAACTCCGAAATTTCCCAGCTGCCCAAATAAAATTCCCCGCGCTGCGCATTAATCACCACATTCACGCGCTCAAATATTTTCTCCGCCTGCGCCTGTGCCACCAAAACTTCCGCGCTGCTGATACCGAGCAGTTTTATTCCGCGCGCCAGTTGCCAGCCCTGCGCGATCGCAATCGCGGCGCGAATTCCGGTATAACTACCCGGCCCGATTCCGACGGCGATGACTTCGATTTGCTCGCGCAAAATTTCTGCGTCCGACAAAATTCTTTCCGTCAGGCCGAACGCATTCGTCACGCGATAGCCGCCCGTTTCCGAAGCTTCGGACAAAACAATGCCATCGCGCGCCAGCGCCACGCTGCGCCGCGCCGACGAAAATTCAAACGCCAAAATCGTCATAAATAATTTTGCGTTCGGATTCCCCTGAAATTCCAATTTTCACCTTCTTCAAATCGTAAATCGTAAATCGTAAATCGTAAATTCTTTCGGCCCATTCAATCACCGCCACGCCGTCCGGCGACAAAAATTCTTCCAAGCCCGCCGACAAAACTTGTTCCGCCGTTTCCAGCCGGTATAAATCTAGATGAAACAACTTCAGCCGTCCGCCGCCGTATTCGTTCACCAAAGTGAAAGTTGGCGAATGCGTGCGCACCGGAATTTCCAGCCCGCGCGCCACGCCGCGCACGAACTGCGTCTTGCCTGCGCCGAGATCGCCGCTCAACGCGACGACCCAGCCGCGCCGCGCCGCGCGGCCAAATTTTTCACCGAGCGATTCCGTGTCCGCCGGACTATGCGAAATGAACGTAGCCATTAGCATTCAGTTTGTGCGAGCCGGTTTTATCGCGGATCAAAATGCCGTCGCCGGCAACAATTTTTCCGACGCAGCTCAATTTCAGCTTTGGAAATTTGGCTTTCCACGCGTCCAGCAGTTTCACCGCGTCTTTGCTGGCGATGGTGAACAGCAGTTCAAAATCCTCGCCGTCCGTGAGCGCCGCCACGAAGGCCGGTTTGGCACCAGAACTTGCCTTCGCCCGCAATTTTGCGGCGCGGGAAATGGGAACTGCTGGTTTCAAAATTTCCGCGCCGACTTTGCTCGCGTTCAAGAGGTGGCGCAAATCGCCGCCAAGCCCGTCGCTCAAATCCATCATCGAGTGAATTGTAAAATGCTCCGTCAGCCAGCGCGCTTCCGCCAGACGCGGCTCGAAATCTAAATGCTTTTCCGCGAGCGAACCGCCCAATTCGCCGGTCACAAAAATGGCGTCGCCAATTTTTGCGCCGCGCCGCAGAATTTGTTTTCCGCGCGGCACGGTTCCAATCAGCGCGATGGAAATCAAGATGCGTTCAGGATTCGTCGTCGTCTCGCCGCCGACGATGGCGACGCCAGTTTTTTCCGCGAGCGCATTCAGGCCGTCATAAATTTTGGTGACAAACGCCGCATCAAAATCTTTTGGCAGCGCGATGGTGACGAGCGCGGTGGTCGGCGTTCCGGCCATCGCCCCGATGTCACTCAAACAACGCGCCAGCGCCTTGCGCCCGATTTTTTCCGGCGGCGTTGCTTTGGTGAAATGGATGCCTTCCACGACCGCGTCGGTCTTGAACAAAATCAATTTTTCCGGCACGCCCAAATCCAGCACGGCGCAGTCATCGCCCGCACCGACGACCACGTTTTCATTGGTCGGCAGCGATTTCGTCAGGTGCGTGATGAGTTCAAATTCGTTCATGTCAGGTGGAAAAATTGATTCAGCTTTTCCAGCCACCGGCTTAACGGGTCTTGAAAATGCAGCAGGAGCAGGTTGGTCGTGTTGAACAAACTGTGCGTCGCGATGGGCACGAGCAGGCAGTCGGTGACTTCGTAGAGCCACGTCAGCACCAGCGCAAAGACAAACAGCGGTAGGAGCGTCGGCGCGTTGACGTGGATGAGCGCGAACAGAAAACTCACGCCCAGCCACGCGAGCTTGGGATAACCCAGTTGCTTGACGAACGGAAACAGCACGCCGCGAAACATGAATTCTTCCGAGACCGGCGCGAGCACGATGGCAAAAAAGGCGAGATAACCGCGCAGCCACGCAGACTTCGCGTTGACGATCAATTCAACGGCGCGCTGGTCAGCCAGCGGCCAGCCGATTTTTTGCAGCAGCAGCACCGAGACTTGTTGCAGGCATAAGGCCAGCAAAACCACTGGCAAAATCAATAACAGCACACCGACGGCGAGGCGCAGGAATTTTTTCAAGTTTGTCTGGCGAAGTCCCAGCGCATCGCGCCAACTGACGCCATGCTGTTTCAAAAAATGGAAAATCAGCAACCATGCCACACCCTGAAAACTCAAGGTTGCCAGCAGGATGTTCGCAAAGCTGTCCGGCGACTGGAACGCGGCCAGGCCGGCCGACCGCAATAATCCCGCTGTCACCACGCCCACGCACAGGCAGGCGAACACGCCCGCGATCAACTGGATCACGGCTTCCGCGCGCCACGGCTTTTGCGACAACATGATTTCAGCCTAGCGCAGCCGCGCGCGGGTGACGACGTAAAATTGTTCGCCGCCCCGCGCGTTTTACGGCAAATTTCCGGCGATGTCTGTCAAACATACGAACCACCTCGCGCAGGAAAAATCGCCCTACCTTTTGCAACACGCGCACAATCCCGTGGACTGGTTTGCGTGGAATGACGAGGCGTTTGCGAAAGCGCGCGCAGAGAACAAGCCGGTTTTTTTGAGCATCGGCTATTCGACCTGCCATTGGTGTCACGTCATGGAACGCGAATCGTTTGAAAAAGAAAACGTCGGCAAATTTCTCAACGAACATTTTATCAGCATCAAAGTGGACCGCGAGGAACGCCCGGACGTGGACAAAATTTACATGACGTTCGTGCAATCCACGACCGGCAGCGGCGGCTGGCCGATGAGCGTTTTTCTCACGCCGGATTTGAAGCCGTTTTTTGGCGGCACCTATTTTCCACCGGACACGCGTTACGGTCGGCCAAGTTTTTTGCAACTACTCGAACAAATTGCAGGACTCTGGCGCGAGCGGAAAACAGAAATTGTCGCGTCCGCCGACGAGCTGCACGCGCGCCTCGAACTCATCACGTCGCGCGACGCCAAGGAAAATTCTCCGCTCACGCCGGAAATTCTTAAACGCGCGCTGGAAACATTCAAAGAAGCTTATGATTCGACCAATGGCGGCTTCGGCAGCGCGCCAAAATTTCCGCAGCCGAGCATCCCATCGTTTGCTTTGGGCGCGGCAAAACGCTTTGGCGATGCGGACGCAGTGAAAATGGTTTTACACACTTGCGACCGCATGAATGCTGGCGGAATTCACGATCAACTCGGCGGCGGTTTTGCGCGCTACGCCGTGGACGCCGAGTGGCTCGTGCCGCATTTCGAGAAAATGCTCTACGACAACGCGCAACTCGCGCAGTTGTATCTCGACACGTTTCTCGTCAGCGGGGACGCACGTCACGCGGACACCGTGCGCGACATTTTAGATTACGTTCTGCACGACATGACCCATCCCGGCGGCGGATTTTTTTCCGCCGAAGACGCCGACAGCGAAGGCCACGAGGGGAAATTTTACTGCTGGACGCAGGATGAACTTTCTAAATTGCTCACCGTTGAAGAATTCAACGTCGCGGCAAAATATTTCGGCATCACGACCGAAGGAAATTTTGTTGACCACAGCCATCCGACGCCGCTGGCCGGGCAAAATGTTTTGAGCATTGTTGGACCAGAAATTTCCGCTGGCGACGAGATGTTGCTTGCCGCTGTAAAAAATAAAATGTCTGTCGTGCGCGCGAAACGCATCCGCCCGCACCTCGACGATAAAATTCTCGCGTCCTGGAACGGCCTAATGCTCGGCGCGTTCGCCCGCGCGTCCGTGGTTTTGGGCGAAAAAGAATACCGCGCGGCGGCAGAGAAAAACTTGGCGTTCATCCGCAAAAATCTTTGGGACAAAAAATCGAAATCGCTGTTCCACCGCTGGCGCGACGGCGAGCGCGACCACGTCCAGTTGCTCGAAGGCTACGCGTTCCAGCTTTCCGGAATTATCGAACTTTATGAAGCCACACTGGAACCGGCGCATCTGGATTTTGCGATTGAACTGGCCGACGCGATGCTCGCCAAATTTTACGACGCGGCGAATGGCGGCTTCTGGCAAAGCCCCGCTGGCACGAACGATTTGATTCTGCGCGTGAAGGACGATTACGACGGCGCGGAGCCGAGCGGCAATTCCGTCACCACGCTCGCGCTGCTTAAACTTGCCGCCATCACGGGCCGCGAGGATTTCAAGCTCGCCGCCGAAGCCACGCTGCAACTCTGCGCGCATCGCCTGCAAACGCAGCCCGCCGCGCTCGCCTTCATGCTGCACGCACTGGATTTCTGGCTGGACGAACCGCGCCGCGTCGTCATGGCTGGCGAAAATGGTTCGGCAGAATTTCAAAAACTGCTTCGCGCCGCGCATTCCGTTTATCAGCCGAACAAAATTGTTTTGGGAAATTCCGGCGCAGTCGAGCCGTTCGCCAAAACTTTAACTGCGAAAAACCCAACGACCGTGTTTGTCTGCACCGGCAATACCTGCCAGCCGCCGACGAACGATACGAAAATTTTGCGAGAGCATTTGTATTAAAGAGGCATGAGTGATTTTGAAACGCGTTTTGGCGGCATCGCGCGGCTTTACGGCCAAAGCGGATTGCAAAAATTGCGCGCGGCGCACGTCTGCGTCATCGGCATCGGCGGCGTCGGCGCGTGGGCGGCGGAAGCGCTGGCGCGTTCAGGCGTGGGCGCGATGACGCTCGTGGACTTGGACGAAGTCTGCGTGTCGAACATCAACCGCCAGCTCCACGCGCTCACGGAAACCGTTGGTCACGCGAAGGTCGAGGCGATGGCCGAACGCATCCGCGCCATAAATCCTGCCTGCCGCGTGACGGAGGAACAGAAATTTTTCAACGAAGCATCTGCCGAAGAACTGCTCGCGCCAAAATTTGATTTTGTCCTCGACGCGATTGACAACGTGCCGAACAAAGTTCTGCTGCTCGTGCGCTGCCACGAAAAACATTTACCCGTCATCGCCTGCGGCGGCGCGGGCGGACGCCGCGAACTGACTTCCGTCCGCGTGGGTGATTTGTCGCAAGCCAGCCACGATAAATTATTGTCTGAAGTGCGGCGGCGGTTGCGTAAGGAACATCAATTTCCCGCCGAACATTCGGCGATGAATGTGCCGTGCGTCTATTCGGTGGAAAAAACTTTTTATCCGCAGCCGGACGGCTCGGTCAGCGGAACGCGCGCGAAAATTGAGGACGGGACAAAACTGAATTGCGATGGCGGCCTCGGCTCGGCGACGTTTGTGACGGGCGCATTTGGTTTTGCGGCGGCGGGATTTGTGGTGCAGAAAATTGCTGAAGGCTGACTACAGACCGCCAAACACGCGCTGAAAATTTTCTTCGACGTGTGCGGCGAGCGGTTCAACTTTTTCACCAAGTAATTCCGCGAGGCCGGAATAAACGGCGGCGAGATTGGCCGGATGGTTCAATGGTTTACCTTCCGCATCGGCGAGCCGAAATTGATTTTTGTCGGCGGGCAGAAGTTGGTCGGGCGCGTCGGTTTCGATGAGCAAACGGTCGGCGGGAACTTGGCGAAATGTTTTGCGCTGGCGTAGTTTTCGTTCGTGCAAAAAATAGCCGGGAAAACTGAAATACGCGCCGAGCTTCGCGAATGCGGGAACCATTTCCGCCGGGCCACCGAAACTGTGCAGCACAATACCACGCGCGGGACGGGAATTATTTTGAAGCAGTTCGAGCAAGCGTCCCCATGCGTGCAAACAGTGAATGCTAACGGGCAAATTTCTTTCGGTGGCGATTTGCAGTTGCGCGAGAAAAACTTCTTCTTGGCCAGCGTAGCTCAAATCCGATTTCCAGCGGTCGAGGCCGATTTCGCCGACGGCACTGGGAGCGGCATCGAGAAATTTTTCCAGATTTTTTTGCCAATCCGGCGTGCGTTCAGCGAGATGCCACGGATGATAACCAAAGCTCGGCAGCACGATTTTATTTTCCCGCGCGAGCGCGAGCATCTGCGGCCAGTCTGATTCGCAAGCACCGTTGACGACCATTTTTGCCACGCCAACTTTTTCGCACGCGGCAAGTAGTTCGCTCTGGCGACCGGCGAAGCGTTCGTCCTGCAAATGATTGTGTGCGTCGTAAAATTTCATGGCGCATTGGTCTCGGCGAATTGCCGGATATGTTCCCAGATTTTTGAAAGCGCGTTGCGCCGGTTCGGCGTGAGATGCTGTGTGATGCCAAGGGGCGCGAGAAATTTTGGGTCGTGCGCAAGAATTTCGGCGGGCGCTTGGCCGCTGTAAAATTCGCAGAGCAGGCCGGCGATGGCTTTGACGACGAGCGAATCCGAATCGCAGTCAAAAAAACATTTTTCAGCGCGGACGTGCGCGACGAACCAAAGTTTAGCGAGGCAACCGGGAATCAGATTTTCTTCAACGCGCAATTCCGGCGCGAGCGGGGGACGTGCTTTGACTTTTTCAACGAGAAACGCAAGCCGATCTTGTCCGTTTTTTAACGGAGCTAACTGCGCGGTGATTTCAGCCTGCTTTTCCGCGAGGTTCATGGCGCGGAATTATTTTTAATCAGCTTGGCTTGGGGGTTCTTCCGTCTCTTGCGGCGGACGCGATTCTTCGGGCCGTTGAATCGGCTCGCGCTGGGCGCGCGGTTCATCGCGGCGGGGCGGCTGGCGAAACGGCGGCGGCTCGCGGCGCGGCGGCTGGATGCGGCGGAGTGCGCGCCGAAGTTCGTCAATCTCGCGTTCGTCGGCGAGCTTCTGGCGCTCGGCGACTTCGACGAGTTCGAGCACTTCGTCGAGCTGGTCAATCATCTGTTTGAGCGACTCGGCGATTTCGGTGGCGTGCGCGACGGCCTGACTTATGGCGGAGGTTTCAGCCGGACGAAAATCGGCGGGCTTGACCCACGGTTTTGGGCGCAATGGTTCGGGACGACGCTCGGGGTGACGCTCACGCGGCAGTTCGCTTTGCGGTGTTGGAAAATTTTCAGTGGGAGTTTGCGCGACCGGCGTTACGGTAGGATCCGCTTCGTGCGCGGCAAAATCTGCGGGCGCTTCAGCGTGCGGCTCGCGAAAATCGCCGGACGAATCGGCCTCGGGTTCGACGTGTTCGGCAGGCGGAGCGATTGGTTCGGTTGCTTCCGGCGCAGGAGAAATTTCTTCGGGACCGGGCGCGCCGGACTTGGCAATTACCGGGCGCGGACCGCGACCACGACCGCCGCGACGACCGCGACGACGACTGCCGCCGGGACGAGGCGTGGGCGATTTCAAATTGGAGTTTTCGTCAGGCACAAATTTTGACGTGAGGATGGCCGCTGGCCGCGCAAATGCAATCGCGAAGTGCGCCTACTTTTTCACAAACAGCGCGATGGAAGCCGTGAAACCGTGCAGGAAATTTTTCTCGCCGACGGGTCCGATTTCGCCGTTGCAGAAAAATCCGGCCAGCCCCGTCGGGCCGAAATGCGCCTGCACCAGCTTGGCATCGTGGCTCGTGCGGCCAAAAAGATTTTTCCCGCGCCCGTTGCAGCAAAACAAACAGCCACCGTAAATTTCCGTGTCCGCCAGATTTTTTTTTGCCCGCGCCAGCAGCTCGTTCAGATCCTCGGACGCGGCGGCGGCATCGCGGCGCTGGAACTGAATCGTCTGTCCCGTGCGCGGCAGTGCGCCGACCTGCAGCACGCCGGAATTCGGATCGCCGCCGAGCAGATTGCGCACGAGAAAATCGCCGCGCTGGAAAGTTTCCAAGTATTCATTCACGACGAGGCCGATGTGCAGGTTGCCCTGCACCTTGCGCTGTTCCTCCGCCGAAAGCTGCTGCACCGTCTCGGACAGCACCGCGTAGGCGGGACGGTTGCCGATGTGGCGGATGAGATTCTGCTCGACGCGCGTGAGCGTCCACGCCTCGCCGATGGGCGTGCAGCCTTGCGAAATCACGCCGGCCAGCGTCACGTCGCCGCCAACCGCGACGGCCACGCCGCCGTCCTCGAAAACTTCGCCATCAAGATAAACTTGCGTGAGCGGCTCCGGAAAATTGCCGCTGGCCAGCCCGCCATAAACCGGAATTTGAAAATAATTTTGATTCCACGATTGCAGCCACAATTCCGCGTTGAGATGAAACGGGTCAATGAACGCAAGCCATCCGTTCACTCCGTCTTTCGTCATGCCGGTTTCCGCCGGCCAGAAATTTTTCCCGTCCGCCGCCTCGACCTGTTCCTGCGAAAAACGTACAGCCTTGAGATTCGCGCCCGGCAGCGAGTAAAGCGCCAGCACGAGGCCGCCCGCGCTTTCAAGTTCCTCGGCGTTCGCGACGAGTCCGCCGCCGGAACATCCGGCCAGCAGCGGGATGCGCGCGTGGACGCGGAGAATCTCCAAGACTTGCGCCGCGTGCGGGAAAAATTTCGGCGACATGAACACGAGGCCGAGCGAAACCTCCTTCGCCGGCAGCCGCGCACGCAGCCGCCGCGCCCAGTCGGCCAGGCCGTTTTCGTCCATGCCGTCCGACCAATAGGCCGCTATGGAATTTTCTTCGCTCACAAAATCACTTCAACCATGCCACAATTTTTTCGCCCGCCCAAATTTCTTTTACGGGCTGGCGCGCGCGCGCGGCGGCGGATTTTTTGCCGCTCACCAGAATTTCCGCCGCCAGCGGGCGCGTGTTGTAATTGCTCGCCATCACAAAACCATACGCGCCCGCGCTCAACAACGCCAGAAAATCACCTTCGCCGACTTTCGCGAGCGGACGATCCTTGCAAAAATAATCGCCCGACTCGCAGATGCCGCCGACAACATCCGACGAAACCGTCGCGCCGGATTTTTTCACGAGCGGAACAATTTCGTGATACGAATCGTAAAACGCCGGACGGATCAAATCGTTCATCGCCGCGTCCACGATAACAAAATTCTTTTTACCCGTGCGTTTCACATATTCAACTTTTGTGACGAGAGCGCCGGCATTGCCAACGATGAATCGGCCCGGCTCGATCAGAATTTTCAAGCCCAGCGGTTTCAACAGCGGCAGCAATTTTTCCGCGTAACTCGCCGGCGTCAAAATGCCTTTCGCAGCGGAAGATTTCCACCAACTTGCCGAACCGCTCGCGAGCGCCGGATTGTAAATAATTCCCAAGCCGCCGCCCGGACTAAAAAATTCCAACTTATATTTCGCCGCCAATTTTTGGACCAATGGCAAAACTTTTTTCACCGCCATTTCAATTGGTGTGACCTGCGTCATCTGTGAGCCGATGTGCATTTGCACGCCGCGCAGCCAGATGTTTTTCAATTTGCTGGCGCGCGCGTAAATCGCCTCGACGTGCTCAAACTGAATGCCGAACTTGTCTTCATAAGTGCCGGTCGTAATCTTGGAATGCGTCTTGGCCGCGACATTCGGATTGATGCGCACGGCGATAGGCGCGCGTTTTTTCAGCCGCGCGGCAACTTTGTTGATACGCAAAATTTCCGGCTCGCTTTCGCAATTGAAGCAATAAATTCCCTTCTGCAGCGCAAATTCAATTTCGCTTTCTGACTTCGCGACGCCGGCGAAAACGCATTTCTTCGGATCGCCGCCCGCCGCGATGACGCGCTGCAATTCGCCCGCGCTGACCACGTCGAAACCGCTGCCGCGATTCGCCAGCACGCGCATCACGGAGAGATTTGAGTTCGCCTTCATCGCGAAACAAATCAAATGGTCGAGCGGCGCGAGTGCAGCATCCAGTTTTTGAAAATGGTCTTCGAGCGTGTGCTGCGAATAAACGTAGAGCGGCGTGCCAAATTTTTTGGCGAGCGCGTCAATACTCACGCCTTCGCAGAACAGCTTGTCTCCCACAAAACGAAAATCATGCATCGCGCGAGAGTTTAGTGGCCGCCGCGCAAAGTTCAAGGTCGGGAAATAAAGATTTGAAAATAAAAAACCCGCCGGAAAATTTCCGGCGGGCGGAGGAAAAATAAATTTCTACGGCGCGGCCAGGATGGCGGCGCGCTGGGTGTGATATTCCTCCGACGAGATTTTATCAGCCTTGTAACTTTCCAGCAGCGCGTCCAAATGCGCCTGTTTGGCCGCGTTAATCGGCAGCGGCGGCGGATCAATTCTTTTGAAGCCGAGCTCCTTGCCGGGATAATCGGCTTGGGCAGCCAGCAGCGCGGCTTTTTCCGCGTCCGCGCGTTTCTGCGCGTCAATAGCCGCCTGTTTTTTCGCGTCGGCCTGGGCTTGCGCCGCGGCGGCAGCAGCAGCAGCGGCAGCGGCGCGCTTGCGTTCGGTCATGATCGCCGCGTTTTGTTGGGCGGCTTCATTTTGCGCAATGTCCTTGGCTTGCGCGGCGGCTTGCGCCTTGGCCTGCGCGTCTGCATGAGCTTGCGCGGCGGCGGCGGTCAATTTTTGCGCCGCGTCATTGCTTTGGGCGGCGAGATCGGCTTGTTTCTGCGCGCCGGCTTTGGCCGCATCTGCGGCTTGGGCTTTCGCTTGGGCATCGGCGGCGGCGGCGGCGGCATCCGCCTCGGCCTTTTGCGCGGCATCCTTGGCTTGCGCGGCGGCATCAGTCTGCTTTTGCAGATCGGCGGCGGCTTGCGCTTTCGCTTGCGCGTCTGCGTCCGCGCTGGCGGCCAGTTCCTTGGCTTTTTGGGCGGCATCCTTGGCTTGCGCGGCAAGATCCGCCTGCTTCTGCGCCTCGGCAGCGGCTTGCGCGGCGGCTTGGGATTTCGCCTGCGCATCGGCATCCGCAGCGGCCGCATCCGCGTCGGCCTTTTGCGCAGCATCCTTGGCCTGCGCGGCGGCATCGGCCTGTTTTTGCAAATCGGCGGCAGCTTGCGCTTTCGCTTGCGCGTCCGCGTCTGCGCTTGCGGCCGCGTCTTTCAGTTTCTGGGCGGCGGCCTTGCTTTGGGCGGCGAGATCCGCCTGCTTTTGCACGTCCGCCGCCGCCTGCGCGGCAGCTTGCGACTTCGCGAAGGCATCGGCTTCAGCACTGGTGGCCGCCGCCAGCGCCGCCGCTGCGGCATCCTTGGCCTGCGCCGCCTCGGCGGCAAGTTTTAAGGCGGCGGCATCGGCGCTTGAAATGACCGCGCCGTTTTCTGGCGCTTCCTTGAACGTGACCGCAGGCGGCGCGTCGCTCACCACCGGAGCGGGTTCACCGGCCGCTGGGAGCGTGGCCGCCGGTGCGGGCGTATCGGGCATCGTCGGAGCCGCAGCAGCCGGAGCGGGTTCGTTCGCAACGGCGGGAGCACTGGTATCGGTAGCAGGCGCGTCCAGTTCATTCAACTTTTGCAGCAACGCCGCGCGCGCAGCGGCCTGCGCGGCATTATCCTGGGCATGGAGCGTCATGGCACCGGCCGAGGCGAGCGCGCAAATCCAGACGGGGAATTTGGAAATCTGCATGACGCCTTGTTACGCCAATTTGCCGCCGGAATCAACTGCTTTTAGAGACGGCACATACAGCCGCCGCCACGCCGACGCGAACGGAATGCGCACCAGCGAGTAAAAAATGATGCTCCGCACCTCGCTGCGCGACACTTTCACGTGTTGCTGCAGTTCAACCACGCCCGTTGCGCGCAATTTTTCAATCGTCTTAACCCCGAGCAAAACCGGCCACGCGCACGCGAGCCGCACGCGGAATTGTCCGAAAGGCAAAGTATTCGTGTAACGCCAGCCGGCCGCCAGATGCGACTCCGCCTTGTCGAGATATTCGTGAAAGAGCGGCAAAAACTTTTGCTCGTTCGCGGGCGAGAGCAACGTTTCCGGCAATAACTTTGCCTCGTCCAATCGTTGCGTCGGCAGATAGCAGCGACCGCTTTTCAAATCCGCCGGCAGGTCGCGTAAAATGTTCACGAGCTGCAAGCCTTTGCCGAACCGGATGCCGTCGGCGATGAATTGTTTTTCGTCCAGCCGCGCGTGCGGAAAAAGATGCGCGCGGCAAATATTCGTCCAAAATTCGCCCACGCAGCCCGCGACGCGATAGGTGTAATCATCCAGCTCCGCCGCCGTTTCGAGCGCGATGATTTTTTCGGCGGACGTGTTGGCGAACCGCCGCAAGTCAAGTTCTTGGCCGCTCGTGATCGTCGTCAAAACGCTGCGGATCAATTTTTTTTCGGCGGCGGAAAAATGTTGCAGCACCGCCAAGCTGTCCTCGATTTTTTCCAGCAATTTTTTTTCGGCGGCCGAACCTTGCTGCCGGGCGAGTTCGCCAAAATTCAGCGGGGTCGAATTTTGGCCCAAAATCCGTTCGCGCAATTTTTGCAGTGCTTCAAGCCGTTGCGCCACCGGCAAAATTTCCGTGTCCGCGATCGTATCCGTCGTGCGCGCGAGCAGGTAGGCGAGGCCGATTTGCGGGCGCACGCGCGCGGGCAGCACGCGCAACGTCAGATAAAACGAGCGTGACGTCGCCTGAAGTAGATTATTTAACGCCGCTGGCATTTTTAGACAGGGAAATTTTCGGTTTCAAGTTGCGCCGCCAGTCTGGATTATCTTTTCTTCAAGCGCAACCGCGCGCCGCCCGAATGCGCGGCGGCAAAAACCGCGTTGCCAGCCCCGCGCGGATGTGAAATGTTAGCGGCGCATCATGAGCGAATTCAAATTTGCCTGTCCCGTGTGCGGCCAGCACATGATTTGCGATGCGTCGCGCGGCGGTTCGGTGATGGAATGCCCCACTTGTTTCCAGAAAATCTTGGCACCGCAGGCATCGTTGGCAAACGCCAAGCTCATTCTGACCGGCATCAAGGTTTCGGAGAAAAAAATTCCGGCGCGCGGCGATGGCGGGACGGAAAATAACTTTCCGACCGCCCTGCTGACCAGCGCTCTGGTCGTGGCGTTGCTGGTGGGCGCGGCTATGTTTGTGTTTCGCAAACAGATTTTTGACAACGCGCCGCCGGTCAGTGCCGTCCGCTTCAATGCCGCACCAACTGCGAGCGACACGAATTGGACGCTGACGCTGGTTCATGCGGCGATTCCGGATTCTCCAGTGGTCGGACGGATTCACGGACAGGATTTTATCCTTGAACGCGCCGCGTATCTCAATTTCAACGGCATCCTGATCTTGCGCCATGGCGCGCACGGGCCGGTGGAGTCTGGCGCGTTGATTGATTTTAACGGAGCATCGGCGGATGCGCTGGCTGGCAAGACCATAAATATTCTGGCCGACACCAACGCTTCGGCGCGCGTCACACTGCGCTGGAAAGACGAGAATGGAGCGTTGAATAGCGGGCATTTTAATAGCAACTATGCGCTGCGGCTGGAATTCGGCGCGCTGGCGGACAACCAGTTGCCGGGTCAAATTTATCTCTGCACGCCGGACGCAGAGAAAAGTTATCTGATGGGAAAGTTTAGCGCCGACATCGTCCGGCCCCAGCCACCAGGGCAATGACTTTTAACCGGTGAAGCGGAAGGCTGGAATTTTTTTATGGATTCCGCTTTCCGTATTTAATTCAAAATGAATATTGAAATCGTCAACACGGGCAGCGAACTGATGCTCGGTCGCGTGCTGAACACACATCAACAATGGCTTTGCCGCCGCCTCGCCGACCTCGGCCACGTCGTCACGCGACAGGTCGCGATCGCGGACGATGGCAGGAAAATCCAAGGCGCGGTCGCCGAGGCGTTGGCGCGCGCAGATCTGGTCATCACCACCGGCGGACTCGGTCCGACTTCGGACGACCTCACGCGCGAACTCATCGCGGAACTGCTTGGCAAAAAACTGATCGAGAACACGAACGTGCGCGCGCATATCGAAAACTTTTTTGCCAAACGCAATCGCGCGCGCCCGGCGAAAACCAGCGTGGAAAACTTCGTGCCCGAAGGCGCACTGGTTTTTCTGAATCAAAACGGTACCGCGCCGGGTCTGGCGATGAAGCTTGAGCCAAATCTGTTTCGCGCAGATAAAAAATCTTCGTGGCTCGTAATGTTGCCCGGCCCGCCACGCGAACTGCGGCCGATGTTTGACGATGCCGTTGCGCCGTTATTGAAGCGCGCGTTTGCCGCTGAGATTTTCATCTGTCGCACGCTGCGCACGACCGGCATCGGCGAGTCGCGCGTGCAGGAACTGGTGGAATCCGACTTGCAGCCGTTCGTCAAACGTGGACTCGAGATCGGCTATTGCGCACGGCCCGGCGCGGTGGACGTGCGTTTGACCGCCAGCGGCACGGCGGCGGAAAAACTCGTGCGCGCAGGCGAGGCCGTGGTGCAAAAAATTCTCGGCGAAAATATTTTTGGTTTTGACGATGACGAGATCGAAAACGTGGTTGTAAAACTTTTGGCGCAAAATAAAAAAACGCTGGCGCTGGCAGAATCTTGCACCGGCGGCCTGATGGCGAACCGGATCACCGACGTGCCCGGCGCGTCGGAAGTCTTTATCGGCGGCGTGGTGAGCTATGCGAATTCGGCCAAGGAAAAATTTCTCGGCGTGCGCGCGGAATCACTCGCGGCGCATGGCGCGGTGAGCGAAGTGGTGGCGCGGGAAATGGCCGCCGGCGCGCGGGAAAAATTTGGTTCAGATTTTGCGCTGGCAGTGACAGGCATTGCCGGGCCAGGCGGCGGCGCGGCGGACAAACCGGTGGGAACGGTTTTCATCGCGCTGGCCTCGGCGCACGGCGTGGAAGTGAAAAAAATTTTGAACGTCTGGGAACGGGCAACGTTTCGGCCGGTGACGGCGACGCAGGCCTTGGAATGGCTGCGACAGACGCTTTCTGCTTGAGGCGGCACGATTTTTCGCTAGTGTCGAAGCAGTTATGTCTGCAACCGCCGATTCTTTTGTTGAAGCCAATGCCGTCCTTTCCGAACTGATCGCCGCCACGCCGGTGCCGAAACGGCGCGGCACGCTGCTCGTCGTGGACGACGAGGAAGGGCCGCGGATGTCGTTGAAGCTGATTTTCAAGGACACTTATGATTTACTGATGGCAGAGGACGGGCCGACGGCCATCGAACTGGCGCAGCAAAATGACATTGACGTGGCCATCCTCGACATCCGCATGGCGGGGATGTCGGGCATTGAAGTTTTAGAACGGCTGCGGTTCGTCCGCCCAAACATCGAGGCGATCATGATCACGGCGTTCGAGACGACGGATACGATGCGTCAGGCGCTGCGTTTGCGTGCCTGCGATTACATCAACAAGCCATTCGACCTTGCGAGCATCCGCAGCGCGGTTAGTCAGGCGATGCAGCGGCGTGTGCTCGAAAGCGAAATCCACAACAGCGCCGAGAAAGTCCGCGAACTGCTCACGGAACTGCAAAACCAGCGCGTCGAGGAACAAATTGCGCAGACGCGCGGCGACATCTACGCCAGCATCATCCACGACATCAATGGCCCGCTGACGGTCAGTTTCGGTTTTGTGCAGTTGCTGAACCACAAGCTGAACCAGAACTTGAAGCTGGAGATGGAGGACTTGGAATTCATCAAGGAGCGACTGCGTTCCGTCGAGCGGCAGATGAGCAACTGCATCGAGATCCAGCGCCGTTATCTGGGTTTTCTCCGCCGGCAAAGCGGCGATTCTACGTCCGCCGGTGTGAACCAATTGCTCCACGACCTCGACCAGTTGGTGCGCGTGCATCCGAGCCTGCAAGAAAATGAATTCCGCCTTACGCCGTTGACAGGCGAAATCGGCGTGAAGGTCAACGGCACGGATTTGATCCAGATTTTGCTCAACCTCGCGGTCAATGCGTTTCAATGCACCTCGGTGCCGCATCGCGTGGAGATCGGCGGCGAAGTGCTGGCCGCGCCGCTGGAACTCGCGCAGTTCAAGGACGGCCCAAATGACCGCCTGCTCAATGTTGAGAGCATGGAGAACACCGCGCCGCTCGTGAAGCTTTGGGTGCGCGACACCGGTCCCGGTATTCCGGCGGTGGTGTTGCCGAAGATTTTTGATCCCTATTTCACTACCAAAGGCCCGCGCCAAGGCACCGGTCTCGGCCTGAACATCGTGCAACGCCTCATCAAGGCGGCCAACGGCGCGCTACACGTCCACACCATAGTCGGCGAAGGCACGACGTTCACAATTTATCTGCCAGGAGCGAGTCTGCTGAAATAAACCAGCACCCATGCGCATCAAAATTATTCTCACCATGATTTTGATTGCGCTGGCTGGCAACCTCCGCGCGGACGAAAAAATTCCCCTGCTTCAGGTCGGCGGCGATACTTACACCAACGTCATAGTCACCACCGTCAGCGCGACGGATATTTATTTCATCCACGCCGGCGGCATGGCTAACGTGAAGATCAAGTATCTTTCGCCCGAGTGGCAGAAACATTTCAACTTCGATCCGCAACAGGCGCAAGCGGTGGAACTCAAACAGTCGGCAGACAAGGTGAAATATCACGCGCAACTTCTGGAACAGCCAGCGGTTCAGGCACCTGATATGACGCGCGAACCGACCAGTGCGGTCGCCAGCGACTCAGACGGTGCGTGGCTCAATGATTTTCCCACCGCGTTGAAACAGGCGCAGGCGGAGAACAAGCCGGTGCTGATTGATTTCACCGGCTCCGACTGGGATCCGTGGTCTATCAAATTCGACCAGGAAGTCTTGATCACCGACCGGTTTACTGATTATGCCCGGAAAAATCTCGTGCTTTTGAAGGCGGATTTCCCGCGCCACACGCCGCAGGACGAAAACCTGCAACGCGCCAACGCCGCGGTGCAAAAAACTTTTCATGTGGATCGCTTTCCAAGCTATATTTTGCTGAACTCCGCCGGCAACGAATTGGGCCGGCAAGTCGGCTATCTCGATGGCGGGCCGGACGCCTTCATCAAAGAACTGGAGATGTTCGCCCACCATTAAAAGATTTACCGCTTGCGCATCGCAGCCGCGACAACGCAAGCGGTAAAATTATTTCTGTAATTTTAATTCCCCAAATACTCGCGCGGATCCGTCACCTTGCCGGTCAACGCGCTCGCCGCCACCGTCATCGGCGACGCGAGGAACACCTGCGATTCCTTGTCGCCCATGCGGCCGGGGAAATTGCGGTTCGTCGCGCTGATGCATTTGATGCCGGATTTGTTGATGCGGCCAAACGTGTCCACCGGCCCGCCAAGGCACGCGGCGCAACCGGCGTTCTCCGTCATCTGCACGCCGGCGTTCACGAGCACGTCCCAAATCGTCGTATTACCCCAATACGTGGACTGCAAATCGCGCACAATCTCCGGCGTCGCAGGCACTCCAAAGGTATCAATCACGACGTGCTTGCCGCGCAACACGCGGGCGAACTCCACGAAGTCGCTCGTCTTGCCGCCGGTGCAGGAGCCGACGTAGGCGCGATCCAATTTCATGTCCATGTCCTTCGCTTTTTTGCGCTGACCCGGATCGGGATGACAGGCGACGGTCGGTTCAAGCTTGCTCAAATCCACCGTGTGTTCGTAAACAAATTTTTCATCGCGGTCGCGCGCGACGGGTTCGTAAGTGGATTTCGTGCCGTTCAATTTCACACGCGAGTCCACATATTCCGCCGTGCGCGAATCAAATTCAAAAATCGCATTTTTCCCACCAGCTTCGATTGCCATATTCGCGATGGTCATGCGATCATCAATCGAGAGATTGCTCGCGCCTTCGCCGTCGAACTGCAACGCGCGATACGTCGCGCCGTCAAAACCAATCTCGCCGATGCAATGCAAAATAATATCCTTCGCCATCACGCCCGGCTGCAATTTTCCTTCGAGCCGGAAGTGCATCGTCTCGGGAACTTTGATGAGCAACTTGCCCGTGCCCATCACAAAACCAGCGTCCGTATTGCCGATTCCGGTTGCAAATTGATTGAACGCGCCCGCCATGCAGGTGTGCGAATCGGTGCCAAAAAGAATTTCGCCGGGCCGCGTGTGACCTTTTTGCGGCAATGCCGTGTGGCAAACGCCCGCGTAGCGCGAACCGTATTGCTTTTTCATGTTGCCCTTGGCGGCGTCGAAGACCCAGTGGCCGTTCGCGTCGTCAATCACGTCATAAAAATATTCAATGCCCTGCTCGCGCGAAAAATCACGGAGGATGTCCACGTTGCGGTTGGACTTCGAGTCGGCGGTGAAGATGTAATGGTCAGGGATGATGACAATTTTATTTTTGTCCCAGACCTTCGCGTCCTTGCCGAATTCGCGCTTAAACACGCCGATGGTGCCCGGCCCGCAAACATCATGTGTCATGAGCACGTCCGCATTCACCCAAATGTTGTCGCCGGCCTGCACGGATTTTTTTCCGGCGGCGCGCGCGAGAATCTTTTCTGTCAACGTCATAGTCTGAAGAAAGTAGCCGATGCGCGCGGCAAGTTCAACTGCGCTTTGAGCGTGAACCATCTGCCAGCCCGGTGCCGGTTCGCCGGAAATGCCTTTGCGTCTTTGCGTCTTTGCGATAAAAACAAGCTGGCACATGAAAAATAAATCTCCCGTTTCCCGCAGCGGACGTTTCACTGGCGGCCCCGCCGCCGACGTAGCGCAATTCACCGAATCCATTTCCTTCGACTGGCGTTTGTGGAAGCACGACATCCTCGGCTCCATCGCCCACGCGACGATGCTCCAAAAAATCGGCGTGCTGAAACAAAATGAATTGAGCGCCATCACCAAAGGCTTGAATCAAATCGGCAAGGAAATCGCCGCCGGGAAATTTTCGTGGAAGCCTGAACTCGAGGACGTTCACATGAACATCGAGGCCGAACTCACCAAGCGCGTTCCCGCCGGCGCGAAGCTGCACACCGCCCGTTCGCGCAACGATCAAGTCGCGCTCGACATTCGTTTGTGGTTGCGCGACGAAATCACCTTGCTGCTCGGCGAAATCGCCGGTTTGCAACGCGCGCTCGTTTCGCTCGGCGAAAAAAACGCCGACGTGCTGATTCCCGGCTACACGCATCTACAACGCGCCCAGCCCGTTTATCTCGCGCACCATCTGCTCGCCTACGTCGAGATGCTCGAACGCGATTGCGAACGCCTCTGGGACTGCCATTCGCGCGTGAACGTCTGCCCGCTCGGCAGCGGCGCGATCGCCGGTTCGACCTTGCCGTTGAAACGCGAACTTGTCGCCAAGCTGCTCAATTTCGTTGACGCAAACGGCAAAGTTCAGCTCACGCAAAATTCCATGGACGCCGTGAGCGACCGCGATTTCGCCGTCGAACTTTGCGCCGCCGGCGCGCTGCTCGCCGTGCATCTGTCGCGGCTCGCGGAGGACGTGATTCTCTGGGCGGGCGCGGAATTTAATTTCATCAAGATCGCCGACGCCTATACCACCGGCTCGTCGCTCATGCCGCAGAAAAAAAATCCCGACATCGCCGAACTCACGCGCGGCAAGACCGGCCGCGTCTTCGGCAACCTGATGTCGCTGCTCACGTTGCTGAAAGGATTGCCGATGACCTACAACCGCGATTTGCAGGAGGACAAGGAACGCCTCTTCGACACCGCCGACACCGTGCGCGCCTCGACGCGGATTTTTTCCGCGATGTTGCGCCATGTAAAAATCAATCGCGCCGCCTGCGCCGCCGCCGCGAGCGACCCGGCGTTGCTGGCGACCGACCTCGCAGATTATCTGGTGAAAAAAGGGATGCCGTTTCGCCAGGCGCATCACGTCGTCGGCGCGGTGGTGGCGACGGCAGAAAAAACGGGCTTGCCGCTGAACCAACTCACGCTCGCGGAATTGCAAAGCATAGAAAAAACCTTTGGCCGCGACGCTCTGGGAGTGTTCAACCTTAAAACGGCGATGGCGAAACGAAACCTGACCGGCGCACCGGGAACAAAGGAAGTCGCGAAGCAACTGGCGCGCTGGCGGGAACAGCTTTGGTGAAATGAATGATAAAGAAAATGCTTCTTTGAAAGGCCGCCGCTTTTTGCTGAAGCTTGGCGGCGTTATTCTTGGAATCGTTTTGCTCGTTGCACTTTTCCCAAGATTATTAGACCCGCTTGTCGCTTCGTCTGCCGCAAAACGGGAACAATTTTTGCGGCCAAGCCTTTGCGACACAAACACGGTTGATTCAACGAATGTGATTTTTTCGACAGTGGTTTTGAGCGGCACATATGAAACAGCCGATGGCGATTCCGGCAAGTTTGAAATTGTCACTTGCGGACACGATTTGTATCTCAAGCGCGAATGGAAAACTTTTTTTGGCGGGTGGCGATGGAATGTGGAAATGGCGATGGCAAATTTTTACCAAAACATGAGGGTTGGCTGGCGTGGCATGGGTTCTGGCGGAACTGGGCAAGGCGGTTATGGCAACGCAAATAACGAACTGCTCGCAGGCCGCGACCTCTGGAAAGGAACAAATTTTGTGGGCGCATCAAATGATGCGCTTGAATTTGTAAATGGCTCAAATAGTTTTCCAAGAACCGAAGAATTTTCAGAATTGGAAAAATTTGGAACATATTTAATTCCTCGAAAAATTGTTTTTCAAGATAACAACCGGCAATTCACTTACCATGTTGAGAAAGTGCAGTTCCGAAATGACCCAACCGAACCTTGGTTTCTGGAAAAGGCCAAGCGATTTGGTTATTCTCTTCAAGAAGAACAAAAATTACTTTCTGAACAATCCGGCTCAAAGACCAATAATTGAATTGGCAGCACAAATTGAATTCTGAAAATTGGTCTGTCTAAAAATGCAACGGCGTTAAAAGATCTGCGCCTCAATCCCACAGCCGGAACGCGAGTCCGTTCGGCTCCAGATAATTTCCGCAGCGCGGACACCGCCCCGGATTTTTCCACGGCTCGACGCAATGCTTCGGGTTCACCGGGCAGGATAAATTTGATTTCTGCCAGCCGGTCTGGCGGGCGGGCGAACCGGGCAACGCCACCGGCGGAATTTCCAGACGCTCGGATTTGAATTTGCCCGGCGGAGCCGCCTGCCGGCGCACGCGCGTGAAGACATCAAACAATTCGCGGCAGTCGCGGCACACGATGGTCTGCACGGCGCAGTCCAGGCCGCTGTCCGCGCCACCGGAAATTTTCACGCGGTAATGGCACAGTCCGCACTCGAACACATACGTCTTGCCCATAAAATCAAATAATCGCGCCCGCGCCCGGAATCAAGCCGGCGAAAAAACGGGTGCGTTGCCGACGAAACGCAGCTCAAGGCGTTTTTCCCGCCGCGATAAATTTCTTCACCTGCTCCGATTTATTTTCCTTGAGCCACAACGCGCCCACTGGAATGGGCGGCAGTGCGGGCTTCAACGGAATCAATTTCACCCGCGCCCCGACGATGCACGCTAGGCTGCTTGGCACGAGCGCGAGGCCGCGTCCGGCCTCGACGGCGGCGATTATGCTGCTACCGTCTTCATGCTCCTCGGCAAAATGCGGTTTGTGACCGGCGGCGGCGAACAGCTTGACCACTTGGCTGTAGGCTTCGGGATAATTCTTGCGCGTCAAGCCGATGAGCGGTTCGCGCGCGACCTGCGGCAACGTCAACGCGCGCGACCTGGCCAGCGGATGCAACGGCGACACCGCCACGCAAATCGCGTAGCGCGCGAATTCGACGAAGGAAAAATTGCGCAAAATTTTCTCCGGCGGACGCGCCGTGAGCGCGACGTGCAATTTTTTCCCGCCCAGTTGCGCGAGCATTTCTTCCGAGGACAGGTCATGCAGCGTCACGCGCACCTGCGGAAACTCGCCCTGAAACGCGCGCAGCATCGGCGGCAGAATCTGCACCGTGAGCGACGGCGCGTAGCCGACGTGGATTTCGCCGCTGCCATCGCGCGCGACGGCGCGGGCTTTTTTCACCGCGTCATCGGCACGCTGCAAAACAGCTTTGGATTCCGTCAAAAAAACTTTTCCCGCCGCCGTCAGCTTGAGCGATTTCGCGCTGCGTTCAAACAGTTGAAAACCGATTTCGTCTTCAAGATCACGGATTTGCCGGCTCAAGCCCGGCTGCGAGACGTGCAACTTCAACGCGGCGAGAGAGACATTTTCCGCCTCGGCGACGGCGACGAAATAACGCAGGTGGCGAAGTTCCATTTTTCAAGCATAACCAAAAACTATGCTCAGGCAAGAAACATGGTATTTCCGCAAACCCAAAACCGCGCGCATAGTGGTCACATGAAAATGATTCGCAAATCAAATGAACGGGGCCACGCCAATCACGGCTGGCTGGACAGCTATCACACCTTCAGCTTCGCGGATTATTATGATCCGCAATGGATGGGCTATCGCAGCCTGCGCGTCATCAACGACGACCTCGTGATGCCCGGCATGGGCTTCGGCACGCATCCGCATCGCGACATGGAAATCATCAGCTACGTTTTGAGCGGTGCGATCGAGCACAAGGATTCGATGGGCAATGGCCGCGTCATCCGCGCGGGCGAATTTCAATACATGGCCGCCGGCACGGGCGTGCAGCACAGCGAATTCAATCCGTCGAAAACCGAGCCGCTGCGCCTGCTGCAAATCTGGATTCAGCCGGACGCGAAAGGCATGAAGCCGCGTTATGCGGGAAAAAATTTCGCGGCCGCGCCGACCGGGAAATTGAACCTCGTCGCCAGCAAAAGCGGACGCGACGGTTCTATCGCGATCCATCAGGACGCGGAGTTGTCGTTCGCGAAACTGGACGACGGGCAGGCGGTGGAATATCCGCTCGCGGCGAAACGCCACGCGTGGGTTCACGTCGCCGAGGGCGAAGTGTCCGTCAACGGCACGAAGCTCACCGGCGGCGATGCCATCGGTGTGAGCGACGAAAACGTGCTGAAAATTTCGGCGGCCAAACCGTCGCAGGTTTTGCTGTTCGATCTGAACTGAAAAAACAAACCAAATGCGTTCCGTAATGCGGGATTCACCCCATTGCGGAACGCGAAACCAAAACTGATAAAATAAAAACTATGAGTGCCATCACCTCCACCCACCTGCTCGCGCAACTGAACTGGCGTTACGCGACGAAACAATTTGATCCCAACCGAAAAATCAGCGACCCGGATTGGGCCGCGCTCGAAGAAGCGCTGTTGCTGACGGCATCCAGCGGCGGATTGCAACCGTGGAAATTCATCGTCGTGACCGATCCGGCGGTGCGCGCAAAATTGTTGCCGGCGTCTTATGGCCAGCCGCAAATCACCGCCGCGTCGCATCTCATGGTGTTCGCGTCCAAAAATAATTTTAGCGAGGCGGACGTGGACGCGCATCTGCAAAACTTGGCGAAAATTCAGGGCGCGCCCATTGAAGCGCTGGCACCATTGCGCGGAATGCTAGTTGGCGGCATCGTGCAACGACTGGACGAAGCCGCGCGCAACGCCTGGGCGCGCAACCAGGCTTACATCGCACTGGGAAATTTTTTGACGTGCGCGGCGCTGCTGGGCATTGACGCCTGCCCGATGGAAGGTTTTGACCGCGCGCAATACGACGAGATTCTCGGCCTGAAAGCGAAAGGTCTCGCTTCGGCGGTAATCGCCACGGTCGGTTATCGCCTGCCGACAGACAAATATGCGAGCGCGCCCAAAGTGCGTTTTCCAAAAGAACAAGTTTTCATCGCGGTCTGAAATAAAAAACAAACCATCACCCAAAATACAAAAATGAAAATCGCCACCATCATCGCACGCACCTTACTCGGACTCATCTTCGTCGTGTTCGGGTCAAACAAGTTCCTGCATTTCATCCCCATGCCGCCACCCGAAGGCATGGCGGGGGATTTCTTCAAGGTCATGTTCGCCAGCCACTATTTGGATGTCGTAGCGGCCTTTGAAGTGGTCGGCGGACTGATCCTGTTGACCGGGCGTTTCACACCGCTCGGCCTGACGTTGCTCGGTCCGGTGATTGTAAACATTCTGTGCTTCCACACCTTGATGAATCCAGCTGGGCTGCCATTGGCGATCATTGTTTCGGCGTTGGCGCTGTTTTTGTTGTGGCGGAATAAAAGTGCGTTTGCGGGCCTCGTGCGGAAATAAACAATCATGCAGCTCGGCATAGACAGCTTCGCGGCGAACTTTGCGGGCACGGACCGCAACATCACCGGTGCGGAAAGTCTGCGGCAGTTAATCGAGCGCATCGAACATGCCGAGCACGCGGGGCTGGATGTGTTCGGCGTGGGCGAACATCATCGCCGGGAATTTCTCGATTCCGCGCCGGCGGTCATTCTCGCGGCAGCGGCGGCGCGGACAAAAAAGATTCGCCTCACGAGCGCCGTCACCGTTTTGAGCGCGGCGGATCCGGTGCGTGTGTTCCAAAATTTCGCGACGCTGGATTTGCTCTCGCAAGGCCGCGCAGAAATGGTTGTCGGGCGCGGCTCGTTCACGGAATCGTTTCCGCTGTTCGGACTCGCGCTGAAAGATTACGACTCGTTATTTGCCGAGAAACTCGACTTGTTATTGAACATTCGCGAAAACGAATTCGTCCAATGGACCGGCAAACATCGCGCCGCGCTCACGGGGCAGGGCGTGTATCCGCGACCGCTGCAAAATCCCATTCCGATCTGGCTCGGCGTTGGCGGGACGCCGGAATCGTTTGCGCGGTCGGGTACGCTCGGCTTGCCGTTGATGGTCGCCATCATTGGCGGCGAGACGCATCGCTTTCGTCCGCTCGTGGATTTGTATCGCGAGATGGGCAAGCGCGCCGGCCATTCGCCCGAACAATTAAAAGTCGGCGTTCACGCGCTCGGTTACGTTGCTGAAACCACGAAGACTGCCAGCGATGAATTTTTTCCTGGCTACGCGCGCAGCTTCACGGACATCGGCAAAGAACGCGGCTGGCCGCCGGTGACGCGCGCCCATTTCGAGGCGGCGCGCAGTCCGCGCGGCGCGCTGCTCGTGGGCAGTCCCGAAGAAGTGGCGGAGAAAATTCTCGCGCACAGCGAGTCGCTCGGCGGCATTTCGCGGATCAGTTTTCAGATGGACGTGGCCGCGCTGCCGCACGCGCAGCTGATGCACGCCATCGAACTGCTCGGCACACGCGTCGCGCCGGTGCTGCGCGCGGAAACGGTTCTCGCCCGATGACACGAAAATTTCACAACGCACGATTGGCAAGGGTGAAGAATTTGTGTTAGAAATTGCGCAGCGGAGCCATTGCTTCTGCTGTTGCCTGAATCAAACTAAAAAAACCAAAATAAAATTATGCCAACCGTATCCGTCATTTATTTCTCCGGCAACGGCCACACGGCCAAGCTCGCGCAGGCCGTGCAAAAAGGCGCGGCGTCTGTCGCGGGTGTGAAAACCAATCTCATTTCCATCAGCGGCGACGACATCACCAAAGGCCGTTACGTCAACGACACCGTGTTCGCGCAGCTCGACGCGAGCGACGCGATCATTTTCGGCAGCGCCACTTACATGGGCGGGCCGGCGGCGCAGTTCAAGGCGTTCGCCGACGCATGCGGCGGCAAATGGTATACGAGCGCGTGGACAGATAAAATTTCAGCGGGCTTCACCGTATCGCAGGGCGCGAGCGGCGACAAATTGAGCACGCTGCATTATTTTTTCACGCTCGCGATGCAGCTCGGCATGGTCTGGATCGGCCTGACCGAACTGCCGAATCCCGCGACCGGCATCAACCGCTTGAGCAGCTACAGCGGCGTGATGGGCCAGGCTGGACAGGAACCAACTGATATAGCACCCAACGCGGCGGACAAACAGACGGGCGAAATTCTCGGCAAACGTGTCGCGGAATACGCGGTGAAATTGAAGAAATAATTTTGCCCGACTCCACCAAAACCAAAAATGAAACCATCGCCGCTGGGATAAAATCCGGCGGCGTTTTTATTTCGCCATTGAATTGCCGGCGACAAAGCCGGTCGTCCACGCGGCCTGAAAATTAAACCCGCCCGTGATGCCGTCAATGTCCAGCAGTTCGCCCGCGAAAAAAAGTCCGGGACAAATCTTGCTTTCCATCGTCTTGAAATTCACCTCGTCCAGCTTGACGCCGCCGCAGGTGACAAACTCGTCTTTGTTCAAACTTTTGCCGCTGACTAAAAATTCCGTGCGCACAATTTGCTGCGCGAGCGCCTGCGATTGCGCCCGTGTGATCGACGACCAGCGCGTGTCACGCGCGATGCCCGCCGCGAGCACGAGCTGCTCCCACAAACGCGAAGTAAGCGGTGCGAGCGGCACGTTCACGACCAATTTTGCGCCCGCCAATTCGCGACGCGTCTGAAATTCGCGGAGAATTTTTTCCGCGCTCGCCTCCGGCAACCAGTTCACGAGCAGCGGAAAGTTGTAATCCAGACCATGCAATGCGCGCGCGCCCCACGCAGACATTTTCAAAATTGCCGGGCCGCTCAAACCCCAGTGCGTCACGAGCAGCGGCCCGTGCTCGCGCAATTTTGCGGGCGGAACGGAAACTTCCGCCAGCTCCAGCGAAACGCCCGCGAGCGAGCGCAGCCATGGCGATTCGATCTGAAACGTGAATAGCGACGGCACGGGCGCTGCGATTTGATGGCCGAGCGACACCGCGACTTTTCCCGCCGCCGCCGCGCGACAACCGCCGGTCGCCAGAAGCAATTTGTCGCCGAAAATTATTTCGCCGCCGGCCAGCGCCAGTTCAAATTTTCCATCCGCATTTTTAAGCACGGATTCCACCGCACTGTTCAGATGAAAATGGACGCCCGCTGTTTGCGCCGCGTTCATAAGGCAATCCACAATCGTCTGCGATGAATCGGTGACGGGAAACATCCGGCCATCGCTTTCCGTTTTCAACTTCACGCCACGCGCGGCGAACCAGTCCACGGTGTCACGCGCGGAAAATTTTTGAAACGGCGAGAGCAGCGCTTTTTCCCCGCGCGGATAACGCTTGGCAGATTCGCGCGGCTCAAAGCACGCGTGCGTGACGTTGCAACGGCCGCCGCCGGAGATGCGCACCTTGTCGAGAAAGCGCGCCGTTTTTTCCAGCAATCGCACGGTCGCGCCATTTTCCGCCGCCGCGATGGCCGCGAAAAATCCCGCTGCGCCGCCGCCGACCACGATGATTTGCCTCGAATTCACGGCAAGAGAATCGCAAAATCCCGGCGATGTCCGAAGAAAATTTGCCAGTGCCACACAAACGCCGCGTGCGTTACCGTGGAAAAAATCCGCGCCGGTTCGAGGACAAATACAAGGAACGCAATCCCGCGCTCTACGCGGACACGGTGGCGAAAGTCATCGCGTCCGGCAAAACTCCGGCGGGCACGCACCGGCCAATCATGATCGCGGAAATTCTCGAAGCGCTTGCGCCGCAGCCCGGCGAAATCGCGGCGGACTGCACGCTCGGCTACGGCGGCCACGCGCAGGAAATTCTCGCAAAAATTTTGCCGGGCGGAAAATTGCTCGGCCTCGACGCCGACCCGATTGAACTGCCAAAAACGGAAGCGCGTTTGCACACGCTCGGTTTCGACGAAAAAGCTTTCACCGCGCACCGCAGTAATTTCGCCGGGCTGCCGCAGGTTTTGGCGGCGCAGGAAATTGCCGGCGCGGATATCATTCTCGCCGACCTCGGCGTTTCTTCGATGCAGATCGACAATCCGGCGCGCGGCTTTTCCGTGAAGCTCGACGGCCCGCTGGATATGCGCATAAATCCACAGCGCGGCCAGCCGACATCCGCGTTTTTTCAAAAAATCAAGGCCGACGCGCTCGCCGGATTGCTCGCCGGAAATTCTGACGAACCGCACGCGACACAACTTGCGACTGCCCTTGCGGAAAAATCTTTTGCCACCACCAGACAACTTGCTGACGCCATCCGCGCCGCGCTGCCGCGATTGGGCAAAGACGATTTGAACCTGAGCATCCGCCGCGTGTTTCAGGCGCTGCGCATCGCGGTGAACGACGAGTTTTCCGCGCTCGAAACATTTTTGAGAAATCTGCCCGCGTGTTTGAAACCAGGCGGGCGCGTAGCGATTTTGACATTTCATTCCGGCGAAGACCGGCGCGTGAAACAAGCGTTTGCCGACGGACACCGCGCTGGAATTTACTCAGAAATCGCCGACGAGGTCATCCGGCCGACGGCGGAAGAGCGAAATTCCAATCCGCGCTCCGCCCCGGCAAAACTGCGCTGGGTGCGGCGGGCGAATGTTTGATCGGCGAGAAAGTGGAGCCAGTTGTCGGGCTTGAACCGACGACCTGCTCATTACGAATGAGCTGCTCTACCACTGAGCTAAACTGGCCTGCACACAAAAGACTCTGCCAGCCCAGCAGAAATGCGTCAAGTGGAACCCTTGCGCACCAACGGGCCGGAAAAACGGCGGGAATGGCGGGACACGAACCCACTACATATTCAATGTTCCTGCTTTAAATATCAAGCCGTTTCAAAATAGACTCACAGGCCGTTTGTGAACGCTTGTCATAAACTAACACAGGTTTTAACGGGATGGGCAAAATTATCCTCTGCGCTAAAAGCTGCCATTCTCGCCTTTGTCCTGATAGCTCCACGCATATGATAGACGTGCTGCCGAATATAATGATAGGCCGCAAGTGAGTCGCGAAGTCTCCCTCAATTTCCCCGCCGCACCACACTGTCGCGCTGCGCCCATTCGAGATTCGCGTCGGGATAATCCAGATTGTAATTCAACCCGCGGCTTTCGGGCCGCAGCAAAGCGCATTGCACGATCAATTCCGCCACCGTCGCGATGTTTCGCAGCTCCAGCAAATCGGCGGTGAGATTGAAATTCCAGTAGTAATCGTGGATTTCCTCCTGCAGATTCGCGATGCGTTTTTGCGCGCGCTGTAGCCGCTTGTTCGTGCGCACGATGCCGACGTAATCCCACATCAGCCGCCGGATTTCATCCCAGTTGTGCGACACGACGACCATTTCGTCCGCGTCCGTCGCGTGGCCGGACTGCCACGCGGGAATGGGCGGAGTAACGAGTGACGCGTGACGAGCGGCAAGAATTTTTTGCGCCGCACGATGCGCGCAAACCAGTGCTTCCAAAAGTGAATTGCTAGCCAGCCGGTTCGCGCCATGCAAACCCGTGCAGGCCGCCTCGCCGACGGCAAAAAGTCCCGCGATGTCCGTCTCGCCGTCCACGTTCGTCACCACGCCGCCGCATTGATAATGCGCCGCCGGCACGACGGGAATCGGCTCTTTCGTGATGTCAATGCCGTAGCGCAAGCACGTTTCGTAAATGTTGGGAAACCGTTCGATGATGAATTTCGCGGGCTTGTGCGTGATGTCGAGCAACACGCAATCCGCGCCAGATTTTTTCATCTCGCTGTCAATCGCGCGCGCCACGATGTCGCGCGGCGCGAGCGATTTCAGCGGATGCACGCTGTCCATGAATTCTTTGCCGGCGAGCGATTTCAAAACGCCGCCCTCGCCGCGCACGGCTTCGGAAATCAAAAATGATTTCGCCTTCGGATGATACAAACACGTCGGATGAAACTGCACGAACTCCATGTTCGCGATGCTCGCGCCGGCGCGATACGCCATCGCCACGCCGTCGCCGGTCGCGATGTCAGGATTCGTCGTGTAGAGATAAACTTTGCCGCAACCGCCGGTCGCGAGCACCGTCACCGGCGCGGAAAAAATCGCGACGTGATTGTGATTTTTGTCGAACACATACGCACCAAGGCAATGGTTTTCGCCGACGTAGCCGAGCTTCTGGCTGGTGATCAAATCAATCGCCAGATGATTTTCAAACACCTGAATGTTCGGCTGTTTGGAAACCGCGTTGAGCAAAGCTTTTTCGATTTCGCGGCCGGTCACGTCCTTCGCGTGCAAAATTCTACGCTTGGAATGGCCGCCTTCCTTGCCGAGATCGAGTTCGTGCGCGCCGCGCGACGCCGGAATTTCGCGCTCGGAAAATTTCATACCGAGTTCAATCAACTCCGCGATGCGCGCCGGCCCTTCCTCGACAATCGTGCGCACGACCGTTTCTTTGCACAAACCCGCGCCCGCCACGAGCGTGTCGCTGACGTGCGACTCGAAGGAATCCTCCTGACTCGTCACCGACGCGATGCCGCCCTGCGCGTAATTGGTGTTCGACTCCGCGCGATTTTTTTTTGTGACGATGGCCACGCGCCCGCGCGGTGCGACTTGCAACGCAAAGGTCAAGCCGGCGATGCCGCTGCCGAGGACTAAAAAATCAAATTGTTTCATAGTGTTTGCCACAGAGACATAGAGGCAGCAGAGAAAAACAATTTAACTCTGTGTTCTCTGTGCCTCTGTGGCAAATTTATAATTGTGAATTGTCAATCAATCGCGTCTTGCCGACGAACACCGCCAGCGCCATTTGCGTGCCGCGTTTGACCTGCGCCACGGGCTGCAAAGTTTCAGGATTGAAAAACTCAACGTAATCCAGTTTTGCGTCCGGCTCGATTTCAATCAGCTTTTTCAAATCCACTTTCAAGTCCGCCGCCGAAACCGATTTTGATTTTTCAACAATCGATTTTGCGATTTGAATCGCGCACCAAAGCACCGTCGCCTGCCGCCGCAAATCGCCAGCGAGATATTTATTGCGCGAACTCATCGCCAGTCCGTCGCGTTCGCGCAGTGTCGGCGCAACAACGATTTTCAACGGGAAATTCAAATCTTTCACCATGCGCTGGATGATCGCCGCCTGCTGAAAATCTTTTTGGCCGAACACGGAAACATCCGGCAGCACGAGGTTGAAAAGTTTTGCGACGACCGTCGTCACGCCGCGAAAATGCATGGGGCGTGACGCGCCTTCCATCACACAACCCAAATTTTCCTCGATGACATAAGTGCTGTAATTTCCCTCCGTTTTGCCCGGATACATTTCCGCGTCGCCGGGCGTGAACACGGCGTCCGCGCCCGCCTCGCGGCACAGTTTCAAATCGCGTTTTAAATCGCGCGGATACTTGGACAAATCTTCCGTCGGTGCGAACTGCGTCGGGTTGACGTAAATGCTGACGACGACTTTTCCATTTTTGCCGACGGCTTGGCGCGCGCGTTTCACGAGACTCAAATGGCCGGCGTGCAAATAACCCATCGTCGGCACAAAACCAATTTTGACGCCGGTGCGCTTCCATTGCAGCGCAAGTTTTTGCATGGCGGCGGCGCTGGTGATGATTCGCATGGCAGTGGTTTAACCGAATTGCGCCCCAATTTCACCAAAGAAAAAGCCGCGCCGGATTTTTTCCAGCGCGGCGTTTGTTCCCCACCCAAAATTTTCAGGCCACCGCAAAGAGGTGCTTGTGCTTGGCGCACGCTTCATTCGTCGGCGCGTCCGGCACGATGTCATTCGGCGTCACGATGTTATTCGCGAGCATCCAGGCTTCGACCTCGTCGCCGCTGACATCGGCGAGCATCTGGCCGTTGATCTCGACGCACGGGCTCAATGGCTGGCCGCTCTTTTCCATCATTTCCGCGCGCTGCGCCGGTTCGTTAATGATGTCGCGGTCTTCAAACGGCAAATCGTATTTCTTGAGGATGGCGCGGACGCCGCCGCTCCAGCCGCAGGTCGGTTTCAAATAGGCGATGATTTTTGGTTTGTTCATAAATTTGTAAAAATTGTTTTACGATGACAACATAATGCCACATCCAAGCCGTTTGAGCAAATCCTTTAACCGCCGGCTGCCGCGCTCACTCCTTGGCCGAATGTTTTTTCCGGTGCGCCAGAATTTTTTCTGACGGCTTGAAATTGGCGATAAATTCGCGGTAAAACTCCGCGAACGTCCCAGCGGCGAGATGCGCGCGGGCGTCCGCCATCACCTTCAAATAAATGTGTGTGTTGTGGACGCTCAACATCCGCAGGCCGAGAATTTCATTCGCCTTCAGCAGATGCCGGAGATAGGCGCGCGTAAAATGTTTGCACGCGAAGCAGTCGCAATCTTCCTCGATGGGGCGAAAATCCATTTTGTAGCTGCCGCCCTTGATGCCGAGCGCGCCGCGCCGCGTGTAGGCAGTGCCGTTGCGCGCGACGCGCGTGGGCAACACGCAGTCAAACATATCCACGCCGCGCGCGATGAGTTCGAGCATCTGCGCGGGCGTGCCGAGGCCCATCGCGTAACGCGCCTTGTGTTCGGGCAAATGCGGCACAGAAAATTCAATCGCCTGCAACATTTCCGGTTCCGGTTCACCAACGCTCACACCACCGATGGCGTAACCGTCAAAATCCATTTCGACCAAGGCCTTCGCGCATTGCTCGCGCAACGCGGGATTGTTGCCGCCTTGCACGATGCCGAAAACTTTTTGTCCGTCCGCGCGCGGTTGCGTACGGCATTCGCGCGCCCAGCGGATGGTGCGCTCGACGGCGAGGCGTTGCTCCTTCGCGGGCGCGTCGTGCGGCGGGCATTCGTCGAAAACCATCGCGATGTCGGAACCAAGCACGCGCTGGATTTCCATGGATTCCTTCGGGCCGATAAATAAAAGCGAGCCGTCCAGATGCGAACGAAATTCCACGCCGTGTTCTTTTACTTTGCGAATTTTTGCGAGGCTGAAAACTTGAAAGCCGCCGCTGTCGGTGAGAATCGGCAGCTGCCAATTCATAAACTTGTGCAAGCCGCCGGCAGCGGTGATGACTTCCAGGCCGGGGCGGATGTTGAGGTGGTAAGTGTTGCCGAGAATGATTTGCGTGCCGCACTCCAGCAGTTCGCGCGGATCCATCGCCTTGACGCTGGCCTGCGTACCGACAGGCATATAAACCGGCGTGTCCACGACGCCATGCGCGGTGGTCAATTTGCCGAGACGTGCTTTGGTCGTCGTATCGGTTTTGAGAAGTTCAAACATCGCGCGAATGGTAGATTAAAAATTAGAAAATTGCCACAGAGACACGGAGCGCACAGAGATTGAAATGGAAATTTCTCTGCGTCCTCTGTGTCTCTGTGGCTGAAAGTTATTTCCCTGAAAGTTCCGCAAAGGAAACATCCACTAACAAATCGGCGGCGATTTTTTCCAAATCACGTTTCAGCGCGGCGAGGTCGCAATTGGCTGGCAACTGCAATCGCGCGCTGGCCTTGAACAAAGTTTCACCGCTCATCGGCGCACTCACGAGTTCGCTGAAAAATTCCTCGACGTTCACGCTCGCCCGCGCGAGCGCGCTGGCGATTTCGCGGACGATGCCCGGCCGGTCGCTGCCGACAATTTCAAGTTTTGTCTGTCGGCCGGAAGTCACCGCAACCGCCGATTGAGTTGGCTGAATGACAACATTCAGGCCGGAAATTTTTTGCAGCGCGACGAGCAGCACAGATTTTTTCTCCGCCGGAATTTCCACGCGCAAAATGCCCGCGAACTCGCCGCCGAGCCGGCACATCCGGCTTTCCAGCCAGTTGCCGCCGTAATCCGCCACGACGCGCGCGACGGATTCCACCAAGCCGGTGCGATCCGCGCCGACCAACGTGATGACCAATGGAATGGGCATGGTCGCTGGAAAAAAATTACGCCTGGCTGGTGATTTTGCGCCAGTCCACGCCTTGTTTGCCGGCGTAAATGGCAAAGGCTTTTTCGTTCTGAATCAGCACCGCGCGCACAACGCTGGAATTATCCGCGCCACCGAGT
>Ga0302277_1000072_pt1 | contig 76993 bp, 65 predicted proteins | sample III_Bog_N3_1_FD_198759 | JGI IMG/M metagenome (GOLD analysis project Ga0302277, IMG submission 198759) | Peat permafrost microbial communities from Stordalen Mire near Abisko, Sweden - III_Bog_N3_1 | ecosystem: Environmental > Terrestrial > Soil > Wetlands > Peat | place: Sweden: Abisko... | reverse complement strand
TGCCATCCTTCAGGCCAATCTGACCGGGGCAACGCTGGTCGGAATCGAACGTTCCCGTTTGGTGGGCCAGTCTTTTGGGCGGCTGGTTTCCGCCGGGTTTCGTCCGGCATTCAGCACATTTCTCGAACAAGTTTTTGCCGGCGAGGCCAAACAATCCGGTGATTTTGAGCTTGCTTGCCAAGGCCAGCCGCTCCGGTTCGTGAACATCGAAGCCCAATGCTTGCTCAACAGACAACAATGTCGCGCCACCGTGGTGGACATCACCGCACGCAAGTTTGCGGAGGCGGCCCGAGTCCGCCTGGAGGTGATGACCGCCTCGAACCTGAAACTGGAGCAGGAAATAATCCGGCGCAAAACGCTGGAGCAGGCCCTCAAGACGAGCGAGCAACAATTACGGCAATTGTCCCACGAAATTCTGCTCACGCAGGAAGCGGAACGAAAGCGCATCAGCCGCGAACTGCATGATACGGTTCTCCAAACTTTGGTGGGCATTAGCGTCCATCTGGCGTCCTTGACGCCGAAGCCGGCGGACAATCCCACGAGCCTCCGACGGAAAATCGCGCAGACGCAACTGCTCGTGGAAAAATCACTGGCCATGGTGCATCGGTTCGCCGTGGAACTGCGCCCGACGGTTTTGGATGATTTGGGACTGATTCCCGCGCTGCACACTTTTATGAAGGATTTTATGAAGCGGACGGGGGTGCGGGCGCGTTTAACTGCCTACGCGGCGGCAAATCAACTGCCCATCAACCAGAGTGCCGTCCTCTATCGCGTCGCTCTGGAAGCCCTCAATAACGTGGCCATCCACGCGCAGGCCAGCGCGGTGGAAGTTCAAATTAAAAAACTGCCGGACTGGATTTGCCTGACGATAACCGACGATGGCAAATCTTTTGATGTGAAACGTGTCCTCCGCACAAAAGGAAACGGCCGATTGGGATTGCTCGGCATGAGGGAACGGTTGCAGATGATCGGCGGTAAATTCTCAATCAAATCCGCGCCTGGTCATGGCACCGCCGTCACCGCCCGGATTCCTGCCACCACCGAAAGCAAAGAAAAGGCTGTGAAAGGATCATCTGAAACCAAGCCTTGAACGCTATGAAGCGAATCACTTTCTTTCTCGTGAAAGAACACACCCGCAACTCAAACTTCGCATCCACGAAATATTCGCGGCGATCATCAAGCAAGCAATTTGCCACCGCCAATTTCCAAGTCCAAAATCTGATACCGCATCTGATGCCGTTTTGAGTTTTTAGATCAAATTAGAACCAAAAACAGCAAAAGGTCAGTCTCTGAAAACCGCCGACGGAAATGAAAATCAGTCAATAGAATCAATGAGAAAATACAAGAACCAAACAAAGCAAGAATTTGGAAAAAGTGCTTGCGGCGATTTAGGAAACGGCGGCTCTATCCATTTGAGCTACGGGAGCGGCACTGGCATCCGTAAAATAACCGCCGGCACCGGTCGTTACAAGGCTAACGGCGGGCACGATTGATTCAGTCAATTTTCCGCCGCATGTAAATCGGCTTCATCGCCGGAGTGGCGGGATAGGTGGCCAGCAGATCGGGAATGTGCATCAGCATCCACGGCTGCCGATAATTGTTGCCGTTTTTCGTGAACACAATGTCATCCGCCAAAAAAACGGCGGAATGCTTGATTTCATTCCGGTCGTTCAGCAGCAGCAAAATGTCGCCGTAAATGGAGGGGGCGGCGATCTGATAATAATTTTTCCGGATATATTCCACGGCGTAGGTCGGGTCATTGAACCGGTTGTCCGGCGTTTCGTTGCTGAAATTGAACGTGCTCCAATGGCAATCCATCGTCGGATCGCCGGGCTGTGGCGGCAGGGGAAAAGTGTAAAGCCGGTCGCGCGCAAATTTGGGCAGCACATAAAACAACGACAAGTTGCCGCCTTCGGGCAGCGCCTTGAGGGCTTCCATCAAAGGACGGATGTCGGTGAAGCGCACGTTGGGGATATTGCCCCAATAGGCCGCGAGTTTATCAATGTCGGTATCGGGCTTGATGACCAGGCCGGCGAAGACGGCGGATTGCCGCGAGAGCGCCCGCGACATCGCGACGCGGCGTTCCACCGTCGGGACCTGGTTCAACAGCATTTCGTAATCCGAGAGCTGGCGGGCGTTCTCGTTGGAATAAATCAATCGTTTCAGCATGGCCACGTCGTCCGGTGCCAAACGCGGGTCCGCGTAAATGGATTCCAAACTGCCGCCGGGAAAAATGAATGGGTAGTCGAGATACAAATTCACGCCCAAGCCCGCCAAGGCGCGGTAGAGTTTTCCGCGCGGTTCCGCGCTGAGCGAAAATAAAAAATCCGCAGAGGGCCGCAGCACGGTGCTGTTTCCCGTCTCACTGAACGTGCCCGGCGCAAACGCGGCGGCCGCTTGCGCGGACGATAAACCGGCTTGGGCGAACAAGCTTTTGACCGCATCTGGCCTCAAATTGTTGAAGGTCCAAATTTCTAGTTGTGGCTTGGTGACTTCCTCAGTCAAAAACTCGGCCGGCCGCTCCAGCTCGATGTCGCGCGTGATCAGTTCGCCCCACGCGCCGACGTGAACCGAACGCGATTTGTCCTTGGGATTCACCGCAAACGTGTCCGCCGTCAGACTCGGCCGGTTTCCCCCGGCAAGTTTGTAACCGATCACCGACGCAGTAATAACCAGTGCGACAGTAAAAATCACCAGGCCGCCGAGCGTGAATTGAAATATATTCGTCGCCGCTGCGGAATCTTGTCTGCGTGTCTTGCTCATTGTAGTAACCTCGACGACAAGTGGTAGTGCAGGGCGGTGAAAAACATATTTGCGCACTAGACGCACCCTTTTTTGCAAAGGTTTCACGCAATCCAAACCAATTTCAACCCGTGGTTTGTTCCAATTTAATTTAATTTTTTTAACAAATAAAAAACAGGAAGCCGTTTCCGGACTTCCTGCTTTTAATATTTTTTGTGGGAGAGCGTCCCGCGAACCGGCATTTTATTTCACCAACTCTTCGGCGATCTGCACCGCGTTGAGTGCCGCGCCTTTGAGCAACTGGTCGCCGCTGACCCAGAAACACAAGCCATTGTCCAACGCGCAGTCCAAACGAATGCGGCCGACTTCGCAATTGTATTTTTCGGACGTGAACAGCGGCATCGGATATTTTTTATTTTCCGGTTCGTCCACGACATCGAGGCCCGGCGCTTTTTTCAAAATGGTTCGGGCCGCTTCCACTGAAACCGGCCTTTCAAATTCCGCGCTGACGGCGATGGAATGCGAGCGATACACCGGCACGCGCACGCAGGTCACGCTCGCGCGAAAATTCGCGTGGTGCATGATTTTGCGGCCTTCGTTTTCCATCTTCATTTCTTCCTTCGTGTAACCGCTCGGCAAAAATGAATCCACATGCGGCAGCACGTTGAACGCGATCTGGTGCGGATAAACTTCTTTCGTCACGGTTTCACCTTTGACGATTTGGCTGACTTGCCGTTCCAATTCTTCCAACGCCTTCGCGCCGGTTCCCGAAACCGCCTGATAGCTCGAAGCAAAAATCCGTTTCACGCCGAATTCTTTATGCAGCGGATACAATGCCATCAGCGTGATCGCCGTGGTGCAATTCGGATTGGCGATGATGCCTTTGTGCAATTTGACATCGGCGGCATTGATTTCCGGCACGACGAGCGGGACGTTTTCATCCATGCGAAACGCGCTGGAATTGTCCACGACCACGCAGCCGGCCTTCGCGGCGATGGGCGCAAATTCTTTCGAGATGCCGCCGCCGGCGCTGAAAAGCGCGATGTCAATTCCGGCAAACGAATCTTTCGTGAGTTCCGTGACGGTCACATCCGTGCCGCGAAATTTTAATTTCTTGCCCACCGAGCGCGCCGACGCGAGCAGCGTGAGTTTGCCCACCGGAAAATTTCTTTTTTCCAGCGTCTTGATCATTTCGATGCCGACGGCGCCCGTCGCGCCGACCACGGCCACATGCGGATTGCGATTCATAGGGTCGGAAATTTTATCAGAAAATCCGGTCGCGTCAATCGGCGGCCGCTTCACCCAATCAAAATAATTTTGCTTTGCGATTGACCGGCGTGGCGGCTTATGAGGAAATGATAAATCTATTTTTTATAGTCAGATGCCGAAAATTTCAGCTAAGAACGGAAACGGCGCGCGCACCGGCGCGAGCAAATACGACGCGCACCACAAAGTGCTTTCGCAAACCTACGGAGCCTTCGCCGATTTGCGCCGCGAACTTTCCGATTCCAAAACCACCGTGGGCGAACGCGAGGAAATCTTGCGCACGTTCGCCGCGTGTCCGGATTCGCAGCGCGCGTGGCTGGCGCTCGAGGATTACTTCGAAAAACTTTCGCTCTCGCGCCGCGATTTTCCGCAGACCGATTGGTGGACTAAAATGCTCGCCGCCACCGGCAAGGCGCGGCTGGAAGAACTCGCCTTTTTATTTTTGCGCGCCAAACGTTCCGTGCCGCCGGAATTGCAGCCGCACGCGAGCCTGGATCGTTTTGCGCAGGCGGAGGAAATTGAGCAGGAAATGCAGCTCGTGCGCGAACTGGAAAACTGGCTTTCGCCGCCCGCGCCGCTGCACCTCGACACGCCGCGCGCCACCTTGCGCGTCGTTTGCAAGCCGCAGCCGGACCAAACCGAACCGTCGCGGCATCGGCTCGAACTGCAATTTTTATTGCTGCGTCCGCGCACCGGCGAAAAAGCGCGTTCGCTCAAAGACCTCGTGGATCTCGTCGTCCGCGCCGCGCACGAACAGGAATTGTTCACGCCGACGGACTGGGAATTCATCCAGTGGATTTACGACACGCATCGCGAACGCGCCGATGACGCCGATTCGCTGTTGCTGACCGACGCGGAATTGCTGCAATGGCTCGCGCGCTGGGGCAACACCAATCGCCTCGAATCCGCCGCCAATGGCCGGCCGCTGCATTTTCACGGCGAAGTGATTTCGCTCACGCCGCATCTGGAAAATGGCACGAAGGAACTTTCCTTCACGCATCAGATCACGCTGCCGGACGGAAAAATTCATTCGGTCGCGGACGCCAGATTTTTCAACCGCCAGTCGCCGCTCGCGCTCGTCGGCAATTCATTTTTTCTGCTGCGCAATGCGCCGCCGGTCGGTGTGCTGAAATATCTCGCGGCCAAACCATCCGTGCCCGTGCGCAAGCTAAGCCACCGACTGCTGCTGCATTTGCGCAAATCGCAGGTGAACCACGGCGTGGATTGGGATCAGCTTTGCATCGCGCACGCGGCCGCGCCGCAATTCGTTTTTGAATTGCTCGATGACACGGTGCAATTGCGCCTGTTCGGCAAAAGCCAGCGCGACAAATCCACTTGGATTTGGAACGGCCACGAATGGGTGCGGAACGGCAATGGAACCGGCGGCGGGCCGACGCCGTCGAAACACGACCCGCAAAATGGCCATGCCACTTCCAAGCCGGAAATCCTCGATGATCCGCGTTTGGAACCGGCCGTGCATTGGCTGCGCAAACTCGATTGGTTCATGCAGGAGCCCGGTTTGTGGATCGGCGATGCGAATGAAAATTTTCTCGGCTCGCTCGCCGAAGCGTGGGCGTCCAAACCGCACGACGCGGAATTTCTCGGCAACGCCGCGTTTCACCGTTTGTTTCTTACGCCGCGTTTGCTCAAGCCGCGGCTTGTCGTCAAGGGCAGTGGCATTGACTGGCTCGCCGTTTCCGCTGAATGGGAAGCGGAAGGACTCAAGCTTTCCAAAACGGATCTCGAACGGCTCGCCGCCGCGACGAGCCGCTTCGTGAAATTACCCAATGCCGGCTGGGTCGAGCTCGACACCGCCGCCGTGCAGGGCGCGCACGAGGCGATGGCGGACATGGGCGTGGAAGGACTCATCGCCGTGCCGCAAAAAGTCGGCCTCGAACACATCGCGCATCTTGATGACGACGGGCTCGGACGCTTTGTGGATTCGCCGGAAGCCCAGGCCTTGCGCGAACGTGTGCGCGATTTCAAAGGCGTTCCCGCCGCCGAATTGCCGAAGACGCTCCACGCCGAACTGCGCCCGTATCAAAAAGACGGCTTCGATTTTCTCGCGCATCTCGTGCAGGTGAAACTCGGCGGTATTTTGGCCGACGACATGGGCCTCGGCAAAACATTGCAGACATTGACGTGGCTCGCGTGGCTGAAGGAACAGAACAAAAAAAATCCCAAGCCGTCGCTCGTGATCTGTCCGGCATCGGTGCTGCACAACTGGCGGCGCGAGGCGGAAAAATTCACGCCCGGCATGAAAGTGCTCGTCCTCGAAAGCGGTGCGGCGCGGCACAATTTGCGCAAACAGATTCCGCAGCACGACATCATCGTCACGAATTATGCGTTGCTCCGGCGCGATCTCGAAGAGTTTCACAAGTTTGCTTTTCGCGCGGTGATTTTGGACGAGGCGCAGTTCATCAAAAATCCCGGCGCACAGGTCACGCAGTCGGTGAAGCAGTTGAAGTGCGAAAATAAAATCGCGCTCACCGGCACGCCGCTGGAAAATCGGCTGCTCGATTTGTGGAGCATCGTGGATTTCATCCAGCCCGGCTATCTCGGCAACCAGGAACATTTTCTCGACACTTACGAGCCGAAAGGCGGCGACAATGCCGAGTCCGCGCAGCGCATTGCGCGCCGGCGCTTGTCCGCGAAATTGCGCCCGCTCTTGTTGCGCCGTTTGAAAAAGCACGTTGCGAAAGATTTGCCGGACCGCATCGAGGAGCGCCGCGATTGTCCGCTCGGCGAAGAGCAGCGGAAACTTTATCTCGCCGAATTGCGCCGCAGCCGCGACCAGATTCAGCAGGCCGTCGCCGAACAGGGCCTCAACAAAAGCAAGATGCACGTGCTCGCCGCGCTCACGCGTTTGCGGCAGGTATGCTGCCATCCGTCGCTCGTCGGCAGCAACACGTCCAGCGGCAAGACCGACACGCTGTTTGAACTGCTTGATCCGCTCATCGCCGACGGCCAGAAAGTTTTGGTCTTTTCGCAGTTCGTGCAGATGCTGCAACTGCTCGAGAAGGAATGTCATGCGCGCAACATCCGCACTCATATTCTCACGGGCCAGACGAAAGATCGGCAGCAGGTCGTCAACGATTTCCAGAAAGACAGCGGCGCGGGCGTTTTCCTGTTGAGCCTGCGTGCGGCGGGCACGGGATTAAATCTGACGAACGCCAGCTATGTTGTGCTTTACGATCCGTGGTGGAATCCGGCGGTGGAGGCGCAGGCCATTGACCGGTCGCATCGCATCGGGCAAACGCAAACAGTGAACGCGTATCGCCTCATCGCGCCCGGCACGGTCGAGGAAAAAATCTGGGAGCTGCAACAGAGCAAAGCGCAAACCATCGCCGACGTGCTCGGCGAAGAAGGCTTCGCGCGCAGCCTTACGGCGACGGATCTGGAATATTTGTTTGCGGAGGATTGAAGATTGGCACCATCGGATTACAAATAAACTTATGCCAAATCATCATAAGTCATCCGATGGCTCTCGAAAATGTTGCGATGCACTTCTGGAGTCACTGCACCTTCTGATTCCTGAAATTGCTCGCGCCGAAGCGCAGGAGACGTGCGGCTTTTATGTTCCTGGACGGAATCGATTCGCTCATGTTTACCATCGAGGCCAAGATCAGAACATTCGAGTCTATTTCCGAGGTGACGTTTCGTTACACATATCTGATCCAACAGGAAACCTGCATGTTCAACGCCGCGAGAAGATAGAAAAAGGCTGGGATAAGGAATTTCCATTTTTCGTTTCAATTTCGTCCCGTGAATTTGTTCCCCAATTGGCTAAACTGCTTGCGGCAGTGGCTTACCCGCTTTCAGAGTCAAAAAGGAAAAATGCTGTGATAAAATCTTCCCAAGTGGATTTTAGAAATGATGATCCATTCATCGAAGGCGCATGCACACAACTCTCGCACACAGCGTATAAACGGGCTATTGGGGCTAGATTAGCGTGCATAGCTTACTACGGTGCAAGCTGCTCAATATGCGGATTCAATTTTGAAACCACATATGGAAAAATAGGGTGTGGTTATATCCATGTTCACCATATAAAACCTATTTCTGATTTTGATCGGGAACACGAAGTTGATCCAATCCGAGACCTTCGGCCTGTTTGCCCGAATTGCCATGCAATGTTGTATCACAACAGCACTCCTTCGTGTGAAGATCTGAAACAAAAAATCAAAAATTCCAGCGCAGTTTAAATTCCAGCTTCGACCGAGTCATTTCCATTTCTCAAATGATTGTTTGACAATAGTATCTTAAATGTTACTTTTTATTTGTGCGGCAATAAAGCCACACGCCGTTCCGGCGGAACCGGAAATTTATCATTTGTGCAACGATGAAATCTAAAAATAAAAACATTGTTATATGTTCGAGATTAAAGAATACGTTGAATCTGGGAATTCACCATTTGCGGACTGGTTCGATTCACTGGATGCCGTAACCGCCGCGCGCATTGATAAATACATTCGCCGACTTGAAGCCGGAAATTTTGGTTCGGCCAAAGTCCTTCAAGATGGGGTATCTGAATTAAAATTAGATTTCGGCCCTGGTTACCGGGTTTATTTTGGACGCGATGGAAAGATGATAATTATTTTATTGGGCGGCGGCAGCAAGCGCCGACAATCCGCTGACATCGCAGCTGCCATCGAGCGTTGGAAAAAATACAAGCAAGCAAAGATTTAACATGGCCCTGACTCGAGAATATAAGCAGACCGTTTTGGCCCGCATCAAAAGCGATCCGAAGTTCGCGAGAGCGTTGTATGCCGAAGCCGTCAATGCGCTGCTCGAAGGCGAGACGGACGAAGGACTTTCCATGCTGCGCGACTTGGTTCACGCCGGCATCACTTTCAAGGAACTCGCCAAACAAACCGGTCTGGGCGAAAAAAACCTGCACCGCATGTTAAGCCCGCGTGGCAATCCCACGACGCGCAATTTGTTTGCGGTCACGAAAGCGATTTGTGAAAACATGGGCATCACGCCGCAGTTCAAGTTTGCAGCCTAAACGCTGCGCCTTCTCGGATTTTAAAGTTAAAAAAAGTTGAATTGTCATTCAACTTGTGGCTTCTTATCGATCGTCTTCCAGTTGTTCAGGGAAGGGTAACAAAAAGCAAAAAGGCAGGGATTATGAAACAACCATTCGTTCGCACCATCGGCGTCTTCGCTCCAGAACGACAGCCGGAAACAAATTTGATTAGCCACTCCGACGTGGCCATCGTTAAAAAATCGAGAACATTTCTACTCGCCCTGAGCATGTGCCTGCTCGGTCTGGCGCTGGGTTATGGCGCGGGGCGACACCAAGGTTCGCGCGCCGCCGCCGCCGTGGATCGGAGTTACAATCTGGAACGGGCGCAGGAGAATGACGAGTTCGAGGCGCTGGCCTATTTCCATTGTTTACAGGCACTGGATTCGGGGAACGTCACGAATCTGCACGCGTTCGCCGTGGGGCAATTGCGCTATTATGTCTGGAATGTCCAGCAGTTGCGCGAACGCGGAAATAATTGGTCACCGCACAATCCATGGCTTTACACCAACGCGGCAGCGTATGTTGCGGAACAGGCGGCGAAGAAACCGTGACTAATTTTCCAGCATTTCAAAAAAGCTCGGTCGCTTGCCGGAAAAAATATTCGCTTCAAGTGGTGCGCGCGGCTGACTGTTCCAGTCGGTTCAAAGTGCTCAAATAATCTTTGGCTTGTTGCGCCAGCGCGGCGCGTTCGGCGGCGGTCAAACCTGACGGGTCGAAACGAAGCCGGTAATGCAATTGCAATAATTCTTGCAGCGGAGTTCGCCAGTCCGCCAGCGCCGGATCGGCCAGCGCGCATGCCAGCCAATCCGCCAGCGGCTCGCTCGGCTGGCGCGGCACGCCGCGCGCGGCCAGCTTGGTTTCGAGCCGATAAAATTCCGAATCGAGGCCCGGCCAGAAAATTTTTTCCGCCGGTTTTTCTTTTTCCGCGCCGATCGTTTTTTTCCGCCGGCGAAACACGATGTGATACAGCAACACCACCATCACGGGCACGAGCGCCCAGAGGATGTATTGCTGCAAGTGCGCCTGGCGATAGCGGAATTTTTCGAACTGCAAGCCGAGCCAGGATTTCGCGTCGGAGAATTTTTCCCAGAAGGCGGTGCGTTCGCTTTCGATCGCGACCCACGAGGGCGGCGTGGTGTCAAAATCTTCCCAGGTTTTCGTCCTGGCGTTCCACGCGAGGCACCACGCGTGGGCATCGCGTTCGCGCACGATGAAGCCGGTGCCGCTGGTTTCATGCACCGCGTAACCGGCCGCATACCGCGCGGGAATACCCAGCTGCCGCAGCAGCAAAACGGTCGCCGTGGCGAAGTATTCGCAATGACCGCTGCGGCTGGTCAGCAGGAAACGCGTCAACGGCGTGGCCGTGGCGGTGCCAAGTTTGTCCGCGCCCTGCCAAACGCTGTAGGCGAACTTATCACGGAAAAATTTTTCAATGCGTTCGCGTTTTTGCGCGTCATCCGTGTGCGCCAAATTGATTTCGGCGATGACATTTTGCAGCGCATTCGTTTCGTCGGGCGGCACCGTGAGGTCGAACGGGTTGGTGGAATTAATATCTGGCGGCGAATCCAGCGATTCGCCGGGACCAAACCGCGCATCAAAAATCATCAGCCCGGAACCGGTGGCCAACACGGCGCCGGTCCGGTTTTTTTGGAGCGAAATGACGGAAACTTCGGCGGGCAAATTTTCCAGCCGGCTGCAACCCGATGGCAGCGGCAGCACCCCTTCATGGAAACCCTCCTTCGACCGGCCGGTGAGGTAGCAGGTGATGTTGACCGACGCGGCATTGGTTTTGCCCGGCAGCAAATCCCAAGTGGTTTTGTCCGCTTCCGCCCCCACGAAATCAAAATCATTCTGCGTATGGCCGGCAAACCAGATTTGTTTGCGCGAACTGTAATCGCGATAACTGGCCTCATGCAAATAGAGCGGCGCGACGCCGATTTTTTTTGGCTCCAGCCAGATGATGATCTTGGCTGACAGTTTCATTTTTCCAATCCGTCCCATGCTGGTCATGCTTTGCAGGGGGTCGGTGCGTTGCGGGAAAAATTGCATGAGCCACTGGGAATCGAAATTTTGAATTGCGCGCTGCGCCTGCGTGATGCTGAATTCGCCCAGAAAACCCAAGGCGAGGACGAGCAGGATTGCGGCGAACCAAGCGGAACGGCCAAAGCGGCGCGAACGCAGGGACCACAAGGCCCACGTGAGCAAAGCACATTCGCCCCAAAAAAAAGTCTGTCCACCGGCATTCGAATGGATGCCTGCCGAAAAAAGGCACGCCATGAAGAAGGGAAAGGAAATATCAAGGTAACGGCCGGTGAACGCGCGGTCGCCTTTGCGCCGCCGCCAGCGCAGCACGAGCGAAACGGCCGTGAGCGGCACGGTCTGACGCACGTTGAACGTTTGCGCGGCGATGAAGGCAAATGTGGTCAGGGGTAGCCAGCGCAAAAACCGCGTGGTGGCCAGCGCGCCAGCGCCGCCGTCATTGTTCGTGAGACCGTAGCCGGCGAGCGCCACGTTGAGCACGACACAAAAAGTCCAGATGCGATTGAAATCGGCATCGTCCAGATCCCAGCGGGCATTGATAAAACGGGCGCTTTCCAAAATCACGCCCAAGATGGCGCCGGTGAAAAAAAACTCCGATTGCCAGCCCCAAAAAAGCAGCGCACCGAACAGCAGAAAGGGCGGCGATTTCATTTAAGTTTCCCCAGTGTTTCCTGGATGTGCCCGATTTCGAGGACGTGAAAATTTTCCGGTTCATCGCGCAGCGGCCCGGCGTCCAGATTTTTTTGGCCCGGCGGCGTCACCACCAGCACCAGCAGCGGCACGCCGAGCGCGCGCAATTTTTTCACGAACTCTTGCCGCGCGCCATCCCAGCGTTGCAGCACCATGATGCAACCGCTGACGACCGCAATGTGATTCAGCACGAGATGTTCAAGCGCGGCAAATTTTTTGTCAGCGCAATTTTTCACGGACGCGAGAATTTCCAGCATTTGATCGGCCTCCGCGAGGCCGCGGCCGGCGGTGAAGCAATACGATTGATGGCCGACGAAGAGCAAATCGAGCAGCGATTCCTGCGTCAAAATCGTGCAGGCGAAGGAGGCCGCGACGGACACGGTTTCCTCCAAGATTTCGCTGTTCGGCTCGTCGTCGAACGTGTCGAGCACGAGGGCGTGGCGCACAAAAAATTCGTCTTCGAATTCTTTCACGATCGGCTTGCCAGTCTTGGCCCAACTGCGCCAGTGGATGTGCCGCAACGGATCGCCATGGCGGTAGTCGCGCAACGCCACAAATTCCTCGCTGCGCCCGACGTTCGAGGCCAGCGCGACGCCGCCTTCCTGATACCGCAGCGCGCCCGGCAGCGCGATGGGTGGAATGAGATAGCGCCGCGGCAAAATCAAAACGGTCTGCGGGGCGGAAATTTTTATGAACGAACGGAATAGTCCCAGCGCATCCGGCCGCGCCAAGATCACGCCCGTGAAGCGCACGAGGCCGCGACGCAGCGGAAACATTTCGCCTCGGGCTTCCGCCTCGCCCTGCGCCGGCAGCAGCGGCACTTCGGCTTCATTCAAAAGTGCGAGCCGAAACGGATTGCCGCGCCGCCGTTGTGCCACGCGGAACGGCCGCACGCGTTTGCTCTCGGCCAGTTGAAATGCCAGCCAGTCGGTGAAATTTGGCTGCGCGTCGGCGAGATCTTCGAGCAGCGTCAAGCCGCCCTGATTTTTCGCGGTGAGATTTTTTATGCGCACGCGATACGGCAGCGGCTGGCCGGCCGTGCCGACGCGCGGCAGAATTCGCGTGGCGGCAAAATTGGCGCGGAAGAAAAAACTGCTCGCCCAGGCAAAAATTAAAAAGGCAAACAACAGCGCAAAGGCCTGGTAATTCACCGTATTTTCAATATCGGCACCGGTTGCGCCGGCCACGATAAAGCCCACCAGCACGCAAAAGCCCGCGCGCGTGAACCGCCGCCGCGCCCAATGCCACAGGCCGCCCGCCGCGCGGTAATTCCAATAAATGAGCTGATAGAGAAAGGTCACAAGCCGAAGGAAGAATTAAAAATGAAGAAGGCAGAATGAGAAGTTTTCTGCGCGCCCGCGCCCGTTTTTTTTTCATTTTTCATTTTTCATTTTGCCTTCTTCATTTTCTTTTCACGCCGGCACTTTCAATTTTTTCACGATGTCCTCGACGACGGCGCGTGCGGTCCGGCCGGAAAAGCGCGCCTGCGATTCCATCACCACGCGATGCGCGATGACCGGCACGGCGAGTTTTTGAATCTGCTCCGGCGTAACGAATTCAAAACCGTCGAACAACGCTTCCGCCTGCGCGGTTTTCATCAACGCAATGGACGCGCGCGGACTCGCGCCCAGTTGCACGCCGCTCGCCGTGCGCGTGGCGGCGACGATGTCCACCGCGTAGCGTTTCAATTCGTCGCTGATGCGGATGTTTTCCACCGCGCGTTTTAGCGCCATCACGTCCGCGAGCGTCGCGGCCGGTTTCAAATCGTCAAGCGGATGATTGTGTTCCTGCGCGGTGAGAATCGCGACTTCCTCGGCGGCGGAAACGTAGCCGAGCGTGAATTGCATCGCGAACCGGTCCATTTGCGCTTCGGGCAGCGGATACGTGCCGCGAAATTCAACGGGGTTTTCCGTGGCGATGACGAAAAATAATTCCGACAAATTCCGCCGTTCGCCCTCGACGCTGACCTGCGCCTCGCCCATCGCCTCGAGCAGCGCGGATTGCGTGCGCGGCGAAGCGCGGTTGATTTCGTCCGCGAGCAAAATGTTCGTGAACACCGGACCTTCGTGAAAATGAAACTGCTGGTCGCGCTGGTCAAAAATCGAGACGCCTAGAATATCCGACGGCAGCAAATCCGGCGTGAATTGCAAACGCTTGAACTGCGCGTCAATGGATTTGGCCAGCGCCTTGGCCAAGGTGGTTTTGCCCGTGCCGGGATAATCTTCGAGCAAAACGTGGCCGCCCGCCGCGAGTGCCGCGAGCAGATGCCGCGTGGCGGCGTCTTGTCCGCGCATGATTTTGGAAATATTCGCGGCGATTTTTCGATACGTCTCGCGCGCGGCGGCAAAATTATTTGATGTCATTAGGATGGCGATTCAAACAACGCGGCGGCAAATTGGTTGCGCACTCTTCGCACGCGCCGGAGGATGTTTCATGGCCGTCGAGCTTAAACAGGCTGCGCGGCTGCGGCGAACAAAATCCAATTCCTCAGATCGCCCATAAAATCGTGCCAAATTTTTCATCGTGTTTTAAATCACCTGATCGTTTATATCGGTCAAAATTTTTAAGACTTTACAGCCGGTTTGTTCCATTGTTTGCTTTGATCGCTTCTGCAAGTGTAAAAACTCGGAAGCGCAGACTAATCATTATTCGCAACGCAACCGGACTCATGGCTTTCAAAGATTTTTCCGCAACGTCCGCCGGCGTTCAGCTTTTGCAACGCTCGCTGGCGCGCCAACGCCTGGGCCACGCGTATTTGTTCACGGGTGATTCGCTGGAAGAATTGGTAGCCGTCGCCCGCACGCTGGCAAAAACATTGAACTGCGAAAACCCAATTCGGACCGCCGGCATCGCGACAGATTGCTGCGATGAATGTTTGAGCTGCAAAAAAATTGAGAACGCCACGCACGCCGACATCCATTGGGCGCGTCCGGAATCCAAATCGCGCATCATCACGATCGACCAGACGCGCGCGCTGATGCACGAGGTTCAACTCAAGCCGACCGAGGCGCGCTACAAAGTCGCCGTCATCGTCGCCGGCGACCGCTTGAACAATCAGGCCGCCAACGCTTTTCTCAAAACCCTCGAAGAGCCGCCGGCGAAATCCATTTTGATCCTGCTTTCCACGCAGCCCGGCCGCATTCTGGAAACCATTTTATCGCGTTGCTTGCGGTTGAATTTTGCCGCCGAAACGACGCGCCCGCTCACGCCGGAACAATCGAACTGGCTCTCGCAATTCGGTTCCGCCGCCTCGCTCGAACAAAAAAGTTTGTTTGGCCGCTACCGCCTGCTCGATTCGTTGCTGCAGCATCTTAACGGCATCAAAACGCGCGTGGACGAAACTTTGTCCGCGCGTTCGCCGCTGGAAAAATATGACGGCGCGGAAAAGGATTTGCGCGAAAAATGGGAGGATGAATTGACGGCCGCGATCGAAGCCGAATACCGCCATCAACGCGCCGAAGTTTTATTGCTGCTGCAATGGTGGCTGCGCGACGTCTGGCTGCACACGCTCGCGGCCGGTGAGGAATTGCTGCACTTTCCTCAAATCGCTGGCGCCGATGAAGTCGCCCACCGCCTTACGCCGCAGCAGGCGCGTGAAAATTTGTCCGTGCTCGAACACACCCAGCGGCTCCTTCATACAAACGTGCAGGAAGCGCTTGCGCTTGAAGTCGGCCTGCTGAAATTGCAGCTTTGACGCCGCGATGAAAAAATTCACCGCGACCCAAATCTACACGCTCGCGTTCGGACTTTTGCTCGGCCTTGCGATCTGGAAATTTGGCAATCCGGTCATCCTCGACCACGTTATCAGCCCGCCGAAATCCGCCGCTGATTTTTTTAACGACGCCTGGCCGACCCATTGGGCAACCTTGTTTTTATTGCCATTCGTGGTCGTGGCCGCGATTTTGATTTTCCAAAAAAAACCTTCGTGGTCGGCGAACGTCTGGCTCTGGCTGCTCCCGTTAATCTGGTTCGGCTGGCAATTATTTTCTGCAACCGAAACCGTGGACACTACTTTGACGATTGCCACGCTGTGGCAATTTTTTGGCTGCGTTGCCTGTTATTTTATTGGTGCACTGCTCATTGGCCGCGAAAATTTATTGCCATGGCTGTTGGTCGGTTTGCTCGGCGCCTTTATTTTTTGCCTCATCCGCGCCGTTGACCAGCGGCTTTTTGAATTTCCGATGAATCACCAGATGCTTATCGAAGGGGAACGTGACGGCTGGACCAATTTTCCGCCGAGCGAGGTTGAAGATATGAAAAAGGAGCACGTGATCATTGGCACGAACGGCATGGAAGTGGCAAACCCCGCTGTCCTGACCAAATTTGCCCAAGGCCGTGTTGCCGGCACATTGGTTTATCCAAATGCATTGGCCGGACTGATTATCTTACTGTTTCCTGTTTCGCTCACGCTGGCATTTGGCGCGACCAGAAAATTAAAGTCACTTATCCGGCAGGCGGTCGTTGCCCTGACGCTGTTTCTCGGCGGCGGAGCATTTTTTTGGACCGGTTCGAAACTCGGCTGGTTGATCGCCATACTTATTGCTGGATTATTTTTACTGCGGCTTGATGGGCCGGAAAAATTGAAAATGATGACGATAATGTTGGTGTTGGTGGCCGGCTTGGGAATTTTCGCCGTGCGTTTTCATAACTATTTTGCCGCCGGCGCCACTAGTATTGGTGCTCGGTTTGATTACTGGCATGCGGCTATTCAAATAAGCGTCGCACATCCGTTGAAGGGCACCGGTCCAGGAACATTTCAGCGTCCTTACGAGCGACTTAAATCGCCAGAATCGGAAATGGCCCGGCTGACCCATAACGACTACTTGGAACAATTTTCAGATTCAGGCATAGTCGGCGGCTTGGTTTACACCGCGTGGATTTTTATAGCAATAATTGCGACCGTTCGAAAAATTTGGGGCAATTCCAATCAAATTTTAATGGCGATTTTCGCCGGTTTGTTCGGATGGTTCATTCAAGGCATTGGAGAATTCAGTCTATACGTTCCAGCATTGGCTTGGACAGCTTTTACGTTATTGGGCTTGCTAATCGGGCAAAACACAATTGAATTCGACAAAAAAACACGAAACAATTAGACTTGATTCCATGAAAATTCTGTTTCTCAATGGGCCTAATTTAAATTTGCTGGGCACGCGTGAGCCCGAAGTTTATGGTCGAATGACTTTGGCTGACCTTGAAGCCAATGTTCGTGCACGAGCGACACAATTAAAAGTGGAAGTAGATTTTCGCCAATCCAATCTAGAAGGCGAACTGGTTGGTTGGATACAACAGGCGAAAGGAATTTTTGATGTAATTGTGATCAATGCGGCCGCTTACACACATACAAGCATCGCGTTGCGAGATGCTATTTCGGCAGTAGGCATTCCGACGATAGAGATTCATCTTTCCAATATCCATGCCCGTGAAGAGTTCCGGCACAAATCGCTGATTGCTTCCGTATGTCGCGGCCAAATTTCCGGTTTTGGTGCCAAATCTTACATTTTAGGCTTAGAGGCAGCAGTTGACGTTAACGAATTTAAAAATTGAAATCAAGGCGTAGATTTTAGCATGTAAATTAGATTAATTTCTAGCTTGACGATTAAGTTTGATGCGTCTAAAATGCAAATAATCAATTTTCGATTGACACATAATAGAGTCTGATTTTAACCTCTGATTCAAAGTTTTAAAGTTTATTTTTAATTTCGTTAACGAAAACGCACTGTGGAACTCAAAGATATTAAAGCCATCATTGATTTGATGAAAAAGAATTCCATCACGGAATTCGAACTGGAAGAAAAAGACTCGAAGCTGCGGCTTAAAAGAGGTTTGAATGGCGGCACCCACCCGGCGCAAAGTGATGAGTCCGCGCCCTTAATTCCTGCGCCGGTGGCTTTGCCTGCGCCCACGGCGGTGGTGGTGGCGGCTCCCGTTGCCACTGGCGAAATTGACATCAAGTCGCCGATGATTGGAACCTTATATCGCGCGCCCTCGCCTGAGGCTTCGTCTTACATTGAGGTCGGCTCGGAAGTGAATTCGGATTCCGTGGTTTGCATCATCGAGGCTATGAAGGTGATGAATGAAATTAAAGCTGAAGTCAAAGGCATCGTCACCCAAGTGTTGATTGAAAACGGCAAGCCTGTTGAATTTGGCCAGCCTTTATTTAAAGTTCGGCCGGTATAAAGCCATTTTACTTGCTTCGTAAATTTCATGTTTGAAAAAGTATTGGTAGCCAATCGCGGCGAAATCGCCGTCCGTATCATCCGCGCCTGCAAGGAGCTAAACATCCGCACGGTCGCGGTTTATTCGGACATCGATGCGAACTCGATGCATGTGCAAATGGCCGATGAGGCGATTTGCATTGGCAAGGCACCGGCCTCGGAAAGTTATCTGCGCATCGATCGCATCATCAGCGCGGCGGAAATCGCCGACGTGGATGCGATTCATCCGGGCTACGGTTTTCTATCGGAAAACGCGCATTTCGCGGAAGTTTGCGAAAGTTGCAACATCCGTTTCATTGGTCCGCAGCCGCGGGCGATGAATGCGCTCTCGGACAAGGCCGTCAGCCGCTCGCTTGCTAAAAAGGCTGGCGTCGAAACCCCGCCCGGCTCCGAAGGCATTGTCGAAAAGGAACAAGACGCGCTCGCGGTCGCCAAACGGATCGGCTATCCGGTGATGATCAAAGCGGTGGCCGGCGGTGGCGGGCGCGGAATGCGGATCGCGCACAATGACATTTCGCTGATCAAAGGTTATCACACCGCGCGCACCGAGGCGGAAAAGGCATTTGGCAATTCCGGTGTTTACATCGAAAAATTCATCGAAAATCCGCACCACATCGAGATTCAGATTCTCGGCGATAACAAGGGCAAAATCATTCATCTGGGCGAACGCGATTGTTCCGTGCAGCGACGCAATCAGAAGTTGATCGAAGAATCGCCGTCACCTTTGCTGGAATACAAATTCAAAAAACTGCGCGATAAAATCGGCAAGGCTGCCGTGCGCATCGCCGAAGCCGCGCGCTACACGAACGCGGGCACGGTGGAATTCATCGTGGACGACCACGGCAATTATTATTTTCTGGAAGTCAACAAGCGCATTCAAGTCGAGCATCCGGTCACCGAGGAAGTCACGGGCATTGACCTCGTGCGGTATCAGATTTTGCTGGCCATGGGCGAGCCGCTGCAACATTCGCAGGGGGACATCACTTTCAAAGGCCACGCCATCGAATGCCGCATCAACGCGGAAGATCCGTTCGATGATTTTCGCCCCAGCCCTGGCCGTATCGAAATGTATTACCAGCCGGGTGGTCGCGGCGTGCGCATGGAGACTCATGCCTATGCGGGCTACACGATTCCGCCGACCTACGATTCGATGATCGGTAAGCTTATCACCACCGGCAAAGATCGGCGCGAGGCGATTGATCGGATGAACCGCGCCTTGAACGAATATCTCATCACCGGCGTCAAGACGACGATTTCGTTTCAGCAGGCCATCATGCAGGATCCAAATTTCCGGCGCGGCGTTTATTCCACCAATTTTGTCGGCCAATTGCTCGGCGGCGCGCGGCGTGAATTGATCGAGGAAAAGACTTAACCCGCCCCGATTGCTGGCCAAATCGCGGCCAATTAGTTTTTGTTTCAGAATTAAATTTGACAGCCGCCTGCCGCTGCTTATCTTCAAACACAACCTATGGCTGAATCTGAATCATCTTTGCCCACGCCGACACCGCCGCCGGTGCCGTCCGGAGTTGTGCCGCCGCCGAAAAAAGAGACCGGCAAAGTGCAGCCCAAAAAAGAAACCGTCCGCATCAACCTGCCGCCCAAGCCGACGGCCGCCCCGACGATCAAACTGCCTACGCTTCCGCCCGGTGGTCCGACCGGTGCGCCGAGTGCCGCGCCCATCGCTCCGCCATCCGCCGCTGCGCCGGCTTTGAAAACTGCGGGTTCCGCCGCGGCCGCGCCCGCCGCCAAAACCGCCGCCGCTCCGGCCGCCGCGCAACAGCGCCCCGCGCCGGTGGCCACGCGCACGGCGGCACCCGTCATTCCGAGCATCAAGACGCTTGATAAAGTTTTGATTTTTGCCGCTGCCGTGGCCAGCCTTGCCGCCGTCGGCGGCGCGGTCTGGGTTTTTCTGACTTTGAAAAACCTCGTGGAAAATTTCCAAAGCTAATTTATGGCCTCCCCCCTCATCACCACTTTTACGCAGGATAATTTCGATGCCGAAGCCTTGAAGTCCACCACGCCGGTGCTGGTGGATTTTTGGGCGGAATGGTGCGGCCCGTGCAAGATGATCGCGCCGGTGCTCGATGAACTCGCCACTGAATATCAGGGCAAAGTCAAAATCGGCAAGGTGAACATTGACGAACACCAAGGACTCGCCGCGCAGTTTGGCGTCCGCGCCATCCCCACGCTGCTCATCATCAAAAATGGCCAGGTTTCCGAGCAGATGGTCGGCGCCAAAAGCAAACGTGATTTGAAAGCCAGCCTCGACCGCGCCACTGCTTAAAATTGTTTTCAAGCCAAACGGCAATTCAAGCCAAACGGCAATTCAAGCCAAACGGCAAAGTGGATTTGATTCCGCTTTGCCGTTTTTTATTTCCCGCTAAACTTCCCGCCATGACGCTGCCTGAAATCCTCAAGAACGAGGAACTCCGCCACCACGAATTTCCCGCGACCCGCGACAAAATTTTTCTCGCCCACGCCGGCGTCTGCGCGCTGCCGCGTCGCGTCGCCCAGGCCATCGCCGACTGCGCCCACGCCGGCTCGCTGGGCGATCAGGAAGCGTTCGTCATGCATCGCATCGCCGACGCGCGCAACGCCGGTGCGAAATTATTGAATTGCGAGCCCGACGAAGTTTCGCTCGTCGGCCCGACCTCGCTCGCGCTGAGTTTTGTCGCCGCCGGTTTGAAATTTCGCAAAGGCGACAACATTCTGATTTATCACGATGATTATCCCTCGAATGTTTATCCGTGGATGGCGCTCGCTGCTCAAGGTGTGCAGGTGCGCCTGCTCAACACCCGCGGTCTTGGCGCGATCCGGGCGATTGACGTGATGGGCCAGGTGGACGAGAACACCCGGCTCGTCGCGCTCGCTTCGAACCATTTCATCAGCGGCTACCGGCTCGATTACGCGGCCATCGGAAAATTTCTGCGCGAGCGGGGAATTCTTTTTTGCCTCGATGCGATTCAAACGCTCGGCGCGTTGCCGACGACCGTGGAGCACGTTGATTTTCTGGCGGCCGACGCGCACAAATGGCTGCTCGGCCCGTGCGGCGCGGGAATTTTTTACGTCAAACGCGATTTGCAGGAAAAGTTAAATCCGCCGATATACGGCTGGCACAATGTGCGCAATCCGAATTTTGTCGCGCAGGAAAAAATCGAGTTTCGCAGCGGCGCGGCGAAATTCGAGGCCGGCACGCACAATTTGGTCGGCCTGATCGGCCTGATCGCCGCGATGGAACTTGCGCTGGAAATCGGCGTGGACAACATCGCCGCCGAGCTGCTCCGCAAACGCGCCTGGCTCGTGCCCGCGTTGCAGACGAAAGGTTTTTCCGTGTTGAATGCCGAACCGAAACCGGAAAACGCCAGCGGCATCACCGCTTTTTGTAAGCCGGGCCAGGACCTTGCGCCATTGCACCAGAAATTGGCGGACGGCGGGGTCATTGCGTCGCTGCGCACGGATCGCAAAGGACAAAATTACATTCGCCTCTCGCCGCATTTTTACAACACCGATGCGGAACTGCAGCGCGTCGTGGAATTGCTTTGATCAATCCCGCTGGCTGAATTCGCGGATCATCGCCTTCCACCACGGCGCGAGTTTTTCCTCCGGCCGCAGCCACGCCTGCTGATGCAGCCACACCATCACGCGCTGGTCGGCCATCACGGCCATGCGCTCGGAAGATTTCAATTTGTCCGGGCCGTCGGCCAGAATTTTTTCACCGAGCAAGCGCACCGCCTCGCTGCCCGCGCCGAGTTTGGCGAACTGCTCGGCGTAAACCGGGTTCAATTGTTTTTCGCGCAGGAGCATGACGTGAACGGCGTTGACGTAGGGATCAAGCACGGCTTCGGCCAGGCCGGCGTGCGTGCGCCGCGGGGCGTCATCGGCCTCGGTCATTTCGTGAATCTTCAAGCGCGACCGCAATGCGACAATTTCCCGGGGCGGCTGCGTTTCCTCGGGCGTCAAAAATAATCCCAGGCTCCGCGCGCGCGCGCCGAGGCTGCGGCGGCTGGTCAGCACGCTCAACGGCACGGACAAAACCATGCCCGCCAGCACGGGCGTGAACCACCAGAACAAGGTCGGCGCGATGCTCCACGTGAGCCAGCCCCAGACGACGCCGATGAGCGTGTGGCCCCAGTGCCGTTGTATCGCGTAAAGCCAGTCGGTGCCGTCAGCCGAACGCTTTTGGGTGGTCCAACCGACGCTGATGCCGGCGAGGTTGGTGATGACGAAACGCGTGTGCCAGAGCATGAGCAACGGCGCGTGCAGCGTGGAAAAAATGGTTTCGCCGATCACGCCGGCGGTCGCGTGCAACAGGCTGCCGAATTGTTGACGGCGCGGCCAGTCGCGCGCGAGGTCGATCAACGATAAAAATTTCGGCAGCATGATGACGACCATGCAGATCACGAAAATCAACAAGGCGTGTTCCGTGCCGCTCCAGTTTTTCAGATACGGATTGAAAGATTCGACCGGAATGTCCGACAAGCCCGTGTATTTTTGATACCAATAAATCCAGTTGAACGTGAGCATGAACGCGAGCCAGAGCGGGCTCGCGAGGTAGCCGAAAATTCCGAGGATCAAATGCATCCGGCTCACGCCGCGCAGACCTTTCGCGAACAGCACGAGGCTGTGCTGCAAATTGCCCTGGCACCAGCGGCGTTCGCGCTGCGCGTTTTCGATGAGCGCCTGCGGGGCTTCTTCGTAGCTGCCTTCGAGATCGTAGGCGAGCCAGACCTCCCAATTTTCGCGCAGCATCAAGGCGGCTTCGACAAAATCATGCGAGAGGATCTGGCCGCCAAACGGTTTGCGGCCGGGCAGTTGCGGCAGGTCGCAGAACTGCATGAACGGCTCGGTGCGGATGATCGCGTTGTGGCCCCAATAATTGCCGAGATCCAGCGCCCAATAATTCAGACCGGAAATAAAAACGGGCGCGTAGAGGCGGTTGGCAAATTGCTGGATTCGGCCAAATAAAGATTCCGCATTCACGAGCGCGGGCACGGTCTGAATCAGGCCGATCGTCGGGCCGGCTTCCATCAGTTTCACGAGGTCGACCAAAGTTTCGCCGCGCATGACGCTGTCGGCGTCGCAGCAGACAAAGTAGCGGTAGCGGCGGCCCCACGTGTTCAGAAAATCGCGGATGTTGCCGCTCTTGCGCTCCTCGTTGATCAGGCGGCGGCGATAATAAATTTTTCCGAGCGCATCGAGTTCGCGCACGAGGTCCGACCAGCGGCGTTCTTCCTCGACCCAGCGGTCGGGATTGGTCGAGTCGCTCAAGATGAAAAAGTCGAAACGATCCAGCTGGCCGGTGCGTTCGAGCGATTCATAGGTCGCGCGCAAGCCTTCAAACACGCGCACGGGATCTTCATTGTAAACGGGAAAAACGATCGCCGTGCTGACGCCCTCGATAGTTTGCTCGCGGAAATTTTTCAACGCCGTGATGCGGCGGCGCGTGCCGAAAATGCGGATGAAAAATCCGTAAATGCCGTGCATGCAGCCGATGGCCGTGAGCAAAAATAAAATGATGAACAGCGCCAGCAGCACCGTGCGCGAGGTGGACCAGCCGGTGCGCCACAGCAGGTCGGCGAACAGCATCGAGACCAGGCCGGTGAGCAGCACGGCGGAGGAATAAAACAGAAACAGGCGCCAGCCGCGCCGGGCGCGCGGCAACGGGGTCGCGGAAATGTTCGGGGCGGCGGCCATGCTTCAACGACCGGCGGCCGGAAAAATTTTGCCGAACCAGGTTTTCACGTCATCCATCACATCTTCCAGCGAATGATGCGTCAGCCAGAAAACCAGCACCAGCAGCAGGCCGTAAAGCAGCCACACGGAAATCATGCGGACATACGGCAGCTTGCCAAAATTCGACAGCGTCGTGATCGGGCCGAGGTCGAGCGGGCGCGGCACCATTTTGGACAGTTGGAAATCCGGGCCGGCGCGAAAAAACGTTTCGCGCATGGCCTCGACGAATTCCTGCGGCCACGGGCCGGCGCGCAGAAATTGTTCCTGCCATTTGCCGGGCATGTCCGCCAGCAGCAGCGCGAGCCGGCCGCGCGTGGAGAGCATTTGATCCGCGTTGGCGGGCGAGAGTTGCAGGACTTCGGCGAACCAGCCGGTGACAAGCCGGTCCATCTCCTCGGCCGCGAGTTCGGTGGCGCTGCGGTCCAGTTCAGCGGGGGCGCGTTGCTGCGCGCGCTCCAGCACGCGCAGCACAAGACGGCCGAGCAATGGCTTGTTGCGGATGCGCAGCGCGTGAAAATAATTTTCCACTTTCACGTAGGCCGCATTCCATTCATCGAGCGAACGGCCGGCGATTTCCCCGGCGATGCCCGGCGGGGTGTTCACGGCGGACTCCATTGATACGTCCAAGTTTCACCAACGACATTCGTGCCTTGCTGCAAGGTGCAGCGGAGATCAATGGCTTCCTTGCTGCCGGGCCGCGGCAGCATTTTCAAGATGACGCGCCACGTGCCGAGAAATTCATTGCGGATCACAAAACTGTCCACGATCGTCGCGCCGGCGCTGCAATTGGCAACCACCGTGGGCGGGTGATTTTCGGGAATGGCATCAAGCTGCGGCCCATCAAAATCAATCACGAACTGCCGCGCGCCGGGAAACTGCGCGTCCGGCCCGATGCGCGTGGCGACGACGCGGTTTTCCGAGCGTTTCAAATCCGCGTCGCCGCCTTCCCAATACAGCGTGTAGCCGAACCGGAAGGGTTGCAGCGGCGCGGGTTTGTTTTTCGGATCCCAGAAAGCGACAATGTTATCAAGGCCTTCGTAGCTGGTGCTCAATTCCACCAAGTGCAGGTCGCCTTCGCCCCAGTTGCCCTCCGGCTCGACCCACACGCTCGGCACCTCTTGGTAGAGATTGAACAGGTCCTGATACGCGGCGAAATTCCGTTCGCGTTGCAGCAGGCCGAATCCTTTGATGTTCGGCGCGGAAAAAACCTGGTGGCGCGTGGCGGGCGGATTGTCGAGCGGCCGCCAGAAAATTTCGCCGTTGCCCATGTGCACGAGCAGGCCGTCGCTGTCGTGAACTTCGGTGCGGTAATCATCAAACTTGCGTTCCGTGTCCTTGCCGAACCAGAACATGCTGGTGAGCGGCGCGAGGCCGATGGTCTTGGACGGCCGGCGGTTCTTATCCACGGCCAGCACGTTGTTGGTCTCGCGAAAATACAAAACAGCCCGGATGTTCGCCGTCGTGGTTTCGCCCGGATGGATGTAAAATTCATACGCGCCGGCGCAGCTCACGCTGTCGAGAATCGCAAACAAGTGCAGTTCCGTGTCGCCCGGATTCGGCTTGCCCAGCCACCAGTCGGTGAAGATGGGAAATTCCTCCGGGCGGTCGCCCTCGCCGGAATCGAGCGCGAGGCCGCGCGCAGATTCGCCATAATGCAGGTTTTTGCCGAGCAGCCGGAAATAGCTCGCGCCGAGAAACGCGCCGAGTTCATCGAGCTGATCCGGCTTGTTCAGCGGATACAAAACGCGAAAACCGGCGTAACCTGTCTTCGTCGGAATCTGGCTGGCGATGTCCAGCTTGCCGTAATCAAAAAAATCCTGGACGAAACGGATCGGCTGCGTGTGCGTCAAAGTGAATTCATTGATGTGCACCGGTTCCTGATAAAGATAGCCGGGATGAAAAAATTCCACGCGGAAGGGCAGATCATCCGCCGACCACAACGCGCGATCGCGGCGGAAACGGATTTCGCGGTATTTGTCGTAGTCGAGATTGTCCTGCCGGAGCACTTTCGGCAGGTCGGCGCGCGGCGAGTGAAAGGGCGTCTGGGCGCGCTCCAAGGCCCGTTGCGCGACGTAATCCAGGTTCACCTCGGCGGATTCCGCGGCGGAGCAGACCGCCGCGACCGACAGACTCGCGATTAAAATGAACCGCCTAATGGTTGGCCACATCGGGATTAAGGAGAACCGAAAACGGGGAAATTTGCAAGTTCCGCCGGAAAACATGCGCCCCGGCGGCCGCGCAATAAGATTTTGTCGCGGAAGGCCCGCGTTATTTGTAGACTGCCGTTGCTTGAGCGAAGAAAAATTCATTTCCCCCGAACCCGCCGGTTTGCGCCCGCAATTGATTAAACTGCGCGAGGCGTTGCTCGCCTTGCACAAGGCGTTGCTGGAATCCGAGCGGGTCAGCTACGAAGCGACGTTTGGCAAGATCAGCTCGCCGTATCAATTATTGCAACTGGTCACGAACGACCCGTGGTTTGCGTGGTTGGCCCCGGTCACGCAACTGATCACCGCCATGGACGAAATGCTCGATGCCAAAGCACCGCTGACCACGGCCGGCGTGACGGCGTTGGCCAGACAGATGCAAACGTTGCTGATCGCCACCGAGAGCGGCGAGGGATTTTCGCGGCATTACGACGAGGCGTTGCAGCGCACACCCGACGTGGTCTTCGCGCACGCGGCCCTGGCGAAATTGCTCCGCAACCCGCCCGCCGCGAAATAAATTGTCCCTGCCGAAACTTGGGAGCGAAGGCGCACACCCCGCAAAAACAAACTGCCGGCATCCATCGCGGATGCCGGCAGGTTTTGTTGGTTTGTTGTTTTGGGCGAACCCGATTGTTTTGAGGAGGGGTGTGAACAACCCGATTTTCCACCCATTGCGGCTGGTTCCGACCAGCCGCAAATTTTTTTTAATTCACCACCGCCGACACCGTGGCGCTCCACTGGCTGTATTGCGTGGAACCGCCGATCGCGCGCACGCGCATGGAGGAGCCAAAATAAATTCCAATGCTTGCCCGCACGCCTTACCACCTTTAATCTCCAGCATTCCGTCTCTAGCACTATAATGGAAAACGAACTTAAACAATTCGAGAAATACCTGCTCGCCCCAAGCACCGAGAACGCCAAAGACGATCTCGTCTTCCCGCTGTTCCAGAAATTGTTTCCCGGCAAATGGTGCGCCAATCATATCACGCTCGACCTCGCTGGCGGACTTACCTAGTTTTCATGCATGGCAAAGAAAGCGGCAAAAATGTTTTCCAGCTTTTGCAAGGCTCTGCTCAAAGCGAAAACCGAGGAGGAGGTCAAACATGCTTATGCTGCCCATTTCGATCTGGATTACGACACGGAATTTCACCACGACCTGTATTCGCCGGAAATCTTTTTTGAATTCAAATTTTCGCGCAGCTTGCAGAAGCGGAGTTCCCGCGCCGCCGTGCTGGCGCAGGTAATGTATTACATCCGGCAATTGCGGTTTGGCCATGCGGACAAGGTCATCCCGCCGGTCATTTGCATTGCCGACGGCCAGCAGGCTTTTTTCACGGAAACGAAGAAGTGGCAGAAGTTCTACGGCAACGAGACCAAGTATGATTGGGAACTCGCGCCCAGCCAACCGGATGAAAAACTGGTGTCCGACCTGATAGCATTCAAAGAAACGGAGTCCATCAAGGTTTTTGATGTTCTCGACGAAACGGAACACGAAATTTTCAGCCAGCACCTTGCCGCGCATCGTGCGGAACAACTTTCGCTCGATTTCCGGGTCAAGAAATTGATCACCGAGGAAAACTTCGAGGAGGTTTACGATTACTGGAACAAATGTTTCGGCGACGCCGTCCGCAATGGCACCAAATCTTCGCGCTACTTTTTGTGCGACATCCAGCAGGGCCGTTCGGAATATGATCGCACTGAAAACAAAGTCGTCTTCCTCATTGGCCCGGACGAAAAACGCGCGAAGAAAATCCTGCCCAAGGAATATGAATGGTTCTGGTCGAACTATGAGAAAGTCACCGATGCCGCCGCCATCCGCAACATCCTCGCCAAGGTTGACCGGTTGACGGACGACCCGATTCGCCGTTTCACCGGTGAGTTTTTTACGCCGGTTGCGTTCGCGCGCAAGGCGCACAGCTATCTGGAAAAAGTCATCGGGCCGAAATGGTGGACGAAAAATTACCGGTTGTGGGACATGGCCGCCGGCACCGGCAATCTCGAATGGTTCCTGCCGGCGGACGCCTACAAGAGCATTTATCTTTCGACGCTGCATCACGAGGATGTGCAGCATTGCAAGCGCGTCTTTCCCGGCGCGACGGTATTTCAATACGACTATTTGAATGACGACGTGGAAAGTGTATTCGACGACCAGTCATTGTTTGACCGTGTGAGCAAGCGTCCGCAAAATCTCTTGCGCGATCTTTACGACCCGAACATCAAGTGGATCATCTTCATCAATCCGCCCTTCGCCACCTCGCAGAAAGCCGGTTATTCCGGCGAAAGCAAGCAGGGTGTCAGCACCACCAAAATCCAGCCGCTGATGCACCAGTGGGGGCTGGGCGAAGTCTCGCGTGAGCTGTTCGCGCAATTTTTGTTTCGCATCCGCAAGGAATTTGCGGACAAAGAAACGCATTTGGGTTTGTTTTCCACGCTAAAATACATCAATTCCAACAACGACCAGAAATTCCGCGACAAGGTTTTTCAATTCACCTTCAAGGACGGCTTTGTTTTCTCATCGGCCAACTTTTCCGGCACGCAGTCGGCCAATCCGTTTCCGGTCGGCTTTCTGGTTTGGAACCTGTCCAATCTAAAGAAGCTGGAAGAGCAGAAAATGGAAGTGACAGTGCTGGACGACGACACGAGCAAGATTGGCCGCAAGCTGATTGTGTCCGAACACCGCGACCGTTTTTTGAGCAAATGGATCGAACGGTTGCCCGCCACGGAAATCTTCCCGCCGCTGGGCAGTGCGATTTCTGTGAAGGGTGATAATGGCGACGTGCGCGACCGGGTGGCCAAAGGTTTTCTCGCGTCGCTAATGTGCAAAGGCAACGACGTTCAAAACTACAACAACGTCGCGCTGCTGTCGGGGCCGTATGTCAGCGCAGGCGCGTTGTCCATCGTGCCGGAAAATTTTGATAAGGCCATGATCGTGCATTCCGTGCGCAAGAACGTGAAGAAAAACTGGCTCAATGATCGCGACCAGTTTCTGATGCCGGCAACAATTCCGAGCATCAGCTTCGTGCGGCGGTGCGCTGTGTGGAATTTGTTTGCCGACTCCAACCAAACCGCGTCTTTGCGCAATATCGCCTACAAAGGCGAGACGTATCAAATCATCAACCATTTCTTCCCGTTCAAAGTTGCCACCCTGAACAAATGGGAGATTTCCGATTCGGATATTTCACGTTCGCTCGCCCGCGATTCGGATGATCGTTTCGTTGCCCAATGGCTGGCGGAACAAAAGCTGGATACCGATAGCAGCGAACTTTTGGAGCTTGGCCGCGAAATTTATAAAGCCTTTTTCAAGCAGTTCAAAAATCTGCCAACGGCAAAATACAAGGTTGAGCATTGGGACGTCGGCTGGTGGCAGATTAAACGCTGTCTGGTTGAGGCCTGCCTAGAGGCCGGCCGTTTGGCACAGATTGAGGAAATCAAAAAACGGATTGGCCCAAAGATATGCGCCGAGGCAATGGATTTGGGAATGATTTCAACTTCATAAAATTTCATCGAAGAGGGAGGAGCGGGCGCGTGGTTGGCGTGGTTCGTGGTTCAACGCCACAACGCAGCCGGCCGGCGGCAGGTCTTTGCGCCAACTTAACGCTTAAATCTTGCTGGACGGTGGGATTCAATTTAACGTCGCGAAAGCTTAGTTGCGGTCTATATGGCGCTGGGCCAGGACGGAAAACGAACTGCCGCCCGTTGAAATAAAAATAAAAGCGTAATGAAAAGAATCACTGTTTTACTGGCGGATGATCACACTGTCGTGCGCGAAGGCTTTCGCCATATGCTGGAACTGGAAGCGGATTTTGAGGTGATTGGCGAAGCGGCGAATGGCCGTCAAGCGGTTGCCCTGGCCGTGAAACTTCGTCCCGATGTGGTGCTGATGGACATTTCGATGCCCCGACTCAACGGTCTGGAAGCCACCGGGCAAGTGCTCAAAGCCCTGCCTTCTGCCAAAGTGATCATACTCTCCTCGCACAACGACGATGCGCAGGTCGAACACGCCACTAATTCCGGGGCGGCAGGATTTCTGATCAAGCAAACTTCCGCCCATGAAGTATGCCAGGCCATTCGGGAAGTTCAAAAAGGAAAAACCATCTTCAGCCCCGCGATTGCCAAACGTTTCCGCCGGCTGCATCCGCAGTTGTCTGACCCCGCAGGAGCGCGCAAGCCGTCATCATCCCAACTGACTTCACGTCAGCGAGAAGTGCTCCAGTTGATTGCCGAAGGCAAAGCCAACAAGGAAATAGCGGGGGAACTCGGCATCGTTGTCAAGACGGTCGAGAAACATCGTGAGCATGTCATGCAGAAGCTCGACATCCATGATACCGCCGGACTTACCCGTTACGCCATCAGTGCAGGGATTATCGAGAACAGTGGTCATCTGGCCATCGAATAAAAGGCCTCCCTAGGCGATTTAACGCATTTCGCCCAAGTCTGATTGATCGGGAGCGATGAGAGTTGGTGCAACCAGCAGCCGTGTCAATCAATGCTCGGCGCAGGCGCCGATTGGTTTAACTTCAAGAATGATTGCGGTAACGTCGCGGAAAGACAACCCGGAACGTCGTGCCCGCTTCGGCCGAGCTGGCGATTTCCAGGCTCGCATCCAGCAACTCACACAGGCGTTTCACAATCGAAAGCCCGAGGCCTTCCCCGGGCTGATGCTGGGAAGGTCTGGTTGGGGTGGCGGTGTCCTTGGGCGGCAGCACATGCGAGGCTTCACCTTTGATGGCGGCGGACTTTTCATCGGACTCTTTCGCACTCGCGGTGGCTTCTTGCAAACCGTCCGCCAGGGACGTCCCGGCTTCGGTTAACATTCCAGGACCGGTGTCCTTGACCATTAGCCACCAATTCTCCTTCTCCTCGCCCCAACTCACGATGACTCCGCCGTGGTCAGTATATTTGAGGGCGTTCACCAAAAGGTTTTTCGCCACGCGCCGCACTTTTTCTTCATCGCCCTCGACGGGAAGCTGCGCTGGGCCTTTCGCTTCTAAGAAAAGGTTGCGTTCTTCGGCGAAGGGTTGATTGATGCTGCACAGATCCGCGATCAAGCTGCCGGCGTCAAAGCCGGCGATTGCCCGGTTTTCCTGGCCTGCCTCCAACCGCGCCAAGTCCATTAGTTCGCCTAGCATCGAGCTAAACCCTTGCATCGCCCGCTGGAGGAACGCCGCCGATTTCACCCGCTCGGCTTCCGCGAGGCCCGTCCGGCTGATCTGCGTCGCCGCCATGCTGACCCCGAGCACGTCGCTGTTGAGGTCATGAACGGCCTGATGAATGAGCATGGCCCGCCGCCGCTCAATCTCATCAACATTCGCCAGCGCACTCATCAGATCGCGCACCCGGCCGCCGGCTTCCGCCTGCTGCATGCGCTCGTATTGGGCGGCGCTCCCGCTGATGATGTCATTGGTCAGGTGCAGCAACTGGCGCTGCGCTTCCAGCAGCGTCGTATGGTCCAGTTCAGGCTGGCCGGCAAAGATGTTTCCCAACTCCTCAAAGACGCAGATCTGGAAATTTCCGCACTCGCTGACAAGTTCCTTCAACCGATAGCCCTGCTGCCAGCGATGCAAGCCGTGCTTGACCCCATCTTCCGCTTTTTCAACATCGGCCGCCCGCGCAGCTGCCCCGCCTCGACGGGAGCGTAGCTTGTGCCCATACGTGTCAAGGATGGCTGGAATGTGATCCAGAAATTGTCCAAGCGTGAGCGCGCGGCCGGTCGTTTGTTGGGGATCGGAGCTGTCCAGCTTGCGCCAGGCCGCGAGAATGGCTTCCCGGCGAGCGGCGAGGAGTTCGCTCAAGGCGACCAATTGCTCGCCCGGTGTCAGCGGCATATTGGGTTAAAGGGAATCATCAGGGTGCGGCACTTTTCCACAGCTCGGGTGATTATGCGGTCGCGAGGTGGTCGAGTCAATGCGCGCGGCTGGAGAGTTCACCAAGGCGATCAACATGGGGCAATCTTAAAAGGGTCAGTCCTTGGTTTTGAAACTAATCTGTTCGCGTGGTTGGCGTGGTTCGCGGTTCAAGTTCAAACTTCGCCGCCGCAAGGCAGTTTAATCCAGCGTCTGCCGGTAGCGTTTGATGCCGATGGTGAGCATCACGGTCACGAACAGCGCGATCGGCCACAGGTCCGGCGCGCATTCGGCCAGGCCATTGCCCTTGAGCAAAATGCCGCGCACGACGCGCAGAAAATGCGTGAGCGGCAGGCATTCGCCCAGATCCTGCGCCCAGCCCGGCATGCCGCGAAACGGAAACATGTAGCCGGAGAGCAGCAGCGACGGCAGAAAAAAGAAGAACGCCATCTGCACCGCCTGCAACTGGTTTTTGGCGATGGTCGAAAAAGTAATTCCCACGGCAAGGTTCGCCACGATGAACAAAAACGTCAGCACCACCAGCAACGGCACGCTGCCGATGAACGGCACGTCGAACAAAAATTTCGCCGCAAGCAGCACCAGCGCCACCTGCACATAGCCGACCATGATGTAGGGCACGATTTTGCCGACGATGACTTCGCCGGGATGCACGGGGGTCGAGAGCAGATTTTCCATCGTGCCGCGCTCGCGTTCGCGCGTGATGGCCAGGCCGGTGATGATGATCATGGTCATCGTCAGCATCACGCCCATCAGGCCGGGCACGATGTTGTATTGGCTGATGCTTTCGGGATTGTAATGCTGATGGGCGACGATATTGAAGGGCGGCGCGTCGGCCTGCAATTTCGCCAGTGGTCCGATCAAGTCGCGGTTGATGACGGTGGTGGCGAGCTGGTTCACCGCCGCCATGGCAAAGCCCACGGCCGAGGGATCGGTGGCATCAGCTTCGAGCAGGAGGTCGGGCTTTTCGCCGCGCAATAGTTTGCGGGAAAAATCCACCGGCACGGTCACGGCGAATTGCACCTGGCCCTCCGCCAGCATTTTATGGATTTCCGCCGCGCCGTGCGCTTCGCGCGTGAGGTCAAAATAACTGCTGTTGTGCAATCCCCAAATAATGGTGCGGGAAAACGGGCTGTTGTCCGCCGCATAAACCGCCGTGGGCAGATGTTTGGGATTCGAGTTGATGGCGTAGCCGAAGAGGATGAGCTGGATCATCGGGATGCCCACCATCATGCCGAACGTCACCCGGTCGCGCCGCATCTGGATGAATTCCTTGACGACGATGGCCCAAAAGCGCGGGAAGCTGAACGCGTGTTTTTTCACGAGAAATCGCCTCCCAAAATAATTTTTGCGCCACGCTTCCCCTCACCCCGGCCATCTCTGAAGGGGAGAGGGAGAATCGTTTCCCGTCTTCGGGCAAAACCACAACAGCCTACTGCGGGATGAGCGTCGGAATTTTGAAAAGCAAACAACGGCTGTTCCCTCTCCCCTTGGGAGAGGGTCAGGGTGAGGGAAAATGCGACATTCATTTTCACGAGAAATTGTCCTTCGCGGTTTCCATCAAACTGATGAATACGTCTTCGAGGCCCGCTTCCGTTTTCGTCCAGCGATGCGCATTCGTCATGAAGGGTGCGATGCTGGCGCGCAGTTTTTCCGCGTCGCGCCCGCTCACATGCAGCGTGGTGCCGAACGCGACGACTTGCTCGACGCCCGGCAGGCCACGGATTTTTTCCGCGAGCGCCGGCAGATTTTCACCGGTCACTTCCCAGGTCGTCAGGCCGCCCGCCTTCACCACTTCATCCACGGTGCCGCGCGCGAGCAGATTGCCGTAGGCGATGTAGGCCAGCCGATGGCAGCGCGACGCCTCGTCCATATAATGCGTCGTGATCAAAACCGTCAAGCCGCCGGCGGCGAGCTGATGAATCTCATCCCAAAAATCGCGCCGGGCCTTCGGGTCCACGCCGGCCGTCGGCTCATCGAGCAGCAACAGTTGCGGTTCGTGGATCAAGCACGCCGCCAGCGCGAGCCGCTGTTTCCAGCCGCCGGACAACGTGCCCGCGAGCTGTTTGCGCCGCTCGACCATGCCGAGCCGTTCCAAACTTTTTTGCACGGCGGCCTGGCGCTGCGGCATCCCGTAAAGCCGCGCGATGAAATCCAGATTTTCCTCGATGGTCAGATCGTCGTAGAACGAAAATTTTTGCGTCATGTAGCCGACGCGTTTTTTAATCTCGGCGGATTCGCTGCGGAAATCGAGGCCGAGACATTTTCCCTCGCCGCCGTCGGGCGTGAGCAGGCCGCAGAGCATCCGGAGAAAGGTGGTTTTGCCGCTGCCGTTTGGGCCGAGAAAACCGTAAATCTCGCCGTGGCGCACCTGCATGGCGATGTCGTTGACGACGGTGCGCGCGCCGAATTTTTTCGTGACGCCGCGCACGTCGATGGCGAATTCACTCGCGCTCATGGTCACGGCAGTTGCACATCCACCGGCTGGCCGGGGCGCAAATCCGCCGCGTCCGCCGGGGAAAATTTCGCCTCGATCATGAAGACCAGGTTCGCGCGCGTTTCGCGGCTGAAAATCACCGGCGGCGTGTATTCGGCATCCGTGGAAATATAATTCACCGTCGCGCTGAACGCGTTCGTGGCGCCGTCAAATTTTACGGAAATTTTTTCGCCCACTTTCACCTGCGGCAATTTTGCCTGCGGCACGAAGAAACGGACTTTCAAATTCGCCGGGGGCAAAAGCACGACGACGGGATTGCCGGCGGCGACAAACTCGCCCTGCCGATACAGCGTGTCGTGCACGACCGCGTCGGCGGGGGCAAATTGTTGTTTCTGATCAAACGCCCATCTGGCCTTGGCGAGCGCGGCCTGTTGCGAAGCGGCGTCCGCCGCCGCCGCATCGCGTTGCGCGCGGGCCTGGTCCAATTCTTCCGCCGAAACGACTCCGTTGTCGCGGCGCAATTTTTCGCGGCGCGAAAATTCATCTTTGGCGAGTTCGAAGTTGGCGTGGGCCGACGCGAGATTTTTTTCCGCCTGCGCGAGCGCGGCGGCTTCGGACTGGCACTCCAAAGCAAACAGCAGTTGGCCCGCTTTGACGGAATCGCCGCGTGCGACGACAAGATTGGTGAGCGCGCCGCCGAGCGGGGCGGCGACGTAAACGTATTCCCCCTCGAGGTAACCCTGGGCATCGCCGGATGGATGCGCGGAGCAGCCGGCGAACAGCACGGCCAGCAGCGCGCCCGCGAAGGCGGGCAGGAAAGTTCTGATGTAAACCACGCGCGGGACGGTAGCAGAACCCGCCGGTTTGACGAGCGAAACGATTGTTCGACTTTCAACTTACCGAATGGTAGGATGCCGCCGTTGATATGAAAAATTTAACGTATCTGGCGGTTTGGTTCGGATTGACTTTCACCGTGGCGGCGGCGGACACGAACACGGCGTGGCTGACGCGGCCGCTGTCATTGGCCGACGCGCTCAACACCGCGCTGCTCCAAAACGCCACGATTCTCAAGGCGCAAAACGACCTCCAGGCGTCGCACGGCCTCGTGGTGCAGACGCGGGCGGTGGCCTTGCCGCAGCTGACCGCGAGCGGCCAGTATAAATACACCGACCCGAACGACATCGAAGGTTTCATTCCTGGTTCCACCTTGCCGAACGAAAATTGGAACACGGGCATCCAGATTTCCCAGGCCGTTTATGAAGGCGGCAAATTGATCGCGGCGATCAAGGCCGCCGACGCCACCAAGCAGCAGGCGCTGGCGCAATATCAGACCGCCGTGGCCAACGCCTTGTTGACGGTGCAGACCGCGTATTACGACGTGCTGCTCGCCGAACAGCAGATCGCCGTGCAGGAATCTTCCGTGAAACTTTTGGAGAAGGAACTCGAAGACCAGCAGCATCGCCTCGATGCCGGCACGGTGCCGAAATTCAACGTGCTGCGCGCGGAAGTGGCCGTGGCGAATGAACGGCCGAACCTGATTTCGGCACGCAATAATTATCGCAACTCCAAAAACAATCTCGCCAACGAACTCGGCTACAATCTGCCGCGCGAAGTGCTGGAGGACATTCCGCTCAATCTTACCGGCGGTTTCGACACCGCGCCCTTCCCGCTGACGCTGCCGGACGCGATCCAGCAGGCGCTGGGGCGGCGCACCGAACTGGTGGCCTTGCGCAAACAAGTCGAGTTGCAGGAACTGAACATCGTCAACGCCAAGGCCGGCTACAAACCGGTGATCAAAATTTTTGCGGGCTACGACTGGAACAACGCGCAGTTCACGCCGCCGACGGATTTGGATCACGACATCAAGGGCTGGAACGTCGGCGCGGAAATGAACTGGAATATTTTTGACGGCCTGGCCACGCACGGAAATGTGCTGCAGGCCAACGCGCAGTTCGCCCACGCCAAGACCGACCTCGCCGACCAGTCGCGCCAGATCGAGCTGGCCGTGCGCACGGCGTATTCGGATTTCATCGAGGCGAAGGAGGTTTTGGATTCGCAGGTCAAAGTGCAGGAAGAAGCCGACGAGGCCTTGCGCGAAGCCAAGGCGCGCGCCGACGCCGGCACCGGCACGCAGCTCGATGTGCTCGACGCGGAGAATTCGCTCACGCAGGCGCGCAACACGCAGGTGCAGGCGCAGCATGACTACGCCACGGCCCGCGCGAAATTGCAGCGCGCCATCGGCGCCGATCTTGCGCCGGTGAAATAAAACGGCAGGGCAACTTTGGGCGGCGCGGACAATGTCGAATTTGTGGAACAGGATAGGCTATAAATTTCGAGGTAATATTATTTTATCCATTTTATGCATTCAGACATGGTTCGTCTCATTGAGATTATCGCTATCGTGGTCGCTGGCACGTTGACCGGTATCGAGCTTGCCGTTGCGTTGTTCGTTCACCCTCGGATCAGCCGCCTGGAGGACGCGGTGCATGTCCGAGCCGTTCAGACATTGGCGCAAGTTTTCGGCCTGGTGATGCCGTTCTGGTATGCGCTTACGCTTCTGCTTACTATTGCAGTGACTTTGGTTGCGCATACCACACGAAGCATTCCGTGGTGGCTGGCACTCGCATCGGCGGCACTTTGGGCGATCATGATTGTTTACTCCTTGCTTTTGCCCGTTCCCATTAACAACCAAGTTGCCCGCTGGCAGCCAGATTCTTTGCCGGCGAACTGGCGGGATTTGCGTCGCCGCTGGGATTTGCTCCATGCCATCCGGGTGGTCTTTTTGGTTATCGCATTGATTCTTTTAATTGCATCATGTGTCTATTGACACCAGTCGTTTAGTTTCACATGGGTAGTGCGCCAAATGGGTTGATAATAAATTCCGTCCGCAGTCTGGACGCCGCCGCAAAACATTTTCCATTTCCCGCCGGGCGCGATTGCTTTAGCCTGCGGCCATGTTCACAGCCGCCGATTTATTCGACCTCACGCAAACGGAACACGCCGCGATTTTTGACGGCTGCCATCTCGCGTGGGAGGCGCTCAAGAAAATCGAACCCTACCTCGCCCGCGTCACCAAACAAAATCCGCCGCCGCGCTTTCCCGGCGCGAGCATCGGCGACCGCGTGATCATCGGCGCGGGCACGGTCGTGGAACCGGGCGCGATGATCAAAGGCCCGGCCATCATCGGAAAAAATTGCCAGATCCGCCACAACGCCTACCTCCGCGAGAACGTCCTCATCGGCGACGACTGCGTGGTGGGCAACGCGAGCGAATTGAAAAATGCGCTGCTCTTCAATGGCGCGCAGGTGCCGCATTACAATTACGTCGGCGATTCGATTCTGGGCCACAAGGCGCACCTCGGCGCGGGCGTGAAAATTTCCAACATCAAGCTGCTGCCGGGGAATGTTCTTGTGGAGATTGACGGCGAGCCGTTGGACACCGGCCTGCGCAAATTCGGCGCGCTGCTGGGCGACCACGCGGAAGCCGGCTGCAACGCCGTGCTGAATCCCGGCAGCATCCTCGGTCGCGGCGCGGTGGTTTATCCGAACGTTTTTTGGCGCGGCGCCCTGCCCGCAAACAGCATCGCGAAAAACAAGGCGGCGATTGAAATTGTCGTAAAACGGGCATAACGATCGATCGATTCAACATCGAACATTTGTCCGCTTGACTTCAATTCCGTTTCCCGCCGAAATGCAGGCATGATTACCCGCCGAGATTTGATTGTCGCCGCCGTTTCCATTTCCCTCGCCGTCGCCGGCATGGCGCTCGCACAGTCCACCGGCAAGCCGGTGATGCACTCGTGCGTTTTCAACTGGGCCGATCTCAAGGTGGTGCCCACGAAGCAGGGCGAACGGCGCGCGGTGTTCGATGCGCCCACGCCCGCGCTCGCGGATTTGGAGTGCCACATCACGACGCTGAATCCCGGCGAATCGCCGCATCCGCCACACCAGCACGCGGCGGAGGAATTGATGATCATCCGCGATGGCACGTTGGCGGCGATGCAAAATGGCGTGACGAACATCGTGACGGCGGGCGGAATTATTTTCGAAGCGTCGAATGAATTGCACGGCCTGCGCAACATCGGCACGAATCGCGCGACTTATTTCGTGGTGAAGTTTGCGCCGCATGATTTGGCGGCGGCGAAATGAAATTTTTTTGGACAGGATTCACTGGATTTTCAGGATTAATTTTTTCCGCAACTGAACGCGGCCGGAATAATTCTGTCCATTCTGTTAATTCTGTCTTTTGCCCGGGCAATTGATAATTTTCTCGCGTGAACAATCTGCTCATCGGCCTGGTCGGCGCGGTGCTGTCCACCAACCAACCGTTGGCGGTCAGCAATCTGGTGCAGGAACAGACCGGCATCACGGTGCCGGTGGCCGCGACGCCGGAGGAACAGGAATTGCACGCGGTGATGCTGGACGATGACACGGCGCAGGCGGAAGTGGCGGATTGGATCAACACCAACGCGCCGGCGGGCACGAACGTGATGGCCGAATCCAAGGCGGCGTTCAACCAGCGCATCCTCGCGCGGTTCGATGAAGTGCGGCATCGTTACGACGGTTTTCTGCGCAATCATCCCGAGAACGCGCGGGGCTATCTGGCCTACGGCAGTTTTCTCAATGAGATCGGCGACGAAGAAGGGGCCAAGGCGCAGTATGAAAATTCCCGGCGGCTCGATCCCAAAAATCCCGCCGTGTGGAACAACCTGGCAAATTATTATGGCGAATATAGTCCGGTGACGAATGCCTTCGCGTATTACGCCGAAGCGATCCGCCTGAAGCCGGACGAGCCGGTGTATTATCAAAATTTCGCCACGACCGTTTATCTGTTCCGCAAGGACGCAAAGGAATTTTACAACATCAATGAGCAGCAGGTTTTTGACAAGGCGCTGGAGCTTTACCGGCAGGCGATGAAACTCGCGCCGGAAAATTTCGTGCTCGCGGATGACTACGCAGAAAGTTATTACGGCATCAAACCACTGCGCACCAATGACGCGCTGATGGCGTGGACGAATGCGCTGCAGGTGGCGCACACGGATCTGGAACGGCAGGGCGTGCTGCTGCACCTCGCGCGCGTGAAGATCGCCGCCGGATTTTTTGAGGACGCGAGCAACCATCTCGCCGCCGTGACGAACGCGAATTATCTCGATCTGAAAATGCGGCTGGAGCGCAACCTCGCCGAGCGCGAAAATCCCCCGACCAATGCGCCGCCGGTAACTTCGACCAACCTGCTCGCGGCCGCCACCAATGCGGTCGCGCCGGCGCTGACGAACAACATTGCCGTGTTCACTAATCCGCCGGCGCTGGATTCCACGCTGACCAATGTTTCTGCCAATTTGCCTGCGGATTCCAATTTGCTGACCATGCCGCTGCCGATGCGGCCGACCAAACCGCAGTGATTTTGTTTAGTTCGTTCTGCGGAAAAAAATGAATGGCGCGGTTTCAGAATGGCGCGGTTTCAATTTGGTTTTTTAGAAAGTTTGTGCTGCGTTGCATGACTGGCGCAAAAAATCGAAAGAAATTTTTTTGCCGTTTGCGCGCCCTTCGCGCCAATTACTAACTGCCAGCCAGAATGGATAATTGACAAATTCCGCTTTGTGCGCCGCGTGTTTTTCTGGTGAAATCATGGGATTATGAGTTTTTACGACAAATTAAAATTCGACGCCAACGGCCTCATTCCCGCGATCATCCAGGAACAGAAAACCGGCCGCGTGGTGATGATGGCGTGGATGAACCGCGCCTCGCTCGCAGACACGATCAAGACTGGCAAGACGCATTTCTGGAGCCGCTCGCGCCAAAAATATTGGATGAAGGGCGAAGAAAGCGGCAACACGCAAACCGTCAAAGACATCGCGTTCGACTGCGACGGCGACGTGCTGCTGATTCAAGTCGAACAAAAAGGCCCGGCCTGCCACGAAGGTTACAATTCCTGTTTCTTCCGCTCGGTCGAAAGCGATGGTCAGGCTTTTAAAACCACCGAGGCGCAAATCCTCACGCCGGAACAGATGTATAAAAAGAAAAGTTGAAAGCTTGAGATGAAACTGAAGTCGGATTTAAAATCGTCGTCGCCCCGCGTCAAAAAAACATTTTTGTTGCTCTATCCTACCTGCTAGCCGCGGCGGAATTTTCCTGTGAGTAAAACTGGACAACTTCCTTCGCTCAATGGGTGGCGAGCTGTTGGCATCATCTTGGTTCTCGGATCGCACTGTGTGTTCACGAATGGATTTCCATCGAAATATTGCAGTTTTGTCTCCAACATATTTGATGGAATTTTAGGCGTCCGATTCTTTTTTACCATTAGTGGTTTTCTGATAACTTGGCTGATGTTGAAAGAGGAAAGGGAAGCCGGGTATATGAATTTAAAATACTTCTATGTTCGCAGGGCCTTTCGAATCCTACCGGTTTATTTGGCGTGTATCATTGTAATGGCATTCTTTCAATTGACTGGCCTTTCGGTTCAGAAAGGGTTTGTATGGCTTCAGTTATTTACCTTTACTCGCAATTTTCACCAAACCGGGCACCCGGAATACTTGGTCAGCACGCACGTCTGGTCGTTGTCGGTTGAAGAGCAATTCTATTTTATATGGCCGGTAGTTTTTCTGATGCTTGGACGTTCGCCAAGAAAGCGGATCGGCTTTTTAGTGGTTGTGATTATATTTTCGTTGATTTTTAAAATTGTTGCTCTTTTGGGATGTTACAATCGTCACCTGTTTTTTCTATTTCAAGAGAACTCAACATTCCTTTATTTGGATTGTATTTCCTACGGATGCATCGGCGCAATACTTCTGGACACCAAAGCGAGAAGCTTAAAATTTTTCTTTGAAAAATTCTCCCTCTGGATCTTTGCGCTTTCCGGCCTTTTGCTGCTTGGGCCGGAAATTGTCGGTTTAGGAATTGGTTTGCAATCTTTCGCATTTATATTCTTGTTGATGCAAAGCATCTTGGTTCCGGAATTCAGGCCGTTCAAAATTTTGAATAACCGGTGGCTGGTTAGCGTTGGAATCATATCCTACTCTCTTTACATCTGGCAGCAGCTTATTTTTGTATTATGGCCGATTCCTAAACTGTGGTTCATGGCTTTACCTTCGGCGTTTGTGGCCGCATGGATGTCATATAATTTTTTAGAAAGACCCTTTTTTTCAATACGTTCAAAATTTAGGGCGCATGCAAGGCAGTGAAGCGGGAAACTACCTTCCAGCTTGTTGAACCCGTTATGCTGCCGAAATTGTTCCGCGGCTTCCTGCTTTTGTTTTCTCCGGGTATCAGCTAAAAAAGGGCGCATGTATTCGCCGACCCTTGATGAATTTTTGAAATTCGCGACGCAGGGAAATTTGATTCCCGTCACGCGCCGCATTCTCGCCGATCTGGAAACACCTCTCTCGGCCTACCGCAAAATTCGCGGCGAAGGCGAATCATTCCTTTTTGAATCTGTCGAGGGCGGCGAGCATCTCGGGCGCTATTCGTTCGTCGGCTGCAATCCGCGCGCAGTCATCCGGCAGGACGGCCAGCACGTGCAGATGTTTGAAAACGGGCGCGTCACGGAAACCGCGATGGTCGGCACGGATGTGAAGGACGGGCTCGAAGTCGTCGAGCGCGTGATGAAAAAATTTCGCGCGGTGGCGGTGCCGGGATTGCCGCGTTTCACCGGCGGCGCGGTCGGCTTCATCGGCTACGAATTCATCCACGATGTCGAACCCGTCGTGCCGCGGCCGGCGCACGACGAGTTGAAAACGCCCGTGATGTATTTTCTCGTCGCCGACCAGCTTTTGATTTTTGATCGCGTGGCGCAGACCATCACGATTTTGGTGAATGCGATTTTGGACGATGCGGAAAATCCGACCGAGGCTTATGAAAATGCGACGAGCGAAATTGACCGCATTCTGTCGCTGCTCGAACAGCCGAGCGAACACACGGTGGTCGGCGTGAAAAATGAAGTTCCGCCGGTGGAATTTCAATCGAACCAGACGAAGGAAAAGTTTTTTGCCAACGTCGAAGCTTCAAAAAAATTCATCACGGCGGGAGACATCATTCAGGTCGTCGGCTCGCAGCGATTTTCCGCGCCGGTCACAGCGTCGCCGCTGGATATTTACCGCGCGGTGCGCAACGTGAATCCGTCACCGTATTTATTTTTGCTGGAACTGAACGGCTTTGCGCTTGTCGGCGCGTCGCCGGAACTGCATGTGCGTTGCGAAGAAGGCAAAGTCGAAATCCGCCCAATCGCCGGCACGCGGCCGCGCGGGAAAAATTCGGCCGAAGATGCCGCGCTCGAAAAAGAACTGCTCGCCGATCCGAAGGAGCGCGCCGAGCACGTCATGCTCGTGGACCTCGCGCGCAACGACATTGGCCGCGTGTGCGATTTCGGCAGCGTGCAGGTGAAGGATTTGATGTTCATCGAGCGTTACAGCCACGTCATGCACATCGTGTCGCAGGTCGAGGGAAAATTGTCGGCGGAAAAAACAAATTATGATTTGATGCGCGCAACGTTTCCGGCCGGCACCGTCAGCGGCGCGCCGAAAATCCGCGCGATGCAGATCATTTCCGAACTCGAACAGACCACGCGCGGGACTTACGCGGGCGCGGTCGGTTATTTTTCCTTCAACGGAAATTTAGACACCTGCATCACCATCCGCACCGCGTTGATCAAAGATGGCAAGGCGTATGTCCAAGCTGGCGGCGGCTGGGTGAACGATTCCACGCCCGAAGGCGAGTATCAGGAAACCATCAACAAATCCATGGCGATGCGAAAGGCGATTGCGATGGCTGAGAGTTTTTCAAAAACGGATTGACCGCGAACCACGCGAACCACGCGAACCACGCGAACGGAAAACCAATTTTATTTTCGCGTGGTTCGTGTATTTTGCGGTTCAAAAAATTGTGGAACCTGACCCAATAATTTTGATTGCACATGCCGGCTGCGACCGCTGCGGCAGCTTTGACACGCACGAAATTGGCGACCATATGCTCTGCGCGGATTGCGTGATTCTGGCCGCTTCCAGTTGTGCCGGCTGCGAGATGACGCCGGTTGCTGAATAAGTTTCATTTGCAGAAGCGGCGACTTTGGTTAAGTTGGATTCGGTTCGAAATTTTATGCGGCACTGGCGTTTCATCGCGATGGTTGGAATCTTCTTCGGCATTGGCGTCAATGCCTCGCAGGTTGGGCTGATCAAAATCAGCGGCGCCATCGGCCCGGCCACGGCCAGCTACATCGCCCGCGCGCTTGACACGGCGACGGATCAAAAAGACGAATGCCTGATCCTTGAATTGGATACGCCGGGCGGTTTGCTGGATTCGGCCTCGGAGATCGTCGAGAAATTCTACGCGGCAAAAATTCCCACGGTCGTTTACGTCGCGCCCGCGCCGGCGCGCGCCGGGAGCGCGGGGGTTTTCCTCACGATGGCGGCGGACGTGGCGGTGATGGCGCCGCACACGCGCATCGGCGCGGCGCATCCGGTGGAACTCGGTGCAAGCGGAAACGTGGAAAAAACGGATGACGTGATGAAGGAAAAAATCGAAAACGACACCGCCAGTTTCGCCCAATCCATCGCCGAAAAAAGAAATCGCAACGTTGCCTGGGCCAAAACGGCCGTGCTCAACAGCGCCTCGATCACTGCCGAAGAGGCGCTGAAAACGAATGTCATTGATTTTATTGCGGCCGACCTGCCGGATTTGTTGAAGCAACTGGACGGCCGCAAAGTGAATGGCCACGCGCTGCACACCATCGGCGCGACGGTGGTCGAAATTCCGATGAATCCGTTCGAGCAATTTTCGCAATTGTTTTTGCGGCCGGAAGTGATGTTCATTTTGATGCTGATGGTGATTTACGGAATCATGGGCGAACTGAGCAGTCCGGGCGCGATTCTGCCCGGCGTGGTCGGCGCGATCGCGCTGATCCTCGTGCTTTACATGTCGGCGATTCTGCCGGTCAACATCACCGGTCTGGTGCTGATCGGGTTGGCGATTCTGCTGTTTCTCGCGGATGTCTATTCGCCAACGCATGGCGTGCTGACGGCCGGCGGCATCGTGACGTTTTTTCTCGGCGCGATGATGTTGTTCAGCCAGGCCGGGCCGGGCTTTGGTTTGTCGTTGCGCTGGATTCTGCCGGCGACCTTGTTGACCGCGCTGTTTTTTATTTTCATCGTGAGCAAGGGGCTGCGCGCGCAATTAAAACCGGCGCAGACCGGCGTGGGCACGATGATCGGGAAAACCGTGAACGCGCTTTCGCGCATTGATGCGGCGGGCGGCCGGGTGTTTATTGAAGGCGAAACGTGGAATGCGGTGAGCGCGGTCGCCATTGAAACCGGCCAGCCGGTGGAAATCATCGGCGTCGCGGGACTGACATTGAAAGTTAAACCAAAAAATTAAAAAACCAATATTATGGAAACCCTCATCAGCATGGCGTTGCGCGGCGGACTGACTTCGGCGCTCGTCGTCATTGTCATTCTGGCGATTTTTATTTTGCCCCAAGCCGTCCGCATTTTGCGCGAATACGAGCGCGGCGTGATTTTCCGGCTCGGCAAATTGCAGGGCGCGAAAGGACCGGGGCTGATCCTCTTGATTCCAATGATTGATAAAATGGTGAAGATGGATCTGCGCGTCGTGACGATCGACGTGCCGAAGCAGGAAATCATGACGCGCGACAACGTGCCGGCCACGGTGGACGCGGTGATTTATTTCCGCGTCGTGGACCCGAACGCGGCGGTGGTCAAAGTGGAAAATTTCTGGAAGGCGACTTCGCTCATCGCGCAGACGACCCTGCGCAGCGTGCTCGGGCAATCGGCGCTCGATGAATTGCTCTCGCAACGCGACGTCATCAACCAGAAGTTGCAGGAGATCATTGACAAGCAAACCGAGCCGTGGGGCATCAAGGTCACGTCGGTGGAAGTGAAAGAAGTCGCGCTGCCCGACAGCATGAAACGCGCGATGGCCAAGCAGGCCGAGGCCGAACGCGAGCGCCGCGCGAAAGTCGTCAACGCGGAAGGTGAATTTCAAGCCGCCGAAAAAATGGTGCAGGCCGCGTCGTTGATCGCGAAAGAACCGATCGCGCTGCAATTGCGTTACCTGCAAACCATGCGTGAAATGGCGAGCGAACACAACACGACCACATTTTTGCCGCTGCCGATCGACTTGTTCAGCGCGTTTTTGAAGAAATAAATCAGAACGCTAAACCGCGAAATGCGCTTAATCCGCGAAATGTTTTTTGCGAAATTTGTTCGCGTATTTTGCGTGGTTCGCGGTTAAATTTATTTCGTTATGCCGATTTACGAATACGAACTGTGCGAAGGCGACTGCAAGATTTGCGGCGGGAAATTCACGTTGAACCGGCCGCTGTCGGCCAAGCCGCTGACGAATTGTCCGGCGTGCAAAAAACCGGTGCGCAAAATTTTTTCCAACTTCAGTTCGCCGCACAAGCTCAAGCCGCTGTCGGTTTCGGACGCGAAAAAATCCGGGTTTCAGGTTTATAAACGGCTGGGCAAGGGCGAATATGAAAAGCAGTGACGGCCAATTTTTCCGGCAGGATTAAGTGAATTTTTGGGATTGAAAAATTGCGCCGCTAAATTCGGTCCGTCCGGTAATCCCGTCTGAAAAAATCTGGCGATTTTCATTTTGAATTCATTTTGACGGTGGGTGTCCATTGATCTAGGGTATTTAGTCGAAGATGAATTTTAATCCGCCCAGATTTATGATCCGCTGTGCTTTTGGCACGGTGCTGGCAGCGGCATTTTCGGCGGCGGCGCAACAAGCGATTATCTATTCCAAACCGACCGAAACCCCGGAGGAGCCGGCGAATGCTTTTTTACCGAATTTGGATTCGCGGCTGCAAGGCCGGGCCAGCCAGTTCAACGCGCCGAAGCAGCTTTTCAATTTCAATTCGCCTGATCCCGTCCTGCCGCCGCCGCAAATGCCGCAATTGCCCAATCAGTCGCTGAAGGATGAATTGGACCGGCGCCGAAACTGGACGCTGCTGACGCCGCAGGAAATTTGGGGTTTGCCGACCCCGGAAAAAATCCTCGGCCTGCCGGATCCGACGGGCGATGACAAGCTTTCGGTCACGGAGCGCTACCTGCACCGGCGGGAGCTGGCGGCGGCGGTTTCCGCGACGAACGCCATGCGCCAGCCCGGTTTTTCGCTTTTGCAGGATGATGACAATCCGTTTGCGCCAAAGAAGCAACGCGATTGGAACAATCCGGATAGGGAGAATGACGCAACGGCCACATTGCCGACGGGGCCGGACCAGGCTTCGCGAAAATTTTTTGACCGGCTGGTGACTGCGCCGGCGAACTCGCCTTTTGCGCCAGATCAAACCGCGGATTCCACTTGGTCCAGTGCGTTCAATCAACCTGCGCCGCCGGCGAAGCCCAATCTGGATCAACTCGCGGCACGGGATCGTTACGCCGATTTTTTGAATCAGTTGAGTGCTCCGGAAAAATCGCCGACGCCCACGCGGTTTGCGCCGGCGCCGCTGCCGGCGCCCGATCCCAATCTGCAACCGGTGCCAGTATTTAATCCGCTGGGCCGGACCTTTTCGACATTGCAAGACGATGTCGCCCGACCGAAGGGAATCACCCCGCTGCCCGGTCTCACCGGACCGTATGTTGCGCCGTCAACGTCCAAAAAAACGCAGGCGCAATTGCCGCCTTGGCTTTCGAAAGATCCGCAGCCGCCGCAGAGTCCCTTCAGCCCGTTCAATACGCAGAAGTGGTGACCAGCACTTGTTCGAGCGTGGACGCGCCATCGCGCGCGCGGTCGAGCGCCACCATGCGAAGCGTGCGCATCCCTTCATTGACGGCGATCTTGGCCATGTCGCGCGTGCTGCCGCGAGCGATGATGAGTTTGCGGATCTGATCTGTGACGGTCATCGCTTCGATGATGGCCATACGCCCGGCGTAACCGGAATTTTTGCAACGATCGCAGCCACGTCCACGATAAAGTTGCACGCCGTCAAAAAGGTTCGGATTGATGCCGAGGTCTTCAAACATTTTCGTCGGATAGGTCAACGGCTCTTTGCAATGCGAACAAATGCGACGCATCAGGCGTTGGGCGCATGAAAGAACGACCGAGGATGAAATAAGAAAGGGCGCGATGCCCATGTCGTCGAGACGCGCAATGGCACCGGGCGCGTCGTTACAGTGCATCGTGGACAACACTTGATGGCCCGTGAGCGCGGCTTCGATGGCGATTTCCGCCGTTTCGGTATCGCGGATTTCCCCGATCATGATGATGTCCGGGTCCTGGCGCAAAATGGAGCGCAGCGCGCTGGCGAACGACAGGCCGATTTCTTTTTTGGTCGGCACCTGGTTGATGCCGGGAATTTGAAACTCCACCGGGTCTTCCACGGTGATGATGTTCCACTGCGGATTGTTCAGTTCATTGAGCGCGGAATAAAGCGTGGTGGTTTTGCCGGAGCCGGTCGGGCCGGTGACGAGAATCAAACCGTGCGGCGCGTCAATGGCCACCTTGAACTGCTTGAACGTGCCTTCGTCCAAGCCGAGTTTATCGAGGCTCGCCGAGAGATTGCTTTTGTCGAGCACGCGCAGCACCATTTTTTCCCCGTGCACCGTGGGCAACGCTGACACACGCAAATCGAAATCCTTGCCGCTGACCTTGACCCGCATGCGGCCGTCCTGCGGCAGCCGCCGTTCGGCGATGTCCAGGTTCGACATGATTTTCAGGCGCGAGGCGAGCGCAAGTTGCAACTGCTTGGGCGGCGGCGTGGCGTCGATCAGCACGCCGTCAATGCGGTAGCGCAGGCGCATGACTTTTTCAAACGGCTCCAGATGAATGTCACTCGCGCGGTCTTTGATCGCCTGCAAAATGATCAAATTCGCGAGCTTGATGACCGGTGCCTCTTCGCTGGACGCGGCAAGCTGGTCGAGGTTCATCTCCTCGACATTTTCCTTCACCGATTCGATCGTGTCCGCGTCATTTTCCGCATCCCGTTTTTTCTCGGCGTCCTGGATGATGTCCTCCATCGAACCGCTCTTGGCGGAATCAAAGGCGCTGAGTTTTTCGGCGATGGCTTTTTCGGAGGCGATCAGCGGCGCGATTTCCAGCTTCGTGATGCGCCGGACATCGTCAATCGCGAGCACGTTCAGCGGATCGGCCATCGCGAGAAATAATTTGTTCTCGAGGCGGCTGACGGGAACGACGCGATGGTTGTGCGCGGTTTCGCGCGGAACCAAGTCAACGATATCTGGCTGAATGTTGATGCGGGCCAGATTGATGGGCGAAACATTCAGCACGCGGCCCATGCACACGGCGAGATCGTCGTGGCTGACATATTGCTTGTCTTTATCAATGAGCAGTTTTACGAGGCGCGCACCTTCTTTTTTCTGGCGCTCCAGCAGTTCTTCGATCTGGTTCGCGCTCAGCAATCCGTCTTCGACCAGCGCGTCCGCGATGCGTTCCGCAAATGATTTGATTTTGGCCATGGTCAGCGAAACGCCTTGCGCAGGTTGGAAACAATGTCGTTGGGCGTGGCGACATACCACAGCAATCGGTGCGTGGTCGCCGCCGCCAGCTCTTTGGCCGCCTGTTGATTGAAAGGATTTGCCGTGGCCACCAAAATCGCCTTGCTCATGCGGTCGAACGGCAGCACACACCAGCGCCGGCAGACATCCACCGGAAAACCGCGCGCCAGTTCCATGTCGATTTCGTAACGGTCCAGCGGTAGATACGCCACGCGTGATTTGTCCGACAGCAGTCGCAGCGATTTGTCAATTTGTGACACGCCTTTTTCCTGCAACGTCTGGATGAACGGTTCCACCACGTCTTTCGGCGATGAGGCGGCATCCACGTTGCGCCAGCACAGATCAAAATCGCCCGCCGTGATGAGTTTGCTTTCGACAAAAACTTTGTAGAGCGACTTGCGGCCGTCATCCACCGCCTCGTTCGCCGCCGCGCGCGCTTTTTTGCGCAACAAAGAGGTTTCGGAAACCGACGGCATCACCATCGCCTCGGCGGTCGGCTGCGCCATCGAACTGCTGGCCTTGTCCTCGATTTGCTTCAGCGCGTTGCGCACGTCCGCATCTTCCGGCCGGCGTTGCAGCACGGTTTCATATTCGAGGATGGCCGAAGAAAGCTGGCCCATCTGCAAATAGGCCTGCGCGATGCGCTTGGACGTGTTCACCACGTCGTCCTCGCGCGCGAGTTTCGAGTAGGCTTCCTTGAGGATTTCCAGCGACTGCGTGTCCGTCGGCTGGGACTGCGCGATCACCTCGAACATCTCAATCGTCTGCAACAATTGAGCTTCTTCGCCGGGATTTAATGTCGTCGCCATCAGTTAAAAATTTTCAACGCCGCCGTCGCCAAGTTAATTCGCGCGTGCCGTCAGCGCAATCCAAAGAAAGTCGCAGCCGCCTGCATCTTCATCGGCCATCCGCGCCAAAACTTCAGTCCGCGTTGCAAAAAAAATTGGCCGCGACGGCTTTTGCTTTCGGCCGGCCGAGGTTCCTGTTAACAATCTGCGCGTGGAGCCGCCCCTGCCAGCCATGATGCCCGCGACCGGCGAACGCCTGCTGCGTTTCGTCGGCGACAAGATCCTGTTCACGATCCGCGCGGAAAATAAATCCGCCGCGCAAAAAAATTGGTCCGCGCGCCTGCGCACCAATCTTGGCCGCGCCGCCGCGCGCCGCGCCGAAATTATTTCCGCGCACGCCGGCCAGGCCGTCATCGCCAATTCCTCCTGGCGCGACGTGCCGATGCAAAAAACGGCGGACGGCTGGCAAATCGAATTGCCGCTCGCCGAAGTCGGCTACTTCAAAGCCAAAGCCTATTTGCTCGACGAAAATAACTGGCAGCATTGGCCGGACGGCGCGGACATCGGCATTTCGGTCCACCCGAATTTTGCGCGCACGGCGAACACCATTTATTGCGCGTTCACGCGGCTTTTTGGCGCGACCAAAAATCTTGCGGCGACCGCCGATGAAAAATTGGAGGCACAATTAAAATCGCTCGAAAACCTCGGCTATGCCACTTTGCCGCCCTCGGGGAAATTCCGCGACCTTGCGAAACAGCTTCCGTTCATCGTCCAAAAACTCGGCTGCCAAATCATTCATCTGCTGCCCGTGCATCCGACGCCCACGACCTACGCGCGCTTCGGCCGCTTCGGCAGTCCCTACGCCGCGCTGGATTTGACCGCCGTGGATCCCGCGCTGGTCGAATTCGACCAACGCACCACCGGCATTGACCAGTTTTGCGAACTCACCTACGCCGCGCATTCGCTCGGCGCGCGTGTGTTCATTGACATCGTCATCAACCACACCGGCTGGGGTTCGACCCTGCAGGAAAACCACCCGGAATTTTTCCTGAAAAATCCTGATGGCTCCTTCGCCAGTCCCGGCGCGTGGGGCACGGTTTGGGAAGACTTGGTGGAACTCGAACAGCACGACGTGAAACTTTGGGACCTGATCGCCGACTCGCTCATCACTTGGTGTCGGCGCGGCGTGGATGGATTTCGCTGCGATGCCGGCTACAAAATTCCCGCGCCCGCCTGGCAATACATCGTCGCCCGCGTGCAGGAAGAATTTCCCGAAACCATTTTTCTGCTCGAAGGCTTGGGCGGCTCGTGGGACGCCACGGAACTTCTCCTGACCGAAGGCGGCATGCAATGGGCGTATTCCGAACTGTTCCAAAATTATTCCGGCCGCGACGTCGCCGGCTATCTCGACTATGCCAACCGCCAAAACGAGCGCGTCGGCACCTACGTTCATTATTCAGAAACGCACGACAACGACCGGCTCGCCAAAAAAGGTTTTGCCTGGTCGCTGCTGCGCAACCGCCTCTGCGCGCTCACCAGTCCGAACGGCGGCTTTGGTTTCACCTGCGGCGTCGAATGGCTCGCCGCCGAAAAAATCCGCGTCCACGGCAACACCGGTTTGAATTGGGACAATGTCGTCAACCTCGTCCCCGAACTCGCGCGGCTGAACGAACTCATTTCGACGCACCCGTGTTTTTTCGACGGCGCGAAACTCACCCGGTTGAGCGCACCCGCCTCGCCCGTTTACGCCCTGCTCCGCGAATCGGCGGAAGGCAAGGATTCGGTTTTGATTTTAATCAACACGGACGTTGAAAACGAAAATTCATTTGCTGCCGCCACTGATTTCAAATTTCAAACCACCCGTTTCAAATTTGAGCTGCTCGGTCAGCCGGTGCCCAAAATTTCGGCCGCCAAAAACTCAACTGAATGGCTGCTGCTGCCCGGCGCAACCTTTTGTCTGGCGTTGACCGAAACGCCCGTCGGTTTGAGCGGAGAAGCTTACCGCCGCCAGCGGGCGCACGCCGCATTTGCCTTGCAATCATTGGGTAAAATCATTTCTGCGGAAACCGTGGATGGCTGCGACTGGCGCTGCCTCGCCGAAAAAGTAGTCGCGTCGCCGAAAAATTTTCTTGCCGCCGCGAGCGAATTCGCGACGCGTGAAAACAAAATTCCGCTGGCCGATTTGTTGACGGCAGTGGCGGCGGGAAAAGTTTTCCCGCGCGTCGTCGAATGGACTTTGCTTGACGCCCGCCGCGTGACGCTGGTGCCGCCGGGCCACTGGCTGCTGGTCGAAGACTCCGCGCCATTCCGCGCGACGCTGGAAAATAAAAATTTAGAAATACAAAATCCAGCAACGCACGTCCAATCCATCGCCGTCGGCAACAACCATATCGCCGCCTTTGCTCCGCGCGGCTCGGCCGCCGACGCCGAATTAATTTTGGAACGTCACGCCACCTCGTCGCAAAAAATTTCTGCCGCTATCCGCTTTCTTCCCGCCACGCCGCACGCCGCACGCCGCGCGCCGCAACCCACTGATTTGGTTTTGCTGACCAACGGCATCGGCGGCATGGCGCGTTTATGCGTGGATCTCGGCCGCATCAATTCCAAATACGATTGCGCGCTCGGCGCGAACTTGAATACCACCGTGCCGGTGGATCGCCACGTTTTTGTGAAGCGCATCCGCGCGTGGGTGAACGCCGACGGTTTTCTTTCGCCGCTCGATTTCAAAAATCTTCAATCGTTCCAGGTCGGTTCGCCCGCCGTCTGGAATTTTGTCGCGAACGCCGGCGATGGCCGCACGGTGGAAATTGTCCTTCAGGCCGAGATGCTGGCCGGCGAGAACACGACCATTTTTAGTTTTTATCGTCCACCCGGCGCACCCGCCGGCGGCAAGCCATTGCCCGCCGCTGTGGACGTTCGCCTGACCGTGCGCGTGGATATTGAAGATCGTAATTTTCACAGCGAGACCAAACGCAACAGCGGCGCGGATTTTCATTTCGCGTCCAACTGCCGCGAGATTACAAACTCACCCGTAAAAAATAGAAGTGGCGGCGGATTTGAATTCACGCCCGCCCCGGATCGCCAATTGCGCGCATTCGTCGATGCTGGCGTGTTTCATTCGCAGCCGGAATGGTGCGAAAACATCCCGCATCCCGTCGAGCAGACGCGCGGGCAGACCGGCGGCGGCGACGCTTACAGTCCGGGCTGGTTTGAAATTCCGCTGGCGAAAGGCGATTCGGCCACGCTGCTGTTGACGGCGGAAGCGGGCGAACTCAAAAGCGGAAAACGGAATGCGGAAAACGGAAATTCAGAAAACGATTTTGCCACGCAACTCGTCCGCGCGGCGAAACAATTTGTCGTGCGCCGCGACGCTGGCAAGACCGTCATCGCCGGTTATCCGTGGTTTTTGGACTGGGGCCGCGATTCATTGATTTGCGCGCGCGGACTTTTGGCGGCGGGCATGACGGACGAAGTGAAACAACTGCTGCTCACGTTCGCCAAATTTGAAAAGGACGGCACGCTGCCGAACACAATTCATGGCAACGATGTCTCCAACCGCGACACGACGGACGCGCCGCTGTGGTTCGCGGTCGTGTGCGAAGATCTGGCCGACAAAAAGTTTTATGCGCAGCGGGCCGATGGCAGCCGCACGATTCGCGATATTTTGACTAGCATCGCGGAAAATTATGCGCGCGGCACGCCGAACGGAATTCGCATGGACGCCGATTCCGCGCTCATTTGGAGCCCGAGCCATTTCACGTGGATGGACACGAACTATCCCGCCGGCACGCCGCGCGAAGGTTATCCGGTCGAGATTCAGGTTTTGTGGATTCGCCTGCTGCGCCAGCTCGAAAAAATTTCTGTAAAAACCGAGCAACAAAAATGGCGCGAACTCGCCGACCACGCCACGGCGTCGTTTGAAAAATTGTTCTGGCTCGAAAAGCAGGGCTGGTTTGCCGACGTGCTGATGGGCGGCCCGCGCGTCATTGCGCGGGATGCGGTCGCGAGCGACGCGCTGCGGAGCAATTGTCTTTTCGCCGTCAGCCTCGGATTGATTTCCGGCGAACGCGCTAAACGCTGCGTTGCGGCGGCGCAAAAATATCTCGTCGTGCCGGGCGCGCTGCGTTCGCTCGCGCCGCTGCCGGTGACGGTGCCGCTGCCAATTTACAGCAACGACGGACGGCTGATCAACAATCCGCCGGAACCATATTGGCCGCGTTACGAAGGCGACGAGGACACGCGCCGCAAGCCCGCGTATCACAACGGCACGGCGTGGACGTGGACCTTCCCGGTGTTTTGCGAAGCGCTGGCGGCAGCGTGGGATTTTTCTCCAGAAGCCGTGGCGGCGGCAAAAAGTTATTTGGGCAGCTCCGAACAAATTCTCAACGAGGGTTGCCTCGGCCAGATTCCGGAGATCCTCGATGGCGACGCGCCGCACACGCAGCGCGGCTGCGACGCGCAGGCGTGGGGCGTGACCGAAGCATTGCGAGTTTGGAAAATGTTGAATTCACAAGGTTCACAGGCAAAATGAACGGATGAATTTCCGCGACAAACTAATCTCTTGGGACGATTTGCCGGCGTGGCGAAAAAATTTTCGCGCCCGCGGCAAAAAACTGGTCGTCACCAACGGCTGCTTCGACATTTTGCATTTGGGCCACGTGACGTATCTCGAAACCGCGCGCAATTTCGGCGATGCGCTGCTGCTTGGCGTGAACAGCGACGCGGCCGTGCGCGGCTTGAAAGGCGCGGGGCGCCCGGTGAATTCCGAGACCGATCGCGCGGCCGTGCTCGCCGCGCTGCAAAGCGTGGATGGCGTCTGCATCTTCACCGACACGGCCGCGACAAAATTTCTCGCCGCCGCGCAGCCGGACATTTACGTCAAGGGCGGCGATTACACGTTGGAAACTTTGAATCAAGACGAGCGCCGCGCCGTCGAATCCGCCGGCGGAAAAATTGTTTTGGTTCCCTTCGTGCCGGGCAAATCCACCACCGGCCTGCTGGAAAAAATTTCGCGGCTGTAATTTTACACCGGCCTTTCTGCGATGCGTTTTCTGATGCTCAACTGGCGCGACCCGCGCAATCCGCTGGCCGGCGGTGCGGAACGTGTGACGCTGGCGTATCTCAAGGCGCTGGTCGAACGCGGCCATGAAGTTTATTGGTTCGCGAATGATTTTCCGGGCGCGGCGCGCGAGGAAAATTTTGCAGGCGTCAAAATCGTGCGCGGCGGCGGCAAAGGTTCTTCGGTTTTGAAAGCCATCCAATGGTATCGGCGGCAGCCGCATTTCGATCTGGTCATTGACCAGCATCACGGCATTCCGTGGTTTGCGCCGTGGTGGTGCGGCACGAACCATGTCTCGTTCATCCACGAAGTGCTGGGACCGATCTGGAATTCATTTTATCCGTGGCCCGTGAGCACCTTGGGCCGCTGCCAGGAACGCTGGACGCATTGGTTTTATCGCGACGTGCCGTTTTGGACGGCGTGCCAGGCCACGCGGGAATGCCTGACCGCCAATGGCGTGCGGTCGATCACGATGATTCCGTATGGCGTGGACACGGTGGCGCTGCCGAGCCTGGATGAAAAAAATTTGCAACTGCCGCTGCGCTTGATCGTCGTGTCGCGGCTCGCGCCGAACAAACGGATCGACCACGCGGTGCGCGTGATGAAATGTCTCGCGGACAAAAAAGTGCCGGCGCAGCTGACCATCATCGGCACGGGCGAAACGGAGCCGTTGTTGCGCGCGCTCGTGAAGGAATTAAATCTGGAAGCGCAAGTTTCCTTCGCCGGCGCATTGGCGGAAGCGGACAAGGACGCGCAATTGCGCCAAGCCCATTTTCTTTTGCACACTTCGATGCGCGAAGGCTGGGGCCTGAATGTCATCGAAGCCAACGCGATGGGCACGAGCACGGTGGTTTATCCGGTGGCGGGATTGGTCGAATCAACCTTGCACGACGAGACCGGCATCGTGGCGTCGGCCGAAACGCCGGAAGCAATTGCGACCGCGCTGGTGGAAATTTTACCGCAGCCGGAGAAATATCAGAAGTATCGCGTCAAGGCGTGGGAACGCGCCAAGACTTTTCATTGGAGCAACGTATTGAAAACTTCCAGCGATTGGTTGGAAGCACGAGCGCGCGGCAAATCCGTTTGACCGAAAAAATCTGCTAGAGTGTAAAACCCGCCGCCTTCGCATCATTGGCGAACATCTTCACGGTATCGAGCGAAAGTTCGCCGAGATCCATGCCCGCCATTTTGATCGCCTTGCCCAGAATATCATGCGGCACGGTGACGATGTGCGATCCGCAATCATTCGCCTGAAAAATATTCAGCACTTCGCGCACGCTCGCCCAAAGCAATTCCGCGTGCGGCAGGTTTTTCAAAATAATTTTGCTCTCGGTCATGATTTTGACCGGATCCACGCCCGTGTCGGCAATGCGGCCCGCAAAAACGGACACGACCGCCGGCACGTTCGGGTTCAGCGCGGCCGCGACGCCTTTGACTTGCTCCAAAGTCAATAGCGCCGTCACGTTGAGTTTCACACCTTCGCTGGCGAGTTCCTTGATCAGCGGCAATGCCGATTCATTCCGCGTGTTGGTGATCGGAATCTTGACGTAGACATTTTTGCCCCAGCCATTGATCTTCAAGCCCTGCCGTTTCATCTCGGAAAATTCGTCGGAAAATACTTCGAGCGACAGCGGCTTGACCGTGATGGTTTGCAGCACGTCGCGCGCGAACGCCTCGAAATCCGTCAGCCCCGCCTTGCGCATCAGCGTCGGGTTGGTCGTCAGGCCTTGGATGAGCGGATTGGCGTTGAGTTCCAACATGCCTTTTTTGTCCGCGCCATCGGCAAAAATTTTTACCGACAAATCTTTCAGCGTTCGCTTCATAATTTTTTTGTTTGCGACAGAATAATGTCAGCCGCTTCGGCCAAATTGCGAGCGGAAAAATCAGGTTTCTGTCTCAGTTCCTCGGCATAGCCGCGATCAATGAAAATGGTTTTACACCCGGCCGCGTGTCCGCAATCCACATCGCGCCAGCGGTCGCCGACCATCCAACTTTGCACCAAATCAATGTTCAGTTCCTTGGCCGCGCGCAAAAGCATTCCCGGTTTCGGCTTGCGGCAATCGCAGTCGGACAAGCCTTGGCCGGCGTGATAACAAGCTTCCACGCGATCAATCGGCAGTTGCGCCAGCATGTGCATGTGGATTTTTTCGACCATTTCCCGTTTCAAAGTGCCGCGGCCGACATCCGGCTGATTGGTGGCGACGACGAGCAAGAAACCCGCTGCCTTGAACTTGGCGCAGGCGGCGGAAACTTCCGGGAGAATCTCAAACTCGGCCAAGCTAGTCGGCGGATACGGTTTGGATTCTTTTTCCAGCGCGCGATTGATGACGCCGTCGCGGTCGAGAAAAACGGCGCGGCGCAACTTCGTAGCAGCCGACATGAGGAGGCTCTGACTGTTTGTTTTGTTGCCGGACAATTTGAAAATAAAGTTAGCGCCTCATCACGTCGGCTCCTACAAGGTTACTTGGTGGATTCCCACTTCGTCTGCGCCACTTTCAATTTGGGATGCGAAACGAACAGGTGCCAGATGACGCCTTGAAATGCTTCGCTGTGCGGCGTGACGTGCGTGGGATTCACCGTCGGAACAATCACGCAAGCGTCTGCCTGCTGCGCCGTGTAGCCGCCGTCGCGCCCCACGATGCCCACCACCGATGCGCCGACCGATTTCGCGACTTGAATCGCGCTGACCAAATTCGGACTGACATTCTTTTCGAGATTGCCGCCGCCGACGGAAAAAATCAGCAGGCCGTCCTTCGCATGGATGCGCGAGCCTTTGAGCCATTCTGAAAAAACCGTCGCCCAGCCTTCGTCATTCGTGCGCGCGGTCAATTCGGAAACATTGTCCGTCGGCGCGTAGGCCTCGAAGCCGCAAATCTTGCGAAAATCGTTCACCGCGTGTCCGGCGTTGCCCGCACTGCCGCCGACGCCAAGGATGAACAGCCGTCCGCCGCGCGCGCGGATGGCGGCAAGTTCGTCCGCCGCTTTTTCAATCGCCGCTTCGTCGAGTTGCGCCGTGACCTGCTGGACTTCGGCGAGAAATTGTTTGGTAAAGCTCATCGGAATTTAAAATTACGAATTTCAAATGACGAAGGGAAGCAGAGTTTATTTCGACTGCAATAGAGTTTCCAGTTCGGCCAGCCCGGCCGGCGAACCCATTTCGTAAAATCGTTCGGGAACTTCATAACCGGCGAGCTGTTTTTCTTGAACGAGTTTTTGCATCACGTCGGCCAAATCAAATTTTTCGTCCGCCGGAAATTTTTCAAACACGCTCGCTTTGAACAAACTCAAGCCGTAATCAATGTGGCGCATCTCGGGCAGTTTGGCTTTCTTGTCATAGATTTTTATTTCACCGTCGGCAAAAACCACATTGCTCGCGTCGTAAAGTCCTTCATTGCGATAGACGGTCATCAGGCCAGGCTTGCCGCTGCGCTGAAAAAATTCCGCGACCGGCGCGTAGGGAATCGGCAGATACGAATCGCCGTAGAGGATGAAAAATTCCTCGCCCAGCCTGGGCAACGCGCGTTTAATGGCGCCGCCAGTGCCGAGCAGTTTTTCGCCGTCGAAAGAATACTCCAGTTTCATTCCAAACGCTTCGCTGCCGAATTCGCGCTGGATCATCTCGCCGAGAAAGCCGATGCACAGCACCGCGCGGCGGATGCCTTGCGCATGAAGCATTTCCAGTTGATGCGCAAGGATGGGCCGGCCCGCGACGGGCACGAGCGACTTGGGAATTTTTTCCGTGATGGGCCGCAGCCGCGTGGCGAGTCCGCCCGCGAGAATGGCGACGGGGATTTGGGAAAGCGAATGAGTCACGGCGCAAACATTTCGCCCAACGTGTCGAGCACGGCATCAGCGATAGCGGCATCTAATTTGCCGAGCCGCTTGACCAACCGCACTTTGTCCACCGCGCGGATTTGGTCGAGCGCAATTTCGCCGGTCTTGCCTTGAAACGTCACCGCCACGCGCGTCGGCCAGCCGCGCTGCACCGTCGTCATCGGCGCGATGATGACGGTGGAGACTGCGCGGTTCAATTCATCGGGTGAAACCACGAGACACGGCCGGGTCTTGGCCGTTTCCGCGCCGGTGGCCGGATCAAGCTGCACCAGAAAAATGTTGAACCGCTCGATCACCATTGCCATTCCTTGGCGTCGAAATCATTTTTCAACCGGCGCGTTGCAGTCAAATCATCGGCTGCGGCGCGCAGACGGCGAAAAGCTTTGCTCCAGTTCGCGCGGGCTTTGCGGCGCGGGCGCAACAGCAGTCCGTTGGCCGACGGCTGCAACTCCAAGCCGTAAGGCCAGCGGTTCAGTTCAATCGCCATTGTTTTCATGCGGGTAAAATACGCCGGTTTCGGCTGAAACCAAATAAAATCCAGCCGCGCGCCAGATCGTTGAAGGCGGAGGAGAGAATCCTGATTTTCATCGGCCCGACCGCAATTTTGCCTTGGAGTCCAGCACGGCTTCCTCGCCGCGCGCCCGGCGTTCGGCGCATTTCTTAACGTTTTCTGCAATTCGCATATTTGTTTTTTAACAATTGAACTGCGCACCGTTAAATTTTTACGATATCACCAGCTTCGTTCCCTCGAAATCAAACCGGAAGCGCACTTCCTTCAGGCCCGCCGTGCGCATGGCATGCCGCAGCTTCGCCTTGTCCTCGGCATAAAACATCAGAAAACCGCCGCCGCCCGCGCCGATGAGCTTGCCGCCGAGCGCGCCGCTGGCCAGCGCGAGGTCATACCATTCGTTGATCTTGGGATTGCTCATGCCGCCGCTGCGCTGTTTCTTGCGCTGCCAATGCACATCCATCAGCCGCGCGAACTCGGCGAGGTTGCCGGTTTCTAGCGCGACCTTGCTTTGCTGGCCGAGGTCTTTGACGAAATGCAGATTCTCGATCATGGACTTGTCGTCCGATTTGGATTTCGTGTCCTGCTCCTTCAAGATCGCCGACGCGCTGCGCGAATAGCCGGTGAAAAACAGCAGCAGATTGTCTTCGAGATTGTCGCGCGTTTCGTCCGAAACTTTCAGCGGCCACGCCTCGACTTTGCCGTCCGGCAAAAAGTTGAAGCACGTCAATCCGCCATACGCCGCGATGTATTGATCTTGTTTGCCGATCGGTTCTTTCAAGCGGTTCAGCTCGATGTCGCACGCCTGTTCGGCGAGTTCGGCGGGATGCACGAGATTTTTTTTGTGCGCGTGCAGCGCCTTGAGCAAAGCCGTCGTGAAGCTGCCGGACGATCCTAGGCCGGTGCCGGATGGAATGTCCGCCATCGAAGTCAGTTCGAGCGAATGGCCCTCCATGCCGAGCGATGCAAACGCTTCGCGGATGATCGGATGCTTCAACTGCGCCGCGTTCGGCACGCGCTCGAGTTCCGAATATTTGACAATCAAATCCGGCACGAATGTCTCGTGCAGCGTGATGTAGACGTAGCGGTCAATCGCGGCAGCGATGAGGAAGCCGCCGAATTTTTCATAATACGACGGCAAATCCGTGCCGCCGCCGCCGAGGCTGATGCGAAGGGGTGAACGCGCGATGATCATGATTATTTTTGTGCGTAAATTTTTTCCACGACGGCGAGCGCCGCCTTCGCTTCTTTCAAACCGGGGACCGGCGTGCGTTGCAATTTTATATCCTCGAAAAATTCCGCCATCTCGATTTTCCACGACTCGTCGCCGCGCGGAAATTCGTAAATCGTCGTCTCTGGCGGCCCCATCTGCGGCAGCATTTTGTAATAGGTCAGCCGCTCGATGCCGTAACTGCCACCAAGTCCTTCCCAGTGCAATTTCGCATCGCGCCCGTAGATTTCGAGGCTGAACAGATTTTTCCATTCGCTGCAACTGACGTGCAGCCACGCGGTGTTGCCTTTGGCATTGCGCAAACTTAAAAACGCGTTGTCATCCACCGGCATCTTCCAGAAATACGTCGCGGCGTGGCCTTCGACCGTCGTGAATTCGCCGAGAAAAATTCCCGCGAGATCAATCAGGTGGACGCCCTGGTCAATCAATTCGCCGCCCCCAGAAATCTTCGGATCTGCGCGCCACTCTTTTTCGTAGCCGATGCGACCGCCCTGGCCGTAACGGCCGCGCACAAACATCATCGGCCCCAGCGCGCCGCTGCGGAAAATTTCCAGCGCCTTCAAGCAAGCCGGATGATAGCGGTGATTGTAGCCCACGCGAACCAGCGCGCCGGATTTTTTTGCAGCGACTTCAAGCTCGTCCAATTCTTTCACGCTGATACCCGCCGGCTTTTCGACTAGCACGTGTTTGCCATTCTTCACCGCCGCGAGTGCGATTGGCGCCAGCGCGGAATTGACCGTGGCAATCATCACCACGTCCACATTCGGTGAGCTGACGGCTTGCTCAAACGATTCCGTGGCGATGCAGCCGGGACTTTGCGCCGCAATTTTTTTTGCGCGTTCAAGCTGCGTATCGCACGCGACGGTAACGCTGCCCGGCGGCAACAAATTTAATCGCTTCTGGCCGATCAGGCCGCAGCCGATGAGGGCAATGCGTAAATTCATATCAATTCCATTTCTTGCCGCGGTCTTCCGGCACGATGCGGCGGAGACAATAAATGTCCGACTTCGCCAGTTCGTCGTGATGTGTCTGCAAATCGCGCCACGGATCCCACTGCGCGCTGATCAGCTTGCCGGTGATACCATTGCTCTCTGCGCTGGCGAGATAAACCGCGAGATTTGCGCCGAGTTCCAGCGGCACCGCGCCTTTTTCTTTCCAATTTTTATTTTTCTCGAAAAATGCCGCGCCGACTTTTTCCGCGCCCGCCGCCAAAACTTCGTCCACCAGCCGCGTCGCGAGCGCGCCGGGCGCGATGGCATTCACATCCACGTGAAAGCTTTTCAATTCTTCCGCCAGGGTTTCCATCAAGCGAACGACGGCCGCCTTCGATGCGGCATAGGCGCTGATGTTTGGCAGCGGATTCGTCGCGCCGCCGCCGCTCAAGATGACAATTTTTCCGCGACCATTTTTCTTGAAATGCGGAATCACCGCGCGGCTCGGCAGCAAAACGCCGAATAAATTGATGTCAATCGCACGTCGCCATTCGTCGAGCGAAACGGATTCCGTCGGCCCCATCGGCCCGTAAATACCGGCGTTCAGCACGAGCGCATCCAACGAGCCGAGTTCATGCAAGGCGAAAGCAACGAGTTCGTTGACCTGTGCTTCGTTAGAAACGTCGCAGGTCTTGGCGGAGATTTTTTGCGCCGGAAATTTCTTCTTCAACTCATTGCGCGTGGCGGACAGATCTTTTTCGCTGCGGGCGCACAGCGCGACATTCGCGCCTTCGCGGAGAAAATGTTCGGCGATGGTTTTGCCGAGGCCCTGGCTGCCGCCGGTGATGAGCGCATTAAGATTCTTGAGTTTCATGTCAGGCACGACCGACGGAAAGATGCTCGACGCCGGGCACGTTTTTCAATTCCTTTTCCAAAAAACGATTCGCGTCCACAAACACCGGCTGGCGCATCAGTGGAATAATTTTTGCCCAGTCGGCCTGCCGAAACTGCGGCCATTCGGTGCAGACGGCGACGGCTTCGGCGCCCGTCAGGGCGTTTGAAATATCGGCGGCGAGTGAAATCGAATTCAATTCGACCGGCAAAACTTTCACCGCCGGATCGAGCGCGGAAACCTTCGCGCCAGCGGCCAGCAGTTGCTGGCACAATTCCACGGCGGCACTGCGGCGAAGCGTGTCGGTGTTCGTGGTGTAAGTCAGGCCGAGGACGGAAATCCTTTTGCCACGCAAATCGCCAAGGCGCGATTGCAAACGGCGGAACGCCCAGCCGCGATGCAAGTCGTTGCTTTGTTTGATGGCCGGAATGACGGAAATTTTTTCGCCGTTCGCCTCGGCCAGTTTGGAGAGCGTGACAACATCGCGCGCGAGCGTGCCGCCGGCGAACGGACCACCGGGTCCAAGATACGCCTTCGGTCCGATGCGCGCCTCGCTCTTGAGTCCGATGGAAACTTCCTTCGCGTCCGCGCCGGTGTGTTCGCAGAGCCGTGCGATTTCGTTGATGAACGTGATCGAGAGTGCGAGAAAAGAATTCAGCGCATGTTTCACCATTTCCGCCGATTCGGTGCGCATGAAAATGGTTTGCGCAGCGAACGGTTTGAAAAGTTCTGCGAGCAAAACTTTTTTCGCATCGGTGCGAATGCCCACAATCGCGCGCTCGGCTTTTTCAAACGCCTCGATCGCCTTGCCGAGCCGCAGATTTTCCGGCGAGCACGCGAAATGAAACTGCGGAAATTTTTTTTCCAATTGGGCGCAGGTGCCAACCGGCAGTTGCGCGGAAATCAAAACCAGCGCGCCATTCGGCAAATGCGGCAACGCGCGGCGCAAATTTCCCAGAACAAAACCAACGTCCGATTCGTCGGCGTCGTTAACGGGGGTGTCGTAGGTGAGCCAGAGAATATCCGCGTTTTCACAGGCGATTGTTGGATCGGTCGTGAACGAAAGTTTTTTGGCGGCGAGGCCGGCGGCGATGAGTTCGTTCAAGCCGGGTTCCAGCAACGGCGCGTGGCCGGAATTTAATTTGGCGACATTCGCCGCGTCAAAGTCCAAGCCGACGACATTAAAATGTTTCGCGCAGCATGCCGCCGTGACGCTGCCGAGATGCCACAAGCCTTGGACGGCGATTTTCATTCGCAAAAATTATTTGTGGCTGCGCGATTCATAAACCCACTGGTTTTGTTGCAGCCATTCCAACGTGCGCCGGATCCCCTGCTCGATGGTCAGCGACGTTTTCCAGCCGGTGCTCTGGATTTTTTTCGTGTCGAGAAAAATGAACGGGTTGTCGCCGACCCAACCGCGCGCGCCGCCGGTGTATTCCAGTTTCGGTTTCAAACCGAGCGCGCCGCAGATGTAGCCGATGGAATGGTTGACCTGCACATATTCATCGCAGCCGAGGTTGTAAATTTCCACGCCGTGTTTCGCGTTTTTTGCGGTGCCGAGATTGATGACGTGCAGCATCGCGCTGACGCAATCCTGCACATACAAATAACTTTTCCGCTGCGAGCCGTCGCCGAGCACTTTCAGGCGGTCGGGATGTTCGAGCAGTTGTTTGTAAAAATCGAAAACGTGGCCGTGGGTGTAGCGTTCGCCGAGAATCGAGACGAAGCGGAAAATGTAGCCCTCGAATTTGAAGCCCTCGCAATAGCTGGAAATCATGCCCTCGCCGGAAACTTTGGAGGCGGCGTAAAGCGAAGTCTGGATCGGAAACGGCGCGTCTTCCGGCGTGGGAATTTTTTCCGCCTCGCCATAAACGCTGCCGGTCGAGGAAAACGCGATGCGCTTGATGCCGTTGGCGCGCATCGCCTCCAGCACGTTGAAGGTGGCGACGGTGTTTTGCTGCAAATCTTTGGACGGATGTTCGAGGCCGAAGCGCACATCGGCATTGGCGGCGAGGTGGAAAACCAAATCGCAACCGGCCATGGCTTGCGTGAGCGCGGGCAGATCCAGGTTGTCGCCTTCGACGAGTTTGAAATTTCTATTTTTTAGCGCGCCGTCAAGAAACTTTCGCTGGCCGGTGGAAAAATTGTCCCAGCCGATGACGTTTTTGCCGTCGGCCAGCAAACGATCCACAAGATTGCTGCCGATGAAACCCGCCGCGCCAGTGATGAAAATTTTTTCCATGATCGAACGCGGAGTCTAAAATAAGCCCTTCCGGCTCGCCAGTAATTTTGACGCCAATTTATTTGCGGCCACGATCGCGGCGGAATTTAAATTTCCACGGTTTTTAAGGCTGCGAGACACTCGTGGCAAATTCGCCAAGAGTGGTTAAAAAAACGCGTGAGCCGGCTGTCCGGCTACACGCGGTCACGAGCCATTACAATTATTATTGCCCCAGCAGCCGGTAGAACTGCTGCTGGTTGGTGGCTTGCACGGTCACATTGGCATTGATGCCGTTGGTGTTGATGTTCTGCGGCGCATTGCTCCACGGACCGGTCGGACTGTTGGCAGATTGCACCACGTAGGAACCGGCGGAAATCGGCCAGGCCAGCGTCAGATTGTTTCCAACCTTCAATGTCTGCACCGTCGGGGCCGGCGGGAGGGAAACTGCGCCGTTCACATAGTTCGCGGTCAGCGCGACGGCTGTCTTGTCCGCTACCTGCAATTGCACCACGCTGCTGTCCAAGATGAGTGGAAGGTTGCCGACGGCATTGGTGGCGGTCTGAAATTGCAGCACGGCGATCTGGTTCGTGCCGGCGGCCAACGATGCCCCCGGCGACAGTGCCAACGCCAGGCCTACTTTGCCCGCCGCCGGGTTGGTATTGATGTTCAATCGTCCGCTGCTCAACGCCGAACCGAGGGCGGTGCTAAGATATTTTAACTGGCTCGAATTATAGGTCACCGTCAAACCTACGGCGTTTTCGTTGGTGCTGGAAATCAGCAACACCGGCACGCTCACCGTTTGACCGCGCTGGGCGGAAACGGTTGCCAGTTCCACTGTGCGGGTCGGTGCCGGGCTGCCGTGAAATGTTACTTTTTGTTGGGAAACGAGCGGCGGCGGCACGAGCGTCAACGGGTCAAGTCCCAGTGCATAACGTCCGGCCTGCACCCAGTCGGCCACCGTCAAAATACCGTCCGGCGCATTGCGCGGCGCGCAATCCGCGCGCAACATTTCATCACTGTTGGTGACCACATCCAGTCCGGCCACCATGCGGCCAACTTCCAGCCAGTCTTGCACGGACACCTGATGATCGCCATTGGTGCGCGGATAAACATCCGCCTCGTATTCGGCGGGTGTCAGAGAAATCGTTCCGCCCAGATAGGTCGCAGGTAAGACATCAAAATTATTGTCCAATACCTGTCGGCTCGTCGGCGTGTTGCCAAAGGTCAGACTGGTGGCGACGTTGTTGGTCACCGGCAGCGTGTTAAAAACAAGTTGCGCCACTTGCTGCGTGCCGGCGGGCACCACCGCGCCATTGTTTAGCAGAATCGCGAAACCAACCAGACCGCTGTTCGGCGGCCCGTCCACTTCCTGCAAATACGCGCCGGTTGTGGCCTGACCAAGTTGCACACTTTGCAAAACCAGCTTGGTGGTGTCGTAACCCACGCTCGCCAGAAAAGTATTCTCCACACCCAACGCATTCATCGTGATCGGCACCGTTAGCGTCGTGCCGGACATGGCGCTGGCCGAACCGATGCTTAAAGCTGTCTGCGGCACAGTCAAAACCGCCACCGCGCTGTTCGTGGTCGCGTAAGGACTGCTTACAATTACATCATAGTTTCCGGCATCCGCCAGAGTCACGACCACCAAAGTTAAGTTAGTGGTGAGCGAGCCACTGATATTGCCACCATCAGTCAGATTGGTTCCATTTTTGCGCCATTGATAATTCAAGGGCCCGGTGCCGGTCGCCGCCACGGTGAAACCGGCGCTCTGGAAGCTCAACACGGACATGCTCTGCGGTTGCGTTGTGATGGCCGGCGGCAATACTACCGTCAGCACGGCGGTGGCGCTGTTGGTTGAGCCGAGCGAATTGTTGACTTGCACCGAGTAATTACCCGCCTGGGCTAACTGCGCGTTGGCCAATGTTAACGTGGCGTTGGTAGCGCCAACCAGATTGGTGGAGTTATAAATCCACTGATAAGTCTGCGGGAACGAACCGCCCGTAGTCACCGTGAAGGTCGCCGTGCCGCCAGCCAAAACCGTTTGGTTCGTCGGCTGGGTGGTAATGATGGGAGGGCTGCTGAATGGCACTTGATTTTGGTAAATGGAAATAGTGCCGTCATACTGGTCGCAAAAAACCACGTCAGGCCGGCCATCGCCGTCCAAATCACCAATCGAAACGCCCCAAGCATTCCAGCCGGTTCCGAAATCCACTCGGGCGGCCAAAGATGTATTGGTGAAATTGCCCGGTGTGCTGACATTACTAAATATTGAGAGTAAACTATTCAGCTCACTTACCACCGCTATGTCCAGCTTGCCGTCGCCTTCCAAGTCGGCAAGGGCCGGGGTATGACCTCTGCCACCTAATGAAAAATCATTCCTAGGCGCGAAAGAGTTGGTGGTCAGACTGCCAACGCTGCTCGTGTTGCGTAAGACGGAAATTGTTTGTGAGAGATAACCGGCAACAGTCAAATCAAGTTTGCCATCGCCATCTAAATCACCGATTGCCATCTGGACTGGGGAACTCGGAACGGCAAAATCAGCTTTCGGGGCAAAAGCAATGGTGCCGGGCACACTAATGTTTCGGAGCAAGGATACTGTGCTGCTGCCGCTATTGGCCACGGCTACGTCGGGCTTGCCGTCGCCGTCCAAATCCCCGGTGACGATACTCTGGCATCCGCTGCCGGTGAAGATGTTAACCCTTGCGGCAAATGAGTTGGTGGTCAAACTTCCGACGGTTCCGATGTTGCGGAAAATTGAAAGTGTTCCGTCCCCGCTATTAGCGACCAATAATTCTGGCTGGCCATCGCCGTCAATGTCTCTGACTTCAACGCCTTGCGGTTGGGAGCCGGTCACAAGATCCACGCGCGCGGCAAATGAGTTGGTGGTGATACTACCCGGCGTGCTGGTGTTCCGAAAAATAGAAACGAAATTTTTACTTTCGTCCGTAGTGACTATGTCCAGCTTGCCATCACCATCCACATCAGCCACGGCCAAACCACACGGAGAGTAGGTTCCGGGCGTGGTGGCAAGATCAACCCGCGGTGCAAACGAAGCGGCAGTCAATGAACCATTGGTGCTGGTGTTCCGATAAACCGAAACGGTGTTGCCGAAAACATTGGCCACGACCAAGTCCGGCTTACCGTCGCCATCAATATCGGCAATAATTACATGATACGGATTATTACCCGCCGACAAATCTTGTCGGGACGCAAAACTAGAGGCTGAAATACCAGAGCCGCTGCCGGCGAAAGTAGGCATGAAGGGTTGATTTGCAAAGGCCGTAAGTCCGTTGAGCGTGACGGTGATTGGCGCAAACGTGGCTCCTATTGGAACAGTTACCATCAAATTAGTTGCGCTGGCAGATACCACACTGGCCCGCACGGCACCAAAATAAACCAGATTGCTGGCGGCGTTGGAACTAAAGTTGGTTCCAGCAATTACGATACTGGTTCCAGCCACAGCGGAGGCAGGAGTAATTCCAGTAATCACCGGCACTGGTGCTGGTAGGATCGGCGGGGTGACGGTCAAGGTCGCACTGGCGCTGTTGGTTGAACCGTAGGGATTGGACATGAACACCGCATAGTTCCCTGCATTGCTCAGTTGCACATTGGTTATAATCAGTGTGGAATTCGTCGCATACGCGATGTTCGTCCCATTAAAAATCCACTGATAGGTCAATGGTTGCGTGCCACCAGCCACGACACTAAAGCTCGCCAGCGTGCCGACCAGATTTGTCTGACTCACCGGCTGCGCGAAAATGCTCGGCGGGGTATATGAAACATTTTTCCCGCCACTGCCAGCCGAATAAATGGCCTGAATCTCTGAAGCTGACAATGCACGCGAGTAAAGGCTTAATTCATCCATCAAGCCATGAAAAGTGGAACCTTGTCCGGTTATAGTCGCCGTTCGTCGCCCAATATTCATCGCATACACCGTCTGCGGCGTGAAACTACCAAGATTCAAATTAGTGGTTATCGTCCCATTGTAGTAAATTGCCGCATTTCCGCTGGCCTTATCGTATGTCAGTGCCACATGTTGCCAACTGTTTGTATTGAGTAAATCATTAGTTGAAGCAATCGCGTGGTTGTTGCCTTGGGTATCTATAATGGCCGAGTAAATTTTATGTCCAGACTCCGCCCAAAACGTCAAGCCGGCCGTAGATGAGGAATCCCATTCCGTAATGGGCATCGCCGCGCCTTCAGAATAATTGGGCTTGATCCAGCATTCGATCGTGAAGCCCCCGTTTGTGCCGACGTTTAAGCTGGAGGATGCTGGCAGCGGAATGTAACTGGTGCTGCCATCAAATACAAACGCCTGCCCGACCTCGCCATTAGTATATCCGAGGTTGCCAACAGGAACGCCGTTGTTGTTTCCAACACTGTCATTGGCATTGCCCTCCGCGCGCCACCAACTGACCAAGCCCGCCAAGGGAGTGGACTGCTGTTGGGCGGCGTTCAGCCACACTGTGACTGTGCTGTTACCGCCGTTCGCGCTGATTAAATCGATCCTGCCATCGCCATTCACATCCGATGCCGCGACCGCCTCGGGGTTGTTTGTGGCAGGGAGAATAGCGGCCAAGCCGAAGCCCCCACTTCCATTGTTAGTTAGCACTGAAAGTGTGCTATCATCATAATTGGCGCTGATTAAGTCAACTTTGCCATCGGCGTTAACATCTGCCGCCGCGACCATGAGCGGCTGATTGCCCACGGCTGGCGAGGAGGCTAGACCAAAACCGCCGCTGCCATTGTTGGTCCAAACCGAGAGCGTATTATTGCCATAGTTCGCGCTGATCACATCCATTTTGCCGTCCCCGTTGACATCCGCGACAGTAACCTGAAATGGCTGGCTGCCACCAGACAGCAACGCCGCCAGTCCAAAACCGCCACTTCCATTATTCGTCATGAAGGAGAGCGTATTATTATATTGGTTGGCGCTGATCAAATCCACTTTGCCATCCACGTTTGTGAACGCCACGATGGCACGCGGATTGCCGCCCAAGTTGGATGATGTGGCGTGGGCGAAACCGCCGCTGCCATTATTGGTGAGGACTTCAACCGTGTTATCGGCATTGGCGCTGATCAAATCCAACTTGCCATCGCCGTTGATGTCGAGTGCCAAAACCGCAAAGGACGCACTGGTCAAAACTGGCGAGGAGACCAGGGCAAAAATACCATTGCCACTATTGGTCAATACCGAAAGTGTGTTCTGATTTCCATTGTAACCGTAATTTGAAGCGATCAAATCCAATTTGCCATCGCCGTTGACATCCGCCGCCGTGACCCACCGCGGTCCGGTGCCCACGACTGGCGAAGAGGCTAGCGCAAATACCCCACTGCCATTGTTGGTCAAAACCGAAAGCGTGTTTCCAAGGGCATTTCCGTAATTCGCGGTGATCAAGTCCGGCTTGCCATCGCCATTGACATCCGCCGCTATAACGCAAGAGGGTGCGTTGCCAACGCTGAATGAGGATGAATTTGTAAATGAAACCTGCGCCCGGAGTTGATAATTGACCAAACAAAGCGTGAGAAGTGAGAGAATTGTCTTCATATTTTCCTTTTAATGTTACTTTCGCCCGAAGCCTTAATTGTGTAAGGCTCAGATGCGATTCAACCATCCTTGTTTAAAATTGCAATGTTTTTCTTTGCCTTCTTTAAGTGTCTCGTTAGAACGGAAATTCAATCTTTGCGATGTTATTTCCATCCAATTTTGAATGCATTTTTACAATGAATCCGCTATGCATTTTTTTTTCGCCTGGCAGTTAGGAACGCGAGCAGTTTATAAAGCCGACCTCAAGGAATTCTTTTCAGTTGTCAGCCGGATTGGGTTCCAGCAGGCTGTCAAAAATTTTTAATGAATCCGATCGCAAAAATAATGGCCACGCTCCGGTTTGTGGCCAATCATCCGCTAAATCGTGATCGGAAATTCCGCGCGGTAGCCGAATATGGATTTATTCAGGTTGCCGCGCGGTTGGTGCCGGGGGATGTCTGCGTGGCCTTTCCCAACCATACCGGGTTGCTGGTCTCGCCCCGTATGAAAGGTGCGGCTCATTTCATTGCTCCGCGCTTGAATGAGTTCAACGACATGGCGTTCCTCATGCACTTTTTGCGCCCCGGCGAGATGTTTGCCGATGTCGGTGCCAATATTGGAGCTTTTACGGTTTTGGCCGCTGGCGTGGCGGGCGCGCGGGCGGTTTGCTTCGAACCTAGCCCGGAAACGTTCGCGATGCTGTCGCGCAACATCGGTTTGAACGCATTGCAGGGGCGTGTCCGGGCGGTCAATGCGGTGGTCGGACGCCAGCCGGGAAATGTCCAATTCAGCATCGGTCTGGGAACGGAAAACCACGTTGCGGGCGCAACCGAGACGGCGAGTTCCCAACTCACGCAAATGACCACGTTGGACAAAGAACTGGCTGAAACGCCGGCAGTGTTATTGAAAGTGGACGTGGAGGGATTCGAGACGGAAGTTTTCGCCGGCGCGGTGGAAACGGTGAAAAATCAGGCGTTACAGGCAATCATCATTGAGCGAAGTGGTGCGGGCAATCGCTACGGTTACGACGAGGAAAAATTGCACGCGCAAATCCGCAGCCAGGGTTTCAGTCCTTATTTTTACCAGCCATTTGAGCGGCGCCTGCTGCCCATCCCCGAAAATTTCAACAGCAATATTGTTTATATCCGCGATCTCAAAACTGCCAACGAACGGCTGCGCACCGCGCCCGCATTTGAACTGGGCGGGAAAAAATTCTAGTCCGTCTAGGCATCATGCAGTCTGCCACTCAAAACCTCCCGCGCGTCAGCTTCATCATCCCGACGTTGAACGCGGAGGCGATTTTGGAAAACTGTCTCGCCTCCATCGCACGGCAAAATTATCCGCGTGAGCGCTATGAAATCATCCTCGCCGATGCGCTTTCGACGGATCGCACGCGAGAGATTGGAAAAAAATTCGGCGTGCTCATTCTGGACGACAACGGCAAAAATATGGAGGAAGGCAAGCGCCTCGCGCTTCAGCATGCGGGCGGTGAATTTATCGTGTTCGTGGACGCGGACAATGAGATCACGCACGCCGATTATCTGGATCTGGCTGTTAGCGCGCTCCAAAAAAATCCCGCCGCGCTCGGCTTGGAAGGCTATTATCCGCCGTCGCCGAAAATGAGTTCGTTCTGCGCTTATGTCACGCATCTGCTTCACATCAGCGATCCGATGGCGTGGCTGATGAGCGCGAATCCGCAGTTCATCGCGCGAGAGGGCGAGGTGGAACGGTGGACGCTTCCGCCGGGAACGTTTTCGTATCCGCTCGGCGCGAATGGTTTTGTGTATCGCCGCGCGGATTTGCAATCCGTGCAGGCGAATGAAAAATTTCAGGACACACATGTCGCGCTGTTCCTGATGAAAAACGGCAAACGCGAATGGCTGCGGCTGCGCGGGCGCGGGGTGCATCATTATTATGTGCAGACGCTGCGCGGCTTTGTCAAAAAACGTCGCCGCGCGATCGTGCATTTTTTGCGCGTGCAGGAAGAGATGCCGGTGAACTGGATGAAGGAAAAACCGCCGGTGCCGTTGTGGCTGGCGGCGGCGTATTGCGTCACGTTTGTCGGCCCAATTTTTCACACGGTGCGCGGCATCGTGCGCGACCGCGATGCGCGCTGGCTCTGGCATGTGCCCGCGTGCCTCGGCAGTTTTTTGGGCAATGCGTGGGGCGTCTGGACATATCGCACGCGGCGCGGCGACAAAAAATTAATCGCGAATTTGAAACCGGAACAATTTTTGAAAAAACATGGCCAGCCAGATTGAAACTTTTGGACGCCCGGAAGGTCAACCGCTCGTCAGCATTGTGGTGCTGAATTACAACGGCGCGGGCTGGTTGCCGAAATGTTTTGCGACCATCAAAGCGCAGAGCGTCATCCAGCAGATTGAAACCATCATGGTGGACAATCATTCCACCGACGATTCCGTCGCCGTGGCGCGCGAGTGGTTCAAAGATTTTCCGCGCGCGCGCATTGTGCGCAACGATGCGAACCTCGGGTTTTGCGAAGGCAACAATTCCGGCGCGCGCGCGGCCAACGGACGTTATTTATTTTTTCTGAATAACGACACCTGGATGGAACCGGAGTGCATAGAGCAATTGATCGCGGGCACGGAAAAACTCGGTGCCGTCGCGTCCACGCCGTATGTGCTAAATTATCCCGACAGTTCGTTTCAGGATTTTGGCTTTTACGGCTTCGATATTTTCGGCCTGCCCAGTCCGTCAAAACCGGAAACCGCCTCGCGCCATATTTTTATTCCCGGCGGCTGTTCGTATTTGATCCGCACCGATATTTTTAATTTGGTCGGAGAGTTCGATGGCGACTTTTTTATTTATTCGGACGATGCGGATCTCGCTTGGCGGTTGACGATCGCGGGCCATCACGCGGCGGGGATTTTTGAAGCGAAGCTGCATCATCGCGGCGCGGCGGGCGTGAATCCGGCGGGCGGTATCGAAACCGTTGAGTTCCGCACCACGGACAAAAAACGGTTTTTGACGAATCGCAATTCGCTGCTGACGCTGCTGAAAAATGGCCAGCACCTTTTGTTGTTACCGGTGATTCCCTTGATCGCGCTGCTGTTTGTGGAGTCGCTCGTGGGCGCGCTGATTTTGCGGCGCTGGTCATTTGTGCGCGCGAGTTTTTGGGATGCCGTCGCGGATTGCTGGCGGATGCGCGGGAAAATTTCTGAACATCGCCGCGCGGCCAAAAAATTCCGCCAGCGTTCCGACTTTGCGATGCTGCCATTTTTCCGCTGGAAATTAAACCGCTGGTTTGAGATCAAACGCCTATTCCGCTTTGGCCTCCCGCGCGTGGATGCGAAATAATTTGATGGCTGAAATTATTGGATGGCAGTCAACTTGTCTGAACTGCAAAGCAACGACCGCCAAAATTTTGTTTTGCTCCAAGGAAAGATCCCGGCTATTTTTCCGTAAAATCATGGTTAAACCATTTGTTTCGGCCGCCGTTCAAGGCACTAATTCCAGCCGGAGAGCCGACAGCTCGATATGAGTAATCCGGCCGGGAGTGGCAATTTTTCCGAACGCGCGGCGAGCTGGTTTTGCGCTCATCGCCGCCAGTGGCCATGGCGTTGGGTCGGCCAGCTTTCCTATCTGGTATGGCGCGCCTACGAAAACCGCAACTTTGATCTTCAATCAAACGGGGAGGAATGGTATCTGCGCCAGTTAGGCCAGCGGTCCGGGGAAGTCCGATGCGTTTTTGATGTGGGGGCCAATGTGGGTGACTGGTTGCTGTTATGCCGGCGTTATTCGCCGCAGGCGGTCGTCCATGCTTTTGAAATCGCGCCACCCACTTACGAAAAACTGCAAAAGAACACCGTTCATTTGCCGGATGTCATCCGCAATCCGATGGGTGTTTCGGATAAAAATGCGGAGATCGAAATTTTTTACTCGCCGATCGAAGATGGCTTGACGACCGCTTTCAAAGAACATCTGGCCGATGAATACCGGATGGTCGGCCAAAAGCCGGTTCACCCCCAGTCCATCCAAGCCAAAGTTATCCGGGGGGATGATTACGTCCGGGAACATGGGATTCAAAAAATTGACATTCTCAAGATTGACGTGGAAGGCATGGAAGAAGCCGTCCTCCGCGGTTTTCAAGAATGCTTTGCCCAACAGCGCATCCGCTTGGTCCAGTTTGAATACAACACCACCAACATCATCTCAAAATTTTTGTTGCGCGATGCCCATCAATTTTTTTCGCGCTTCGGTTACCGTCTTGGGAAGCTGTATCCAAACTATGTTGATTTTCGCAACTATCATTATCGGCAGGAGGATTTTTGCGGACCTAACCTGATCGCCATCCGCCGCCAAGACACGGAATGGTTCAAATTGCTTGCCCCCGAGTCGTGAAGAGTTGATTCCCGCGAGACTCCCGCGCTGATGGCAATGCATTAAACCTAAGCGCCTTTATGCCTGAGCCGAAAGCCGAACCCACCTCATTGCCGCCCGGCAAGTATGACCTTGCCATCGCCTGCCGCGTTTGTTCGATACCCTCGTTGAGTCCGCCGCCGGTCTTCGCGGAAGACAAGCTCAAGCTGGTCGAGCTCTGCTTGCGGTCGCTCCTAGCTAGTTACGGCAACTTGCGGGTCAAACTGTGGATCATCCTGACCGGGCCGCCGGAATATCAGCAGATGTTTGAGCGGATCTGGCCAAAAGCGGATCTGGTCGTCTTGAACGTGGGTCGGATTGGCAATCCGCGCAGCCTGCAAAAACAACTCGAAATTTTGACCGAACAAACGGATGCCGACTTGGTGTTCGTGGCCGAAGACGATTATTTTTACCGGCCCGGAACCTTGCCGGCTGCGGTGGAATTTTTGCGCCGCCAGCCCGCTTCCACTTTTGTTTCGCTGTATGACCATCCCGATAATGACGTCATTCCCTTTCAAAAAAAACTGCCGGGCGCGCCGCCCCAAAAAAGCAGCGGCCTGGAGTGGCATTCACGGGCCACCACCACCCACACTTTTCTGACGCGCAAAACCACGCTGGCGGAATGCCGGTCCGTATTCCGCGCGGTTTTTTTGGGCAAACATAAATTATGGGGCAGCGACACCGACACGGCGCACTGGCTGGCATTGACGAAAACCGGGATCTTCAACCTGCCGATGTTTTTGCGGTCGCTATTCGCTTATCGGTATTGGGCCGCCTGCGTCTTTTTGGCCTGGTTTTTCCGCTGGCGGCAGGTTTTGTTCGGTCGCCGTTACACGTTGTGGGTTCCGCGTCCGTCCGTGGCCACCCATATGATTGCGGGCGACGAAGCTCCGGGGGTGGACTGGCGGAAAGAGTTTGACCCGAAGCTCGCCCAGATGCAACCAGTCGCCAAACTTGCCGCCGATTGAATGACAGCCGATCCCGCCGCCGATCTCACGGCACGTATTGCAGGCGGAAGAACCCGGTGCCGTTGGTGATGAACAGATACTGCGAATTCGTGTTGGCCGTCGGGGTGAACAATTCGCCGTTCCAATTCCCCCAGGTTGAACCGATGGTCGGCTCGAATTGAACCTGATAATTATTATACGGAACCAAGCTGCTGGCATCCACCCGCATGACCGGCAAGACTGCTGGTGACACGGCGGCGGCCGGCGGCTGGCCGATGACAACCAACGGTGGGTTCGTATAGCCGGTGCCCGGATTGGTGATGTTGATGTTCGTCACCACGCCACCGGAGATTTGAGTGACCGCCGCCGCATTGGTGCCACCACCACCAACGAATCTAACCGCCGGGACGGCAACATAACCTGAACCACCGCTGGTTACCGTCGCATGAGTCACGAACCCGTAGGAAACTACAGCGGTTCCGAATGCCTGCGCGGGCACCGGTGCGATGGCCAGCCGGTAGCTGCCGCTGCCCGCGACGCCGACGACTAGTTGCGTGTAAGTGCTGTTGGAAGCCGTGAAGTTGAGCGGCAGGTTGGTCCAATAATACGCGGACAGCTGTTGCAATTGATAATTGCCGCCCACCGTCAGGTTGGAAAAGGACAGGAACGACATCGGCGCAATGCCCAGCACCGGTTTGGCGATAAACGGCGGATCAATGACCACCGTGGTGGCATTGGTGGGATAGCCGGTGCCGGGACTGGTGATGTTGACCGCAGTGACCACGCCGTTGCTAACCACGGCCACCGCCTGCGCCCCGCTGCCGCCCACCCCGAAGAAACGGACATTAGGCGTGTTGGTATAGCCATAGCCGCCGTCGGTCAGGGTCACACCCACCACAAAGCCATTGACGACCACGGGCGTGCCGCTGGCGGCGCGCGGTGCCGGCGGCACGACTTCGGTGGCATACAACTGCGCCACTTCATTTGCGGCCAAGGCACGATTGAAAATTCGAACATCATCAATTGATCCAGCTAATGTCGCATACAATCCATTGCCCAAATCTTGTTCCCAAGAGCCGATAGATGTTGTCGTTGGTGATGAGTCATTGGGAATGCTAAAATTTCCCGACGCGGAACCTGCTGCAACCCCATTCACATAGAAATTACAATTGGTTGAGGAAAATGTAACCGCTACATGATACCACAAGCCAGTGGATAAGATCGTTGTGGACGAAGCTTGAATTATATTTTGACTTTGAAAATATAATTTGCCCGGAGTGCCCGAACTTCCTGGCGGATATGAGGAACCGATGGTGAAAAGCCCATAAGAATTTGCACCATCGTGTTGCTTTGCAAATATCACTTCATTCGTTTTGGCCCTTAAATTAATCCACGCTGTGATAGTGCCAGAAGTTAGGTCGTTAAATGCGGCAGGTGGCAAGTCTATGGCTGAATTAATTCCATTTAAATAATAAGCGGCATTTTGATTGGTGAAACGATCTATGGTTAAGACAGCGTTTACCACGCTGCCATTGTTTGAACCCACGATGTCATTCGCGTTGCCATTGAATGGGAAAAAAGAAGTCAAACCGTTGGTCCAGCTTTGACCCCAGCTTGAGAAAGCGAACAACGACAAAGCGACAATTGTTGGTAATATCTTTTTTTTGGTCATATTTTTTTTAATCGTAGCCCGAAGATGGTTTTTCATTAGCAAAAGCTCCGCTTACAGTCAAGAATAAAAAAACTTAGGATGTCGTTTAGGAGTAATATGTGAGTAGTCTGAGAGTTCGCCGGCTCATAGCTTGCCTCCGTCAAGTTTGCAGTAGAACTAATTCAAATGGTGGGACGAATTTCCGCCTGCGTTGTAAGCCGATTATTTCTTTGCCAACACTATTAACTGGCTTTTTCCAACGCGGCCCAAGAGGGCGGCAGATTTTTGCGGACTTCAATGCCTTCAAACGCTTGGCCTTGGCGCGCGCCCACTTTT
>Ga0302277_1000070_pt1 | contig 79848 bp, 71 predicted proteins | sample III_Bog_N3_1_FD_198759 | JGI IMG/M metagenome (GOLD analysis project Ga0302277, IMG submission 198759) | Peat permafrost microbial communities from Stordalen Mire near Abisko, Sweden - III_Bog_N3_1 | ecosystem: Environmental > Terrestrial > Soil > Wetlands > Peat | place: Sweden: Abisko... | reverse complement strand
TAAATCCTGAATTAAAGGAATTTGTCGCTTTGCTCACCCCCGCCACCACCGCTTTGGCGGGCCAGGTTCCCGCCGTGGAGCCACCGCCTCAACTGCGGGCCAAAATCCTGGCCCGGGTTGCCGAACCGCAAAAAGTTGTTCCCCTTCCAGCCACTGGATTCCGCCTGGCCGACTGGCTGCCATGGTCCCTGGCCGCCGGTCTGGCGGTACTGTGCCTGTTGCTTAGTCTGCAGGATACCAGGCTAAAGCAGCAAATCGGCAGTCAAACACAGCAAATCAACCAATTGAATCAGCTTGCCACGTCTCTGCAATCCGCCACCAACGATTTACAACAGACTGTGCTGGCGCTGCAGGAAACCAATCGAATGGCCAACCTGCAAATCACGATGCTTAATTCCCGGCTGGCCAGCCTGCCTCAGGCGGTCGCCGTCACCCTCTGGGACAATGACAAGCAAAATGGTGTTTTCGTAGTCGAGAACCTCAAGGAGCTGCCCTCCGACCGGGATTACCAACTTTGGGTTTTGGAGAACGGGACAACCCCCGTGGATGCCGGCGTGTTTCATGTTGATCCGTCGGGCACGGGCCGTGTAGAGTTCAAGCCGAAACAGCCGATCAAGGTCGCCGGCAAGTTTGCCGTGACCGAGGAAGTCAAAGGTGGTGTTCCTGCCCCGACCCTGAAGAATCTGGTCTTGATCGGCGGCTGAATTCAGAACGTTTTGGTCAGAAGGATTACTCTTTGAAAACTTTTTTGGTGCGGGACTTTTGTTCCCGTCGCCCGGTTTTAGCCCGTCATGAAAATCAGGGAATTTAAAAGCGAACTTTGGTTGCCATTGGATCCGGCGGAATTATTCGATTTTTTTTCCGACGCTTCCAATCTCGATGCGCTCACGCCTCCCTGGCTGAATTTCAAGATCGTCACACCGATGCCCATTGTCATGCAGCCCGGCGCATTGATTGATTATAAGCTAAAGGTTCATGGCTTTTCGATCAGTTGGCGCACCCGAATCAACATCTGGGAACCGCCGCACCGGTTTGTGGACGAGCAAATTAAGGGCCCCTACCAACGCTGGCTGCACGAGCACACCTTTGTGGCCCACGAAGGCGGCACCAAAGTCTGTGACACCGTCAGCTACGCCGTGCCGTTGGACTTTCTGACCAACCGGTTCATTGTCCGCCCTGACATTGAAAAAATCTTCGGCTACCGGTCCCGAGAACTATCGAAACGGTTTGCAAAGCGCAAATGAGATGGTTTAGTCGACGGGCACGAATTTGAAGTCAACCGGCGAGCCCACCTGAAGCTGCAATTTTGTTGGCGTGAGTTTGCCGGAAGCGGGGTCGATGGCGAATTCGACCGCGTTATCTGTCTTCTGATTCCCCGTAAAAAGCCAGTGTCCCGTCGGGTCAATGGCCATACCGCGAGGAGCTTTTCCGCCGGATGGAAGGTTTTGAATCAGCGCCAAGCTGCCGGTGGCTGCGTCCACTGCAAACACACTGATACTGTCGTGGCCGCGCAAGGTGACATAGACAAATCGGCCGCTGGGATGAAGCAAAATTTCGGCGGCGGTATAATCCGGTTGAACCGTCTCGCCGTGCGGCAAAACCGAAATTGAGGCTCGCCGGGCAAGGATGCCTGTTTGATTATCCCAGTTAAAACAGGTGATTTTGCAGGCCATTTCGTCAATCACATACACCGACTTCCCGTCGCGGCTAAAAACCAGATGGCGCGGTCCGGAGCCCGGCGGCACCACGCCAAAAGGCACGTCATTCGTCGTCATGATGCCGTTCGCCGCGTCCAGGCGATAAACCATAATCCGGTCAGTGCCGAGATCACATCCCAACGCAAAACGATTGGAGGGGTCAACTCCCAGGTAGTGGCCGTGCGGACCGGTTTGCCGAATCGGATTGGTGCCTCGGCCTTGATATTGGATTGTAGTCCCACCGTCGCCGAGCCGGCCATCGCTGAGAATCGGCATTGATTTGATGCTGCCGCTGCCGTAGTTGGCCACCAATAAAGTCTGACCGCTGAGGTCCACGCTGACATGGCATGGACCCGAACCGCCCGAATCTTTTTGGTTCAGTAATTTAAGCTCGCCGGACATTGGGTTGATGGAGAATGCGCTCACCATCCCTGCATTCACTTCATTGTCCGCATAAAGATGCTTTTGGTCCGGAGCCAGCGCGAGGTAAGAAGGATCCGGGGTGGCAACCGCCAATTTGGGATCTGATAGTTCCCCGGTGTTTGCGTCCAGGCGCGAAACGTAAATGCCTTTGCTTGATCCTTCCGTGAAAGTTCCCAGATAAACCCAAAAGTCCCGGGCTGGTAGGGAGCATCCGGCGGTCAGCAGAACAATCCAGCAGGAATACCGAAGAAAACTTGGAAATTTCATAGGCTTGAGATTGAAACTTAAACCACGAATTCCAGTTCCTGCCGATGCGGCAGAAACCCGCGTTCAAAGCCCGCCCCCAAAAAACGGCGGATGGATTCCCTGCCCCGCTCGCCGTAATCCAGCGTCCAGTGATTGACGTACATGCCGACAAACTTGTCCGCCAAATCGCGGCCCATGTCGCGGGCATATTGCAAGGCGTGTTGCACCGCTGCTGGCCGGTGATCCAGACTGAATTGGATGCTGGCGGTCAGGGTATCCGAGATTTTTTTCCGCGTGGCCGGGTCGAATTTTTTGTGGATCACATTTCCGCCCAGCGGCAGCGGTAGACCGTCGTTTTCCTGTCCCCACCAGACCCCCAAATCCTGGCAGACGACGAGACCTTCGTTTCCATAGGTGAGCTGGCCCTCATGAATAATCAAACCAACGTCCGCCTTGCCACTGCGGAGAGCCTGAAAAATCTGGTCGAAGGGCACCACAATGTAATTGAATTCCTTTGCGGGTTTACCAAGCCAGAGTTGCAGGGCAAGAAACGCGCTGGTCATCGTTCCCGGCACTGCGATGGTCTTGCGAAGTATCTCTTCACGGCTCAATTTTTGCGGGGCCACGAGCATGGGGCCATAGCCGTCGCCCATGCTGGCGCCGCTGGGCAGCAAGGCGTATTTGTCGGAGACGTAGGCGTAGGCGTGAATGCTGACGGCGGAAATATCAAGCTCTCCCCGGGTGGCGCGCTCGTTCAGCGTTTGAATATCCTGCAGAATATGTTGAAAATGAAATCCTCCGGCCGGCATGATTTCCTTGGCCAAGCCATAAAACATGAATGCATCGTCGGGGTCGGGAGAATGACCGAGAGTCAGAGTCGTTTTTTCCATCCGCGCAAATTAAACCAAGTAGCGCGAAGTGTCACGACGAGAAGATTCAGGACCTCATACGACATAATAGTTCGGCAAACAAAACCGCACCACCGTCCTGCCGCACACGCGCCACCCTGATCCAGCCGTAGTTGACTGTCACCTCCTTAAGGCGACTAGCACAGTACAATCTACGGGCAAACCGCTTGGGCGCGCATGACGCAACCGCTACCTCCACTGGTTTTTAAAGCCTTGAATTAACGAGGACAAGCCCCACTTATTCCACGTTCATCCCAGGCTCCCCACCCAGCTAACCACCAACCAACACACAATTAAACGCAACCGATATTTGCTAAGCATAGCCAGTGCCAAGTGTACATTTCTTGTATTTGTTGGGGTTTCGACGTGTTTTTGAAGTTTTGCAATCGAAATCGCTGTTGTTTTTTACGCAATGCGCAAAAAAACCGCCGACAAAAGGCCGATCCTGCCACCACCTGCCACCAAATGAACAAATGCCATAAATAGCCGTCGTTCAAGACCAGGTTTGGAGCTCAAACAATGACCTTTGCATGCATTTTTTAGCGATTTTTACGTTTGCCGGGCTCGGAGATTTAATGCACTGTCCCTGCGGTTTACCGAAAATGACATCAACGACAACTGCTGCCAAACCGCCGATAGACGCCGCCGAACAAGCAAAGAACTTGTGCCATTGGACGCTGACTGGCGCCTTGGTCCTGGCTTTCCTCGCTCAATTATTTTTGGGCTCCAATATCGCGGCTCTGGACCTGGCTTTAATATGGCTGGTGTTTTTTGTCACGATCACAGGATTAAGCCGGCAGATGCCCTTGCAAAATGCGCTGTTGGGCGCCGGCATCGCCGCGGTGATTGGCAGTCTCGCGCATGGCTTGAGCACGCTGCATTCCCTGGCCATCCCCTTCGGGCCGATCTACTTTCACGATGCGTGCGGCGCCAAATTATTTGATTTTGTACCCTGGCCAATTCCCCTGCTCTGGGTGATCGCCTTGTTTAATTCGCGGGGCACGGCCCGGGTCATTTTGCGCCCCTGGCGCAAGTTGAAGAGTTATGGCTATTGGTTGATCGGTTTGACCGCGGTTTTGACCACGGCCTTCGATTTCGCCCTGGAACCGTTTGCGACCGATGCCAATCACTTCTGGTCGTGGCAGCTCACCAAAATACCGCTCACCTGGTATGGGACGTCGCCCTTGAATTTCGTCAGTTGGGCCTTTGTGACCCTCCTGATTCTCGCCTTTGCGACGCCGGCATTGATCAAGAAAAAGCCCGGCAGCCGCAGCCCGCTGGACGTGAATCCCTTGGCGGTCTGGTTGGGAGCCATTGTGTTTTTTGCGGTCGGTTGCGCGAAAGCCACACTGTGGCCGGCGGTTGCAGTCGACGGGGCCATGGCACTGGCGGTCTTAGTCTTCGCCATTCCTGGTGCCCGTTGGTGATTTGACTAAAGTGGCCGGCCGGCGGGTTATTTTTAAACGCGCGACGCGTGGCCCGTACATTTCTTCCACGTGAAGCTCAAATGCATTGATCTGGAAAACATCGCCCACTTTGGGAAATCCGCCCAGATTTTGTGTCACCCAGCCGCTGACGGTCGCCACGCTCTCGTCGTGCGGGACCTGGCCGATGATTTTTTCCAGCTCATGCAATGGCAATCCGCCGGCGGCCTCCCAGACATTTTCCCCGGTGCGGGTCAACTCCAGCTTTTCCGAATCAAATTCATCCTGAATCTGGCCCACCAATGCTTCCATGGCATTCTCCAGGGTGACCACGCCCAGTGTCCCTCCGTACTCATCCACGACGAGCGCAAAATGTAGTTTTTTCTCCATGAATCGCTGCAGTAAATTTTCCAGCCGGGCGGTTTCCGGCACGCAAATCAGTTTGCGGGCGACCGGAAGCAGGTCTGCTGCTGTCGCTGCCTTGTCTCGGAGTGCGTAAAGATCCTTGATATGAATAATGCCGCGGGCGCGGTCGGGATCGCCATCGTCACAAATGGGAAAACGCGAATAGCGCGATTTCTCGGCGATGGCCAGACATTCAGCTATCGGGGCGGCGCAGTCCAGGGTGATGATTTCATTGCGTGGACGCATAACCTCGCGCGCAGTGCGATGGCGCAGGTCCAATGCGTTCAAGATAAGATTGCGCCGGTTGGTAGAACCCTGGGCGGCGGCAAGCACGATGCGCAGTTCCTCTTCGGAATGGCCGGCGGACAGGGCATCGGGGTCGACCCCCAGCTGACGAACGATTCGCTGAGACGACCATTGAAGCAGCCAAATGAACGGATAGGACACTCGGTAAAACCAATTCAGGGGACTGGCAACCCATAGGGCGGTCGCAAGCGTGCGTCGAATTGCCACCGCCTTGGGAACCAATTCGCCGACGACGATCAGCAGATAACAATTCACAAAGAAGCCCACCCCGAGGGAAATGTCGTGGCAAACCGTTTCCGAGGAAATATTCAGCAGTTCAAAAAGCGGTTCCAGCAAACCACGAAAAACGGGCTCCACCGCCATTCCCAGTCCGATGCTGACCAGCGTAATGCCAAACTGAGTGGCGCTGATATAGGCGTCGAGGTGGCCAATGATGTGGCGCGCGGCCTGGGCGCGGCGATCACCGCGGGAGGCCAACCCCGCCAATTGCGAGTCGCGGATGCGCACCAGCGCCAACTCGGCGGCCACAAAAAATGCGTTGAGCAACACCAGGCCGGCAACGGCTAGAATTTTCAGGATGATCAAGAAGCCGGTGCTCATGCTAGAAATTCATCTCACCAAACATGACCCCCAATATGTCCTTTAGTGTCACGATGCCCACCTCATTGCGTTCGCGGGAGAGGACGATGCCCACCCGCTGCCCTGCCCGCTGCATTTGTCGCAAGGCTATTTCCAGCCGGGTGCCCTCGGGCATGAAAACGGCGGAAATCATGTAATGGGACACCGGCTTTTCCACGTCAAGGTTGTCACGGTAAAGCAAGGGTCCGATCTCAAGCAGGCCAGCCACGCGTCGTTTGCCTTCGCGCTGTTCCCAAACCGGCAGGCGCGATAGTTTTTTGTCGCGGGACAGGGCAATCGCTTCGCGGAGCGGGGTGAGCAATTCCACGGCAGCCGTTTCGGACCATGGTTTGGTGATGTCGGCGACGGTGAATTTCTGCAGATCAAAAATGCGATTGATCATGGTCCGCTCGTCGGCAGTGAGAGTCCGGCCGGATTCCTGCATGACGGCTCGCAGTTCCTCGCGGTTACCGAATAGCCGGCGCGTATGGGCCTGGCCGCCGCTGAGATACAGGATGGCCTTCGAAACTCCTTCCACCATTGATACCAAGGGGCCGAGGGCGAAATTAATCAGCCGAAAAGGATGAGCCGCCGAAAGACAAAGGGCGTTGGGATGCGCGCGAAACAACATTTTCGGAAGCAAATCGAACACCGCGTAAAACCCGAATACCACGATGCCGAATAGGATTCCCACCAAAGCCGTCTGCCCGGCAAACCAATAGTGCAAAGTGGCCAGCACCCAGCCCAGAATGAAGAAATTGGCGAGGGTATTGCCGACCAGAATCGTCCAAAGAAAGCGCTCTGGACGCTCCAAGAAGCTGTTCAATAGCTTGGCGGAGGGTTTTCCGGAGCGGGCCAGGCGCCGGATTCGGAGACGGTTCAGTGCAAACACCCCGGCCTCCATGCCGGAAAACAGAAACGATGCCAGCAGGCACAAGCCGAAGGTCAGCCAGTTGTAAAGGTTGACTTCCATTTATTTTTGGCGCTGAACTGTCAGTTCTTTGACGCGTCTTCCGTCTGAACTAACCGCAGTCAGTTGGAGTCCGCTGAAGCCTGCGCTCTCGCCGGCCTCGGGGACAATGCCCAGCAAATAGGTCAACAAGCCGCCCATGGTTTCAACCTCCTCCAGTTCCGGCAGCGACGGATACTCGCGGCGAAAATCATCGAGCCGCAATGAACCGTTGACGCGCCAGCGGTCAGGCGCAATTTTCTCCATCATGAATCCTTCCGGCGACGAGGGGGCACGAATGCGCCCGACCAATTCACCGAGGATGTCCTCCATGGTGACGATGCCGGCGGTGCCGCCAAATTCATCGAGTACAATGGCCAGCCCGCGCTGCTGTTTCTGCAAAGCACGAAAGAGCTGGAGCAAATTCATTGTTTCCGGCACAAAAGAGGGAAAATCAATTGCGTCTGCCAAATCGATTTCGGGGTCCAGCAAGAGGGCGCGGGTGTTCAAAACCCCCACGATGGTGTCCGGGGTCTCGTCAAAGATCGGCAGGCGACGGTGACGATATTTTTTGGCCGCGGCAATCATTTCCGGCACGGTGGCTTCATCGCTGACGGCAGCCATGCCGGCGCGGGGCCGCATCACGTCCCGGGCGGTACGCTGATCCAGACTGATGATCTGCAAAATGATTTCTTTTTCCGATTGCGCCAGGGCTCCCTGACTGGACGCCATTTCAATTAATTCGTGATATTCGGCGTCGGTCATCGCGGGAGCGGAGGTGGGAGTTTGCGCGGCCGTTTTCAGGGCCACGGCGTCCATCCATTGAGCGACCCGATAAAATGGCTTGGACACTATTTCAAAGGCAAACAATAGCCAGGCAACGCGCAATGACCAGCGTTCGGGTTGCCTCACGGCCAGGGTTTTGGGAAACACCTCGCAGCCGAGCAGAGTGAAGGCAGCCAAGGCCAGCATCGTAAGCGCCAGCTCCCAGTGGGCGTTAAAAACCATCGCGAGCGCCACTGCCAGCATGGCCGCATTGGCAAAGGTGTTGCCCAGGGCGAGCATCGCCAACAAATCCAACGGACGCTGCAACAATTGCGCGACAATCCGCCCGCGACGGGGATGTCGCTCCGCCAGCTGCCCAACCTGCCACTTGCTTAGGGAAAACAAGGCGGTCTCCGCCAGCGCGAAAAAGAAACTCGCCGCCGCGAAGATCAAGATCGCCGCTACTGCCTGCTGCATGGAAGGAGTTTGCCCAAATCCGCCCGTTTTAAAAGGCGAAATGGAGAATGAAGGCTCCCTGGCCGCATGGTTTGGTCGAGTGCTCGAGACAAGGACAATCTGTGAAAACGTGTTAATACTGGCTTGCCAGGCGAAAATTCGCTAATTTGGGGAATGGAAACAATGCAATCAGGAGTTCAGTCCGAAGCTTAATTACCTATGGGACTGATTTTTAAAGATGGTGATGTCAAAGCGCTGAGCCCCAAGGCTGCCCGCACCCGGGGTATTCTCCTGACCCTGCCATTCGCTGTGATGGGAGTTTTTGCGCTTATCCTGCTGGTGCATGATGGACTACTGGGTGGACTGAACCGGCAGAAGGCGATGGGGCTATTGAGCGCGGCAATTGTTTGCGGGGGACTAATCGTGCTAATTTTCGGGATCAATGCCAAAAAGATGGCGATGCAGGCATTCGCCGCCAGGAAGGCGGATGATCGTGCCCCTTGGCTAAGACGCAAAGAATGGGCGGATGGGCGGATAAGCACCTCCTCCAAAAAACCGGTGGTTCTGGTTTGGGTTATCGTGGTTTTCTGGTGTCTGGTCCTCGCGATACTATCCTTGGTCGTATTGCCAACGCTGTTTCGCCACAGTCATTCGGCAGCCCTGTTGGTCATGATTTTTCCCACGTTAGGCCTGGCAGTGATTTATTTCACGTTCATCACCACCCAAGCCTGGCGGCGGTTTGGTGATTCCATCTTCGAGATGGAGCACTTTCCGGCACCAGCCGGAACATCCTTGTCCGGCAGAATTCTAGTTAAATCAAAGATTCAGCCTGAGCATGGCTGGCAAATTCGGTTGAGTTGCGTCCGGCGTCAAACGACCGGTGCGACCAATAATCGTCAAGCGATTGAAAAAGTTCTTTGGCGGGAGGATAAATGGTTGCGCGCGGATCTTCCCCGTACGGATTCGGGAATTACCAGCCTGCCGATTTTCTTTAATTTGCCGGCCAATCTTCCGGAGTCAGCGGCTTCCGCCGAGGATGGAATCCATTGGAAACTTGAGACTTCGGCCACTTTGCGCGGACCGAACTATCAGGCCACGTTTGAAGTGCCCGTGTTCAAGCTGGCCGAAGCACCCGCTCCGGCAGAAGATCTGGCCCAAGCCTACGTGGTATCGCTGGACAGCATCCGGCAGCGCATCCCGACCAGCATCGAAGTGAAGGATTTGGCAGCCGGCGGACGGGAATTCTTCTTCCCATCCGGCCGCAACCCCGGGTTTGCCATGGGCGCGACTCTAGTTTGGGCAGTTTGGACGGGCATCATTGCTCTGCTGATTCTGAAAAGAGCGCCCCTGCCTTTTGTATTGGTGTTTAGCCTCATGGATTTGCTGATGGCGGCGTTTGTCGTTGACCTCTGGTTCCGGCGCAGCCGGGTGGTCATAAACTCCTCGGGAGTGAAAGTGGAAATCGCCTGGCCGGTTTATAAAAAACAACAATATGTTCCCGCCAAGCAAATTGGGAGCATCGCGGCAGATATCGGGGGGACCGCAGGTCACGCGCTTTATTACGACTTAAAGGTGCATGCAGCTGGCGGTAAGGAGTTTTTGCTGGCGAAGAATCTCAGGCACCGGCCCGAAGCCGACTGGTTGGCAGGACAGATGCGCGAAGCGTTGAAGGAGACGGTAAAGGCGGATAAACTTGCGAACTGACAGCTCCCTGGGGCCTCCTCCATCTCGAGTTTGTTCCACCTTCAAAACGCTTGCCTCGCCCAAAATTGCTGGCGGCCAAGGGTAAAAAGAAGAACGGCGTGGACTTTCGTCCACGCCGCTAACCCAGTTCCTCCGCTGTGGTTATAAGAGAGAATTACTTCTTGGATGTTTTCTTAATCGGCACCGTCGCAATTGTCTGGAGGATGCGGCTGGCGATTTTGTAGGGGTCACCCTGGGAGTTTGGACGACGGTCTTCAAGGTATCCCTTGTAACCGTTGTTCACAAAGCTGTGCGGCACACGGATTGACGCGCCACGGTTGGCGATGCCGTAATTGAACTTGTCAATCGATTGCGTTTCATGCAGGCCGGTGAGGCGCAGATGATTATCCGGTCCGTAAACGGCGATATGTTCGTTTTTGTATTTGTCAAAGGCTTCCATGAGCGCTTCAAAGTACTCTTTACCGCCGACTTCGCGCATGTGCTTGGTCGAGAAGTTGGAATGCATGCCGGAACCGTTCCAATCAACGTCCTTGCCGAGCGGTTTGCAGTGGAACACGACATCAACTTCATACTTTTCGCAGAGGCGCATGAGGAGGTAGCGAGCCATCCATACCTGATCAGCTGCGGTCTTGGAACCTTTGCCGAAGATTTGGAATTCCCACTGGCCTTTGGCGACCTCGGCATTAATGCCTTCATGGTTAATGCCGGCGTCGAGGCACAGGTCGAGGTGGGTATCGACAATTTCGCGAGCGATGTTGCCGACAGCGTCGTAGCCCACACCGGTATAATAAAGGCCTTGCGGATAAGGAAAGCCAGTGCTAGGGAAGCCAAGTGGCTTGCCATTTTTGTAGAGAAAATATTCCTGCTCAAATCCGAACCAGGCATCGGGATCATCTAGAATACCCGCGCGGGCATTGGTGGGATGCGGGGTCTTGGCATCGGGCATGTAAACTTCGCAGATGACGAGAACACCATTTTTCTTGGTCGTGTCTGGGAAAACGGCTACGGGCTTGAGCAGACAGTCTGAGCTCTTGCCTTCCGCCTGCCGGGTGGAACTACCGTCGAAACCCCACCAAGGAAGTTCTTCCAGCTTGGGAAAAGCTTTAAATTCCTTGACCTGTGTTTTACCCCGAAGATTGGCGACGGGTTCATAACCGTCCAGCCAGATGTATTCCAATTTATATTTTGCCATTTGAGTTCGTGATGTGTTTGGTTTTGAATGCCGAAATCAGTCCAGTCTTGTATCCTTTAAAGCGACTGAATTGACATGCTCGAAAACCAATTAGCAGGGTGAATGCCATTGCGCAAGCAGTTTGCGGAAAATTTCATTTTGCCTTTGGTTGCAAGGGTTTTGGCGTGATGAATTTCATTTTGCCGTTTTGTCGAAACCGGAATTAGCTGTTGATATTTTATCACAGTGGATAAATTACTTCGGCTGAATTGCAGGTTTTTGAACTGTGCTTTTTTCTTCAGCGCCGGGGTTCGGCGACCGAAAAAACAACTGAGTGGCATGCAACTTGGAAACGGCAGGTATTCGCTCTCATCAGCCTTGGTTGTAATCCCAGAATCGGTTAGGTTTTTCCCCGCGAATGATAAAAGTCAAAGATACGCTGCGATCAACGGTGAACTTGACCTTCGATGGGCGCGTCATCAAAACATACCATGGTCCCGACGCCGAAAAGCGTTTCACTCATGAGGTATTGATCCTCCGCCACCTGGAAAGGAAAGGATGCAATTTCGCACCCCGGTTGCTGGAGGCGGATCGAAGCAAACTTCGCATTATTACCACCAATTGCGGGTCGCGCGTGGACCATCTGGACCACGAACGCCAGGTTGAATTGTTTGCCGAGTTGGAAAAATTTGGTGTACGCCATGATGATCCGGACCGGCGTAACGTTACTTACCGCCAGTCAGACGGACGGTTTTGCCTGATCGATTTCGAATTTGCCACCCTGCTCCACCCGCCGACTCACGGATCGCCCCATTCCACCTGATGAAAAACCCTGTGACCCAATCCCGGTCGACGAAAGGAAAGCCAACCCGCGCGCCCCAACAAAAGATTGCCAGAACGTTAAAGTGGTTTTGCTGGACGGACAAAGGCAAAGTGCGGGCCAACAATGAAGATTCGTTCTTGGGATTGCGTTTTGATGCGCGGGAGCTCCACCGGCTGGGAAAAGTGGGGGAGGCTTCGATTGAGCACCTGGATTTCACTTTTGCGGTCTGTGACGGCATGGGGGGAGCGCGCGCGGGTGAATTCGCGAGCAAGATCGCAGTGGAAAAGATCACCACCCTTCTACCGCAGACCATTTCACGCCGGGCCAGAGGACTCCAAGTTGATTCTTCGGACGCCTTAACCGATCTGTTTCGGCAAATTCACCGAGCACTTTGCCATCTTGGGCAGAGCTATGAGGAATGCCGGGGAATGGAAACCACGATGAGCCTGTGCTGGTTTACCGCTAATACCATGAATTTTGGCCATGTGGGCGACAGCCGGATATATCATTTGCCAGCAGGCCGAAACGATCTCCGTCAGCTCACAGGGGATGACACACACGTGGCCTGGTTGCTGCGCCAAGGGATGATCAACGAACGGGAGGCGCGCAACCATCCTCGCCGCAACGTCCTTCAAAAAGCACTAGGGGGCGAAAATCAATTCGTTGACCCGCAAACCGGCCTGGTTCCCCTGCAAGGCGGCGATATCTTCCTGCTCTGTTCCGATGGCCTGGCGGAAGGTCTCCAGAACCATCAGATGGTGGATTTTTTGCGCGCGGGCGCCAACGGCGATGGTAGTTTTAATCCGGCCCGGCACCTGGTGGAAACTTCTGTGAGAAACGATGGGCGAGACAATGTGACGGCTTTGGTAGTGGAGATTTTTTAACCCTGCGGTGCGCCCGATCAGCTGGTGATTCGAATCCTCACTTTCTACTTCCAAGATTAAATAAAAAACGGCGGGCGACCTGTGTCGCCCGCCGCTTGATTAAGCTTTATCAGCTATTGAGGCTCAGGAGTGATAGCCCTCTTCGCCATGTTCCGGAATGTCGAGACCGCTCATTTCGACTTCTTCCGAGACGCGCAGACCGACCAGCAACTTGGTGATGTAGGCGCAAACGATCGTGCCCACGAAAACCAGGAGAAGCGTGACGCCGACGGTCTTCAACTGTTCAATCAATTGAGGTTGGAAGATTTTGTCGGTGACATATTTGCTCAGGTTGGTCGCCAGGTTCGGATTGGCAGCCTGACGGGCAAACATACCAGTCATGATGGCGCCGGTCATACCGCCGATGCCGTGAACGCCCCAGGCGTCCAGTGAATCATCCATACCGAGCCAGCCTTTGACTTTGTAGCAGAAGAACCAGGGAATGGTTCCAGCCGCAATGCCGATCCAGATCGAACCGGCAGGAAGGACGTAACCGCAAGCAGGGGTGATCAGAACCAGGCCGGCAACGGCGCCGGAGCAGAAACCGAGCACGCTGGGTTTGCCTTTGACGATCCATTCCCACATCGGCCAAACAAACGAGGCCACGGCGGTTGCGATGGTGGTAGTCGTGAACGCATTGGCAGCAATCACGTCCGCCGCGACAGCGCTACCCGAGTTGAAACCGTACCAACCAACCCAGAGCATCGAGGCTCCAATATAGGTCAACACGATGCTATGCGGCGTGAAGTTTTCTTTGCCGAATCCGAGGCGTTTGCCGATGATGATACAAAGGATCAAGCCCGTCCAACCGGAGGTCATATGCACCACTGTACCGCCGGCGAAGTCGAGACCCTTAATCGGAGCATTGGCATTCCAGCAACCATTCATGTCGCCGTTGACGCCCCACACCATGTGACCCTGGGTGAAATACACCACAAACATCCACAAGGTGATGAATACCAAAATGGCTTTGATTTTCATACGTTCCGCGATGGAACCAACGATCAGCGCGGGAGTGATGATGGCGAACATCATTTGGAACATCGCATACACGTTTTCCGATACCCAATAGGAGTAACCCGGATTGGGGGCGGAAGTCACATTATTGAACATCCAGCAGTCGCCTGGATTCCCGACGATTCCCTTGATCCAGTCATGCGTCATGCCCAATGGGCCGGTGGGTGTGCCGTCACCACCAAAGATCATTCCGTAACCACAGATGATGTAAAGAATGGTCACGAGGCCAGTGATGAGGAAGCATTGTGCCAGAACGGACAACACGTTCTTTTTACGCACCATGCCGCCGTAGAACAGCGCGAGACCGGGCAGCGTCATGAACAGCACCAAGGCGGTGCTGGTCAACAACCAGGCGTTATGACCAGCGCCGGGAAACGAAACATACGAGCCCGTGCTGTTGCTCAGGTTGGTGTTGATGATGCTGGCTCCAAGGCCGAAGTTAATGTTGTAATTTCCGTTCGTGTCCTTGTACATCGCGGTTGGATCCGCGTTTTGGAAGTAAGCCTCAACTGATTCGAGACGTTGTTCCACGCTGGGGCCGTTGGTGAGGGCCGGGGCGGCAGCCGCCGCTGCAGCCGCTGCAGGAGCGTTGGTAGAGGCAGCCGCAGGAGTATTGGTATCGTCCGCCCGGACGGTGGAAACACCCAGCGCAGTGACGGCCATTAAAGCCAGAATTAGGATATGTTTTTTCATGTTTTTTATTTGAGAGTATCTTTCCTTTGATTGGTTCAGGTTAGATGGCCGAGTCCCCTTTCTCTTCAGTGCGAATTCGCACCGCTTCCTCCACCGTGGAGATGAACACCTTGCCGTCACCGATCTTGCCGGTCTTGGCAGCCTTGATGATGGCGCCGAGTGCGGCGTCTTTCTGACCATCCGCGATAACCAGCTCGATTTTGATCTTGGGCAGGAAATCCACGGTATATTCACTTCCGCGATAGATTTCAGTATGGCCTTTTTGACGGCCAAACCCTTTGACTTCACTTACGGTCATGCCCTCGATGCCGATTTCGCTCAGGGCGTCTTTCACCTCTTCAAGCTTGAATGGTTTTATGATCGCTTCAATTTTCTTCATAGTTTGTTTTTGTTTTAACTGCGCATGGTCACAACGGTCGGGCCAACAATTTGTCCAGCCGTTGCCGATACCCGCCAATAGCAACGACGATGCCAGCCCAAAAATAATTTCACACGCAAACCGTAAACAATTATAGATTAACATGTTGCAATTACACTGATCTTTTTTAGCCAGCGAGGGTTCTGAATTCATCTGTTTTCTTTTGCGCAGGGGTGCCAGTTTTAACCAGCGATCTGTTTTACGAAAAATTAACTCGCAATGGGGAAAAATTGATTGTTTGGCAATTGGCTGGTCGTCAAAACTTTTAATGACATGGCAGTGCTGGGAGTGAATAATATCTTTGGTAATTTTAATGCGAATGACAGTCACCTTATTTGTGCCGTGTTTCATGGATGCGCTTTATCCCCGCGCGGCTATCAGCATGGTGGAAATCCTTGAACGCTTGGGTCACCAGGTCGTCTGCCCCGGGTCGATTGCCTGTTGTGGTCAGCCCGCATTTAACAGCGGATATTGGGACGAGGCGCGCGAGGTGGCCGGACCCGTTCTGGAACAATTAAAGAACGCCGAGGCGATTGTGATCGGTTCCGGATCCTGCGGAGCGATGTTGAAGGTTTTTTACCCGCGACTTTTTGAGAAAACTCCCCGAGCTCGATTGGCGACGGACATTGCTTCCCGGACGTGGGAATTTTCGGATTTTCTCGTTTCCAAGCTGGGTATTACTGAACTGGGAGCCCGATTCCCCCATAAAGTCACTTTTCACGATGGCTGCCATGGACTCCGCGAACTCAATTTGAAGACGCCGCCACGGGAATTACTTTCCGGCGTGAGTGGCCTGGAACTTGTCGAAATGACCGAGGCGGAAACTTGCTGCGGCTTCGGCGGAGCGTTTTCGGTGAAATTCCCCATGATCTCAACGGCGATGGGCGACGGAAAATGTGCGTCCGCTGTCGAAACCGGCGCCGAATATATTGTTTCAAACGATTCAAGCTGCCTGATGCATTTGCAAGGGCTGTTGTCCCGCCAGGGTAAGAGCATCAAAACCCTTCATCTGGCCGAGGTTTTGAATCAAAAATGACTTGCTGATGCTTCAATGCCTATGACGTTTGCCACGCAGTTTCTCAAACAAGCGCGGGTTGTGGCCAGTGATTTGCGGCACCGCAAAATCATCCGCACGGCGCTGGGCAATTATGAAATCGCCCGGGACCGGCGCAAGGCCGCTTACCAGGACTGGCAGGGCGCACGCCAATTGGCTGCCGAAACCAAATGGGAGGCGATCAATCATCTGGATAAATATCTCGAACAGTTTGTCGCCAAACTGGAGTCGCGCGGGACTCGGGTACATTGGGCTTCCAATCCAGCGCAGGCCCGGGAGATCATTATTGGGATTGTCCGGGACAAAAATGCGAAATCGGTGATCAAATCCAAGGCGATGACCGCGGAGGAGATTCATCTTAACGAGGCACTCGAAAAGGCGGGGCTGTCGGTGGTGGAGTCGGATCTCGGTGAACTTATCGTTCAACTCCGTCATGAGGCGCCGTACCATATTGTTTTTCCATCCATGCACTTGACGCGGGACGAAATCAGCCAGCTCTTTCAGCGGGAGCTGGGGAGTGCGCCGACGAATGATCCCGAGGAGCTGACGATGATCGCCCGGCGGGCGTTGCGCAAAAAATATCTCACGGCGGATGTGGGAATTACCGGAGCCAATTTTGCCATTGCGGAAACCGGCATGATTTCGATCACGGAGAACGAAGGGAATGCCCGCCTCACGGCCGCGATGCCGAGAACAATGATTTCGCTGCTGGGCATTGAGAAGATTTTGCCCCGGTTTGAGGATCTGGCACTCCTCCTGCCAATGTTGGCGACGATGGGAGCCGGCCAGACTTTAACCGGTTATAACACCATGTATGGCGGACCGCGCCAGTCCGGCGAATGCGACGGCCCGGAAGAATGGCACGTGGTGCTGCTGGATAATCACCGCACGGAACTCCTCGCGGATGCGGAACAACGCGATGCGCTGCATTGCATCCGTTGCGGCGCCTGCTTGAATGTCTGCCCGATCTTTCGCAACGTCGGAGGGCACACCTATGGAACCACCTATAGCGGACCGATCGGTTCGGTCATCACTCCCCATCTGAGGGGTTTACAGGACTGGAAGCACCTCTCGAGCGCCTCAACGCTTTGCGGCGCCTGCACCGAAACCTGTCCAGTCAAGATTGACCTCCATCATCACCTCCTGCAAAACCGCCGCAATGCGGCTTTGGAAAAGCCTTCATCCGGAGAAAAAACCGCCTACAAACTTTTTACCTTCGCCGCCAACCATCCCTGGGTTTGGGCTTTGGGAAAAAAGATGGCGCGGCTGTTACAACCCCTGCAAGGTTTGTTTAAGGGTTCGGCCATTAATCCCGCGAAGGCTTGGACGCAAACGCGGGAACTGCCACCGCTTGCCGCGGAATCTTTCAAGGATTGGTGGCAAAAAAGAAAATAAACCGCATCCAATCCTGAAGTCGCTTTTATTGATTAAATGACCGAACGCGAAAACATTCTAGGCCGCATCCGCGAGGCTCTTAAAGTCAACGCACCGCATCCCGGCCATCACGGTGCCGGTGGGAATTCCCAACCAATTAATGTGGCGCCTGCCGTTCCTAGAAACTGGCTGCCCAAGGTTGGTGAAAGTTTTGAAGAGCAGTTGGCGATGTTTGCCAAAAACGCCGCCGAGCTTAAAGCGGATTTGCGCCTGCTCGCTTCGGCCGAACAGGCCCGCCAAGTTTTGTCAAAACTGGCTGGGGCAGAGGGATGGAAACAAGCAGCTTATCATGCCGGCCAACTGACTGATTCAATCTGTCCAGCCCTGACCATTCCCCTGCTCCGCACCGATCAGGGATACGACGCCCTGGCACTGGAACAGTGCGACGCGGGTATCAGCGAATGCGATGTGCTGGTGGCGCAGACGGGCTCGGTGGTGGTCACCTGCCGGAGCGCCGGCGGGCGCGCGCTTTCCGTGCTGCCGCCACATCATGTGGTGTTGGCCCGACGGGAACAGATGGTTCCCGACCTGCCGGCTGCCTTTGAATGGTTAAAAACGCAATACGGCGCGAATTATCCCAGCATGATTTCATTCATCACCGGCCCAAGCCGGACCGGCGATATTGAACGGATCCTGGTGCTTGGCGCCCATGGGCCGAAGCAATTGACGATTTTGTGTTTTTGAAGCTTTTGCCGGACGGGGTCCATCCACAACAGCTCGAAATTAGCCAGAATAGCATGAAACACGGAATAGAAATTCGGCATTTGAAACTGCCGCGATTCAAACTAAAATGTGGCTGATGAAGAGCAAGTTCCTGTTGCCGGCCATTTTCATTGCGGTGCTGGCCATTTCAAGAATCCCTGGCTTGATGCCGGGGAACTTCAGTGTCGTGTACGCGTTTGTCTTTTGTTCCGGCGTTTACTTCCAAGGCTCCGCCAAATGGTGGCTTCCCTTGGGCACCATGCTGGTGACCGATGTGGCGCTGAATATTTATTACCACGTCGCCCCTTTTGACCCCCAAATGCTCTGGAATTATGCTATTTACGCCTTGTTGATCGGCCTGGGTAAATGGATTGGCCCAAAGGCAGGCATGCTGAAATTGATCATGGGCGGGCTTTTGGGGGGCCTTTTGTTTTATTTGATCGCCAACACTGCCGCCTGGTTGGAGGACTCGTATTACGCCAAAACCCTGGCCGGCTGGATTCAAGCACTGACCACCGGGCGTCCGGGTTATCCTGCGAGCTGGGAATTCTTCCGCAACACACTGCTTAGTTCCGGCCTCTTCACGGCCCTTTTTGCCGGCGCGGCCAAGGTCACCGCGGAATCCCCGGCCGATAAAACCGCTGGTGCCCATGATCCAGCCGATTCACAGCCTGAAGCCCAGCCGCAGGAGGCGGAAACGTGAAGATCGGAGTCATCTCCGACACCCACGGTTATCTGGATCCGCGAGTTGAAGGACTCTTTCAGGGCGTGGATCATATTCTGCATGCGGGAGACATCGGGTATGCCTCCATCATCCTGGAGCTGGAGTTCATAGCACCCGTGACTGCGGTTGTGGGTAACAACGACGCTGATTTAACTTTCAAGGAGACGGAGAGCCTGGAATTGGGTGGAAAGAAGGTTCTAGTTCATCACATTGTCAATCCTCGCGAACTATCGGATAAAGTGGCCAATCGCATCCGGCGCGAGCGGCCGGATCTGGTGGTTTTTGGTCATACGCACAAGCCATTTTCTGAGAAGATTAACGAGGTGATGTTTTTTAATCCCGGTTATGCGGGGAAGCCCAAGTTCGGTGCGGAGCGCAGCGTTGCCATTTTGGAGATTGACGAAAAAGGCATTCAGCCCAGATTCATTCGCCTGTGACGCACTTCCGGGGCGGCGATCGATCCTCGACCATTATGTACTGCTCTAATGCGAAACAGCCCTCGCCGGTCGATTACCAACCATGCCGCCAAGAGCCATGGAGGATCGGCTCATGCTCGGACTTAATACAGTTTCTACTCGCTATTGCCCCGGCAACACCTGATAAAATTTCTGTGGATTGTTCGGATTCCTTGTATTGGAGTTGCCGTCGTACCAGATTTCAAAGGGCTGCGTCAGCGTAATATTCGTCTCCGTCACCCAGGAATTGGTATTGCTCAAGCTGGTGGTGCTTCGAATGATGTAATTGTAGCCCACAGTTCCGTTGATCATCACGCCGGGGAAAAGGCCCAAGTTTACGGTTGCCGGATTCACCACCACCAGTTCCGGCGGATTCGTGATGCTACCCAAACTGCTTGAAACGACGACTGAGTATAAACCGGCGTTGGTGAATTGAATAGCGGGAATCGTCAATGTGTCATTCGTTGCACCCGCGACAGCCACACCATTGTCGAACCACTGATAATCAAGAATTCCACTACCCCATGCGCCTACGCTCAGGATGTTGGTCTGCCCCCAATCTGTGACCAAACCGGTGAACGGGGTTTCCAGATAGGGATACATGTAAAGATTGGCAATGGAACTGGTGATTGATCCGTAAGTGTTGGTGATGATCACTTGATATTGACCCAGGTTTGATTGTTGAGCGCTGGCAAGCGTCAAATTACTGTTGGTGGCATTGAGAACATTGGAGCCGCCAAAAGTCCATTGATACGACAAGGGGGGCGTGCCGGTCGCGGTGACATTAAAGGAAGCGGAGTTGTACGCATAAACCAAGTCCGCTTGAGGTTGATTGCTAATGGCCGGCGGGTAAAGGATTGTCAGAGAGGGAACATCGCTGGTGATGGTGCCGCTACTGCTGGAAACCACCACATAATAGCTACCTGCATCCCCGTCACCGGCGTTCGTGATATTGAGCACGCTATTTGTTGCGCCGAAAATAAGGCCGTTGGGAGGACCGATCACAACGCTGGGCGCAGTGGAATAACCATAGCCGGGGTTCGTAATTGTAATGCTGGTCAAAATGCCGTTGCTGACCGAGGCAACGCCGGCAGTCCCGGTGCCGCCCCCACCGAGAAAACTCACACTCGGCGCCGTGCCGTAACCATTGCCGCCGTTAGTGACCACTACCGGATAAACAAAGTCACCAGTCAGTTCCGCATAGGCACCGGCGACCATCAAATAGTTCGGCGCGGTGGAGTACCATTGATAAGAAATTGGCGGGGTGCCCGCGACCGAAACTTTAAAAGATAAGTCCCCTCCAACAACAACTGATGTATTCGTCAGGTTTTGAGTAATCTGAATTGGGGGGACGGATTCGTATGCGTAAAGCTGAACCACTTCGTTGGATGATAAGGCCCGATTGTACACGCGGATGTCGCTGAGCGACCCTACCAGTGGCCCAAAACCTCCTACAAGGTATTCCTGACCGAATTGCAATGGGTTGACTTCTGAAGTGTTGAATGTGTCGGTTGGGCCATTTAGAGACAGGTTTGTTTGCAGAACACCGTCCATGTAAATGACGGCATTGGACAGGGTGGCATTCGTCGGAACCACCACCGCAAAACTGTGCCAATTCAAGCCGCCGTAGCCCGTGGGTGTCCATCCGCCAAAATAAGAGCCATTTATCAGAAAGGAGCCCGGGATATAATAACCGAGATCCAACTCGAATCTATCTCCCGGGTAAGCACTGTTTCCGCCATAAGCCAATATGGTCATGGCATTGGGAGAGGCGGGCACTTGGAACCACCCCGAAAAAGTACGAGCCGCAGTGCCCAAGGGAGGATAAAAACCAGTTAAAATGTAGCTTTGGTTAAAATAAGCCGCGGCATTGGCCAGACCAAACCGGTTCGGCACAAATGTGGCTCCGTAATTGGTCCCATTGTTCCCATTGCCACTGGCATCATTCGCATTTCCGTGGAACGGATAATATGCCACCAGTCCGTTGGTTAGAAACGACTGGGCGTTGACATGGATTGAGCAAGCCGTCGTAAAAACAAGAGATAAGAATAATCCTTTAATGGTTTTCATTGGGGATTTACCGCTAGGTTTGTTGTCCACGAACGGCGTGGACCGTTCTTCGTGATTTAGGCCATTTTCGTTCTGTTTCATAGATTTGCAACTCTTTTTTTCAGTCTGCCACCGGTTTTTGCCAGCGCAGGAAGTGTTTCGATGGCATTTGGGGCCTCAATACGTTTAAAACCCTGGAACGGTGCAAATCATGCCTTCAATTCATTCGCAAGCCTCCGATTGCAAATGCCTGGGCGTTTGAACGGTTTTTCGTCTGGTTCCGTGGCGGCATCTCGTTTTCAAGGCCAGCAGCAGTCGCAGTTCTGACTTGGATTTCCGCGCAAGCGGTTTGTTTGAAGCGCAGCACCAATCAAAGCATCAGCGCGGCAAAGCCACCTAAAAGCTTCCCTTGGAATGGTTTTTAGTGGACGGCCTGATGTCATTTGTGTTCAACTTAACAAACTTTTTAAACCTGTGAAAACTAGTGTAGTGTCCACTAAGTCCGTTTAATTATCGCATTCAGGCGCTCGCGTGCCTGTTTGATCTTGGCCAAGATTTCTTCTCCCTTGGCCTTCCAAACGTAACGCTTGGGGGCCAGATTGCGGTCGCCCAAATAGTTGAAAATGGCGTCTTTGAGCTCCTGTACGCTTTCGAAACTACCGGGGAGCACAACCTCCTGGCTCAGGTCGCGGAAAAAGCGTTCCACCAAATTCAACCAAGAACTGCTGGTGGGCGTGAAGTGCAAGTGAAAGCGTGGATGTTGTTTCAGCCAGCGTTTGACCTGCGGGGTTTTGTGCGTGGCATAGTTGTCCAATATCAAATGAACCTGCAAATCGGCCGGAACCTCCTGATCAATGGTCTTCAAAAACTGGATCCATTCTTGATGGCGGTGTCGCTGGGTGCTATGCGCCAAGACTTTTCCCTCCAGATAGTCCAGCGCGGCGAATAGCGTCAGCGTCCCGTGGCGATAATAACCGTGTGTGCGGGTTGCAATGTGCCCTTGGCCCAAGGGCAGCCCCGGCTGGCTTCGTTCCAAAGCCTGGCATTGGCTCTTTTCATCGCAGCACAACACGACGGCCTGTTGTGGCGGCGATAAATACAACCCGACAATATCCCAAAATTTCTGTTCGAAGTGCTGATCGTTGGACAGTTTGAACGTGCGTGTTTGGTGAGGTTTTAAATCGTTACGATACCATAGTTGCTGCACCCAGCTTTTCGAGATGCCGGCTTGTTTTGCCATGCTGCGGCAACTCCATCGAGCCCGTCCCTTGGGTGGTTGCGTCACTTTGGTCAGAACGGTATTCAGTGTGTCAGAAGCAACCTGAGCCGGACGTCCCAACCGCGCATCATCTTGCAAGCCAGCAAGGCCCAGCCGGGCAAAGCGCCGCCGCCATTTACACACAGTTTGTTTTGAGGTTTGCAACTCGGCGGCGATTTCCTCGTTGGGCCACCCCAGGGCGGCGGGCAGGATAATACGGGCTCGCAACACCTCAGCTTGGCTGGTGCTCGAAGCCCGAATCAGCGTTTCCAATTGTTTCCGCTGCACTTGATCCAAAACGATTTCCGGAGGGGTACGTGACATCCGTACACCCTAGAAATGGCTGATGATAATTCAACGGATTTAGTGGACACTACACTAGGATCAATGTTGGTTTTGTTATTGGTTTGTATGTGCTTATTTTTTGTGGTTGTAAGCCATCGCCCTCGGTAGTGACTGGTCAAGTCTTTATCGCGACTCAGGGGGGCGAGAGTGTCAAACTCGGTGACGTGGGTATCCTCATTGTTGCGAAGTCGGACGTTGCCAAGTATCTACAGGATAAACAGCTGGATATTGACGAGCAGAAAGGGGTGAACGAGAAGGAAATCGCCTCCATAAATAGTGGAAAGGTGCCTGATGTCGTCAAGAACGATCCTGACTATGTTAAGGCGGAGGAGCAATTCAACGACTTTGAGCGGCAGGCAAACGAGGTGATTGATCGTATGGGTCGTGATCGGGCTATTGAGGATGATGCCGAAAGACAAATTGCGAGCGATCAGGCCGATGCTGACTCGAAGACCGCACAGGCGGGAATGCAGGGCGCGATTGATGATATGAAAGCGGCCACTGTTAAGGTGGTGGAAAAAATCGAAAAATATCCCGAACCGGCAGATTATTTTCAGGGTTTCTCCTCGTCCTTGATCGCGACAACAACCACGGATTCGGAGGGTAATTTTACAGTGTCTTATGCTAGTAAGGTCCCCGTTGCTGTTTTTGCTCATGCTCAACGAATGGTTGGCGATGATACAGAAGCTTACTATTGGATACTGGATGTCCCTGCGAACGGTAAAAGCGTTAGAATTTTGTTGAGCAACAGCAATTTGGCCGATTCGGATCCTGACGGATATTTAAAAATGGTTGCTTCGCGTTAGCAAGTCTTGGCCAGCTAGACAGGTTTTGTTTTGATCGTTGTTGCCGTTTTTAGGGATTGATTAATTTACTGAGGCTTCCTCCTGACAGTCCTTTAATCCCTTCGTAGGTGGCTATCACTTTCCATGCTATGTGTCCGATTTCTGTGACCCTGTCGGTGATGGGTTTCACGTCTTCACCGAATTTGTGCATAACTATGCCGGACTCTGCGAGTAATCCCCAGATTTGCTCTAGTTCAGACATTGGCTGGTGAAATTCGCTTTGCTTTTTTTCAAGTCGTTTTAAAAGCCTGCGCTTGTGAGCTGCTGAGAGCTTCTCATTTTCCGAGATGAGGTCTCTGAGCTCGTTTATCAAAGGGCAGGGTGTCTATGAGCCCCAGCCCTCCCCTGCTCTTTCACTTTCAGTTCCTAACCGATTCACGAACAGTGGGGTCAGCGTTGCGGGGCAGCGAACACAGCCTCGCTCAAATGAATTCCGCGGGATGCCAGCACAATCTCAGAAACCAAACGAGGGGTGCCAGAGGGCACAGTAAAGACCATCCATGTGGCCATTTCATGCCACATTGACCGGGAGATGCCGGCCTGCGACATTGTGCATATCAATGCCCAACTGTATTTTAGGCTCACGCCATGACACTGACGATTTGCCCAAGGGCTGTTGCAAAATGTGTTAATCTGTTGAGGGCATTCCCCGCTTATTCGACAAAGTTGGTTTCCAATTCATTTTTATCACCCAATCTATCATGCGTAAACAAGCCACAACCCCAGCGCACGCGCCAATAATTATTACGGTTTTCCTGCTGATTGTTCTGTTTGGCGCCATCAGGTCTGATGCCTGGCAGATGAAGCAGGCACCGCTGATGACACCTTGGGCGTTCATGGTGGACACCAATGCACCGCTGCCAGAATACCCTCGCCCACAAATGGTCCGGTCCAATTGGATGAACTTGAATGGCATCTGGCAGTTTCAGCCAGGAGCCACAAACGATCCAGTCCCGACCGGCCAGACATTGTCGAGCCAGATTTTGGTACCGTATCCCATGGAATCAGCCATTTCAGGGGTTATGCAATATAGTGAATTCTCCTGGTATCGCCGGACATTTACGGTGCCTTCCGCTTGGAGTGGAAAGGAAATCATCCTGCATTTAGACGCGGTAGACTGGCAGGCCACGGTCTATGTGAATGGGCAACAAGTTGGGATTCACAAGGGTGGCTATGACCCGTTCAGCTACGACATCACGGCCTATCTTAACGGCGGAGTTAACGAATTGATCGTGAATGTCTACAGCCCGGAAGACAACGGTGGGGAACCGCGCGGCAAACAAACGCTCTATCCGGGTGGCATCTTGTATACCTCTTCCAGCGGCATCTGGCAGCCCGCCTGGCTGGAACCAGTGGATGCTTCCGGCATCAGCAACTTTAAAATTGTGCCGGACGTGGACAACGGGCTTTTGCGGCTCACCGTGAACACGTATGCCACCCCCGGCGTTTCCGTTTTGGCAACCGTGTCATCCAACGGGGTTCCGGTGAGCACCATGTCGGGAAGTCCGCAAACAGAAATCGATCTGCCGGTGCCCAATGCTAATTTGTGGTCGCCTGACAATCCTTTCCTCTACGATCTGCAAATTTCGACGGTTCATAGTGGTGTCACCAATGACAGCATGGCGAGTTATTTTGGAATGCGGAAAATTGCACTGCAGCTGGTCAACGCTGTTCCGGAGATTTACCTGAACAATCAACCGTATTTTTCGATGGGACCGCTGGATCAAGGATTCTGGCCGGACGGCCTTTATACCGCGGCCACGGATGCGGCTCTGAAATACGATTTACAGATCGAAAAAGCGCTTGGATTCAACGCGGTCCGCAAGCACATCAAGGTGGAACGGCAGCGCTGGTACTATTGGGCGGACAAGCTTGGATTGCTGGTCTGGCAGGATATGCCAAGCTGTAACTCTTACACGGGCAATCCGCAGCAAATCGACCCGAACGATTTTATCGCCGAGTTGAGTGCGATGGTGACCAACCATTGGAACACCACCGCCATTGTGGACTGGACAACCTTTAACGAAGGCCAGGGGCAAAGTGGCTACGGCCAGACCAATACTCCTTACCTGGTAAATTTGGTCGAGACACTTGACCCGTCGCGGCTGGTGAATCAGGCGAGCGGCGGATCTTATTATGGAGTTGGCGACATATTCGACAATCATAGCTATCCTGACCCCGGCGACCCGGTAAGTGCGACTCAAGCGCCGGTGGATGGTGAATTCGGAGGAATTGCGTGGCATGTGAATGGGCATTTGTGGAACCCCGCCCTGGCCGGAACCGGCTATCTGCTGGCCAGCTCGCTGGACAATTTTGCCTCCCTGTATGATGGGTACCTTGATGAAGCTCTGAATTACAAAAACCTCTCCAATGGCGGATTGAATGCCGCCATTTACACGCAGATAACGGATGTTGAGAATGAATGCAACGGATTGATGACCTATGACCGCCTGGTCAAGCCGGACATGGATCGAATTTATCTGTCAAATTTGAAGGCGATCACCGGTCATATCACCGTGACACCGGTGGTGCCGACTTCTCAATCTGTCCCGCAAACTTGGTTGTATACTACCAACACGCCGCCGTCGAATTGGTATGCCACAACTTTTAACGCCTCCAGTTGGAGCACCGGGCTGGCTGGGTTCGGAACCACCGATCCGAATGTGACTCCTAATACAGCCTGGAACACACTGGGTTATATTTATTTGCGGCGCACCTTCAATCCCGGTCCGCTTTCCCTGCAACAAATAAATGATTTGGGTTTCACAGTTTATCATGATGAAGACGTGGTGATCTATATCAACGGCGTCTTTGCCGCTTCGGCTTCTGGATATTCCTCGGCTTATGTCAGCCTGCCTATGTCCGCGCAAGCGCAGGCCGCAATCATCCCTAATGGCACCAACGTCATGGCGGTTTCCTGCTATCAGAGCACCGGCGGACAGTTCATTGATGTGGGCATTTCCGATCAGCAACTGGTGGCCAATACATTCACCATTCCCGCTGATGAGATTGGATACTGGCCGCTGGATGCCACGAGCGGCAACGTGGCCGTGGATGCCTCAGGCAGCGGGAATAATGGAACGGTTTATGGGGCAACTTGGAATCCCAACGGCAAAGTTAATGGCTGCCTTGGTTTTAATGGCATCAATAGTTACGTCCAGATCACGAACCTGGTTAGCGGTGACTTTAGCATCGCCTTCTGGGTTAATACGACCCAGACCACCGGCACGGGGCAATGGTATAACGGCGCAGGCCTCGTGGACGGCGATTCTCCAGGAACGGCCAATGATTTCGGGACGGCCCTGCTGGGCAACAAGTTTGCCTTCGGGGTCGGTAATCCGGATACCACCATTTCATCAGCCACCTCAATCAACGACGGCAATTGTCACCAATGCGTTGCCACCCGGGTGCAGTCCACAGGCGCAATCAATGTTTATGTTGACGGCAAATTGGAGGCCTCGGGAACCGGCAGCACAGCTTTGCTGAACGCCTCGAGTTCCTTGACGTTCGGTCGCATTGACTCTGGCGGAGGCTATTTTAACGGCCGTCTGGACGAAGTGGAAATCTTCAACCGAGCGCTGGGCGGTGATGAAATTTATGCTCTTTTCAACAACGGCGTATTCCCCCAGACAACCCCGACGATCCTCCTGCCGCCAGTTTCTCAAGCCTTGCTGGCGGGCGGCACGGCATCTTTCAGCGCGCAGGCGACGGGCGGCAATTTGAGTTATCAATGGGATTTCGCAGGCACACCGATACCGGGCGCAACCAACAACACGTTTATTTTGACCAATGTCACTGCGGGGGCTGCCGGAACTTATAGCATTGTGGTTTCCAACACCGCTGGCATGGCGACCAATTCAGCAAACCTGACCGTGACGCAACCGACCCTGAATTTATTGCATCGTTATAGTTTTCTCAGCGATGCCACCGACTCGGTGGGCGGGGCCAATGGAACTCTCGTGGCGCCCAACGGTGGAGCCGCCGCCACCATCAATCACGGACTCATCCTGCCGGGAAACACTCATGGCGGATTTGGCTATTCCGGCTACGTGTCTTTGCCGGGCGGATTGCTGATCAACACCACCAATTTAACCATTGAATGCTGGGTGAAACAAAACCAGGGCAATGCTTGGGCTGAGATTTGGGATTTTGGCAATAATGGGAATCAAAATTTCGCTCTCATTCCATTTCCTGCCAATAACAATAACAACATGGAAGTGGCTTTCACTCCAAACGCGGACGAGGTCGACTTGACCTCTTCGGTCTTTTTCCCAAACGGTGCCACGCAATATGTCTGCCTTACCTATAACGGCGCAGCATTGACAGGAAACCTTTATACAAATGGAACTTTGATCGCTTCGCAGATATTACCGAATAACACCTACACCCCCGGCAATATCGGCGGTACGGGTGGCACAACCGTCAATGTTCTGGGGAATGATGTTTATGGCGATGATCAATTTTCCGGGACCATCTATGAGCTTCGCGTATGGAACGGGGTTGTTCCACCGCTTTACCTTGCGGCCAGCACGTTGGCAGGACCGGGGGTAGTGGCAACCAATTTGGTCCCAACGTCCGTCATCGTCACGGTCACCAATTCAACCATCTCTGCCGGCCTAACCCAGCCGGCTTCGGCAACGGCAAATTTCCCGGCGGTTTCCGGGGTGCCGGTGACCGGCTTTATCACCAATTGGACCAGCAGCAATCCCAGCGTCCTCGCCGTGGACGCCAACGGCAATGTGACGGCGGTCAATTCCGGCAGCGCGACCATCAGCGCCACGCTCAACGGTGTTACTGGAACCAGTTCGACGATCACCGTTAAATCCAGCGGACCAATAATCACACAACAGCCGCAAGCCACGGAGACCTTGCTAGCCGGGGCATCGTTGGTCGCCAGCGTTGGAAACATCGGAACTTCACCTTTTGTTTACCGGTGGTATTTCAATAACGGAGCAAATCCCATCAGCACGTCCACAACACCTGCTTTGACGATCACGAATTTACTTACGGCCAATGCCGGAAGCTACACCTGCCTGGTCAGCAATCAATATGGCACCCAACTTAGTTCAGCTCTGAATCTCTCGGTCGCTACTCCAACACGTTATCAACAATGCCTGTTGGCGCTGAACCCAATTTCCTACTGGCCCCTTTCCGAAGCCAGCGGGACAATTGCTCATGACTTGGTTGGTGATTACAATGGCACTTATATCGGCGGTTGCACCCTGGCCAAATCCGGGCCAACCAATTCTTTTTTTGGATCTGCAAGCCACTCCGTCCTTTTCGATGGCACCTCGGGATATGTGGACATTCCCGAGGGACCGTTCAACATTGTCGGGGCAATCACTGTGGCGTTGTGGATCAACGTTTCGTCTGTGCCAAACTTTGCCGGTGTGTTTGGACATGGAGATGCCTCCTGGCGAATGAGTGTCAGCGCCAGTGGCTTGCCCGGCGCCTCGGACGGTAACGCGATCGATGCAACTTCATCTTCCAGTATTACCGACGGCAACTGGCACATGCTAGCTTACACCTACACGGGAATTCCCGGAGCAAACAACGGTCTCCTCTATCTGGACGGCACGTGGGTAGCAAGTCAGAGCGTGACGACTGCTCCAACCGGTGACGACCTGGATGTTTGGATTGGCGGATCGCCTGATTATGGAATAGGACGTTTGATAAATGCCCAAATCGCCCATGCTGCCATCTTTGACCAGTCGCTTACTTCTGCGCAAGTGCAGAATCTTTATTCAGGCGTATATGGCGGTCAGGTAAAATTGGGGGTCACTGTTTCCGGAGCAAACGCTATTCTAAACTGGCAGGCGGGAACTCTTTTGCAAGCTCCCACCATTGACGGACCGTGGACTACAAATACGGCCGCAGCTTCGCCCTATAGTGACCCAGTGACAACGGGGAATCAGTTTTTCAAGATTTTGGTCAATCCATGATCGAGGCCACGGCCAATATTAACGAATGCAAGGCAGCCACCGCCAGGCGGGTTCCGTCGGATGAGCCAGAGTCCGCTCTTGCGATCCCAAAACTTGGGAAACTGCCGGAATTAATGACAAAAGCAAGGCAATGGCAGGGCGCGGAACACCCACGCTGCCCTAACAGCGTTTTAAAAAACTCGCCCAGTGAGAACACCGGGCCTGCAAAGTCGCTGATTTCCTGGGAAATCGTCTAGGCCGCGGACGATCACGCGGCGCTTCTTAGATATTTCGACAGGCTGCTAAACCTGGTTTTTCTTGATAAGTGCGACTAGCTGAAGGAGTTTCCACCAACGGTAATTGCCAAGGACCAAGCAGCGGCACACCGAAACCGCAAAAACCTCATCCGCATCGCGTTTTCCAAACACATTATTCTTGAAGTTATATTTTCTAATTGATAGGATTGGGGGGGAAACAATTGCAGCGCTGAGAAAGGTTGGCGGCTTTGAGTGGAATTCTGAAAGGACAACTATGAAAAAGCAGACCCGGAGAAGGTACCTGAAGGTAGTATGGGCTTTTGCGTTGTTGATTGCTGCGGCGCTGCTGTTCCCCATCAAGACCAACGCAACAGGTACGTGGGTGCCACTGGCCAATCAAGCCCCTGACAGCATCGGCGTTGCGGTGCTGCTTTCAGACGGCACAGTGATGTGCTCGGATGCCAGCGCTAGTTCCACCAACTGGTATCGGCTGACGCCCGATGAGTATGGCAGCTATGTTAATGGCACCTGGAGCACCCTCGCCAGCTCACATTTCGGGCGGGCCTTGTTTGCGGCTGACGTGGTGCCCGATGGCCGGGTTTTTATTGCTGGCGGCGAATATGGAACCGGAATAACCAACGCGGAGATTTATGATCCGGTGGCCAACCAGTGGTCGGTGATCGATCCCCCGACATCCTTGTTCGACCCATCCCAGGGCGACATCTTCGATGACATGATTTCCATTGTAATTCCGGATGGCAACGTATTGATGGCTCCAGTCACCCCAAAAAACTATGGTGGAACGCTGATTTATAACCCGCAGTTTAACGTCTGGTCAAACGGCCCCACCCTCACCAATGGTGATTACAATCAGGACGAATGTGGCTGGGTCAATCTGGCTGACGGCAGCATTCTTACAGTTGATGGATGCGCTCAGACGTCGCAACGCTACATTCCTTCATTAAACCAGTGGATACCTGACAGCACGGTTCCGGTTTTCATTTGGAACACGGTTGGCAGTGGCTGTGAAATCGGACCTGCCCTGACGCTGCCCAATGGTGAAGCCTTCTACGCGGCCGGCAGTGGCAGCAACGCACTGTATGCGCCTTCAGGAAACAACAGTCCCGGCATTTGGAAGGCTGGCCCGGTATTCCCAAACCATTTGGAAGCCGCCGATTCTCCGGGAGCGGTCATGGTCAACGGCAAGGTTTTGCTGGCCGTGGCCACCAATTGTTTCAACGGCGGATGTTTGTCTCCCTGGTATTATTACGAATATGACTACACCGCTGGCGCCAACGGATCTTTAACCCAGGTGTCTGCCCCTACAGTAGGAGTGAATTCCAACTTCATTATTCCCTGGATGCTTGATTTGCCTGATGGATCGGTGCTGCTTTCGCTGTCGCTAAGCCAGCTCAATGTTTACCAACCCGTTGGCTTGCCGCAGGCAGCCTGGAAGCCGGTCATCAGCAGTATCACTCCCAACGCTGATGGTTCATTCCACCTGGTTGGCACTGGACTCAACGGCGTCACCGAAGGCGCGAATGAGGGCGATGACGGGCAGATGGCCAGCGACTATCCGCTCGTGCGCATGACCAACAACAGCAGCGGCTTCGTTTATTATGGAAGAACCTACAACTGGAGCAGCACCACCATTCAGACGGGCAGCACTCCAGAAAGCACGGAATTCAAGGTGCCGACCGGCATCCCGCCTGGCTCCTACTCGCTGGTGGTTGTGGCCAACGGCATTGCCTCGGATCCAGTCACCTTCTATGGGCCTGTCTGGGTGGATTTTACCTCCGTTTGCCCTGCTCCACTAGGCTACTTCGATTGCAGTATTTTTGGCGGAGGTCCCTACCCGACCTTGGCCGAGGGCGTAACCGCTGTGTCGAGCGGGGGAAATATATTCGTCAAACCTGGTTCAAGCACTGAAACAACGCCACTGACCATTTCAAAGCCGATGACAATTGCCGCTCCTTTGGGACCTGCCACCATCGGCCAGTAATTTCACACAGGGTCTATGGCGCATCGACAATTTTAACGATGCGGCGAAAGTTGGTGACCGGGCAGATGGCATTCCCAGTTGAGTTGTATCGGCCGTGAAAGCCCATCAAAACGGGCGGGTATCCGGCGGGAAAATCGACCCGATAATTTTGTTTCGGGTACGGCAAGGAATAACCCAAAAATATCCAGCCATCTTTTAACAGCTTCTGAGCCTCGGGATTGGTTGATACATCAACGCCTGCCAGGTCGCGGTATTCCCAATAGGTCAGCTGGCGGCCCGGCTTGGAAGTTGAACAGCCGGTTCCCATGCATGACAGGAATATCAGCAAGGACAGGATCACCGGGATTTTCATCGGATCAGAGCGATTGGTTGATGTGTGAGCATCCTAGCAGGTGGAATCAGGGCGTCAATCGAGGTGGCCGAAGCACGCATCAAACGTCAAAACCACCTCCGGCGCATTTCCGGGACCGGAAACTTTTGACTTAATCTTCTCTTAAGGTTTAGTGGTGTAGAGTGTGGGCATGAAAGCTAATCAGAAAAATATCCGGGCACTTTTTTTGCCACTTTCATCCTGATTACAACCCGGTGGAACTCCCCGGCACAAATGAGCACCAATGCGTTGCTGGGTCTCGCCCAAACTAATGGCAATCTCATCAGCCTGACGATTAGCAACGCCGGCGACCTGGTTTGGCTGATTCAAAGTTCTCCCGACCTGGTGAACTGGGCGAAGGTGGAAAGCCTGAAAGTTTTTAATGATTTTTTTCATCGGAGTTACACGAACAGCGGAGGCGCGAATCTTTATTACCGCGCGTTTTATGATCCGGCCAATCAGACCATTCCCGACGAGGTGACCAACGCGCTCACGCTGCCGGCCACGGATTACAACTATTCCAATCCGGCTCTGCCCGCGAGCTTTACCAATGCGGCGATCGTGGGAGAGGACGATACACCGTCAAACAATCCCACTACCGACGCCGGTGCGACACTGGGCCGCGTGTTGTTTTACGACCGGCGGCTTTCAACGAACCTGACAGTCTCCTGCGCGTCGTGTCACCAGCAGGCGACGGCCTTTGCCGATCCCCGCCAGTTTAGCGTGGGCTACAACGGCCGCCTGGGCACACGCAATGCCATGGGGCTGAACAATGCCCGGTGGTACGAGCGCCGTCATTTTTTCTGGGATGAACGCGCCAACACCCTGGAGGACCAGACCTTGATGCCGATTCAAAACCCGATAGAAATGGGCATGACGCTGGACGCGCTGACGAATCGGATAGCGGCCGAACCATTTTACACCAACCTGTTTGCGGCCGCGTTTGGCTCCCAGGACATCACGACCAACCGCATATCCTTTGCGCTGGCACAATTTGTCCGGTCCATGGTGTCAACCCAATCGCGCTATGACCTTGGCGAGACGGAAGGGTTCACAAATTTCACGGCGCAGGAGAATCTTGGCCGCCTGCTGTTTTTCGGCCTGTCGGGCAATCCCCCACCTCCCTGCTCGGTTTGTCACGCAACGGATAATTTTGTGCCAACAACGACCTTGAGCAACAACGGGTTAGAGTACCCTTATGTTGATCTGGGGATTGGCGGAATCACGGGTTTGACGAATCAATATGGTCTTTTCAAGGTTCCCTCATTGAGGAATATCGCCCTCACGGCGCCTTACATGCATGACGGCCGATTCACCAGCCTGGCGCAAGTGGTGGCTTTCTATAATTCCGGGATCGTGAGCGGCCCCAACTTGTCACCCCCTCTGCAGGGCCCTGGCCATACGCCATTGCGACTGAACCTGACTATCAACCAACAGGCGGCGCTGGTGGCCTTTCTCAATACTCTCACCGACACTAATCTGGTGACGAATCCGCAGTTGTCTGACCCATTTAATTACGGAAATTAAATGCCCTACAGCGAGTGGCCACGGTAGTTGGCGGCGAGTTCGTAAACGCGGAGGTATTCTGCGACGGTTTTTTCCCAGGAAAAATCGGCTTTCATGGCATTGCGCCGATAGCGGCGAAATAACTCCGGTCGCTCGTAAATGGCAAGCGCTTTGCGGATGGCCTTGGCCAGGGCGTGCGGCGAATATTCGTGGAACTTGATGCCATTGGCATTTTTCGGGTCCTGGGAAAAATCAATCACGCTGTCGTCCAGCCCGCCGGTGGCGCGGACAACGGGGATGGCGCCGTATCGCAGACTGTACATCTGATTCAAACCACAGGGTTCAAACTGCGAAGGCATGAGATAAAAATCGCACGCGGCCTCAATCAGGTGGGCGAGCTTTTCGTCATAGCCAATCCGGACGCCAACTTGACCAGGGAAACGCCGGGCGAGATTGTGATAGCCCTTTTCGTAATCGGGCGACCCGCTTCCGAGCAAGACGAATTGCATTTTGGCGCTTAACATCTCGGTAAGGGCACCAAGCTGGATATCGACGCCCTTTTGCTCGGCCAAGCGGGAAATGGTGCCGAAAAGTGGAATGTCCGGATTTACAGGCAGGCCGAGGAACTTTTGCAATTCAAGCTTGTTGGCCTTTTTGCCAGCGATGCGAGAATGCGAAAAGGGTTTATGGAGATACGGATTATTAGTGGTGTTCCACTCGCTGTAATCAACGCCGTTAAGGATGCCAAACAGGTGGTCGCGGCGGCGGCGCAGGAGACCGTCGAGACCGCAACCGTATTCCTCCGTGGTGATTTCACGAGCATACCGGGGACTGACGGTGGTGATGACATCGGAGAAGGCGATGCCAGCCTTCAGGCAATTCAGGAGTCCGTAGTATTCCGCGCCGTCGGGCATGAAAAATTCCTTGGATGCGTTCGTGAGTTCGTAGGTCTCCGAAGGGAACACACCCTGGTACGCAAGATTGTGGATGGTGAGGCAGGTCGGCGGCGGGTTCCCCCACCCTTCATATCTTTGCTGCATTAAGAGCATCGGCACAAGGCCAAGCTGCCAATCGTGCACGTGGACAACGTTGGCCCTCCAAGGTAAATACCGGGAGAGGTGAACCACGCATTTGGACAAAAAGATGAAGCGATCGGGATTGTCGGGGTAACTGATATTGCGCTCGTGATAAATGCCGCTGCGATCGAAGAATTCGGGGCAATCGACGAAAAAGACCCGGAAACCGGGTTCGGGTTCGAGAAACCAGAGACCGGCCTGGACCCAGCGGCGGCCGAGCGGCAGGTTGAAATACCAGTCATATCGGCGAATCTGCGCGAATTTGGACAAGATGCCCCGGTAAAGCGGCGTGACGATTGCAACTTCATGCCCGTCGGCAGCGAGAGCCTTGCCCAGGGAACCCACCATGTCCGCCAGCCCGCCGGTTTTTGAGAACGGATAGACTTCACTGCTGGCGAGCAAGATTTTCATGGATTAACCACAAGCAAACATCAAAAGCCTTGAATCCGGGCAACCATACCGTTCTCGTACCGTTCTGAATGCGGCCGGGTATCGCTGCACGTATTTGTGGCCAATCGCGGATGAGACATCAAGGGCGAATTATATCCGTCTTCAAATAGGCTTGCAATGGCTCTGGAATCCGCACGCTGCCGTCTGCCAGCTGGTGGGTTTCAATGAGAGCGACGAACAGGCGGGCCAGGGCGGTGCCACTGCCGTTGAGGATGTGCGGAAAACGATTGTCGCCGGACTCGCTCTTGTAGCGGAGATTCATGCGGCGAGCCTGAAAATCCTCGCAATTGGAGCAACTGGAAACCTCCAGATAGGCCCCCTGCCCCGGCGCCCAGACTTCAATATCATAGGTTTTGGCACTGCCGAAGCCCATGTCGCCGGTGCACAACAGAATCACGCGGTAATGAAGGCCGAGCAATTGCAGGACGGTTTCGGCGTTGGCGACCATCTTCTCGAGTTCATCGTAGCCTTGCTCGGGTTTGACGATCTTGATTAATTCGACCTTGTCGAACTGATGGACGCGGATCATGCCGCGGGTGCCTAAGCCAGCGGCGCCGGCTTCGCCCCGGAAACAGGGTGTGTAAGCGCAATAACGCACGGGCAACTGCTTTTCGGGCAGGATTTCCTCACGATGAATATTGGCGACCGGGGTTTCGGCGGTGGGAATCAGGTACAGTTTGCCCAGGTTTTCTGCGGCATCGCCCTCGGCCACGCCGTAATACTGGTCCTTGAACTTGGGAAACTGGCCAACGCCGAGCAGACACTGTTCGCCGACCATGAACGGGGGCGACACCTCAGTGTAATCATGCTTGGTAATGTGCAGATCAAGGAGAAACTGGATCAAGGCACGTTCGAGGCGCGCGCCCCAATTGGTGTAAAGCAGGAAACCGCTGCCACTCAGTTTGGCGCCGCGGGCAAAATCCACCAGCTTGAGGCTCTCGCAGAGTTCAACGTGGGATTTCGGCGCGAAGGCGAAGGCACCTTTCTGGCCATAAACGCGAACCTCCGGGTTGTGCTCGGCGGATTTGCCCTGAGGAACGGTCGCGTTAGGAAGATTGGGAACGCGCAACATCAATTGATCGCGATCCACATCGGCTTGGGCAACTTGTTTTTCGAGTTCGGCGATTTTATCGCCCAGATCGCGGGTTTCCGCCTTTTTGGCCTCGGCTTCAGCGAGCTTTTTCTGCCCCATGAGGGCACCGATTTCCTTGGAGACTTTGTTGCGGTGGGATTTGAGCAATTCCAACTCGGCCAGAGATTTGCGGCGCTGATCATCGGCCTGCAGAATGCCATCGATGAGTTTTTCGTCGCCGGCGCCCCGGAGAGCCAGGCGTTCGCGGACAAAATCGGGTTTTTCGCGGATCAGTTTGATGTCGAGCACGGAGGAATTATAGAAACAGGCTTGGTCTGGGCAAGCTGATTGGTTTCAATTCCGGCAGGATGAAATTGCCTGGAAAACTGCAGGGACTACTGCGGGTGCCCAAACTGACGCTGACGCGCATCGGTTTGGCGCTGGCGGTGGCGGTGGCCGCGGACGGGCTGCAATTTTGTACCGGGCCCCTCGGCTGGGCCGGGATTGACGAGGTGATTGATGTGGTGACGATGGTGTTGACGAGCTGGTTGATCGGGTTTCATATTTTGATGTTGCCAACGTTTGTCGTTGAAATGGTGCCGCTGGTGGATGATCTGCCCACGTGGACGGCTTGCGTGCTGGCCGTGAGCGCTTTGCGGCGGCGGGAACAAAAACGGGAACAGGAAAAAGCAAGGATCGGGGAAATCAGCGTTCCGGAAAAGCCGGGACCGGGCGCATCCTGACATTGTCCCCATAGACGGAATCGAAAGTACCGCCGGTTTCCAAACCGGCTGTATCGCCGATGTCCCAATCGGCGGCGCGCGGAAATCAGGGGCAAGTTCGAGCATCGAGAGGTATGCGAGTTTGGAAACTTGCGATACGGCAGGCTCGGAGGCCTGCGGTACAACGACGGGCAGAGCGATGGTTTTAATACGAGGGCAGTGTCAGGAAGCGCCCGCCGGAACCAAGCGAGTCGAAATCTGATTGAAAATGGAGCCAACTCGCGCCACATTATGGTAATTATGCAATCTGTTTTCACGGGTCCGGTTTATGTGGTGCGCGATAACATCGACACGGATCAAATCATTTCGGCGCAATTTCTGAACCTGGTGCCCACGATTCCGGAGGAATACGAGAAACTGGGCAGCCACGCACTGGGAGGCCTTCCGGAGTCGCTTTATCCGGTTCGTTATGTCAAAGAAGGCCAGTTGGATAGCGATTATCCCATCATTGTGGCGGGCAAGAATTTTGGCTGCGGGAGTTCCCGGGAACATGCCCCGATCGCGCTGGGTTCGGCCAAGGGCCGGATCATTCTGGCGGAAAGTTTCGCGCGAATTTTCTTCCGTAATTCAGTGGCGACCGGCGAATTGTATCCTTGCGAAATCACGGAACGACTGTGCGACGTCCTGAAAATTGGCGACGTGGTGACAGTGGATCTGGATGCGGCCAACGTTAAAGTGGCGGTGACGGGCAAGGTTTATCATTTTAAGCCGCTGGGCGACGTCCGTCCCGTGGTGGATGCTGGCGGGTTGTTTAATTATGCCCGCAAAAGCGGGATGATTTCCGCGAAAGCCTAGCAGCCTGTTGAATTAACCCCATTTTCCACGCAGTGACCATATAAAAAGCCTTGGAGATAAACGGGTGACTGGCGCCAGCGTTCCCGCCGAGTTGAGGCGATCCGGTGAACTACTGCCGCTAACTGAATGAAAATGGCGGCCAATGGCCAAAAAAAAGCTCGCCCGCCCCGTTCCATAGTGGCCGCCAGTTGTTTTGGCGTCCCAAATCCAAAGAGTTTGCGCATCAGTTGCGACAAGTTGTAAAAAGCCGCCGCCAGTTTGAACCGCTTGTTCAGGTTTTCCCAGCCTCGCAACGTCGTGCGTCTCATTCCGCCGCAATCCAGGATGTGCGCAAAGCTTCTCTCTATGTGCATGCCCCGTCGCCGCAAAAGCTCTTTGCCCGATTTGCTTTTGACAGTCCGCCGTGCCGTCCGTACCGCCCGCTGCTCTTGGGGTTCCAGTTTGTCCACGCGCCGGTTGTCAATGGGATCGCTGATCACGGTCCGAATCCCTTCCTGCTGCAGGGCTCCCAATTCGCTCACCGCATAATAGCCTTTGTCAGAAGTAACGCTGGCAATGGCAAGTGTATCCAGCGGTTGCGCGCATGCTTGATTGATGGTTTGCTGCGCTTCCAAAATCCGCGTGGCCATTTCCTTATGGTCGGCTTGGTCGCCCGGATGCACGTCAGCCTGCACCATTGCGCCCGTATCCAAGTCCACCACCGCTTCGGGTTTGTAAATCATGTCGGTGGCGCCATTTTTGGTCCGACCAATTTTGGCATCTGGATCGTGCGGGTTCTGCCACTCTTGATTACTCCCTTTGCCTGGACGATGGCGGTCAAACCGCCGCACCGCCGTTGTATCTTCCGGATCAATGCCCTGTTCAGCCGCCAAGCGTTTGACGTAGTCCCAGTACTGTTCTTCGGTATTGCGATTGACCAGCGCCCGTAACGACGCATTGGCCTCAATCACCGAAGAATCGATCCCCAGGTTCTTGCCGCGCAACAGGCCGTGCTCGCGTAGCGCCTGTAACGTCAGTGTGAAAATCTGCTGATAAATCTCCAATCCCAGCCGCTGCCGAATCACCGTGAAGCTGGAATGTTCCGGGGTTTTCTCATGCAGTTCGTATTTCAGGAAGGTCCGAATCGACAAGGAATCCGCACAGCGCGCCGCGATGGCCCGTTCGCTGGGCAAATCCTCGAAAAAGCCAACCATGATCATCTTGAGGTAAACTACCGGATCAATCCCCGGTCGCCCCACGCCGCTCTTATCATAAGCCGGCTGGCACACAGCTCGAACTTTGGCTGCAAAGCCAAAACTTTCCAAGGTCTGCTCCAGCTTGGCGTAGAACCCCGTTTGGGCCGTCGTCACCACTTGATCTGCCGCGATCCATAATTCGGGCTGAGTTGCTTTCTTCTTCTCGGAAAACATGATTCTCTGACCGTTTCGCCGGTCTGCTATTCAAATAATTCAGTGGAATAATTCAACAGGCTGCTAGGGCGTGGGGGTGCGGTGACAAACTGGCCGTACCGCGGGCCGTCAATTTCGTACTAAATTAGATCTGCCGGCAGGATGGTCCGATGTCGGACTGGCTTAGCAGCACTTTGTCCCTTTGGGATTGAAGGCAAATAATGAGACTCCTCACGTCGTCTCCTAAATTTTGAATGAGGAATGGACGGGTTCAGAATTCCCAATGTAAGCGGGCGGCGAAGGCGGAAACCGGTCCACGGTCTTGGTTGAAGGCCGGGTTATCGATGAATTGGTAATCCAATGTAGCGTGGATGGACTGCCAAATCTTGAAATCATAATAGGTTTCAATGATTTTTTCCCAGCCGTAGTTCAGGTTGCCATCTCCTGCCAGAATCCCCATGCCGCCAGCCGCAAAAAACTCCTGATGCACTTTGGACAGGCCGTTCATCACCCCGGCCAGACCAAAGGTGTCATCGGATCGATGCCAAACCTGACCTTTGACACTGATACCGCCGGTGGCCGTATAATCCACATCGCTGAAAACCCACGCCTGGTTTTGTCCGTCGCTCCAACCGAGGCGGGAAAAGACCCCGACATTGTTTGCAATTTCCTGTTCGACGTTCAGGCCAAAGCCATATTTGTAGCGGAAGGCGGCCGAGGCGGTGATGTCGGCAGGATTGGCGGGGGTGGCGTTATCGACGGCAATTTGGTAACTGCCCATGTTGGCGCGGTTTAAATAGGCAAGGAGGCGGATGACGCCGGGATGAGAATTGACGGCGAAACGCCGTTCGAATTCGGTCACCATGCCCCAGGCATCCAGCAACGGGCCGTCCTGCGACGTGCCATCGTACGGCCATTTGAAGATCCGGTCTTCCGCGGTCAAGGAATTCGAATATCGCGGCATCTGGAAAAAGCCATACCGCAGCGTCCATTTCGGCTGGTTCAATTCCACAGAGAGTCCGGTGGTAAAGCCGATGGCGTCGGCCGGATAATCCCAGGCCTCGTTGGCCATCAACGCCCAGTTCATGAACTGCGTGCGTGGATCATTGGCGTAGGAATTATTGTCGAAAATATCCTTAGCACAGAAGCGTCCGAGGGTGAAGGTGAGCCGCGAAATATCCTGGCTGCCAGCGAGGGTGAGTTGGTCATCGGGTATGTCTTCCTGTGCGCCGCCCAGACCGATGGTCTGGCGGATAAAAAGCCGCGTGATACTTCCATTGGGAACGTCCGTCCCGAGCCGAAAGGCTTCTCCATTGGGGAACCCATCAACCCCGATTGCATTGTTCACCCCGAATCCCTGGTACATCAAGCCGTCAATGTGCGCTTCCGCCCCGGACCAGAGGCGAACACCGGCCGTCAAATCAAGCGAGACGGTTTCACGGGTCTGACCTCCGGCGGGCAAGCTGTTCAGCCCGGAATACTTTGAAGCGAAGGCGGGATAACCTTGCACGATGTCGGTGTTTTGGACGTGGAAATTCCAGTTTTGCGAGGGTGCCACCGGGGACTTGGCAGACACGGGCAATGCGGCCTCACCCGCAGCCGGCGTAGCGGCATTAACCGGAGCATTCGTTGCGACTTCCGCCGCCAGTGTGGAAACTGCGGTGGTCGAGGCCACCACCAAGGTAGTACCAGCGGTTTTCAAACGAATCTTCACGGTTTTGTTGATTGACGGTTTTGGTGACAGATTGGCCTAAGCAAAACAAGCAAAGTCCAATCTTATAAAAACTACCAACGGCTTGCGTTCCCGACGAGTGAAGATTTTGAGAAATTCACCAAAGGGGATCCATTTTGTCGTTGGTTAAACTCGATTGGCCGATTGTGTATCCGGTCGGGATCGGCTAAATTGGCGCACATGCAGAGCGTCATTAATTATCTCAAGGCGAACCAGAAACGTTTTCTCGAGGAATATTTTGAATACTTGCGCTTTCCCAGTGTGTCCGCGCAGCCCAAGCACAAAAAGGACTTGGAAGCATGCGCGAAGTGGCTGACGGCACATTGCAAGAGCATCGGCCTGACTGCGGAGATGCATCCCACAGCCGGCCACCCGATTGTGGTGGCCCGCACGCCGAGGCAAAAAGGTTCAAAACGGCCACATTTCGTGCTTTACGGCCACTACGATGTGCAACCGGTGGAACCGCTGGAGTTATGGGATTCGCCGCCATTTGAGCCGCGACTGGTTGGCCGCCAGGTTTTTGCCCGGGGTTCCACGGATAACAAGGGGCAGAATTTCGCACATCTCAAGGCGATTGAAGCCTACCTGAAGACCGGAACCCCTTTGCCCTGTGATTTGACGCTCGTTATTGAGGGGGAAGAAGAGGTCGGCAGCGTGAATCTGGATGTCTTTCTCAACCAGAACCGGAAGCAATTGGCGTGTGAAGCGGTGGTGATCTCCGACACGGGAATGCCTGACCTGAAGCATCCTGCGCTAACCTATTCGCTCCGCGGAATCATCGCATTCGAAATCACGCTGCACGGGCCGGCGCGAGACCTTCACTCGGGCGGTTTTGGCGGGGCAGTGGAGAATCCGGCAATGGCCCTGGCGAAGCTGCTGGCGTCAGTCCGCGACGATAAAGGCCGGATCACGATTCCAGGATTCTATGATGGGGTACGTCCGCTATCGAAGCTGGAACGTCAGCAGGCGGCGTTGTATCCGCTGACAGATTCCCAGTTGAAGAAGATAGTGGGAGCGCCACAATTGTTCGGGGAAGCAGGTTTCTCAGCAACGGAACAACGCAGCGCGCGTCCGACATTTGAGATCAACGGATTGACAAGCGGTTATCAGGGGGAAGGCAGCAAGACGATTGTGCCTTCATGGGCGCGGGCCAAGATTACCTGTCGCCTGGTGCCGAACCAAAAACCAGACCATGTCCGGAAGGTTGTGCTGGCCTACCTTAAAAAGCATTGTCCGCCGACGGTGCGGATGGAGGTGGAAGCTGGTCACGGGGCGGACGCATACCTGATGCTGCCGGACAGCAAGGCGGCCAAGGCGGCATTGCGTGCGCTGGAAATGGCGTTCAAACAGAAGCCGATCCTGCTGCGCGAGGGCGGCTCGATTCCGATTGTGAACCAGTTCAAAAAGATTCTAGGCGCAGATTCCCTGCTGCTGGGATTGGGATTACCCGATGACAACGCGCATTCGCCGAATGAAAAATTCAACCTGGACTGTTTTGAGAAAGGCCAGATGATGAGCGCATTTCTGTGGCCGGAACTGAGCGGTGCGTAGATTGGATGCAGCTGCGGCCGAAAACGCATGTATTCGAAACGCGTCTTCCTGACCGCCGAATGGCGTCATTTGGCGATCCTGAATTATGTGGTTGATCCGGCAGTACTGAAACCTCTGTTGCCCGCTGGCACGGAGTTGGATTTCTGGCATGGCCGGACGTATGTCAGCATGGTTGGTTTTCGTTTTTTGAATACCCGCGTCCTCGGCCTTCCGATTCCTTTCCATCGTCATTTTGAGGAAATTAACCTTCGCTATTACGTTCGGCGCAGGTCAGGCGACGGCAGTTGGCGTCGGGCCGTTGTATTCATCCGCGAGATTGTTCCCCGCTTCGCCATCGCTTTCGTGGCCCGTACTGTTTACAACGAACCCTACATTGCGCTGCCGACGTCGCATAGGATTGAGCAATCTCCCGGAACTGTGGGAGGCGTACAATCAGCTCGGTATTCCTGGCGATTCAAAGGTGAAGATCATTCCATCAAGCTCACGACGCAAGGCGAGGCACGCCCGCTGATGGCAGGGTCGGAGGCGGAGTTTATCGCGGAGCACTATTGGGGATATACGGCGCAGCGGGATGGTTCAACCCTGGAGTATCGGGTGGAACATCCGTCGTGGCGGGTGTGGGATTCATCGTCGGCAGAATTAAATTGTGATGTGGCAGCGTTGTATGGCGAGCAATACTGCAGCGTTTTGAAACGGCCCCCGGATTCTGCGTTTTTGGCCGAGGGGTCAGAAGTGATGGTTTATCAGGGGGTGCGGGTCTAGGAACCGGCATGGGTCATGCGGAGCAATTCTTCGCCCAAACGTTCGATGGGGAGGCCAACGACGTTGCTGTAGGAGCCGGAGACTTCGGCGACGATTAATTCCCCGTGATCCTGGATGGCGTAGGCGCCTGCTTTATCGAGCGGGTTGATCTTGGCCAGGTAATGGCTGATTTGCTCGGCGCTCAAAGAATGGAAGGTAACATCGGTGCTGACGGCAAAAAGGCTTTCACGATGGGCGCGCAGGAGCAGGAGACAAACGCCGGTGACCACCTGATGCGTGCGACCCGAGAGGCGGGTCAACATGCTGTGGGCCTCGGCGAGGTCGCGGGGTTTGCCAAAGATTTCGCGGTCGAGAAAAACGAGGGTGTCAGCGCCGAGAACGAGGGCATCGGGAATTTTCTTGGCAATGACCCGGGATTTGCGATGGGCGTTGAGCAGGCAAATCTCGTGGGGCGAAAGGTGGTCGGGAGACAGTTCGGCGGCGGCGCTGGGGATGACTTGAAATTCGGGGGCGAATTGGCGCAACAAATCGGCACGCCGGGGAGACGCCGAAGCCAGAATCAATGACGGCGGTTTCACTAAACCAATAATAACAGGAATTTAGAAACTGTCGAGGGGGGCTTATAAGGATTAAAGCCGGGCGGCCAAGTGGTGTTTTGGATTTCGCCGGCGCACGGACTGTGCCAAGTTAGGGGCATGCAAAACGGCCGTCAAATCGTCAATCTGGCGCTGATTGGGTTCATGGGCACAGGGAAAACCTCCGTGGCGCGGCTGGCAGCCGAACAATTGCATTTCAATTATCTGGACACTGATGAATTGATCCAAACCCACACGGGCCGATCCATCGCGGAAATTTTCAAGACAGACGGCGAGGCGGCATTTCGCGAAATGGAACGAAAACTGGTGGAAGACTTGGCGGGAACGACGAAAACGGTGATTGCGACAGGGGGAGGTCTGCCGGTCAATCCGGGAAATCTTGCCAGCTTGAAAACACATTCACTCGTAATCTGCCTATGGGCATCACCGGAAAAAATCTGGGAACGCGTAAAAAACCAGAGTCACCGGCCCCTGCTCGAGGAACCTGACCCGCAGAAAAAAATTCGCGAGTTGCTGGCCGTGCGAGAACAGTTTTACAAGCAGGCAGATGTATTGATGAACACAGAGATCCGGACGGTACGGGAGATGGCGCACCAGGTGACGCATCAATTCCGGATCGCTGCCGGGCAAAAATGAGGACTACCATCCGACAGCGCGCCCGGGAACTGGGATTTGACGAATGCCGGTTTACCACGGCTGCCCCCCCGGCTACCTCCCACAACTTTCAAGACTGGCTCGCAAGCAATCATCACGGCGAAATGGGCTGGCTGCAGCGGAACTCAGAAAAACGGGCGAATCCGCAGCGCGTTTTGCCGGGCGCGAAAAGCATCTTGATCCTGGCAGCGAGTTACTACCGCCAAGGAGCAGGAGCGGAGACCTCGAGCCCGAAGGCAGGAGTAATCGCGCGGTACGCACGGTTTGACGATTACCATGACGTGCTCGGCGACCGCGTGCGCGTGCTGAGCGAATTCATCAACCAACAGGGTGGACCAGAGGCGCGCTCGCTCTGGTATGTGGACACTGGCCCGCTGTTGGAGCGCGACCTAGCGCAGCGGGCTGGATTGGGTTTTGCCGGCAAGCACACCAATCTCATCAGCCGGAAACTTGGCAACTGGTTTTTCCTGTCGGAAATTATCACAACGCTGGAGTTGGAACCGGATGAACCGGAACGAAATCATTGCGGTCGCTGCACCCGTTGTATTGAAGCTTGTCCCACCAATGCGATCACGGCGCCTTTTGAACTGGATGCACGCAAGTGCATTTCCTATCTGACGATTGAATTGAAGGGATCGATCCCGGTGGAATTCCGACCGGCGATCGGCAACCGGATTTACGGTTGTGATGATTGCCTAGCGGCCTGTCCGTGGAATCGCTTTGCGCAAACGGGCCAGTTGATGAAGTCGCACGCCCGGACGGAGCTGGATTCGCCGGATTTAATCACACTCCTCCAACTGGATGACGCAGGCTTTAAGTCGCGCTTTAAGGGCAGCCCGATATTACGGACGAAGCGGCGTGGATTGTTGCGAAATGTTTGTGTAGCGCTAGGAAACACAGGCGACAAGACTGCCCTGCCCTATTTGCAAAAAGCGGCGGCGGATCCGGAACCTTTGATTTCGGAGCACGCCCAATGGGCGATCCAGGAGATTGAGCGGCGGCGGATATAACTTATTCCGGCATGCTCATCATGGTCGCGGCGGGCATCGGGGCGGGATTTTTGCCAATGGCTTTGCGAACACCTGCGACATCCTCAGCAGTAACCAGCGAAGCTTTATTGCCCCAGGAAGTACGGATATAACTCAGCACGGAAGCGAGATCGGAATCGGAAAGCGAAGCTCCCATGGCGGCCATGGCCATATTCCAATCCTGGCCTGCCACCTTAATGTCACCGTTGACACCCATGAGGGGAATGTGCGCCAAACGTGAATCTCCTTTGGCGTTGACCCATTCGGAACCGGCGAGCGGAGGCGCCTGACCGGCTTTGCCTAAACCGTCGGCACCATGACAGGCACCGCAAATTTGATCATAAACCTGCTTGCCGCGGGCCATCATGGCCGCCGCGCCGGACTTTGGCTGATAGGCGTCGAGCTGAATTGCGTTGTCATACGGCGAATAAACGTTGGCGTCAAACCAACCGCTGTGATGATCGAAATAAACCGTCCCGAGGAAAATCAGCAACAACGTCAGGGCAAAGATCCACATGGGCACAGTGGAGGAGGATGCCTTGGGCTCGGCGTCGCTGGATGCCAGCAATGATTTAGGTTCGTCGTTCATTTTTTTGCATCAGAACCGGTGGCGGCAATCTGTGGCGTGAAAGGAGCCTCGTAGAGCGGCACATCAGCGCGCAGGCTCAAAAGATACGCGACGAGCTCTTTCGCTTCAGGCTTGGGCACTACTTCAAAACCATCCGCCGGCGCAAATTCCTTCGGCAAATCCAAGGCGTTGGACGAACGAGAACCGTTGATTTTGCGCACCTCAAACAAAAACTTAAAGGAGGGCATGGCTGAACCAGGCATTTTACACTGCGGCTCGTAGAGATGGAGAAGGTGCCAGTTGGCATCCGGCTGACGCAGACCAATGGCCGCCAGATCGGGTCCAACCCGCAGGCTGCCAAGTTGCACCGGATAATCGTAGAGATAATCGGCGGCCACACTATGCCGAATTCCCCAGCCGCGGGTTATATCGCCGCCCGTGGTGTAAATATGGGTTTCGGATTTGCCGCCGGCAGCGGTAATCTTATCGGCAATGGAGGTGGCTTGGCCTTCATCCAAATCATCCAACTTCAAGCTGGCAATCAGGTTGGTAACAGCCGTCGGATTTTTTCCGCCGCCGGTCAGCACGACGGTACAGGCAACGCCGTCCTGTTGGATTTGTTCGGTGTGACAGGCGGCGCAACCATTGGCGCAGTAAACCTGCAGACCCATGGTGGCTTGACCCGTACGCTGCACCGGGTAAGGATCCGATGAATTTAAAATGGTGGTTTGCTTTTGGTGACCCAACTGGATGGCAGGACCGAGCACGAAGCCCGTCCAAGAGGCAACCAAGGCAACCAAGGCGGCAAAGAAAACAGCCAATCCGTTTTTCATGACTTCACCTCCGCGACAACCAACGGTGCTATAACCGCATTGAATATGGTTTTAATGAGTTCCAGCTTCCAGCGCACGGTCATGGCAAAAACGTTGGCGGCGAACAACAAGGCACCGAGCAGGAGGACAAACAAGCCCAGCGTGCTAATGCGGAGGGCGGGCAAAGCCACGGCAAAGTTGTAATCATGCAAGCCCTGCTGAAAGCCGCAGACGACAAGGGAAATCATGAGCAACGAGGCACCCGCCATAAACAGCCAGTGTTGCAGGCGAACAAACTTGGGAAACGGCAACTCGAAACCCATGATTTTTGGAAATAAGTGATAAAAGCCACCGATAACAACAATGGCAAAGAACCCGAAAATCTGCCATTGAATCTGCCCCTGCTCGAACCAGGTGAATTGAACTAAGCGAGCCAGCCGCGGACAACCGGCGGCGAGGAGCAGCACGCTGGACAACAGGAAACCAACGGTGCCGAATTTGATCTGGCAATAGGAGCCACCTTTGCAGACCGGCTTGGCACCGGAAACGGTCCTGACATAAATGATCGTGATAGCGATGAGCGGAACGATTAGCAAGGAAGTGGCCACCGAGCTGAAGGCCGGGATCCAAGCAGGCACCGGAGCACCTGGCGGAATACCCATCCAGGTTCCAAACAAGATCAGTGTCCAAAAGGCAAACAAGGCATAAAAGCGGCTTTCCAGAGGACGACCGCCGAGTTTTGGCAGGAAATAAAAAGCAATGCCCAGTCCCACCAAGGCAAGCCAGACGTAAACCAGATTATTGGCAAACCACCAGTCGATCACTGATTGAGCAACCCCGCGAACCGGCCAACCGATTAGAAAGAGATTTGCGGAGGAATAAATCCAAGGAAACCACAACAACGCGGCCAGAAAAAACCAGTGCGAGGGATAGAGGGTCCGATCCTGCCGCTGACCAAAAGTGGCCGCTGCGGAGACCGCGATCAGAACGAAGGCAGAAAACAACAATGGAGAGGCAAGGCGCGGAAACTCGAGCCACAAGAAACCGGTGCTGTGACCCGACAAAATGCCGGCAAGACCGATTAGCACACCCACATGCCAGATATTGGCTGCGGCGAAGGGGACCAGTGGGAGGACCAGTTCGACCTGGCTCAAACGCGCCAGAATCCAGAGCATGACACCGAGGGAAGCGGGAATGGCGAAACCGTAAAGGATCGCATCATTGGCTGCGGGCTGGACGTGACCGTAGGTCAGCAAGGAGCAATCCGCGAGAAAAGCGGGAGCATGAAACTTTATGGAAGCGATCATCGCAAGCACAAGCCCGACGATGAGCCACAAGGCGGCGCCGCCAAAGAGAGCGAGTAGTGGGAGACGACAGGAGGTGTCAATCCGGCTGGAGCTCACGTCATTTGATTCGTTCACGTTCATTCGAAAGCGCTGGGTTTCGGGGGCGTGACCGGCGCGGGTGCCGTCGCCTTCTTCTCGCGCGCAATCAAGTCGGCGCGAGCCTCGGCGGGATCCTGCCACGCCTGCAGGGTCAATTGTATAGCCGTGTCAATGGGCAAGCGTACGATGCCGCGTGCCTGATCGATCCAGGCGACCTGATTCAAATTGGTGCTTTCCGTGGCGTGGATCTTGGCGAGCGTCTGACTGCGCTTCACGCCAGGATCGGTGTCAATATCGGGCACAGTCGTCAAAAACCGGACGGCCGCCGATAAAACGATGAAGAGAAGACTGCCGACAATCAAGGCGACGGCGGCGCCAGAGGCGCGATTGGCTTGTTCAGGTTTCATTGGCCACCTCCAGTGGTAGGTGCCGGGGTCAGGTCGCTGACGACGTTCGGACTGACTCCCATGGCCTCCAGCAAGCGGGGATCGCGCAGGGGATATTTGGGATGAGCATTAAAGCGCAGCAGAAAGATATTCGCAAGGAAACCGCCGACGAACATCAGCGTACCAATGGGCAGCCAGATCCATTGCAAATGGTAACCGTCCGGACGGTGGGTCGGGAAAATATTGAAAGCCAGATCCAGTGCGTGCATCAACCAGGCCCACAGGCAGACTGGGATTAGGACCTTGAAATTCGTTTTCACCCTGAGCGGCAGCAGGAAAAAGAACGGCACAAAGAAATGTCCAAAGATCAGGATCATGCTCAAAGTCCACCAGTTGCCGTGCTCGCGAATTAAATACCAGAAGGTCTCCTCGGGAACGTTGGCGTTCCAAACCACAAAATACTGGGCAAATTCGGCATAGGCCGAAAAGAGCGTAAAACCGAAAAACAACAAACCGATATAATAGAAATAATTCTCCTGCAACAATTTGGCGATTGTGCCCTGCCGATACAGGACGGCGGCAATCATATAGACCGTGGCGAGGGCGATCCACGCGCAATCCGAAAAGAAATAAACTCCATAAATGGCGGAGAAGAATTCATATTGCACGGCCTTCATCCAGAGCACCCCGGAAAAGGTCAGGAGGAGCGAAAGAGCGACGATACCCCAGCCGGAATAGAAGCTCATTTTGTGAGTACATTCCGGGGCACCGGTTTTGTCCTGTTGCAAGGAGAGTGAGCTCAAACGCGAAGACAAAAACCACAAGAGCGCGAAGAAAACGGCCGAGGTGACATAAAAGCCCGGCATGGTAAAGACCGGAGCCTTGGCGGCAACCAGGTTGTTGGTCGCCGGATCCAGGCTCATCCAAGAGTAGATGGACTTCGCGAAAACGGCTACCGGGATAAACATTACAATCAAGGGCCAGCCCAGCAAAGAAGCGATGTGCTCGCAAAAACGGCGGATACCCAGGGACCAGGCCGCGCCGGAGAGGTGATGTACCATCACCAAGAACAAAGCACCAATCGCGAGGCTGTAGTAGAACATGAAGGCGAGCAGCCAGGAACAGCCAAACTCAAAGAGTTCGTTTTGTTGCCAGCTGATGGCCAGGCCGAGTGCAGACAAGAGTCCGCCGAAGACCATGAAAAAGACCGGTAGAAAGCCCCAGCCGGACAAATCCATCGGCGGCAGCGCGTGCTTTTTATCGTGACTTGAACTCATGGTCAGGGATTCAAAACAGCCTGTTGGCTGCTGGTTAAATCGTTGGTGGAACCGAGCGCGCTCAATTGCAAGGCACGCAGATAGGCGATAATCGCCCAGCGATCCTCGGCCGGAACAATCGGGCCGTAGGCCCCCATCAAACCTTTACCGTTGCTGATGGTGTTGAAAATCTCGCCGTCAGCCATCTCGACAATGCGCTGATCATGCAAGTTTGCCACTGCCGGCATGTCACCGATGGCCTTGGTAATGCCGTTACCATCGCCCAACTTGCCGTGACAGGGAGCGCAATAGATATCAAAGCGTTCGTGGCCGCGGCCCAGCAAAGTTTCAGTGACCGGGAGCGGATTGGTTTCTACAAAATTAGTAGTGCCGATAGTTTTACCCGTATTCAAGGGAGCATCTTCAAAGTGATATACCGGTCCGTCGACAGTTTGCACGGCCTCACTGCGGGCAATTGTTCCGGCGGGCGGCAATTGGGAACTTAGACCATTCTGAAAAAACTCGAACGGTTTTTGCGGCCGCAACTTGGGCTGGCGGTCCATACCAGGCATATATCGGTCGGAATAAATTTCAACGGGCGGCTGGGTGGAGATCCGGCCGGGCAACCCCATGATGCCCACAATGGCTCCCCCGAGCGCGGCACCGATCAACAGCATGGAAATGATGTAGCGCATCAGTCCTCGTCCTCCACTACGGTGACTTGCGAGCCGCCGATTTGCTCCAGCAGCCGCCGGGTTTCAGTGAGGGAGAATTTTCCGTCATTGGCACCGATGACCATGATAAACTTGTCGCGCGTGACCATTTCGAAACGGGCCTTTTTCAAGAGCGGATGATTCAGACGAGGCAGTTGATTGAAGGCGAGCATGCCGACGAGTGATCCGACGGCACCGCCCATGATTAACATGATGTAGGAAGGAACGAACGTCATGGGGACGCTGAACATGGGTTTGCCGCCGACAATGAGCGGATAATCGAATGCGTTGCTGTACCAAATCAACCCGACGACGGACAAGAAGGCACCCGCGCCCAAAGCAAGTGATACCCAGCCGACCAAAGAGTTGCCGAGGTTCATGACCTCGTCGATGCCATGAATCGGGAAAGGCGTGAAGATGTCCCAGCGTCGATAGCCGGCGGCCTTGACCTTCTTCGCCGCGCGTAATATTTCGCCGGGCGAATTAAACTCAGCCATGATACCGTAAAGTTTTTCACTCATGGTCGTCCTCCGGAAGAGCGCCACCGCGCGGATGATGAGGGTCGGCTTCGGGCATGGCGCCCTTGACTTCGGAAATGGCGATCATCGGGAGGAATTTAACAAACAGCAGATAGAGCGTGAAGAACGCACCCAAGGTGCCGATGTACAGGCCAATATCCCAGCGAGTCGGCAAATACTTGCCCCAGTTGGCAGGCAGGAATTCCTGATACAAGGAGCCGACGACAATAACGAAGCGTTCCGTCCACATGCCGATGTTTATCAGGATGCCAATGACGAAGAGCAGCGGCAGGTTGGCGCGAACTTTTTTGAACCACAGCAACTGGGTGACACCGACGTTCACCGTGATCAAAATCCAGCCCATGACCCAATATGTGTGACCAAATAGGCGGTGACCGAACACCCAGCGTTCGTAGGGATCGCCGCTGTACCAGGCGATGAAAAACTCCATCAAGTAAATGTAGGCGATCATCAAGCCACTGACGAGGGTCAGCTTAGCCACCTTGTCGATGTGGCTTTTGGTGATGACCGCTTCAAGGTTGCACAGTTTGCGCAAGGAGATAAGCAGCACCAACATCATGCCGAAACCGCAAAAAACAGCGCCGATGACGAAATAGAGTGGGAAAATGGTGGCATGCCAGCCGGCGATCTGGGCTGTGCAAAAGTCGAGACCGACGATTGAGCTGACGGTAAACACCAGCAACGTACACAGGCCGGCGAAAACGGTATAGGCTTTTTCGTAATTGTGCCAGTGGCGGGCGGAACCCGTCCAACCCATGGCAAGCACGCTGAAGATCGCCTTGCGGAGACGAGTATTGGAGCGATCACGCAGAACCGCAAAATCAGGGATCATACCCATGAACCAAAACAGGGTGGAGACCACCAAATAAGTGTTCACGGCGAAAACGTCCCACATCAGCGGCGAGCGAAATTGGGGCCAAAGACCATTCGAATTGGGGATCGGGAACATGAACCAATCAAACCACGCGCGACCGACATGAATGGCGGGATACAAACCGGCCATGGCAACGGAGAAAACGGTCATCGCCTCAGCCATGCGTCCAATCGTGGTGCGCCAGGATTGCTTGGTTAAAAAGAGCAAGGCGGAGATCAAGGTGCCGGCATGGGCCACACCAACCCACCAGATGAAGTTAACGATGTCCAAGCCCCACATAACCGGATGGTTATTTCCCCAGACACCCACTCCGGTGAAGACCTGATAGAAGAGGCAAATCGGGAAAACGACCGCCGCACAAAAGGCAGCCGGCAAAAAGGCCACCCACCACCAGATGGGAGTTTTGGCTTCGGCGAAGGCGGACAGCTTGTCAGTCAGCCAGCCAAGCCCCTGATTACCCTCAACCACTGGCGCGCGGCGGAATTCCGCTGGAGGAGCCAGTTTCTTCAATTCTTCGAGTTGGATGGCGGAGTCAGCCATTAGCTGTTTCCTTTCGTGGTCAGGAGACCATTTTGATATTCTTCCGTGCTAAACGGAGCATGATAATCCGGCATCGCCGGATTGGGATTGCGGACCCGGGCCAGATAAGTGGTGCGCGGCTTGGTTAATAATTCCCCTAGAACAGAGTAATTGAGGGGCAACAATTTTAGCTTGGAAACAGAGCTGTCCGGATCGCTGACGTCGCCAAATACGATGGCTCCGGCCGGACAAGCCTGTTGGCAGGCGGTTTTGGGAACCGTACCGGCCGCCTCGGACAAACGAACGTCGCCACTGGCGCCCGCTTTCGCCTTTTGCGCGATCTTGGCCTGCTCGATTCGTTGCGTGCAATAGGTGCATTTTTCCATCACCCCGCGCATGCGAACCGTGACATCGGGATTCTTGGATAACTTGATCAAATCCCACTCATCTTCCGAACGCATCCCGCTGTTCGGTTCCTTCAACCAGCGCAGTAAATCCCATTCACCGTCAGTTTTGTGCGTAAGGGTGGTTGAATACATCGGGCCCTTAAGCTCGGTCAGAGGGCGCTTGTTGTAATCGAGAAAATTAAAGTGACGAACCTTGTATGGGCAGTTATTCGAACAGTAACGCGTGCCAATGCAACGGTTGTAGGCCATGACATTGAGACCTTCCTCGTCATGAACGGTGGCATTGACCGGGCAAACGCTCTCGCAGGGGGCGGATTCGCACTGCTGGCAGAGCATCGGTTGATTGACGGCCTGCACATCATCGATCCATTCCGCGAATTGTTGTTTGGGATCGGCCTGATTCTCGTCTGCGTTGAAATCGAAAATCGAGGGATTATGTTTCCGTTTGGGATCGGAAGTGTAATAGCGGTCAATCCGCATCCAATGCATTTCGCGACCCCGTTTGACCTGATCCTTGCCGACGATGGGAATGTTATTTTCGCTCTGGCAGGCAACCACGCAGGTGCCACAGCCGACGCATGAATTCAAGTCCACCGTCATGCCCCATTGATGGAGCGCGGTTTTCTTGGCCGCATCGAGCGGATTCGGATAAAGCGACTGAACAATGGGCGGTTCAACGCCATGAAATTTCTCCTGGGCAAAGTCCGGTTCTTTGACGAATTCCTCGAGATTGGCCTCACGAACCGCTGGACGGCCTTCCATGCTCCAGTGATCCTGCGTACAGGCCAGCACGTAGGTGTCGCCGGTCTTGCGAATAGCCGCGCCGGATTCAACATATTTGCCATTGAAAATAGGAAAGGCGTTAAACCCGACACCGGTGCCAACGCGGCCCACTTTTTTGCGGCCGTAACCGAGAGCCAGTCCGAGCGAAAAATCAGCCATGCCCGGCTGTGTCCAGATTGGTCCAGTGATCGTCTTGCCGTTCAGGGAGATTTCAACAACATCGCCGTTTTGAACGTCCAAGGCGCGGGCGGTCTTGCGGCTGACGAGGACGGCATTGTCCCAAGTCATTTTGGTAATGGGATCCGGCAACTCCTGCATCCAACCATTGTTGGCGTAGCGGCCGTCATCAACTTTGGCGTCGCGATAGAAGATAACTTCGAGGCTGGAAGCGGAAGGCGTGGCAACCTTGATTCCGGAGACTAACTGGTTCAAGTCACTGGTTGACTGGACTATTTTAACGTCATTCACGACGGCCGCGGGCGAGCCGGCAAAACCGTTATAGAGAAATTTTTTCCATGCCTCGCCGGAATCGCCAAAAGTGGCCATGACGATTTCATGGGCATTCGTTTGAGATTGGCCAGCGATACGGGCGAGGAATTCCAGTTCCATCAATCCGCCAAACAGCGGTTGAATAAGCGGCTGAATCGCCACTAACGTGCCGTCGCCGGTTGTCGCATCGCCCCAGGATTCCAGATAATGAGCGGCCGGAAAATTCCAGTCGGCCATTTCCGCGGTTTCATCGGAGTAATACCCCAGGCGAACCACGGTTTTCGGCTTGGCGGACCAGTTCAATTGGTAGGCGGGATTGGCTCCAAGAATGACCAGCGTGTCGGTGCTCGCCGCGTCAAAGTCCTTGAAACTACCAGCGCTGACTAGAGGACAACTAACCAACTCTACCGTACCGCCAATGGCATCCAAGGCAGCGTTAATGGCGTGCGCCAGCAAATGAACTTCAACCGGCTGGCGTTGACCGGCAACCACCAAAATACTACCGCGATTAGCGACCAAATCCTTCGCACATTCGGTGGTCCAAGCCGAGGAAGTGTTGGCGCCACCGGAGACCTGGGTCAGGATCTCGGAAGCGACCTGAAGGACTTGGGCAGCAGGAATCCGCAAGCGGTGATCGGCATTCGCGCCGGTAAGCGTGAACAATGATTCAACCGCATAAAGGCGATTCATTCCATCGCCCGCCTTGCGACCGGCGGCAAACTGGCGAATATGGTTCAGCGATTCGTCTTCACCGCCAAGGAAATCTGCATCCAGGGAAAGAATGACGCGGGCTTTGTCAAAATTAAACAAGGGCTTGACCGAAACACCAAATGCCTGGGTGGCCGCACGTTGATGGATCCCGGAATCAATGGCATCGGTGGTGAACCATTTTGATTGAGGAAATTTATCGCCAATGATTTTTTGCAGCCGCGCGCGGGAAGGCGAAGTGTTGCTTTCGGCAAGAAACGCCAAACCGGCACCGCCGTTAGAAGAAAATTTTACTGATAGCTGGTCCAGGAAACCCAACGCTTCATCGCGAGAAACTGTTTTACCATTTTGAGTAAAATTGCGGGCGCGGTCGGGATCATACAAATCAAGAATGGAGGCCTGTGCGTAGCGGTCAGTGCTGCCAATACTGCCGGGAAACAAGGAGTTACCCTCAACTTTTACGGGACGACCCTCGTAAGATTTGGCAACCAGCGGAATGGCGCCGGTGCGGGTCGGCATGGCAGTCGCAAAAAACTGGGGCACGCCGAAAACGTAATCTGCCGGTTGTTTGCCAAAGGGTTCCAGATTTTCGACGGGACGACGGCAGCCGGTACCGAGCGTGGCAATACCGGCGAGCGCAAACGACGCAGACATGATCTGCAGGAAGTGGCGACGGCTCTGGCCATCCTCCATCTGGCTGGCGCCGGATGGAAATTCGCGATGAAGCCATTCCTTAAACTCCGGCGTGTCAGCCAATTCGTCCAGACTTCGCCAGTAACGGCGGCCGGTGACAGGTGCTGGGGATGGTTTCCGAATTGTTTTCATCGATGACAGGCCGAACAGCTTTGCAATGATTCCACTTTCCAATCGTGGACAAACTTGGCGCCATTAACTTCCTGCATTTGCGCGGCTTTGGCAGGATCAGCATCCCATTGCCAGCCCAGATCGGTGACCTTGTCGGTCGGACGGATGTGAGCCGCGGGATCGCGATGGCAATCAAGGCAAAAACTCATGCTTAAGGACTTGGCCTGATGAACCTCGTCCATTTGGTCAATCCGGCCATGGCACTCCACGCAGCTGATACCGCGGGTGACGTGCACTGAATGGTTGAAATAAACATAGTCCGGAGTGATGTGAATCTGCACCCAGGGAATCGGGGTATTATTGGTCGCGCTGTCGCGCACAATGGCCAGACGCGGATCGTCTTTCAAGACCTGATTATGACAATTCATGCAGGTCGAGGCAGAGGGAATATTAGCCACCCATGATTTGTCGACGTTGCTATGGCAGTAGCGGCAATCAAGGCCGAGTTGGCCGGCATGGATTTTATGCGAAAACGGCACCGGTTGAACGGGTTGATACCCGACGCGGTAATATTTAGGCGTGACATAAATCGTCACGCCTGCGGTCACGGCCCCTCCCACCAGCGCGGCACCAACGCCCAACGCCAACGGTAGCCAGTTTGTCCACTTCGGAAAAATTGCTGACATCTCAAATGCCGATTGTACGGCAAAAACCAGACCGAATCACGAGGGCTAATCTTGAAATCCCTTGCACGGGAAAATACTTAATATATTGCCGCGCGCGTCGCAAGAAAAGTTTGTGAAAAATTTCACTTATTTAAGAATCGCGAGCTTCGCAAAAGATGCCTTTGTCAAAAAAGGGCCTATTTAAGAAGGGAAAACCGATCCGGCACGCGAGGTTTTTTATTTTGCCGGGGTCGTTTTTTCGGATTGCTGGGCAGCGACCAGCGAGCCGAGCAAGTTGGCATTTTTAGGCACCAGCGTGATGTTTGCCTCGCCATCAATAATATTCTGGGTTTCCAACGCCTGGAACAGGGCATGCGAGATTTCGGGGTCCTGCGAAATTCTCTGCAAGGCGATTCCCACAATTTGCGGGCGCATGGCTGCCGCCTTGGCAAACTCAATGGCCGCCTGCTGTTCCGCGGTGCTCGCTATGATGTTCACCTGATTTGTTCCGTCCTGCTTGATGGCGGAAGTCACCTGGCGCAGGCGATTGACGACTTTTTCCTCGATCTGTTTGATCATGCCACTATCGCGAAAATTTACTTTGCGAATGTACACCGAGCCAAGGCTGTAACCCCAGTCCTGCGACTGGGGGGAAACTTCCGCGCGCACGGTCTGGCTCATCGGATGCCGGTTCTGCAGCATGTCGGAGAGTTTTAAGTTGCTTAAACATCGCACGGTGGAATTGCTGACATTGGCCGCCAGGGATCCGCGAGGATCGGCATTTTTGAAGAGATAATTGATCGGATCACTAATGACCATTTCGTACCAGATACCAATCCCCATCGGCGCACCTTCCTCGGAATTGACCGGGGTGCTACGGATATATTCCTGGTCCAAACGCAAATCCAGCGTGTAACTTTTGCCGAGAAATTTAACCAAGGGCGCCTTGATCCCCAATTTAAAGATGAGGAAATGAAGGCCCGGCTGATCAATTACCGTAACCACCTTGCCGAACAGCATGTAAACCTTGCACTGCCTTTCCTCGATGATGGTATACAACCCGAATTGGCGGGCCAAGCCAAAGAGAATCGGCACGAGAATAAACATCCCGAAAAAGGAGGCGGCCGCGGCCGCGAAAAAATGGACGAACACGACGGCGAGCGGGTTATCATTCATGGCTGACCTCCACGATCACGGACTTGGCTTCGCTGAACAATTTCAAGCGCACGTTCCGGACATAGGCCTCAAGCGCCCCTGCCCCGCTCTTCTTCAGCTCAACCAATTGCTGGGCGAGGGCGACCAGCGGTTGAACTTCGGCCTGGGCCTTGAGGGTTTCAATTTCCACGGCCCGGCGTGACTGGACAATTTTCTGGTCAGCACTCGCCTGGGCAAGGCTGATGCTGGAAGAAACTTCATTGTACGCGGTGTTGATGGCAGCCAGCGCGGATTCGACTTCAGGAGGCGGATCAATGCCGGTGATCAAAGAGGCGTCGAGTTCAATGCCATAACGTGCCGGCGAACCGGCGCATTCATGGTCCATATGCTCGTTGAGGTCGCGCAAATTTTTTCGAAGATCGTTGATGGAAATCCCGATGACGGCCGTGGCGGCAACATTATGCGGGGCGTTGTCGGCGGGATTATTAGCCGCCGGGGGCGCTTCGAAATTGGCGATGCGTTCGCGTAGAATTGAAATAAAATACCCCATGATGTGATTGATGGGATGTTTTACGCCAAAGAGATAAGCATAAAGATTGCGTTCCGAGATGCGCCAACGGATCTGTCCTTTTAAACCGGTGTTGAGCTGGTCTTTGGTCACGGCTTCGAGGATGGTTCCGCTATAATTGGCTGAGGGGTCCTCCGGATCCTGGGCCATATTCATCGTCTGGGTGGCGACGGATACCTTGTACACTTTTTCCCATGGCCATTTAAAATAAGGGCCGCCCGGCGGAATCACCCGCACCTGAGGATAATTATAACGGCTTTTTTCCTCGGCGCTCAGGATCTGGGCGATCGGGTCCTCGACGGTTGTGGCGGTGCCCACACGTTCCGCGCGGCCGAAGCGGGTTTTCACTGCGCGTTCGTTTTGATTCACGGTATAAAATCCGCCGGCCAGATAGCGCAAGAGAAACCACGCAACCAAGCCGACCAGTAATCCGAGGAATATAGCTCCCATAGTTTTTGAGTTAGGAGTGAGATAATCTGGCCGCCGATATTAAACAAGAAAAAAGCCGTTCCAAAAACCAGCCATTTTTATCATTGGCCGGCTTCAACACCCAAATACCAGGGATCTCCCTTAATCAGAGGGCGCAAAGCTTTTCTTGGATGTGCGCGGCCACTTTCCGGTTGGTAAGCATGCAGATATGCAAGGGGCTCCAGACTCTTAGTTCCCTGGCGTTGACGATGCGTGAGCTGGTGAATGGAATAATGATCAAATCCAGCGGGGTAGAATAGGTATAAACGGGAATATTGAAACGGGAATCCGCCCTTGATTCCAGTTCGCGCAAGAAATCACTGCCCGGCCGCATGTCACGGGTTCCTTTTCCTGGATAAAGCCACGCGGTCAGTGTTCCGCGCATCGGCCCGGAGATTGCAAAAAAGGCGCGCACCCGTGGAGCACCACGTTCCGATTGAAGATAACATTGGGAGATTACGCAACCCATGCTAAAGCCCACGAGGGCGAAGGATGCAGCAGGGGGCAACTCCTCGTCGACATAATCTGCCAGCTTGTTGGCCAGATCCGCGATGCCGTGCCTTCCATCGCGCGGATGCAGGGTGGGAGCGAAGCACTGATGACCAGCGGACTCCAGTCTGGCTTGCAAGTGTCGAAAAAAACTTCCCGTGTTTAAAAAACCGTGGACCAATAAGACATTCATGATGGATCGGATTGCGCCAGCCGGGCGGCCAGGTCTTTGACCCCGCGCAAATCCAGTTTCCCGGTGCCCAGCGTTGGAAAAGTTTCGATTCGATGGAACGCGTCGGCTTTTGGTTTCCAGAGGTTGGGCAAATCGCATTGCGCAAACTTGTCGAGACAGATTGGCAGATCCTCCTGATTGAGTTTATGGAGGACGATCAGCCGCTCACCCTTTTTCTCATCAGGCACGCTGGCAACGACGAACGTTTGTTCGGAGGCGTTCACAAGTTCATGCAGTTTCTCCTCAATCTTCAAATGGGGCACCATTTCGCCGCCGATTTTGCTAAAGCGACTCAGGCGGGCGGTGATTTGCAAAAAGCCGTCCTCGTCCAGAAAGGCGATATCACCGGTGCAATACCAACCGTCACGCAGGACTTCGGCGGTTTTTTCCGGCTGGCCAAGATAGCCGCGCATAATATTCGGTCCCTGAATGAGCAACATCCCAGGCTGGCCCGGGGGGAGGGTCCGGCCGCTCCAGGGGTTATCGGCCTCGGTAATCCGGGCTTTCATGCCCAATAACGGTCGCCCGATTTTTCCGCGCTTACCCCCAACTTGATGGAATCCCGGCGCGCGAAAATTCATCATATTAACGGAGACAGCCGGGCCGCACTCGGTGGTCCCGTAACCTTCCAGGGGACGGATGCCAAAATGCTCCTCAAAGGCGGTTGCCAGGCGTTCCGGCAACTTTTCCGCACCTGTAATGACGTAATGCAATCCGCCAAAATCTTCCGGCGGAACACTACGCAGATAGAGTTGCAGGAAAGTGGGGGTAGCCAAAAGAAGGGTGACGGCATTCTCGCGCACGAGCGTACCGATGGCTTTCGTGTCGAGCGGATTGGGATGGAACACCACACCGGAACCAGCCGCCGCTGGCAAACACAGAGTGACCGTAAAGCCAAAAGAATGGAAGAATGGAAGAATGCCAAAAAAACAGTCTTTGGGTACCAAATCCAGAATGTATTCCATCTGGCGGATATTGGACAGAATATTGTAGTGGGAAAGCATCACCCCCTTGGGTTCACCCGTGCTGCCACTTGAAAAAATGACCGTGGCGAGATCGTCCAGACCGACCTGATGATCGCGCCCGGCAACTTTGGTTAGCAAGCGAAAGGGCGCAAAAGTGCCCAGGAAAAAGGCGGCGACTTTTTCCATCAAACCCGGCTTGGCTGCGAGATCCTCGAGAAACAAAAGCTGACCGGGCGGCGTCAACTTGATTTTCTCCAGGAATTTTCGGGACGTGATAACGGTTTTGATCTCACATTGCCGGGCGCAGGCCGCCAGGGCGTTTTCAGAGAGAGTATAGTTCAGGTTAACCGGAATCTTGCCGCAAAGATGGGCGGCATGATTTACCAGCGCACCCGGCACGCTGGGCGGGAGATAAACTCCCACCATCCCCTGCCCGGCCCAAATCTTTTTCAGGCGGCGCGAGAGAAAGATGGTCTTGATCAAGGCGGTTCGAAAATTAATGCGGGCCGTGGTTCCATCCGCCATGCAGAACCGGCGCGGATGCTTGCGTGCCATGCGCACAAAATCGCGCGGCAATGGGTCCATCCGGGCGCGGCGCAACGGCCACGCATCGGCAATCAAACCTTGAACCGCTTCGCGCACTGCCACGGCGGTTGCCGTGGGCGGCAAAGGAGCGCCAAAACTGACCGTGACCGGATGAGGCAAGCGTTGGGGAAACCGGCGGACCATCCGGCCGTGCTCAAAACTCGTTGGACTGCCAAGCACTCCGTCCAGGGCTACTGGAATGATGGGAGCATCCACACCTTTCATGATCCGTTCAAAGCCGCGGCGAAATTCGAGCAGTTGACCGATGCGGGTGATCTGCCCCTCGGCGAAAATGCAGACCACTTCACCGCCGCGAATGGCGTCGCTGGCGGCCTGCAGCGAATGAATCAATTCCCTAGGGCGCTGTTCGGAGGAAATCGGGATGACGCGTAGAATGCTCGCAAACGGTTTGATCCATCGTTTTGCGTACATATCCTTGTGCATGAGGAAACGCACGGGTCGGTCGGTGGAGGCGATCAGCAACAGGGCGTCGGCAAAGGAGAGGTGGTTACAAACAAACAAGGCCCCGCCCTTTTCCGGAACATTATCACGCCCGAGAATGCGGATACGGTAAATCGTGTTGGTCAGACACCAGAGGGCGAAACGCAGCAGGGCATCAGGCATTAAATAGAGCAAATAGATTGAGGCCACCAGGGTAAGACAGGCGATGACGATAAAGATTTCCGGCGGGGTTAATTTAAGACCAGTGGTCAAAAGTGAAAAAACTGCTGAGGCGAGGCCAATGCCAATCCACGAGACCAAGTTGGCGGCCGCCAGTACCCCGCCCTTCTGATCGCTAGCGGGACGGTATTGCAAGATGGCGGAAATCGGGACGATATAGAATCCGCCAAAAAATCCCAGCGCCGACAAATTCAGAGCCACCCCCGGAAAGGAAATTCCCCGACGGCCCAGCAGCGCGGTGCAAATCGTTAGTCCAATGGCGCCAAACGGAATCAAGCCGGTTTCAATTTTTCCTCGGGAAAGATAGCCGGCCAGGAAACAACCCAGACCAATGCCGATACCGGTGGCGGCCTGAAGATAACTGGTCTGGGTGGGGTCATTAACCCCCATCACATCTTTGGCGTAAATGACGATAACGAAGCGAATCAACGCCGCGATGCCGAAGAAGTAAGTATTCCCGATTAGGGCCAGCCAAAGCGGGCGGTCACCGTGCATCATTTTGATTTGCGACCATAAATCCGCGACGAAATTCAGCCGATATTTTTTGGTCGGAGCCGCGGCGGGAACTTTGGTTATCTGCAAGCCGGTGGCCAGGCCGGCGAATGCAAGCGCGATTAAAATCACCCCCGACCAACCTGGTTGCGCCGAAAACGTTTTGCACAGGAACCCGCCGGCAACCGTGCCGCCAATGATGGCGATGAAAGTTCCGAATTCGAGGATGCCGTTACCCCAGGAGAGTTTCTTCTCGGGCAACAACTCTGGCAGCAGACCATATTTCGACGGTCCAAAAATCGCGCTATGCAAGCCCATGAGAAAGACACAGAAAATCGTCAGGTATAAGTGATGTGTCACCAGGCTGTAGAGGGCGAGTGACATCACAAAGATCTCAAAGATTTTCACGCCGCACACCACCTTGCGCTTGCTAAAACGATCGGCCAGAAAACCGCCGGTCATCGAGAACAGGACGAAAGGCACGGCAAACAAGGCGCCAACGACAGAAATCAGGTGGTCCCGTTCATCGGCGGACATGACCACCTGCATGACAAGGTAGGTGGTGAGCCACTGGAGCGTGTTATCACTGAGTGCCCCCTGAAATTGGGTGACTATCAGGGCCCAGAAGCCGCGCTGCGATTTCGGAATGTTTTCCGGTTCGTTCATGCCTTGAAATTAACGGTTTGGCGGACAATGTGTGAATTGAAAAACTTTGGGGTCGGATTGTTTGAAACAATGCTGGAAATGAGAAAACATTGATTTTGGCATGGACACTGCTAAATTTACTTAAGTTTTTTAATCAAAAATGGATACACCCGCTCCGAAAATAATTTTGTTCATCGACGATGATCCGACGCTGATCATGGCCTACCGTACGAGACTGGCGCAGGCGGGCTATATAGTTCACCCCGCGGGCGACGGCTTGGAGGCGATGCGCCAGTTGGCGGTGTCCCTGCCGGACGTAATTATTCTCGATTTGGTAATGCCCAAATTCAACGGTGTGGAAATCATGGGATTTATTCGCAGCAATCCCAAACTTAAAAACACGCCGGTGATCGTACTTTCCAGCCAATCGATCATCGACTCGGAAGGCGAGCCGATTCTCGAGACGGCTTATCGTCGGCTGATCAAAGACACGTGCACCCCTGACCTCTTGCTGCAAACAATCAGCGAAGTCCTGGCCAAGCAGGCATGAACAGATTTTATCGCTGTCATCCAACGCGTAATTTGCATCAATTATCCCGCTTCAGAACCTTCGCTCGAAAAGCTGCAAGCCAGGCTGGCCCCGGTCCCATCCCGCGAACCGATGTATCCGGGCGGCGTTCCAAGTGGATCGTTTTTGCCAACAGCCATTCCAGCCCCTCCCAAAAATGCAAGCCATCAAGGCACGGGTTCAAATAATTGGTGATTGTGCAATAGTGGCTGTTTTTTGGGTCGGTATGATGGCGGGCATGGTGCCTGGCGGTTTGAAGAATCAGCAAGTCCTGCAGACAAGAGATGAGGCGGCCATTCTCCACGCGCGTGCGATGTGACCACTTGTGAAACTCGTTGGCATTGGCAGTCAGGCAGGCGAATAATCCCACCTGCCAGGTGAGCCAGTTCAGCTTCCACGCAATAACCAGCAACAACCCTGCTATCAAAACCAAATCCCAGGAACTTTGCCACCAGGAATGGCGGGTCATGTATCTTGGGAAGTGATGATGAATAATGTTGGGACGCCCCACCAAGCCTCCAATCAGCGGCGTATTTTCACGAATATAGGCGTCTTCGAACCAATGAACCAGGCCGGCGATGAATTCCGCCGCGAGCACAGTTGCCACGAATTCCAATATGGTTTTTAGAATAATAATCATATTGAGTTTTTAACCCGACTTGCGCGAAAGGTGTTAATTGATAAAACTGCAGGCAATTCGATTAAATCAATGAACGTCCACCATCTGGAACTTTTTTATTACGTTGCGCGCCACGGCGGCATCATGCCTGCAGTGCGAAACATCCCGTACGGGATCCAGCAACCGGCGGTGAGCGCACAGGTCGCCCAGTTGGAGGCATTCCTCGGGGTGACGCTGTTCAGGCGTCGTCCTTTCGCCCTGACCGCCGAGGGCGAAAAGCTTTATGCCTTTATCCAGCCGTTCTTTTCCAATCTCGACCGGATCGCGGGGGAATTTCAGGGCGGACAGGCCCGCCAGATCCGGATCGGCGCCTCAACGATCATCCTTCGGGATCATCTTCCCAATCTCTTGGTAGGCATCCGCAAAAAGTTTGCCGGACTGAAGATCATGTTACGCGAGGGTTATCCGGCGCAGCTGGAAGACATGCTGATGCGGGATGAAATTGATCTGGCGATCACGGTGATCGGGCACAAACCGCCCGCAGAAATTCAATCCCTGGTGCTGCTGGAATTGCCCATGGTTTTGCTGGTGGAGAGAAACAGCCCGATCCAATCGGCGGAGGAATTGTGGCGCAGGGACAAAATCGATGAACCGCTGATCTGCCTGCCGGCCGCTGAATCGCTGACCAAGGAGTTTCTCGGCCGCCTGCAATCGTTGAAAGTTGAATGGTTCCCAGCCATCGAAGCCAGTTCCGCCGGGTTGATTGAAACCTATGTGGCCAACGGATTGGGAATCGGAGTATCAGTGCAGGTGCCTTCCAAACCACTGCCCAAAAATGTCCGCGCCCTGCCGTTGCCTGACTTTCCCCGCGCCGTAATTGGCGCTTTCTGGCGTGGCAAAAAAACGGCCTTGCTGGACGCATTTTTGGACATGGCCCGCCAGCGCGCGCAGGAATTAGCCTAAATCGCGCTCATTTTCAGGACAGGAACGGCTGGTCTTCAGACAAAGGAGTCATTTTTTCCCCGCCCCGCGTTTTCACGGCGCTTTGGCGCAGCAACTGCTTGGAAGCAAGAGTCCATTGCGTTTGCTTTGGGCGAAAAAACAACAACAGGAAAATATACATGGCTTTGTCACTGCCATTTTTTGGTAAGAGCGGGCGAAAGAAACGGGCACAAATGATCGCAGTTGATCTGGGCAGCCGGACAACCAAGGCAGTGCTGCTGGAACGGCGCGGCGAGGTGCTCGCTCTGACGCGCTATGCCATCCTCGATGCCCCCATCTTCGAGAAAAACATGTCCCCGGAATTGTTGGGCGAACACTTGCGGGCCGTCGCGACCGCGCTGGGTAATCCGACAAAATACATCACCCTGGCAATCGGGCTGGAAAACGCCATCGTCCGCCAGGTTGAAATGCCGCAGATCCCACTGGAGGAAATGCGCCAGGTTTTGAAGATGAACCATAAAAACTATTTGCAACAGGACCTGCCGCAACACGTGTTTGATTGCTACATCATTCCACCCCGCCTCGATAAGAATCCTGATGGTCCCCGCCCCAATGGTGTTCCCAAATTAAAAGTCCTGGCCGCGGCCACCAAACAAAAGATGGTCGCCGATTTCATGCAAGCAGCCAGTGCTGCTGGACTTAGCGCCGAAGGCCTTGTGCCCGGTTTGATCGGACCGATCAACCACTTTGAACAAGCGATGCCGGAAATTTTCCAAAAGGAAACCGTGGCGCTGGTCGATATCGGGTTCAAACACACCTCTGTATGCGTGTTGAGCCAGGGCGATCTCGCCTTGAACCGCATGGTCAATCTCGGCGGTGACAGTTTGACCGCCGGCCTGGCGCACGCATTAAACATCAGTTATGCGGAGGCCGATGGCATCAAAGTAGGCATGGCGCCGGAAGTGGAGTCGGCGCTGCAAATGCACGTCGCGCCGCTTGGCCGCGAAATCCGCGCTTCGCTGGATTTTTTCGAACACCAGGAAGACCGTCCAGTGTCACAAGTTTACGTGAGCGGCGGCTCCGCCCGCTCGGAAATGATCATGCAAATGCTGCATTCCGAATTACTGCTGGAATGCAAAACCTGGAATCCAACCGGTTTTCTGCAATTGGCTTTGCCCGGACAACAAGCCGTCGAAATTGAACACATTGGCTCACAATTGACGGCTGCCGTTGGCGCGGCACTGTCGATTCTTTAACTCTATGCCTATTCAAATCAATTTAATGACGGATGCGCTCGCCGAGCAGGACTTGCGCAAGAAGGACCCGGTAAAACGGGCCATCGTTGCGGGCGCGCTCGTCATAGCTTTAATGTTGGTGTGGTTCAGTTCCATTCTGTTGGAACATATGGTCGCAAATAATGGTCTTGCCCAGGTTCAGTCGGAAATCCAATCCCACACCAACGATTATAACACAGCCATATTGTGCCTGAAAAACCTCCACGCGGCGCAAAACCGCCTAAAAGCGCTGGATGACTTGAGTTCGGCACGGTTCTTGCAAGGCAACCTGATGAATGCGTTGCAACAGCTTTATGTTTCAAACGTAAACTTAATGAGAATAGAAGTTTCCCAGCACTTTACCGCAAACGGAGCGGATGCCAAAGCGACATCCATCACCGAGAGCACTTCTCTGACCTTGGACGCCAAGGATGCGAGCCCGAATCCGGGCGACCAAGTAAATCACTGCAAAGATGCCATCGCCCAGCTGGATTACTTTAAGTCGCGCCTGGCCGCAGTCGACGGCGTCAAACTGTCCAATCTTTCACCACCGGAGTCTGCTCCGGGCAGTTCTCCCTTTGTCCTATTTACTATTTCGTGCCGTTTTACTGATCATCAACGATGAAACGTTTATCTCCAGCCAAGCGTAACCAGTTAATCATGGTGCTGTTGATCACGGCGGCCATGATCGGCGCAGTGTATTTTCTCTTGATCAGTCCGCAGAACAGTGAAAATCACAAGTTGGTTGAAAGCACAAAGGACCGGCAGCAAGACCTGGCAAAGTACAAACAAGTCATTATTGAGGCGCAGTCTAGTTCCAACCAATTAGCGCAGCTTTCCATCCAGTTGAACAGTGCGGAGAAAGATATTGCCACGGGTGACGTTTACGCCTGGATTTACGATACGATCCGCCGGTTCAAAGAAAATTATCATCTTACTATTCCCTCAATCGGTCAGCCAACCTTGAGCGATGTGGATCTGATACCCAATTTCCCGTATAAGCAAATCCGACTCTCCCTGAGTGGCACGGGTTATTATCACAATCTCGGAAAGTTCGTCTCGGATTTTGAAAACACCTTTCCCCATATGAGGTTGGTTAACCTATCCATCGGCACCACCGATTCGAGCGACAACTCGGAAATTCTGACCTTCCATTTTGATGTGGTCGCTTTGGTGAAATCCAACACTTAAAAAGGCCATGACTAATTCCAGGAAACAAATCGTCTTGATCTCGTTGGTGACAGCGGCAGGGTTCTCCGCTCTGGGCCAGACCGCCACCAGCACTAACGCGATACCGGTGACCATTCCTTCGGTGTTCGTCCTGCCTTCCAGCCCACAAGAGGGGCGTGATCCCTTTTACCCGGAATCCACCAGGCCCTATATCACGGCGATGGCGACTAAAACTGTAACTGTGGCTGCAACTTTGACCATCCGCGGTTTTTCAGGAACCGCAGACGATCGTACCGTCATCATCAACAATCACTCTTTTGGAGTTGGCGATGAAGGGGACGTCTCGACCCCCACCGGCCGGGTGCATCTCCGCTGTCTCGCCATTAATAGTAATAGCGTGGTGGTCGAATGCGATCATCAGCGCCGCGAACTCACTTTTTCAACCGAATAAATTAATCCAACTGAAAATACTATTTAACAAGCTTTAAACACCGCAACCAAAACTAAAAACATCCAGCTATGAAAAAAATCAACCATATCATCCTGCTTGCCAGCCTGGCTGGTGTCCTGGCTACCCAGGCCCAGACCAACGCGGTGATACCGGATCAAACGACCGCCACAGCCGATAATGCTGCGCAAGCCGCAGCACGAGCCGCCTTGGCACAAAATTCCACCCCGACGGCCTCCAGCGAGGCGACAGACGCGGTGACAACAGCCACCGCCCCCGCCCTGCCAACCAATACGGTCAGCACGGATGTGACGGCCAGCAACAGCGTCACAACGGTTACCACCGCGGTTTCCACCACGGTCACTACCAACGTGGCGACAGCCACGACGGTGGACAACACAAACGTGGCAGAAACTCCTGCTGCCGAGGTCGTGTCCAACGTGGTTGGCACGTCCGCTGAAGTCGCGCCGGAGGCTCCCGCGCCACCAGCGGCCAAACCCCCGGGAATTCCCCTGATTCAATTCTCCGACGTGCCGCTGACAACCGCGATTGAAAACCTGGCCCGCCAGGCCGGCATTAACTATATGCTGGATCCGAAAATCGCCTATGGCCAGCCTGATGCCAGTGGTCAAGTCAAGGCGGAGCCTACCCTTTCGATCCGCTGGGAGAACATCACCGCGGAGAGCGCGTTGCTGGCATTGCTGGATAATTATGGCTTGCAACTGATTTATGATCCCCAAACCCATATCGGCCGGATTACAATTAAGGATCCCAGCGCTCCGCCCCCTTTGGTAACGCGCGTATTACAGTTAAAATACGCTGGTGTAACGAACATGGAGACTGCCGTGGAATCGGCCCTGACCGACAAACGCAGCAAAGTCATCGCGGATGTTCGCACCAGTCAATTGGTGATTGTTGCAACCCAGCCGGAGCAAGAGGCGGTGGATATCCTGACAACCCGGCTGGATACGCCGACGAAGCAGGTTTTGATTGAAACGAAACTCGTGGACATTTCCAGCTCCCCAACCAGCCAGAAAGGCATTGATTGGACTGGCACTTTGCAGGCACAACATGTGAAGTTTGGCAACACTTCCACCTACATTGTTCAGCCTACTTTGACAACACCTGGTGTGCCCACGGGTGTGCTCGGAGTTCCAGGGGTCATTGCTGATACTCAGCAGGGATTGGGTCCTATCGGCTTCTTGAATGCTGATGGGTTGAGCGCTGTACTCTCCTTCTTGAATTCATCTTCGGATGCGCAAATCGTTTCCACTCCCCGCGTGGTTACCCTGGATAACGAGACGGCGACGATTGCGGTCACCCGTGGTTACCCGGTCTTCAACGTTACGGCGGGCACCGCCAATACTGCGGGTGGCTCCAGCATTGGTTACACCAATGTTGGCACAACCTTGCTGGTGACTCCCCGAATTTCAGCCAATGACAAAATCTGGCTCAAAATTACACCGGAGGTATCCAGTTTTGCCGGCGTCGACAGTCTGACGGTCGGCGGCCTGACCTACCAGGCTGATTTGTTTGATTATCGCTCCTTTGACACTCAGGTCCTTATTCCCAACGCACACACTCTGGTCATGGGCGGGCTCGTGCAAGATAATCCAATCACCACGAGCACCAAGGTACCTTTGCTCGGAGACATTCCTTACTTGGGCTATGCCTTTCGGAGCGACACCAAAAGCACAACCAAAGACAATCTGCTAATCTTTATTACGCCGACAATCGTGAAGGATGATGATTTCCGCGCTTCTGATACTCAATTCCTCAAATCTACGCCGGTCAAGCGTCCAATCATGATTAATCCCAACAGTATCTGGGATGGTTCCCGTCCCTACAACTGGAGCAGTCCTAGCGATACAGATCCAGCTCAGAAGATTATCGACGAGCCGTCGGTGCAGTAAGTTTCCCCCACCGCAACCACCAAGCGGCGCATCGTTCTGATGCGCCGCTTTCTTTTTTAAACGGCGACGGCCTTTAAATATTCAAAAGAGAAAAGACCTGTGGCATGTCCGTCCCCCCAAACCGGTTGCACTGCGTATCCACCAACCGGCACAAAGCGCTTTAACTCAAAAGACTTTTGGGTCAGGGGTTTTGGCGGGTTCCGGTGCAGGTTACCGAGGATGTCCGTTTCACCCTTGCACTCGGCACACGGACATGCGCGCCTCAGGTTCTCCAGTAATATAAAGTTCTCGGCCCCGTTGCTCCACTTGATGGCAAGCTGATTGCCAATGATTTGAAGGTCAGCTGGACGCATGGCATGTTGGACAACAACAGTTTTCCTGCACCGTCGCCTTGGAGATTCTTGGGGAATGAAGTGTCATCATTTAAAACCAGGCGGACGTTCGACTAAATGGAGCAGGTTGCCCTCACCATCGACAAAAAATAAAACATTGCCGGCGCCAGCCGCCGGACGAACCGTTTCAGTAAATTCCACACCGCGCGTCTCGAGTTCAGTCTTGGCGGTTGCAATCGAGTCCACCTTAAGCGCCAAATGACGAAAACCCGCCAGCCGGTTGTTGCCACGCTCCGGGAGCATCGCCTCAGCGGCATAAATTTCAAGCCAGACAGTGCCAAGGGTTATCAAATAAGTTGGAGGCTCCTGGCCATTATCAAAGACCAGTTTGGCACCCAGGACATCCACGTACCACTTCTTCAGGGTCTTGGGATCGGCGGCCGGGAGTGCAATGTGTTCCAGCGAAAAATTCATGTTTTGCTAAACAAACTTAACCGGTCCATGCAACTTTGAAAATCTCATTCCAAACAATTTCTAAGGGACACGAACTTCAACGGCTTGTTTTCGCAGGGCAAATCCTCGCCATAACTTTTTTCATCATATTAACGGAAGGGGCAATTTCGACCATTTTGATTGGAACCGATTGCGATTTACTGTTGAATATGGGTCAGTGGGCGGCGAATTCCGAAAAATTGACCGCCAGCTGATATCCGTTTAAACCGTTAAATTGAAATTGTGCCGACTGACATAAAATCCCTGACGCGCGAAGAAATCGAAGCGCAGTTTAAGCTGTGGCAGGAGCCGCCCTACCGCGTGGCTCAGCTCTTAAACTGGCTTTACGCAAGGCGCGCCAAAAGTTGGGACGCCATGGTTAATTTGCCGAAGGGGCTGCGGGAAAAACTGCGCAAATCTTATTCTCTGCAAATCCTGGAACTGGCGCGCAAACAAGGTTCACGGGACACCACGCAAAAGTTTTTATGGAAACTCGCTGACGGCGCCTTCATCGAAAGCGTTTTAATTCCGGCCAATCCGGCGCTTTACAGCGAGGCAAGCGACCGGCACACCCTCTGCATTTCCACCCAGGTTGGTTGCGCTTATGGCTGTAAATTCTGCGCCAGCGGACTTGAGGGCTGGAAACGCAATCTCGGCCCGCACGAAATCGTTGAGCAAATCCTGGCAGTGGAACGCTTGAGTGAAGACCACCATTCCATCAAGGAAGATATTAATCCCGAGACCGAGTCGAAACCCCCAACCCCCATCGCGCGAATCAAAACTCGCCAGGTGGATAACATTGTCGTCATGGGAATGGGTGAACCGCTCGCCAATTATGATTTTTTGCTCAAAGCGCTAAAGATTTTGAACGCCCCGTACGGAGGCGGCATCGGAGCTCGCAAAATCACCATCTCCACGAGCGGATTGGCCCCCCAGATCCGCAGACTGGCACAGGAGCCCATGCAATTCCGCCTGGCCATTTCGCTGCACGGAGCGACTGACGAGGTGCGTAACCGGATCATGCCGGTAAATCGCAAGTATCCACTTCAGGAGTTGATCAACGCCTGCGAAGATTATCAGCACGAAAATGGCAGGATGATTACCCTTGAGTACATCCTGATTGCCGGAGTAAATGATTCCCTTGATCAAATCAGGCCGCTGGCATCATTGGCGCGGCGCCTGCATGCCAAAGTGAATCTGATTCCGTACAACAAGATTGAAGATTTGCCCTGGGAACGGCCATCGGAGGAAGTATGCGAACGTTTTCTCGGTGCCCTCGAAGATCAAAAGGTTACCGCCACTCTGCGCCGCGAAAAGGGGCACGATATTGACGCAGCTTGCGGTCAACTCAGATTAAAGACCGAAAGGGAACAAGCCACCACCTGAAGCGCATGAGCGGTGCCGGCAAATGTTTTATTAAAAATCCGGATTTCAACCCTGGCTGTTCGAGGTTAAATTAAAACAATGATCGCGCTACTTGATTATGGATCCGGTAATTTGCGCAGCGTCCATAAGTCGCTGCTCAAGGTCGGCGCCGAAGTTCGGCTGGTGCGTAAACCTGAAGAAATCGGTGGAGCGCAGGGTATGGTTCTGCCCGGGGTGGGCGCGTTTGATGACTGCATCCAGGCCCTCCGCCAACAGGAGTTGCTGGGGGCAGCCCGCGAATTCATCCAGAGCGGAAAACCGTTTCTCGGAATCTGCGTCGGCTATCAGGCGCTCTTCGAGAAAAGCGAGGAATTCAACTCCTGTGCGGCCGGTCTTGGGGTGTTTCGTGGCAAGGTCGTTCGTTTTAAAGAAAAACCCGGACTAAAGATCCCTCAGATCGGCTGGAACCGGATCGAAATTGCGCAGCCGGATTGCCCGCTTTATCGAGGAATCCAGAACGGCAGTCACGTCTACTTTGTCCACAGTTTTTATCCGGAACCGGACGACGCGTCGATTGTCGCCACGCGTACGGAATATGGAGATAATTTCGCGTCATCTGTCTGGCGCGAAAACGTATTTGCCACCCAGTTTCATCCGGAGAAAAGCCAGCGCGTGGGCCTGCAATTATTAAAGAATTTTTGGGACCTGGTCAAAGCCTGAGCCAGCTATTTGATCCGTCGCCTCCTGCAGGCTGCCGGTGCAGATTTCTGATTTCAGACAGGGACCCTGGAAAACCCTACCCTCTTTGGCAATTGCGGAAATAGAGGCTTGGAAAACTCGGGAAAAGAGCTTGTCAGCTAAGAGAAAATCGGCCAGTCTCGCACTCGAAACACCATTCCTCTACAAGCTGATATGGACTTGGCCTTCTCACAGCAACTTTCCCGAAGAAAGTTTCTCAAAGCCTCGTCACTAGCAGCGGCGGGAGCAGTGACTCTTCCTTGGGGATTGTCTAATAAGAGCACAATAATTTCAGGTCAACGACCGCTCCGGGAGTTCGGCTATGGCGACGTCACGTTGACCAGCCGATTGCACGAGCAACAACTTCACGAAACTCATTCGGTACTGATGGAGTTGAGCGAGGATAGTTTACTGAAACCGCTTCGTCAAATGGCCGGACAAACCGCACCGGGGGCAGATCTCGGCGGCTGGTATCATTACGATCCAGACTATGATCCAAACACAATTACCACGGGTTTCGCACCCGGCTGCACATTTGGCCAGTGGGTATCGGCACTGGCACGAATGTATGCCATCACGGGCTCGCCGGCTATCCGGGAAAAGGTATTAAGGCTGAATCGTCTGTATGCCGCGACGATTTCGGGCGACTTCTACGAAAAGAACCGGTTCCCGGCTTACTGCTATGACAAATTCGTTTGTGGACTGATCGATTCACATCAGTTTGCCGGTGATACTGACGCCTTCTCGATTCTGGAGCGCACCACCGATACCGCGCTGCCTCATTTGCCTGGAAAAGCCGTGGAGCATGGCAATGTCTGGCGCAAAAACCCAGCGGTGGGATATACTTGGGACGAGTCATATACGATTTCGGAAAACCTGTTTCTTGCGTATCAGCGCGGCGCCGGCAGTCGGTATCGCGCACTCGGAGCGCAATATCTCGATGATGAATATTACACTCCGCTGGCGGATGGGCGCAATGTACTGGCGGGCCGGCACGCATATAGTTACGTCAACTCGTTGTGCTCAGCCATGCAGGCATACATGACTTTGGGCAGCGAGAAACATTTGCGTGCGGCAAGCAACGCCTTCGACATGCTCACCGCCCAAAGCTTTGCCACCGGAGGGTGGGGACCGGACGAAACTCTCTGTGGATCTGATAACACACCACTTTTAGCCAGCCTGAATAAGACGCATAGCAGCTTTGAAACACCCTGCGGCTCCTACGCCCATTTCAAGCTGACCCGCTATTTGCTTCGCGTCACGCGCGATGCCCGATACGGAGACAGCATGGAACGTGTGATGTTCAACACAATATTGGGAGCCAAACCGCTCCTGGCCGACGGAACCACTTTTTATTACTCCGACTACAATTTCCAAGGCAACAAGTTTTACAAGCATGATCATTGGCCCTGTTGTTCCGGCACGCTGCCGCAGGTGGCCGCTGACTACCGGATTAATGCTTACTTTCATGACGCCGATGGCGTCTACGTCAATTTATACATTCCATCAACCCTGCGATGGAATCATGATGACGCCCAGGTTTCCTTAACCCAGAAAGGCGATTATCCGTTTGATAGTTCGTTAAAGTTCGAACTGGCGGTATCAAAACCAACAGAATTTGCCATTGGTTTTAGAATTCCGGTCTGGGCGGATGGTGCATCGGTTCTGGTGAACGGCCAGACAATGCCGTCGTCTGGCGCCCCCGGTCAATTCGCAACTTTGCGACGATCTTGGCAAAGCGGAGATCAGATCGAGATCGATTTGCCAATGAAATTGCGTTTGGAAGCGATTGACCCACAACATCCGCAAACCGTTGCTTTGCTATGCGGCCCGCTGGTCTTGTTTGCCATCACCAACACCCCGCCGGTGGTAACAGCCCGACAGCTCTTAGCGGCCAGAAAAACCGGACCGCAAAATTGGCAGATTGAAACTGTCAGCGGAAAACTCGACCTGTTGCCTTTTACCACGATCACCGACCAGCCCTACTCAACCTACTTGACCGTGCAGCCTGGTTAATTGCGGAGAGGAAACAATCAGGCACGCGCCCGATAAAAACGCAAAAGGCTCACAAAAACCATTCGGCGGATTTACATTTGGCATTCTTCTCGTCCAAGGAGCAAGGTTGCAACGTTACTCTTTACGCTTGCCTGAGATTTCCTTTATCACATAATATGCTCTGCTGAGTGCGCGAGGATACAGGAACGGAAAAAGGTTTTAAATGTTTCGGCGCCTCGCAAAAATCGTCGCAAGCGATTGGTTAATTGGTTAATTGGTGGATGGGGTCTTAGCTCAGTTGGTAGAGCGTCTCGTTCGCAATGAGAAGGTCAGGAGTTCGAGCCTCCTAGGCTCCACCATTTATTTATCTGATAAAATTGCATAAACCATTGGTAAACTGAGGGTTTTTTGCTTTTAGGAAGGAAGTCTTAAACAAGGAGTTGCCGGGAGTTATCGGGAGGAATTGGGAGTTGACGCGGAGCAGAACGGAGTGCAAATTGGAGTAATGCGGAGTAAAATGATATGACCCCCACGAAACGCCAATTCACGAAAAATGGGACCACAAAATGGGAGCTGGACTACGGGAAAGATGCGCTTGGAGTTCGACGCCGACCCACATTCGATACGGAACAAGAAGCGGATGATGCGATCAAAAAACACCGTAAAACAGAAAAATCTCAGGACGATTACCTGGCCCGGATGACTGAAGTCGAACGTGGAATGTTGGTCAGTGTTTTGCAAGAAATCAAAGCGGCCGGCCACACGATCTCGCATGTGTGGGAAGCATTTAAAACCAGAAAAAAGGAGGTGGATGCACAATCTACAACCACGCCCCGTAATGTCCAAAAACTCAAATTCATTGGTCAAGTAGCCTCGCGATAATAATAATTGAGCAATCCTCCGAGGCGTTTTCGTCGGCAGAGATTCCCTTCTGACGGGAACCAAGTCGCTTCGGGTCGGATAAGTTGGTTGGCCAAGCCCTGGTGATTGCGTTCCTGATTGTAATGGATCACAAATTCATCCACCGCACGACGCAGTGAACTCTCTCCGAAGAGGACCATCCGCCCCAGGCACTCCTGCCGGATCGTCCGCACAAATCGCTCGGCATACGCGTTCAAATTCGGCGAACGCGCCGGCAATCGCAGTGCCGCAACCTGTCCACTTCGCAGCAGTTGACGAAAACGGTCGCTGAACACAGTGGCACGATCGTGAATCAGCAGACGACTGGAGGTAAGAAATCCGGTCCAAGGGTCGACGAGGTTGCGAGCAATCTGCAACATCCACGACTCAGTTGGCTCGGGGACCACGCCGGCGATCTCCACCACGCGCGTCGCCAGTTGAATCAAAAAAAGCACGTGATAACGCACCAGTCCCCTGCCCGTCCACACCTCCACCGTAAAGAAATCTGCGGCGGCCAGCACTTCCCAATGCGCTTTCAGAAACTCCCTCCAAGTCATCCCTCTCCTCCGCTTCGGGGCCGGTTCCACTCCGGCAGCTTTCAAGACATTTGCAATTGTTCCACGACTGACCTCATGGCGCAGATTGGCCAACGCGCCTTGAATCCGGGTGTAACCCCAAGTCCGGTTCTCCCCGGCTAGCTTCAAGATCAATTCCTGAATTTCACCCTCCGTTCGCGGTCTCCCAGGTTTGCGTGCTTTGCTGGAATCATATTTCTGAGCAATCAGCCGCCGGTGCCAAGCCAGCAAGGTGCCAGGCGTGACCAGACTCGCAAATCGATCCAGCGTCCTCCGGCCTAACCGCTTGCCCTTGGTCGCCAGTCGCCGGCGTTGGTCTTCGTTGAACCGTGGCTTATTGCCCATGAGCTCTTTGAGAACTCGTATTTCTTCCTGCAAATACTTAATCACGTCCTGTTGGTTACGATTCATCCAACCAGCCAGGCAGAGAAGTACAAACGCTAACGGATTCACCGCCAGATCATCTCACTTTTTCCTCGAATTCGCCAGCATCACAAATGCCCCCATCTTCAGCATCGGAATCTGGGACAATTTCAGTACGAATTCGAATATTTGGACAATACGGGGGGAAGTCCCGCCTCGGGTAATTCGAGTTCGCCTATCGCACCGCAAGATGCCGCACCGGCCGCCCCGAAAGCACCAACAATCGCGGATGACGCTCAAAGCGGACAAATATCCGGCTAACAAGAATTCAATCAACCAGATTTTAAAAACCATATGCCTCCTGCTGCAAGAGCTTCTGATATGCATGTTTGTCCCATGGTGACTGGCGTTGTCCCACACGTAGGCGGGCCAATTTTGCCGCCCGGTTGCCCCACCGTGCTCATCGGCATGATGCCCGCCGCTCGCGTGGGCGACATGGCCACTTGCGTGGGCCCTCCAGATGTCATCGCCATGGGTTCCACAACCGTTCTCATCGGGAACATGCCTGCAGCGCGCTTGGGGGACCAAACCGCACACGGAGGAGCTATCCTTCTTGGCTGTCCGACGGTAATGATCGGATGATCATATTTTGGATGAATGAACGTGTGTCCATGAATAGTAAGAAAACATTTTTTGCTAAATATTCATTAAACTCCGAAACTGACTACAAAAGGTGATTAATACCATATCAAACTCGGCCTGAAGTCTCTTGGCATTTTCGCTACCAAAACGTCTATGATCACAAAATCCACGTATTTAAAACCCATTCCGCTTATACAGCCAGTGGACATCAGCATTTCGTTTCAAAGTTTTACGCTGCCGACAGGTGTCACTGGATTGCCCGGCGCGGCCAACCTCACAACTGAGACACGCTATGAATCCCATGTTACCGTTTCCGGTGGCCTGAATGGCCGTTTCAGCGGGTCAATCTATCCGGACAACATGAATATCAAAGGGCGGTTGCTTAACGGCACATACGATGTGTTTCTGGGCTTTCACAAGCCAGGCCAGCCGAAAACAGGCGATCTAAAAGTCCGAACGAACGGATTCCGGGCCGTTCTAGTCGTCAACGCCGGGCGGTCTTTGCGGGTTAACAGTCTTTCACCGCACAAGCACACCTCGGATGGTATCCATATCCACAATGGTTACAATCATTGGCATGTTTCGCATCCAATGTCCGAAGGTTGCCTGATAATCGCACCCAAGGACTGGAGCAGTTTTATCTCAATGTTCCTGAACGCTTTTCCAAACATTTCTGAGTGGGCTTCCGGAAGCAGTAGAATCGGGCGCTGGATCGGCAAGGTGACGGTTAGGTCCACTCTTTACAATGACTTCGCCCCCCGTAACGATGGCCTGATGGCCTGAAGAATGAATTGCCCGAATCCTGGACCTTTTCAGCCGTGAGTTTCGGAAACCCATTCTTCTATGTCAAAGATATGTAGTCAGAAATGACGTGAACTTTTACTTAAAACATTATGACAATTGATGTTGTTCGAATTTCAGACCAGAATAATTGCAAAATCGTTCCGGAACTCATCTTTTTAAGAAAAGCGGATAGATCCATTGTTTTTCGAGACGCGCCTCAAAGCCCTGAAATTTACCAAGCTGGCACTTTAAGTTTTGCCGCACAATTTTATTAATGTTTTTTATGATCAGAACCAACACTATTAGGCTCCATGAGGCTTGGGGTGGTTTTCCCAATGCTGATATTACCAACAGCTTTCTGGGTGGCTACAAACCTACAAAGGTTTATGGCCCCGCTCGATTGCTGCGCCTTCTTTACGACGGGGCTCCGGGCGCCGAAGGCATAGCGGAGGATCCAAGCAATTTGCATGGGTGCTACTGGTTTGCTGAAGATGAAATTCGGAGCATCAAAGACTGGCTTGATTCAGACCTGAAGAAGGATTCTTTAGATCGTGTGACTTACCTGAACCGGATGGCAATTGCCCTGCGGAATGAGCTTAGGCAACAACTGGCCATCTGCCGGAATTGGTCGCCTAGGTTTGATTTCTTCGCCCGGTTGACCGTGCCCCCACAAAAGTCGGTTGTGGGTTTGGTTGGAACAGTTAGGGGACAGCGCGTCTACGATTCGAACAACCCACGTTACCCGTCGGTCAGCACTAAAGACACCAAACTGTCCGGCGGATTGAAACAATATGTGATTAACTTTAAAATGCCGGCAAACTCTTCTGGCATGAACTGGATACAAGACGCCTTGAGTTTTGATCTTTTATATCGCTAATATAAAATAAGCCGAGGCGGCACAAAGTAGATTTCATAATTTATGCCAGTAGATTATTTGAGCCCCGCTGCAAAACAAATTATCAAGCCGGGCATGACGCCTTGCGAGAAGGCACAGGCCCTCAATCAGCAACAACTATCATCGGATGCCGTCAAGTCCATGGCACATGGCCTGCCCGAGCCCAAGGCTGTGCAATGGGCAACCGCAAGCGCGGAAAAAGTGTCGAATCCGGCACACACCACAGATTTTCAGGCGATTCAAGCGGCGAAGGCGTGGTGTCAGAATCCTTCAACGCAAACCCAACAGTTGGCAGCACAAGCAGCATCCAAAGCAGGTTTCCAAACGCCAGGTTCTTGGGCGGCCCAAGCAGCCGCATCCGCAGGTTCTGGTACAGGACTCACCGCGCACGCGGCTGGTGGTGCGGTCATGTTGGCGGCAGCCCAGGGCGGCAAACCCATTTCACCCCCAGGTGCCCCCGCCCCCCAACCAGCGCCCCCCACGCCCCCCCAGCCCGCAAAAGCCAGTTTTCAACTTCCTTTCTTCAAGAAACCCTGCGTACAACCTGTCGCCCAAACACCACAAACCCCAGCACTCGGACCAGATGGGCTTACGCTTACTCCAGCGCAACGAACAGAGATGGCAAAAAATACTGACCCATATCTTAAGCTTGGCTGTGCCATCGGCGACGGCAGCCCTAGCTAAAGAATATTAAGAGACACCTAATGACAATGTGTTGATAAGCGCTGAGGACGGAACTGCAGGTTTCTTCACGATGCATCCCGTAATGTCCAAAAACTCAAATCCATTGGTCAAGTGGCCTCGCGATAATAATAATTGAGCAATCCTCCGAGGCGTTTTCGTCGGCAGAGGTTCCCTTCCGACGGGAACCAAGTCGCTTCGGGTCGGATAA
>Ga0302277_1000066_pt1 | contig 82041 bp, 59 predicted proteins | sample III_Bog_N3_1_FD_198759 | JGI IMG/M metagenome (GOLD analysis project Ga0302277, IMG submission 198759) | Peat permafrost microbial communities from Stordalen Mire near Abisko, Sweden - III_Bog_N3_1 | ecosystem: Environmental > Terrestrial > Soil > Wetlands > Peat | place: Sweden: Abisko... | reverse complement strand
AGATCCTCAGCGGAATACTCACGCTAAGGCCGACAGTTTGGCTGCCATTCGGGTTGTTGGTCGAGGCGTTATTCGTGTACCAAGCGCCAAATGTCGGATCCGTGGAACCATTGGAGACAGCAAGTTTGTGATTGGTTTGCGATTGCTCGATAGTTTGGATGGCCGCGCGCAGGTCCGGCCGGTTGTCCAGTGCAATCTGGTGATAGTCAGCAAGCGGTTGCAGATCGGGTCCTAGTTCAAAAAGTCCAGTCACATCGAACTGATCGACCGGCGTGCGATCATCGAGCAACATCAGCAGTTGAATCTTCTGCTGGCGCAGATTGACGATTGCGGTCTCGATTTCCGACTCGTATTGCACACGCTGAAGCTCGATCCGCGCCAAGTCGATCTTGGCCAGGTCGCCAGTGTTGAAGCGGACCCGGCTGATCTCGATGATCTTGTCGTAGTACTCCAGGTCAGCCTTGGCCAACGCCAGTACCGCCTTGGCCTCAAGAGTCTGCACAAAGGCTGAACGTAGGCCGAATATCAGATTGCGTTCAAGATCAGCGTGCTGCGATTGAGTGATTTCCGTGCCTTCCTTGGCGCTTTGAAGCCTCAGTTCACGCTTGCGCTCGCGCTCATGCAAGTAACTGAAGTTAGGCTGCTCGAAGGTTCCTTTGAAGGGAGTCATCGTTCCATTATGCGGCGCGATCTGCGTACCGTCTGCCGTCAGAGTGAACTGCGGATTAGGGCGGAGAAAGGCTGTGATCTCCGCTGCCTTCATCTCCTCGATGTTGGCCGCATCCGCTTTCAGTACCGGATTGGCCGCCTCGAACTTCGCTTTGACCTCATCCCAACTCAAAGCCTGTTGTGCGCTCCCGGAAGTCGAAAGCACAACCATGCAGAGAACGAAGCCGCCTATTGAGCGAAAGAATAGTGAATCTACGTTAGCCTTCAATGGATACCTCCGGTGCAGGCAGCTTGTCAGTGTCGCGCGCCATCCATACGTACAGGGTGGGTAGCAGGAAGACGCTCATGACCAAATCCACCATGAGTCCGCCTACGATGACGATGGCGAAAGGCCGCTGCGAGTCGGAACCGATGCCGTGCGAAAGGGCGGCAGGAAAGAGTCCAAGTGTCGCAACCAGCATGGTCATCATGATGGGACGGAGACGCAATACAGCGCCTTCGATTGCCGCGCCTTCGACCGTATAACCACCTGCACGCATTTGATTGATGTATTCAAGCATGATGACGCCGGTTTGAACCGAGACTCCAAATAATGCCAGGAATCCAACGCTCGACGACACGCTGATGTTGGTGTGGGTTACCAGCAGCGCTAACGCGCCACCCACGGGAGCCAAGGCGATGTTGACCAGAATCAGACCGGCCCACTTGAACGACTTGAACATGGTGTAGAGAATGGCCGCGATCAAGATCACAGTCAGCGGAACAATCAGAGCCAACCGCTTGTCAGCGCGCTGTTTGCTCTCGTATTCTCCGGCCCATTCATAGTGATAGCCTTTCGGAAGAGGAACCATCTTGTTGACCGTGGCAATGGCCTCCTCCACGGTTCCTCCCAAGTCGCGATCACGAACGCCGTATTTGACGGCAATGTATCTCTGTTCGCCTTCGCGATAGATCTCTTCCGCACCATCCGTGGTACCGATTGCCGTCAACTGAGCCAGCGATACTCGCTCACCCATGGGTGAAAGCAAGCGCACGTTTTGAATCGCTTCCTCGGTTTCGCGATAGGGCTTTTGATAGCGCAAGACAAGATCAAATTGGGCTTCACCTTTGAGCACCTCACTCAGTTTCGTTCCGCCAACAGCCGTTTGGATCGCGTCTTGAATGTCGGCGACATTGATGCCGAAGCGGGCTGCGGCCTGACGATCCACCGTGAAGGTAAGATTCGGCTGACCAATAATGCGGAAGAGACCCAGATCAGCCACGCCCTTGATCTTGCTCATGACGCTGACAACATCATTTCCCTTTTCTTCCAAGGTTTTGAAGTCATCTCCGTAGATTTTGACTGACAACTCGCCCTTGACACCGCTGACAGCCTCTTCCATGTTGTCTTCGATGGGCTGCGAGAAGCCCCAGATCACGCCAGGGATCTTATCCATCTGCAGATTCATGGCGGCGATCAGAGCTTCCTTGTTCTGATTGAAGACTGGACGCCATTGTTCCTTGGGCTTCAGATCGACGAAGTACTCCGTGTCGAAGTAGCCTGTCCAGTCGGTTCCGTCATCGGGACGTCCAATCTGGCTCACTACCTGCTTAACTTCGGGAAAGCTAGCCAGCGCAATGCGGGCGCGATTTGCAATTTCAAGACTTTCTTCAGGTCCTGTCGATGGTGCCAGGGTGCCTCGCACCCAGAGAGCGCCCTCGTCCAGGTGAGGCAAGAATTCAGAGCCAATCACGTTGGATAGAAGGAAGAGCGAGAGAACAAATCCCGCCATGCTCACGCCCAGAGTGATCCAGCGATGGTGAATGGACCATTTGACGCCGGTTCTATAATGGGTCTTCAGGAATTCCATCACCGGGTTATGCCACTCTTTAGCACCTTTTCTAAACAAGATGCTCGATAGTACAGGGGTGACGATGATGGAAAAGATCAGTGCGCCTAGCAAAGCGAATGCCACCGTCCAAGCCAGCGGCTTGAAGAGACGACCTTCGACCGACTGCAAGGTGAAGATGGGCAGATAGGCGGTGATAATGATGGCGATAGCATAGAACACCGGCCGCTGAACTTCGTGCGCGGCGATTTTGATCTTCTCCTGTGTAGTATGAGAATCATTCTTGTGGGAGAGGTGGCGAACAATGTTTTCCACCATGACCACGGCCCCATCTACAACCATGCCGAAATCAAGCGCTCCGAGCGACAGAAGGTTCGCCGGAATGTGGCTCAGATCGAGGCAAATCGATGCAAACAGCAAGGCAAACGGAATAGTGACCGCGACAATAATCGCTCCGCGCACATTACCCAGAAACAGAATGAGAATGATCGAGACAAGGACAATTCCCTCCATCAGATTATGCAGAACGGTGTGTGTGGTCAGATGAACTAGATCGCTGCGATCCATGAACGGAACGACTCGCACACCCTTGGGTAGAATGTGGTCATTGATCTGCTTCACCTTTTCTTCAATGGCCTTGAGAACGGGGTCCGCATCCGCGCCCTTGCGCAGAAGCACTGAACCTTCCACTACGTCGGAGTTGTCGATCAACCTTCCATGGTTGTCTCTGTAGGTCTTGGAGATCTGGCCGAGTCGGATCTTCGGGCCTTGTTCAACTTCCGCGATATCCTTAACGCGAATCGGTGTTCCTGCCTGAGTCTTAATCAGGGTGTCTTCAATCTCTTGGACGGTCTCATACAGGCCTTGTGCCTGCACGTTGATCTGCTGCGATCCAGCCACAATAAAACTGCCACCGGCGTTGGCGTTGTTCACCGAAAGTTGCTGTTCGACCTGAGCGATGCTCAAGCCGTAGCTGATCAGTTTTTCGGGATTCAATCGAATCTGGTATTCCTTGGTAGTGCCCCCAAAGCTGGCGACGTCTACCACGCCTGGAATGTTTTTGAACTGCTTTTCAAGAACCCAATCTTCCAGGGACTTCTGTTCCATCACATCTATATTCGGATTCTTGCTTTCGATGGTGTACCAGTAGATTTGTCCGGCGGGACTCCAGTCGGTCTGCAACTGAGGGACCAGACCGGCAGGCAGCGTAATGCCGCTTAGTCTTTCCAGAACGCGTTCACGATTCCAGCTATTGTCCGAGGCATCATTGAAGTTCATCATGATGCTGGAAATGCCGGCGAGACTGAAGGAGCGCAGATTCTTCATGTCCGGGATTCCGGCCATGCCGATCTCGGTCGGTACCGTAATCTGCTTTTCGATGTCCTCGGCCGAGTGCCCTGGCCATTGGGTAATAATGTTGACGTAATTGTCGGCGACATCGGGATAAGCATCGACGGGGAGATTATGGAACGAGATTCCTCCCCATATCAGCAGCATCACCACCGCAGCCAAAACCAAGAAGCGGTTTTTGAGTGCGAAGTCTACGAGTTTCTGGATCATTGCGCCTCCAGCGTGGCTTCCAATTGGAGGACGTTCGAAACGACTTTCTGCCCGGCCGGAATTCCAGCAAGAAGTTCCTGCTTGCTGCCCGGAAGCATAATGCCAGGATGCACTTCAACGCGCTTGAACTGCTTTTCGCCAGCTGAAACAAAGACCCAATCGCGGTCATGCAGGTGCAGCACTGCGGTTGCAGGAACAACGGCGTGAACTTCCTTTGCCTTGCTCTCGAAGGTTGCATTGACAAACATGCCCAGCTTCAAAATGCCCGGATTCGGTATCTCAATGCGTACTTTAGCCGTCCGAATGGCAGGATCAAGAACAGGACCAATGTCACTGACGCGGCCGGTGAGAACCCTATCTGGATAGGCGGTAAGATGAATTTGCGCAGTTTGGCCAAGAGTTATCTTGGGAATGTCGTTTTCATAGACATCACAGATGATCCAAACACTGGAGAGATCGGCAATCGTGAAGGCGGTTGCCGAGCCGGAAAGATTGACGCCTGCTGCTGCGGCCTGAGTAACATTCTGCGCAATGATGACGCCGGAGATCGGCGCATAGACATTGACCACGCTGCTGGGATGATTCTTATCCACGCCCAGCGTTTTCAATCCCTCTTCCGCCGCAGTCAAATCAGCGTGCGCATTATTTTCTGCGTCTTCGGCCTGTTCCAGCGCGGATTGCGCGATAGCGCCATGATCGAAGAGAGTCTGCGCGCGCATATAGGCCATGTGATTCATGCGCTCATCGTTGGCAGCCTTCAGGTAGACATCAAAAGCTCCGGAAACATCCGGGCTTTGCACCTTAAGGAGCAGATCACCTTTCTTCACATGGTCGTCTAGCCGCGCCTTGATATCAACCACGCGCCCATTGGCCAGTGAGATGACGGGGATCTCGCGCGCGATGTCAGGAAAGACAGCACCGGTCACCTTCAGTTCAGAAGATGCTTCGCGCTGCTCTGCCGCGACAAGCGGAAACTGGCCGGGCTTATCGACCGAGACCAGACTCATATCGCCGGTTTGCACAACTTGCGACGAAGGCGGCGCTCCATCCGCCGGATTAATTTCTTTTTTGCACGCCGTCAAGGAGACACATGCAGCAAGGCAGCTGATAATTATCAGCAGGGACCTGTGATTCATTGGATTATCTCGCGTTCTGGGAGCAAGTTAGGTCGGCCGTAGGCGGCACAATTGGAGCCAGCCGCAACGGCACGGAACAGCGTCAGCCTCTCTCCTCGCTAGATTGAGATCAGACTGATGCTTTCCATGTCGTACCCTTCGCGGCTGAGCAATCAGAACATCAAATCGCGCAATCGCGGACTGAGCGGCTAGAACCGAACTTTGATCGCCAGAGTGGTGTTGACTTGACTGACGCGCAGATCGGGCCACCAGATATCGGCAGCACTCGGCGTGCCCGTGGCGGTGCCGTGGCAGGTTGCCTCCGCGGCTAAAAGACCCGCAGTGCCGTAGCCATAGCCGGAGGCAGAGCCACTGGCGCACGCATATTGTGTTGGCGCGCCATTGTTGCCACCCGGAGGTGTGATGCCCCCGCGACCAGTCCAGTATGGAACGTCGGAGTGACGGTATCCTTCTTCCAATGTGAAGGTGATGAACTGGCTCGGCATATAGTCGAGGGTGATGGTTCCGTCGTGCATATGAGAGCGATCACCGGCATTCTCGGTAAAGTACGGAGAACCGCTAGTCGCCGTGGCGCCGTTAATGGGCGGCAGCAGAGTGAGGTAGCGGCCAGGATTGTTCATGAATCCGCCGCCGATAGTTACCGCGTAGAGATCTTTCTTGAACCACATACGGTTGTAAGCCATCCAGCCTTCAAAAGCCTGCTTGGGTCTGCCATTCTTGCTGTTATGGCAGTTCACGCCGCCGTTGTAACTGCTGGTTGTTCCTGTTTCTGGAGAATTACCTTGGGGGTTGAGCGCACCATCTGAAGTACCAAATGAAGCAGGTCCACCGCCGTACTCGCAACCAAGATCGCCAGTGAAGGTGAATGCCGCCTTATCAAAGAACGCCTTGGGCTTGTCATAGTACTTGACCTGTATGCTGTCGTCTGTGTGGATGCGCGAACGTCCAGGGAAGCCGACGGCGTCCTCTCCCAGTCCGTAATTGTTGAAGACTAAATCCAGATAGGGCTTGGGGCGCCAGAGAATCTGTCCGCCCAGGCCCGGCTTGCCGTTGGGGCGTCCATAGGCCTGCCAGCCGTTGACGAACCATGGCTCGATCTTCAGGTTCTTTGTGGGAAAATACTGAACGCGTAAGCCGTTGAAGAACCAAGGCGTGTTCGAGGAAACAAACGAAGGCTGATAGGTCCAGTTATCGAAGTTATAGTAGCCGAAGAGGCCGATATAGGAGACGAAGATGCCGGCATCCACATTGAGGCCGTGAGCCACATCAAAGTGATATCCGCCCCATCCCTCGGAGATGTACTTGTATGCGCCGGCCAGATCCCATTGGCCACGGCTCGGGCTTGCGTCATTGCGCGGAGAGGTCGTGGCGAACATGCCATTCATAGTGAGGAAGCGGCCACGTACATTGTCGATACGAATGTCGCCGCCGAAGCTGAGCTGTTCAAGCTGCCACTCGTTGGCGCGGAAACTCTCCGTCGAGCCGCCCATGGTGTCGTCGTGAGGACGGTTGTAGTCGAAAATATAGTTGGCGTCGGCGCGGAACTCCGGTGTGAAGTACTTGGTTGCCATCGGGCTGTCCACGGCGTGTCCATTGCTGTTCAGCCAGGTCCAGTCGCCGGGGAATGGCGCTTCCTTAGTCGTTCTCTCGGCGCTGATCTCTGGGACTGCCGGAGTCGCCGCCGGGGCTGTCGGAGACACGGACGTAGCAACCGGCGTCACTGAAGTGCTGGAAGCGCCGCTCGCCTTCTGTTCAGCTTCAAGTTGAGCGATCCGCGCCTTCATCTCTGCGAGTTCTTTGATAATCGCATCGTTACTCTGCGGCACCGCATTCGCATTCTGCGGCGTTGGGGCGTTGTCAGGGTTTGAAGTTGTGCTCTGGGCGTGACACGCAACCTGCATAGCTAGACCACAGATTGCAACCCCCAACGTTATGGCGGTTTTGAAATTCTTCTTCATCGGTATCTGACCTCCTCGACGTCTTGCGTCGCTGGGCTAAAATGCATTGGCTCTCACAGAAGTACGGCTAGCCTGTCGCTTCCACTTACCTCACCCCAATTGTTATGCGAAGCGACATAAAGCAGTCGCAAAGAATATGCAGTGTTTTCGAAAATGCTAAGTAGCTTGGCTTCTTATGACGAGCGCCTCGTTTAGACACTTGCACCGCTCAAACCTCAGGTGGGAGTGGCTTATATAGACACTAAAGCGAAGGCCATAAAGATCCCGTATGTGTTTTGCGGAAAGTTATGAGTAACACATGAGACTTACATGATGAAGTCGTGAAGATTCACTATTTGAGTTAAATAATTGCGATATTTCCAGATTCTTGCCTATTAAGAATGGCGAACTATAAACTTGCAGAGGGGCGCACTGTCTTTATCTTATCTTAATCTTTCCTTCTTTAACATGGAGGCAAGTCACGGCAGATGCCGGATCGACCATGGCGCGAAAACTGACTTGGCAACGCACAAGACAACATTCGCTGGCCAACCGATAAAGCCAGCTGAACGATCCAGGAAATCAAAGCGAACTGATCGGAGAATCGAATGCTGCACGCGAAATATGTATGGGCTCTACTGGCGCTGACGGCTATCGCTGTCCGGGCACAGGATGCAATACCTGTGAGTCTTCCTCTCCACCAGCTTCCTGACAATAATGGCGTGTACTACACGGGCCCCGAGGTCACTGCGCCCCGGCTGCAGAGCACCGTATATGTTCCATACCCATCTGGCGTACCCGCGAAAGCGATTCAGGGCATGACCGTGCTGGCCATGGTGATTGACGCCAACGCCATCCCGGCACACATTCAAGTGCTGCACACCCACGGCGAAGCGTTCGATCAAGCCGCTATTGCGGCTGTGAAACAATCGAAGTTCGAGCCGGGCAAGTCGGGAGATAAGTCTGTGCCTGTCTGGATCGACGTGCGGGTAGTCTTCCGCGCCAACAGCAGCCAGACCGTTCCTCAGATCCTTATCACCGAGAGAGACCTGCCCGTACCGGATGCATCGAAATTCGAAGACAAGCATCACATCCCTTTGCCGTACACACCACCCTTCCCCATCCACACGGTTGACGCGGATTTCGCTGACCCGTTTACGAATCATCCCTATGTGCAGGTGGCCATCGTCTCGGTGTTGGTGGGTGAAGACGGATTGCCGAAAGATGTTCGCGTTGTGCGCGGCCTCGGGTTCGGATTGGACAAAAAGGCCGAGGCTGCCGTTTGGCAGTATAGGTTCTTCCCTGCCACAAAGAAGGGCCATCCCATAACAGCGCGCAGGGAGGTCATGGTCGATTTCGCTAAGTTCTGATCACTGAAACCTTGTGTTCTCGATAGACAAGAAGTCGGGAGTAAGTGGTTTAACAATCAGGCCTTCAGCAGTAACCACATATACGGATGTGGACGGCAAAAGAAGAAAATGCCGTCTTTCTCTATCCGTCAGAGCATGAGAGTTGCAGCAGGAATTCGACATGATCACAGCGTATCTCGTTGCCCGACCAATAAAATTGTAATTGTAAAAGAGCGTGTTCTCAACTGGCACGATCACCTAATGTGCACACAGAACTCCCCTCGTAGATTGGTAACCGACGGCGAGTTAGATAACCATTTTATGGAACGACTGCTGCACACGATTCGTTTGCTGTTACCTGAATGCCAATACTCTGATCTCATCTGGCAATATCAGGCTCTCCGATGTCAGAGGTTCCGCGTTTATGCAGTGGCCCGAATCGGTCATTGACTGGTTCCTCCAGATTCTGCTTGGAACCAAGATAACGCTCCGTAGTTAAAACAGATGCATGACCCAGCAGAAATTGGATTTGCTCAAGTTCTCCACCATTGGAGTGGCACAGCTTGGCGCAAGTGCGACGCAGATCGTGCGGCGCTATGTGCTCCAGCCCGAGACGCTTCGCGCATTCGCGCACAACGTACCAGACAACATTCTCGGAAATTCCTCGCCCCCAGCACGAGCCGTGTCGGCTCACCGCGCGGAATATACGGCCATGCTTCAGTTCCGCAGTGGCTAGCCATTGGTCCACTGAATCCTTCACCCATGCCGGCATCGGGACCGTTCGGACATGGCCGCCTTTTCCAACCAGATCGACGATTACCCAGTGTCCCTGACGAATCTGAATGTCGTCGATGTTTAACGCGGCAAGTTCCGCTCGTCTCAATCCACAGCCAAGAAGAATGGAAATCATCGCAAGATCTCGCTTGTTTCTGAGACCATCGCCGTCAGATATTTCAACAAGTAACTTGGCCTGATCGATAGTCAACCAGTTTCCAGATCGCTGGCCCAGGTGTTTGACGCCCTTCACACGCCGGATGCCAGCCGCCAATTCAGGACTCAGCAGACCAGAGTCTGCTGCTTCATAGGCAAGGCGCCGCACGGCAGCGAGCCTCTGGTTGATCGTTGCGGATGCCAATCCCAGACTCTCCAAGTAGAGTCGGAATCTGAGCACAACGGCGCGATTGAGCGCCAGACGTGGCTCCGAGCAGTACCAAGCGATGAACTGGTCCATCGCAAAGCGATAGTTACGTCGTGACTGTGGAGAGCTCAGGCTGTTGAGTACGGATGCTTTTGCGTGGTCGAGATCCGGCAGGCGGAGGACGATCTTCCGATAGTTGGGCTTTGACTTTTTTCTGCGCATACAAGCAGCCTCCTTGCCGCAAGTATGGCAGCCTTTTCAAGGTCAATTCCGCACAGTAATCGACTCAGACAGATGGTTGATTACAAGTAGCTTAGATGCAGTAACTTTAGGAGTTCAGGCTGTCATCTGTTGGTAACAGCCCAATGCGCATTTCCAGGATCACGTCCGCCTCCCTACTACTTGATTTGAAGCGGATAGTAGTACGAAGCCTGATCCTGCTCATGGGTCGTTGAGAGGAAATATGCCCCAGGTTTGGATTTTCGCAGATCAAGATCAATGGAGACTTCCTCACGTTCTCCATTGCCGGTAGCCGCTGCATTACCGTGAGCAAGCGGGTCGAATACCGTCTGATCGCGCGTAACAGCGACCGAGTACTGTCCCGGTCTGCTAAAGCGGGGGAGGATGATCGTCACCTTGACCAATGCTCGTGGTAGCGACACTGACTGCAACGGGCTGGGTTCGGCTGAGTTGGATGGAAGGCCCCGAAGCGTCCCGGCGTTCGATAGGTCTATGGTCTCAGGAATTGCAGCCATATTGTCGCCCAAGTGCTGCGTGTTCGATCCGCGCCATGACACCACGACGAATGAGGCGACAATCAAGAGACAACAACCAACGGCGGCCGTGAACACCAGTCTTCGCCGGCGCGACTGATGTTGGGACCGCAATTCGAGCAGCCGTCTCAAGCAAACAGGACAGTTCGCAGCATGATCCACTCTCGGGTCTGACAAGGCGATCTGTTTGAATTGTTTGGCAATGCCTTCTAGGAACGCTTCGTCAGAACAAGGGCCGACAGGCGCAGTTCTCCCGTCGAGGACACTTTCCTGATGTTGCCTTGTGACCCATGCATCAAGGCGATTTTCCGCGCGTGAGAACCAATGCAATCTCATCCTCATTGAGACAATTCTCCAGGCTGGGAGAGATCATGGAGCAACGACGCCATCTCCCGGATATAGGCTCGCCGAACGGCGGTGTGGTCCATTTCAAGCTCCTCAGCGATTGTCCGCCACGAGTACCCCAGAGCGCGCCATTTCACAATCGACTGGGCAAGCGGTGAGAGCCGCTCCAACAACTCTCTCCCATAGACCCTCTGCTCTGCCTCTGGTTGACCAATATACAACTTTTCCATATCGATCAACGACCCATACGGAATCTCCAACCGCCGCTTTGCGGATTGCTGCTGCGCGCGGCGTTTGATGACGCTCTTGATGCGCGCCGCCAACTTCATCTCCGGGCACTCCGCATGGCGAAGGACGTAGCTCGACGCATTTTCTACCGCGTGGTCCATGAGGTCATAAGCGGCAGCGTGATCGTAGAGATACGTCCAGGCGCAACGAATCGCATAAGGCCAAGCTGCCCTCGCAGCGGCCTCCAGTTTTTCATTTGAAGCTGGGCTTCCAGTCAAATGTGCCCAGCTCCATGTTGGCTCTTTCCAGTTGCTGCCTTCTGGCTGCATATGAGAGCGTCCGTCACACAGGGGGATAACCGCCACACATCTTGAGGTGTTTGGACCGCAGCCAAATTGTTTCGGTAGCAAAAAACTCCACCTGCCTGCCCCAAACACCCGACGAAAGTGCCTTTAGTAGTTACAGGGAAAGATGCGACAGAACGTCCCGCAGCAATCAAGACGTTGCTTCGCTGTTGAGCCACGGTGAAGCTTGATCCAGATTCTGCCACAACAGGAGGCGCATTTCAAGCAGGAATCGATGAAGTTCGCCGCAGTACGTTCGCGAACACGAGACGATAGCTGTCCGTTGGAGATAGAGACTTGCCAAGCTAACTGCGACTGCGGTGGCGCGGCGAATTCATGTAAGTGTTGCCTGCAATCAACCTGACTCTAGGAGAAAGAAGATAAGGCGGAGCATGACTTCGCATCTCGCTGTTCGCTTCAGGATAGATCAATAGGGATAGGGGTTTCTCTGCATCTCCCCACTGCCGAGGTGTCCCCATGACTGCTGTACACAGACTGAGGTCGTCTGATGTTTGGGGCCCAGATGCCATAGCTTTGGCAATCCAGGCCCGTGTGCTTTCCGGCCATAAACTCGACCAACTGGTTCGCCGCTTGCAGCGGCAAACCGGACGGACGCGAGAGGCGTGTTGGCGATTTGTGCTCCAGACTGGTTTGAATAGCCGGGACGAGCACCGGCGCTGGAGCGAGGAAGAAGTCGAGTCCCTCCGCGAGCAACTGGCCTCGCATTCGGTCGAGGAGACCGCCAGCATCCTTGGCCGCAGCGCGAATGCCATTCGCTGCAAATTGCGCAGGCATGACCTGAAGGTCAAGGAAATCCGCTGCGATTGCTTTTCGGTCGAAGCGCTGGCGCGGACTCTTCACGTGAGAAAATCCGAAACCTGATGACGATAAAGAACGAGAGGAGGGTCAAGATACAGATGACGAAGGAAGCCATCGCGACGATATGGAAGGCTCTAACCGGATCAGGGAAGGCTCAAGGATCGAGTGTGAATGAAGTCTGCCCGGCCTGCGGCGCAAGAGTGGCGTCGCCTCGGCCATCGATTCGAGAGGTTGTCGTGACTACCGTTGGCGGGTGCCTCTTGGCGGTCATGCTCGTTTTCGCCTGCTGGAACGCCGAGCAATGGATAGAGCGGGAAGGCCACCGAATCCTGGACAACACGGTTTGGCACGAACCGCTCGATACCTGGAGACTATGAGAATTGGGGGCGGGATTCGGTTCGGGTAGACCTCGATGTCTTTCCTCGTTCGAATTCTTGGCCAAGGATCTTCGCTCGCCATCGGCGATTCAGGACCAAGGTTTCACGCTTTCTGCTCGGGGATGTGCCGCATCTGGGAGGCATCTCGCTCTTTCTTGTCGCCATCGCGATTTCGTTGTCGCTGACCTTCATGCATCTGCTGGGCCGCGCATTCAAGCTCAAGCCAAAGCTCACCTCGCTGCTTGCTGTCGGTTCGTCGATCTGCGGCGTATCGGCGATCATCGCAGCCAAGCCATCGATCGACGCTGACGATGAAGACGCCTCTTATGCAATTGCCGCAATTCTGGCTCTCGGCGCTATCTCGCTCTTCACCTTCCCGCTGATCGGTCACTCGCTCCATCTGAGTGACAAGGCTTACGGTTTGTGGGCTGGGTTGGCCGTAGATAACACCGCCGAGGCAACTGCTGCCGGAGCGCTTTATTCCGATGCCGCAGGCAAGGTTGCCGTGCTTGCCAAAACAACCCGCAACGCGCTGATCGGATTCGTTGTACTTGGTTACTCTTTGTATTGGTCGTCGCGAGGGCAGGCGCAGGCGATTGGCGACAAGGCATCGTTCTTGTGGAGAAAATTCCCCAAGTTTGTATTGGGTTTTCTGCTGATCTCGGTGCTTGCAACTCTCAGCTTCTTCACAAAGTCTCAGTTGTCAAGCCTTGCCAATCTCTCCCGTTGGGCCTTCCTGTTGACCTTCGCCGGAGTTGGTCTTCGCACGAACCTTCGCGAACTTGGCAAGCAGGGTTGGAAACCCTTCGCGGTTGGAGCCATTGGCGAGGTTTTCATCGCTCTGCTGACACTGGGATTGGTCTACGGGGCGGATCGCTATCCGCATCTTTGAATGAAGCCAGTGCACTAACCCCAGAACGCCAGCATGGGATTACTCCGGCGGATTCAGCACAACAAATCCGCCAGAGTGACTGATATAAATGCGGTCGAAAATCGCTGCCGGCAGTAACCCGGCAGCATCGAAAGCAAGAACGCGGCGTGACTGAAGCACATCGAGTCCACGGACCGTTGTCGTGCCGATTCGGATCGTAGTATTGGAGGATATTGCCGGGCTATTTGCGCTACTGCCGTTGGCCATAAGGCTCGTCCACGGCAGAGTGGACCGCGATGTTTCGCTGGGAAGAAAAAGTTCAAGCACTCTGGCGCCGGTATCCAGTTGCATCTTCTTCGGGCCGATTTCGGCAATCTCAACCGCTATCAGCAGGCGATTCGTGGTTGGGTCGCCACGATATTGACCAATTGTTTCAAAGCGATATCGCTCCCCGACCGGAGGAGCACCGCCGAAGCACAATGAGCGATGTTTGTAGTCAATCAGAATATCGAATCTGGAGAGAAAATCTTCGCCCAGAACCCCGCGAATTCCTGGCGCCAGCAGCTTTTGCCGCGCGATCTTATCCACCACTGCCCCTGGGCCGGATACGGAAGCCTCGCCCAGGCGAAGTTCCTTGAGCAATACTAGCTTGTCCTGACGTTGATGCAAAGCCCCGGTCAGCGCGACCTCTCCGACAACTGGGGCTTGCAACTGCCCTGCGAGAGCCGGATCGATCACTGTGCGCGTCGTGCCGGTGTCCACCAGAAAACTGAACGGGCCGGCGCCGTTCACGGTCGTCTGAACGATCATCAGGTAGCCGTCGTGGAGCTTGAAGGGGACGGTCTGGCCGGACGGAACCAATTGCGCAAAGACCGCAACTGGCAAGGCAAAGACGACCAACAGGAGACAACATCGCGCCAGTGGGCGCCAGCAGGCGAAACGGCAACATCGGCCATTGCGGTTCCCTGGCATGATTCTCACCTCATCGGCTGGAGGCTCTCCTCGTATGAGCGCCTCCTGACCAAGGACTGTACCGCAATACGCGCAGGAAAGTCCACGGAGCCTGGGATGAAAGATTTGGTGGTGCAAGAGAAAAGCCCTCAACGCTGATTGCGCCGAGGGCTTGTTTCCCTGATAAGCCGGCAGTCGCCGGGCTTGAGCTCGATTGGGTTGGTCAGCCTGATCGACGGTGACGGTGTGGGACAATCAGGCGACCGAAACAAACCAGTGGGCACGCAAGATCGGCAACCTGACCAAGGCTACTGGTTCTCAGCGCTTTTGGTCACATCTTTCAAGGCATCGGCAAATGACTTGGAGTCCTTGGTGCGGTGAATTCGCCCGTTAAGAACGTCGTCCCAGGTGATGTAGGGATAGAGATGATGTGCTTTGGCCTGGTCTTCGAACTCCGCCTTGAGCGCAGCGAGTTTCTCGGGGTATTTCTTGGCCAGGTCAATTCGCTCAGTGTAGTCCTCGTTCAGGTTGTAGAGCTCCCAGGCGTTTTCATCAAAGGGCTGTCTGCCTTGCAGGGTTCCGGTGATAAAGCTGCTGGGGTAAGCCAGTTCGGCCTTCCATCCATCTTTGTAAATCGATCGTGCCCCAAAGATGTAGTAATACTGCTCGGTGTGGCGGGTAGGCGCATTGGCATCGTCGATCGAGTATGCCAAGGAGGTTCCCTCGATGGGCTGCTGCTTGATGCCGCGAATCTCTTCAGGGGTCTTGATGCCGACCAGATCGAGCGTCGTCGGAAGAAGGTCAATGACATGGCTGTACTGAGTACGAATTCCGCCCTTGTCCTTGATGCCCTTTGGCCAGTAGACGATGAGCGGATTGTGCGTTCCACCTTCGCTGTTTGCGTCCTGCTTCCAGAACTTGAAAGGAGTGTTCGCGGCCTGCGCCCAGCCGAGCGGATAGTTCCCCTCGGTGGCGGCACCTGTGCCGATCTCTCCAATCTTGCCCAGGTTGTAATCAATGTTTTGCTTCTCTGTCAGGGGCTTTCCGAACAAAGAGCGGTCGATGTCCCCGTTGAGGGTGCCTTCTTTGCTTGCGCCGTTGTCTCCGATCGAAATGAAGATCAGGGTGTTGTCGAGTTGTCCGATCTCTTTCAAGTGATTGACCAGGCGGCCGATTTCAAAATCCGTATAGGTCAGATAGCCTGCATAGACTTCCATGAAGCGCGCATAGAGCTTCTGCTCGTCAGGCGTCAGCTTGTCCCAGGCCTTGATGTCCGGGTTCCTCTCAGGAAGCACCGCATTGGTAGGAATCACGCCAAGCTTTTTCTGGCGCTCAAACACTTCCTCGCGGTAAGCGTCCCAGCCCTTGTCGAATTTGCCCTTGTATTGATCGCTCCAGTATTTGTCTACCTGATGCGGAGCATGGGTGGCGCCGGGCGCGTAATAGAGGAAGAAGGGCTTGTCCGCCGCGGCCTTCTTCTGGCGGTCGATAAAGCTGATGGCTTTATCAGTGATCTGATCGCTGAGGTGGCGGCCATCGGGCCGGACGTGCGCCTGATCTTCCACGAGGTCGGGCTTGTATTGGTCTGTTTGCGAACCGAGGAATCCGAAGAAGTGGTCGAAGCCCTTTCCGGTTGGCCAACGATCGAAGGGGCCAGCATCGGTGGCATCTTCGTCAGGGGTTACACCATATTTGCCAACTGCGAATGTGTTGTATCCATTGTCGCGAAGAATTTCCGCAATGGTTCCTGCAGAGGAAGGAATCCTGCCGTCCCAGCCGGGAAATCCGGCGGACAGAATCGTGTGCGAGAATCCAGATTCATGCACGGATGCGCTGTTGCGGCCCGTCAGCAGAGCGGAGCGGGTTGGGGCGCAGATTGCGGTGGTATGGAAGTTGGTATAGCGCAAACCGTTGTTGGCCAGGCTGTCGAAGGTGGGAGTCTGAATAAGCCCGCCGAACGTGCCGGCAGCGCCGTAGCCCACATCATCGATCAGTATCCACACCACGTTGGGGGCTCCGGCGGGCGCCTTCACAGGTTCCGGCCACCATTCTTTCGACTCGGCGAGGGTTCTGCCTACAACCCCTTGGTACGGCTGTGGCTGTTGAGCATGCAGTGAGAGTCTTGCGCTCGTCGCAAGTATCAGCGTCGTTGTCAACGCCTTCAGTACGCTTTTCTCGTTCATAATTCTCCTGTTGGTCTCAGTCATTCAGAGATGGCTCGGCGATCGGATGCCTGGTAAGAATCGGCAGTCAGTCCGCTGCTTGCCGCGAACCGACTGCCATCCAAAAACCGCTCAGCCGGCAACGTTATTTGTTGTTGCCGCTCTGGGCCTGTTCCTTTTGTTTATCGAGGTACCACTGGGGCAGGTAGGTGTGGTGAGTGCTCTTTATGTCGTCGAAGGTGAGGTATGGGGCGAGATGGTGCGCCTTGGCCTGCTCCTCAAACTCGGCCTTCAACTGCGTCAGCTTCTCCGGATACTTCTTGGCCAGATCGATGCGCTCGGTCGGATCGTCGTTCAGGTTGTACAGTTCCCACGTGCTTTCATCCAAGGGCGGATTCGTGATTGCGTTCTTGGTGAGGACGTCGTTGGGATACGCCAGTTCGGCCTTCCATCCGTTGTCGTAGATCGACCGCGAACCAAAGATGTAGTAGTACTGCAGCGTGTGGCGGTTGGGGGCCTTGGCGTCGTCGATCGAGTAGGCCAAAGAGGTTCCTTCAATCGGCTGCTGCTTGATCCCGCGAATCTCTTCAGGGGCCTTGATGCCAACGAGATCAAGCGTGGTGGGAAGAAGATCGATCACATGGCTGTACTGGGTGCGAATGCCACCCTTCTCCTTGATGCCCTTTGGCCAGTAAACGATGAGAGGATTGTGCGTTCCGCCTTCGCTGTTGGCATCTGACTTCCAGTAGCGGAACGGCGTGTTGGCGGCCTGCGCCCAGCCCAGCGGATAGTTGCCCTGATGGGAATCTGGTGTTCCGATCTTGTCGATGTTGGCCAGGTTATAGGTGACTCGATCTTCATCGCTCACCTGCTTGCCGCGATAGGATTTGTCGATAGTGCCTTCCAGCGATCCTTCCTTGCTGGCGCCGTTATCGCCGATGGAGATGAAGATCAGCGTGTTGTCGAGCTGTCCGATCTCCTTCAGGTGATTGATTAGGCGGCCAACCTCGAAGTCCGTGTAGGCAAGATAGCCTGCATACACTTCGAAGAAGCGCGCATAAAGCTTCTTTTCGTCCGGCGTCAGCTTGTCCCACGCCTTGATGTTTGGATTGCGCTCGGGAAGTATCGCATTGGACGGAATCACGCCAAGCTTCTTCTGACGGTCAAAGACCTCTTGACGATAACCATCCCAGCCCTTGTCGAATTTGCCCTTGTATTGATCGCTCCAGTATCTGTCGACCATGTGCGGGGCGTGCGTGGCGGCAGGCGCGTAGTAAAGGAAGAAGGGCTTGTCCGGCGCGGCCTTCTTCTGGCGATCGATGTAGAAAATTGCCTTGTCCGTGATCTGATCGCTGAGGTGACGGCCATCGGGAGTCGCGTGCGCTTGATCCTCGACCAAATCCGGCTTGTACTGATCGGTTGCAGAACCAAGGAACCCAAAGAAGTGATCGAAGCCCTTGCCGGTCGGCCAGTGATCGAAGGGACCGGCGTCTGTCGCTTCTTCATCGGGCGTGACGCCGTACTTGCCCACCGCAAAGGTGTTGTAGCCGCTTTCGCGCAGGATCTCGGCAATGGTGCCTGCTGTGGCAGGCACGCGGCCATCCCAGCCAGGGAAACCTGCCGACGCGGAAATGTGCGAGAAGCCAGACTCATGCACGGATGCGCTGTTGCGGCCGGTCAGGAGTGCCGAGCGGGTCGGAGCGCAGATGGCGCAGGTATGGAAGTTGGTATAACGCAAACCACTGTTGGCCAGACTGTCGAAGGTGGGAGTCTGGATGAGCCCGCCGAATGTGCCGGCAGCGCCATAGCCCACATCATCGATTAGGATCCACACCACATTTGGGGCTCCGGCCGGCGCTTTTACTGGCTCCGGCCACCATTCTTTCGACTCGGCGAGGGTTCTGCCGACGACTCCCTGATACGGCTGTGCCGTCTGTGCATGCAGCGAAAGTCTCGCGCTCGCCGCAAGGATTAGGGTCGTTGTCAACGCCTTCAATACGCTTTTCTCGTTCATAAATCTCCTGTAGGTTTAAGTCATTCAGAGATGACTTGGGTAAAGGGTTGTATTTCAGTTCGAATGACACAGTTGGGATGACGAATGTGAAGAAGGCGGCCAGCGGCAGCGCAACCCTGAAGCGGAGCAACCGCAGGCGTTCAAGAAGGAGTTTTGGTGCGGATCAACAGCAGAGGCTGCTACACAAGAGCGGGTGCATGTGCACTCCTCCTCGATGCAGCGCTGGCGCGGAGCGGACCGTTGGACCGGGCCCACTCCATCACCCGCGCCGGCGCGCGATCCTGCTTGAGTTCCTCGGACATGAAGCGCATATACGAATCGATGTGATGAAAGAAATGCTTGTACCCGGCGCAGAGATAGTTCAACCCGTATTCGCCCGCAGCCGTTTTCGTGAAACGGTGCTTGGGGCACTCGCCGTTGCAGGCAAAGCGCACATCGCATGTCTGGCAATCGGATGGAAGCCCAGCCGATTTGTTGTTGCCGAATCGTGTCTGCTGCGGCGAGCTCACCAGTGACTCCAATGATTTTTGCATCAGGTTGCCAAGGCGATTGTCGGGATAGACAAAGTGGTCGCAGGAGTACACGTCGCCGTTATGTTCCACCACGAGCGCGCTGCCGCAGGTAGGAGCAAATACGCAAAGGCTCTGCGGCACGCCGTGCCACGACTCGAGGGCAACGTCGAACGCCTGAACAAAGACGCGCCCGACATCCTGGATCACCCACTCGTCGAAGACCTCCTGGAGGAATCGCCCGAATTGCAGCGGCTCCACCGACCACTCGGAGACGGAGGACTCCTGACGCGCATACGGCTTCAACAAGACCAGACCATTGGGGTCCGGTTCTTTGGCCAGTTGCTCCACAACGGGAATGAACTGCAGGTATTTGCTGCCGATCTCCTTGAGAAACCGATAGACCTCATGCGGACGATAGGAGTTCTTGCGGTTGATGACAGTGAGCGTATTGAACTCGACGCCATGCTTCTTGAGAAAGTCCAAGCCGCGCATCACACGGGCGAAGGTCGGCTGGCCACCCTTGTCGACTCGGTAAACATCGTGGATATCTTCCGGACCATCGACCGAGAGTCCAATCAGGAACTTGTGGCGCGCCAGGAATTCTCCCCATTGATCGTCGAGAAGCGTTCCGTTGGTTTGAAATGCATTGTCGACGGTCTTTCCATTTGCATACTTTTGCTGCAACTCGACGACGCGCTCGAAGAATGGAATTCCCAGCAGCGTCGGTTCGCCGCCTTGCCAGGCAAAGCTGACGTGCTGCGTCGGCTGCGACTGCATGTATTGGCGAATGTAGGATTCGAGCACATCGTCGGCCATGCGGTAATCTCGGCCCTTGCCCGCGTAGAGGTTTTCCTTCTCAAGGTAATAGCAGTATGTGCAATCAAGATTGCAGATAGGGCCATGCGGTTTGGCCATAATGTGAACTGGCTTCATGAGTGTGCAACTCTCTTCCTGTATCGCAGTCAACGGGCCAAGCGCCCAATGAAAAAGCCCACGAGTAGCTCGTGGGCGAGGATTGCGCGAAATCAGGCGAGTCGTTCTGGATCAGAAGCGAATCGATGAGGCACTCCCACGAGGTTGTTCAACTGTCAAGGAGCCGACAGGACAACAACAAGCGCGGGTTGGGGTGCGACGAGTCATATTGGAAGAGACTTGAGCTCCGTTGGATGCACAACAAAAACCAGGCAACGAATGGAGAGTGAACTGATTTGATAATGCACGGGCCATTTTGTTCTGTCAAGAAAGTAGCACTCGAGAAAGTTCATATTCCGATAAAATTTCATTGGAGACTTGACTTTCCCTCCGCATTCATGGCTGAATGAATTGAGAGATGCGATTCATCCTTTCCAATCCGGTGATTGTCGAGCTTGCTCCGAGCGCGCTGCCAAGCGGCTCGTGTTGTTGTTGTTGATCCCGGTACACACCCTCCCTTTCCAGAGAATTTGATTTGATTCGTTCTGCGAGTACCCGGTCGTGTGCCTGCACATGCCCATGTTGATTGCTCGCAGACACGCCCACGCACTTGTGTGTGGGCGTTTGTCGGGCGACTCGATGTTCCTGGCTCGGGCAGACGTCAAGAAGTGCTCCTCCCCAGGAGCAACCGACGAGCAAGGCCACGTTGCGGTCGACGGCAGGATGCACATCGACAGCCTGCACACAACGCTTCTCGCGCGAACGGTGCTGGATCATGTGAGGCTGACCTACCGGTACGCAGTGCGCGCTTCCGGCTCTCACACGCGGCCGCAAACAAGATTGTTCCAATTGAGTGGTGGCGGAACTGAACTACGCATTGGACCCAGAGAAAGGAAATGCTTCCATGAAGGATTTGATTGCCATAACGCACCTTGCAAGCTGTTGTTGTCAGGCCAACCGCCACATTGAAGAGGATGCAGCTTGCATCGTGGGCAAGCGCGTCGCACCGATTTAGCAGCAATGTGCATTCTGCGCATTGCATTGGCCCACGACAATTTGTCGCGGGCTATTTTCTTGTGCGATCCACAGCGTTCGCACCTTAGGAGGCAATTATGTCTGTTCTGCATGAGTCATTCCGAAAGTTTGCAAGACGAAATCTTTCGCGCTTGTTGGCAGCCCTCTTCGTCATACTGACAAGCTCGGCTCTGCTCGCACAGATTGTCGAGACGGGCACGATTACGGGTGTCGTGAGAGACAACTCGGGCGCGGTAATTCCAAATGCCCCGGTGACCGTCAGAAACGCCGAAACCGGATTGGCGAGCAACATTGTGACCGGCGCACAAGGACTTTATGTATCGCCGCCGCTGAAGCCAGGCAACTACACGGTCGCGATCGATGTGCCAGGGTTTCGCAAGGTAGTGGAAATGGTGAGGCTGGAAGTTGGCCAGCGGGTGGCGGCAGATGCCACGCTTGCAGTGGGCACAAATGCCGAGATGATCGAAGTCCAAGCGTCAGGTGAATTGTTGGAGACGGAAAGCTCATCGGTTTCCAATCTTCGCACCGAAGACGCCGTGAAGGACCTGCCCTTGAACGGCCGCAATTTCGCGGAGCTGATTGGACTGGGAGCAGGCGCGATTCCCGCGCAAACTCAATTGGTAAGCGTTCCCTACATTCAGCAGCGCGGACCGTCGTCGTATGCTTTCGCCGGCCTGCGCTATCAGGAGAACCGGCTCCTTCTGGATGGTATTGGAGATAACGATAACCACAATGGCCTGGGCGTTGTGATCTTCCCGCCAATCGATGCAATTCAGGAGTTCTCCGAAGAGACCACGGATGCCGATGCCCGCTATGGGCGCGGAAACGGCGGCACCATCAATCTGGCTTACAAGTCTGGCTCCAATCACTATCACGGGGAAGTGTTCGAATTCCTCCGCAACTCCGCGCTGAACGCGAGGAATCATTTTGCCACCACCATCAAGCCGGCTCTCCGGCAGAACGAGTTCGGCGGCACCTTCGGCGGCCCGGTCTTTTACAAGCAGGCAAATCCGAAGACCTTCTTCTTTGCGGACTACTCGGGGACGCGTCTTGCTCAGCAATTCACCTACGTGGATACGGTGCCGGATTACACGCTGACCAGCACGGGATACGATTTCTCCGCCTATACGCAAACCGTCACGAACCCGACGACCAAGGCTGCGTACGCCAACAACTTCATACCCCTCGGCGATGTAAACCAAACAGGCGCGAACATCCTGAACTTTTACCACAAGTATGCATCGCCGAACAGACCGGGGTATACGACCGCCAACAACTTTCTTTACCTTCCCACCAAGACGCTCAACGAAGATGCGTTCGATTTCAAGATCGACCGCAAGTTCACTGAGGCAGATAGCGCCTTCTTGCGCTATAGCCAGGCCAGCGATAGTGTCAGTCAGCCCGGCATTCTCCCGAATCCTTTGGTGGGAGCTGTCGTTTGCGGTCCTGCGCAAGATCCGTCTCACCAGGCCGTGCTCGGTGAAACGCACATCCTATCGCCGACCATCGTCAATACGGCCCGGTTTGGCTGGTCCAGATTGTTTGTCAACGCACAGAACTGGGACGCCGGTCTGAACCTTCCCACGCAACTCGGCATTCCCGGAGTTGAGATTGCCGGCCAACCCAAATCGGACGGCTTGCCCGTCCTGTCCTTCTCTGGCGGTACTGCGATCGGCGATGCTGGCAACAGCCCAACGCAGATTGGAACCAACAACTATCAGACCGACGACAATGTCAACATCGTTCGCGGCAAGCATTCGCTGGATATTGGCTTGGAGTTCGTTCGCCTTCAGTACGACATGTTCCAGACCGGGGCGGAACACGGTTCCGAGTCGTATGGTCCGGCATATACCGGCCTGGCCTGGACCGATCTACTGTTCGGTGCGCCCAAGACTGGAACCTACGCCTTCCAAAACGGCACGACCGGCCTGCGGCAGAGCGACCTTTCCTTTTACGTGCAGGATAACTACAAGGTCAGCAGCCGTCTGACGGTCAATGCGGGCGTTCGCTACGAGAACTTCCTGGGCTGGCCGTGGACCGAAGTCAACAACAAGGAATACAACTTCCTTCCTTCCATTTCGACCACCGCACTGGAACAGGTCGGAACACATGGTGTTCCCAGCAGCGGCACCAACGATAACAAGCTGAACTTTGCACCGCGTCTTGGATTTGCCTACAAGGTTACCGGCAAGACAGTCTTCCATGCCGGGTTTGGGATTTACTACTCCGCACCCAACGTCGGCAACTCCGCTGGCCTTTCGGCAAACGTTCCAACCAACAACTACTGGGCGTTCAACAATTCCAAGACGTATGGGGCTGCCACCAACGGCGCACCTTTCAACTACACCTCCAATGGATTTGTTCACACGCGTGTGACGTCGGCAAGCAATCTGCCGGCCAACCTTCCGGCTTACGCTCAGGATCCAAATGCCAAGACGCCCTACAGCGAGCAATGGCATGCGACCATCGAGCAGCAGATACCCTTCTCGACCGTTCTCAAGATCGGTTACGTTGGAACCAGGGGAGTCCACCTGGACGATTCGCGCGACATCAATGCCGGATCGCCGGGCACTACGAACGTTACCGCCAACCGGCCCTATCCGTTCTTTGCTCAGATCAATTTGCTCGAGACCGAACAGATATCCAACTACCACGCGCTGCAGATTACCGCCGAGCGCCGAGCGCATGGCCTGAACTTCCTGGTGTCGTACAGCTACAGTCACGCGCTTGACGAGGGCACGAGCAGCGCAGGCAGTGTTTTGAACCCCTACAATCTCCGCGCCGACTACGGCAATTCTGACCTGAACATTCCCAATCGCCTCGTCGCCAGCGGAAGTTATGAACTTCCTTTCAAGGCCAGGGGAATTGTGGGCGGATTTGTGCAGGGATGGCAGATCAACACCATTCTGAACTATTCGGACGGCTTGCCGTTTTCCGTCTCCTCCTCAGGCGGAGTCGGCGACGGTCTGACCCCGCGAGCACAACTCCTACCTGGGAATGGCAACAGCTCTTTGCCCAGCGGACAACGCAAGCTCACCGGATGGTTCAACACAGCGGCCTTCGCAAATCCAGCAGCGGGCACATGGGGGAACTCAGGCCGGAATATTCTTGAGGGGCCAGGCACGAAGACAGTTGATTTCTCGGTCTTCAAGAATACTCACTTGACCGAAGGAAAGGTTCTGCAATTGCGCGCAGAGTTCTTCAACCTCTTCAATACTCCACAGTTCAATAATCCCGCTGCGACAGTTGGTTCAGCCTCCTTCGGAACCATCGCTTCCGCGGGTTCCGATACCAGCTTCCAACGGACTGCGCGACAGATTCAGCTCGCTGCAAAAATCAACTTCTAACCATCCTGGCGGCGTTCAAGACATCGAACGCCGCCACTCGATAAAGTGACCGCGCACCCCAGTGCAAATTCCTTTCCTTCCCATCCCCACCGGAGGTCCCGACTTATGGAAATCACCACGCGTAGTCTCTGGACTCTTGTCCATGGCATGGGCTTTGGAGCGCTCTATCTGCTTGCTTGCTCTGGAGCAATTGTCCTGCTGTATCTGCGTTCTGCAACGAATGCGCCGGCGCATTCCACACCTGGAAGCGATCGCATTCTCGGCATCTATCTCACCGTCATGGCCGCCTTGGCGTGGCTCACTGTTCTCACAGGAACCTATATCGTCTATCCCTGGTATCGGGCCGCGCCACCGGCCAGCGCCGCCAATCTTGCGGCCTTTCCGCGCTCTCTTTTGTTGTCGAATCCCGCGACAAAGCAGTGGCACTTGATCGGCATGGAGTGGAAAGAGCACGTTGCCTGGCTGGTACCGATCGCGATCACGATGGCTGCCTTCGTGGCCATCAAATATGCCCGCGATCTCAAGCATTCTGGGGCGTTGCGGTCCGCGCTCTATGGATTCGTCGGCACCTCGCTCTTTGCCGCCGGTGTTGCCGGCTTCTTAGAAGCCATGCTCGACAAGAACGCGCCCGTAGACGGCGGCCAAACCATCCATCTGGTTCAAGGAGAATGACCGTGAGCACACAGACTGCGATTCCCCAGGACCACGTCCCTGCCATTCCCAATGGTTCCGCCGCAGCCGCCATTCTTTCCGCCGGCATCGGTTCATTTGCCTTGGCAATCTTTTCCGTTGCGACGGACAAATCCACATCCCTGAAGAGCCTTGCAGCCTTTTACAGACCACTGGCGCCCTCTCCGGCGTGACCACAGCTGCCATCCTAGTCTGGCTCGCTGCGTGGGCGATTCTCAATTGGCGCTGGCAACGGAAAACGGCCTCTGTCTCACGCATCAGACTCATTGCGTTTGTACTGCTTGGTCTGAGCCTCCTGCTGACCTTTCCGCCCGTGGGCGACTTGTTCTGATCGGCAAGCGAGGAGCAACCGGACGAAATCAATCTGCAGACGCAAAGCCGTGACCGCTGCGGACGGATTCAAAATGGGAAGCTAGCGTATTGGATCCGTTTTTGCGCCTTGGATCCGCGCCCGAGAGATAAAACATGGCTTGGAGCTTGGCTAGCGATTGCGGTAAGTCATCTTCAGATGAGCTATTTAACACTCTTCACAATTGGTGCCGGGAGGGGGGGAACCCCCATGGAGTTGCCTCCGACGGATTTTGAGAACGCCATGCCACTGGGCCTCTCATATCGGCACAAACTCCAGGTTTGACCCTGATGCGCGCTGATGCCGTTTCAACTTGCATGGTCGCCGCAGTCTACCCGCCCATGGTCTGCATCATTGCGCAGGGCAACAAGCAGGTGACCGTAGGGAATGCCACGCTCCACTATGACGCCGGGAATTATATGGTCACTTCAGTCGATCTGCCGGTTTCCGGTTGGGTCAAGAGTGCCACACCGAAGCGTCCCTATCTGGCCTTGGGCCTTGAACTCGACCCAAAGCTGCTGGCAACAATTTTGCTGGAGTTGCCGAAAAGCCGAAAGGAGACGGGCATGTGTCGCGGAATCGCCGTAAGCCCTGGTTCCCCCGAGTTGCTGGAGGCGTTTGTAAGACTAGTTCGCCTGCTCGATTCACCTGCCGATATCGTCCCCCTTGCACCTCTAGTCGTGCGTGAGATCTACTATCGTCTTCTCACTGGAGAACAGGCCACCATGCTACGCCAGATTGCATTGCAGGAGAGCCGACTCCCGCAGGTGTTACGGGTCATCGAATGGATTCGACAGAACTATGCCAAGCCGCTGCACATCGCTACTCTTGCTCGCTTGGCGAGTATGAGCCCCGCATCGCTTCACCGGCAATTCAAAGCTGTGACCGCGATGAGCCCGCTCCAATACCAAAAGCAAGTTCGCCTGCAAGAGGCGCAAAACATCATGGTTTCAAAGAGCACAGACGTGGCTTCGGCTGGTTATGAGGTGGGTTACGGTTCGCCCTCCCAGTTCAGCCGCGAGTATCACAGGATGTTTGGAACTCCGCCACGGCAGCATATGAACCAGGTAAGATCGCTGGGGCAAACTAGCCTATAGTTGCGAACTCTCCCGATCAGTAATGGAAAGTGGGCAAGTATCAACCAAAAGAACTTCGAAACTGTTTCTTCTTGGGTTTAGAGAAACAGACCAAGTCGCTTTTTGAGGTACTCAGGCCTCGCCGCGCAAACAGTCCGATGCATTTTCCACTGCATTACTCATTAGGTCATGGGCAGCATCGTGATCTTTGAGGTATGTCCAGGCTCACAAATGGCGGGTTTTCAGCAAAGCTACTAGGGAAGCTCTGAACGTCTTCAATCACGCCAACCTTGGAAATCCAAACACGACCTACACGCCAACCAGTACCACCTTTGGAACGATCAGTGGTCTACAGTCGGGGGCAACGGCCTCTCGAGTTCTGCAACTGGCCGCGCACTTTACCTTCTAACCGGCTGCTTTGATCGCCGCTCAGCCATTGGAGCGGCGACCGAAGACATACCTGGGAGAGATTTCACCAATTCCAAGCGCGCCAGCGGGTCTCTCCGCAGGCGCGCTTTTTTGCGGATTCGGCATTGTCCTGAAGCCAGTTCAGATCAGGGGCATTCTTCTCAGGAAGACGCCAAGCTGGAGTCAGGTTGGATTGCGCATCGACGAAAATGGCCTGCCGCCGAAACCCGGATGATAACTCCGGTATCGGCAGCAGGCCCTTGGGAAGAAAAGTGATTGAGTTCCGGTTCTCAAAAACCGAACTTCGCGAACCGGCCTAAGCGAATACATCCTTCTGAATCGCCCCGGCCACGTTGGTCAAACGGAAATTGCGGCCCTCGTAGCGGTACGTCAGTTGTTCATGGTCAATGCCCATCAGGGCCAGCAGTGTTGCGTGCAGGTCGTTGATGTGCATCCGATTCTCAACTGCCGCCATGCCCAGTTCGTCCGTTGCTCCGTAGCTGAAACCTTTCTTGACGCCCGCGCCGGTCATGAACATGGAGTAGCCAGTGATGTTGTGGTCGCGTCCGTCGGCACCCTGCGATGTGGGGAGCCGGCCAAACTCGGAGCCGAAGAGCACCAGCGTGTCTTCGAGGAGCCCGCGCTGCTTCAGGTCGGCGAGCAGGGCCGCCGTGGGCTGGTCGATCATGCGGGTCTGGTCGATCAAGCCCTGGTGCAGGTTGGTGTGGTGGTCCCAGCCAGCTTGACGAATCTCGACGAAGCGGACGCCAGCCTCGCTGAGCCGCCGAGCCATCAGGCATTGTCGGGCGAAGGAGCCATCCGGGCCGGGCTTCACCCCGTAAGCGTCCAGCACATGCTGCGGCTCGCCCGAGATGTCGAGCAGTTGCGGAACAGTGTCCTGCATGCGAAAGCCGAGTTCATAGGACTTGATAACGCCGTCGACAGCCTCGGGTGCGCCGGGTCGGGCGGCTGTTTCGCGGTTGAAGTCCTGAATCAGGTCGATCTGTTCGCGCTCCAGATCCTTGTCCGTGGCTGCTTTGATATTGGGCATAAAGCCCTGATCGGTGATGGCCGTTCCCTGGTAGTATGCGGGCAAAAAGGCGCTGCCGTAGTTGGCCGCGCCGCCAAAGGCAATGGGCGGGTTGATGGTTATATAGCCGGGCAGATTCTGATTTTCCGTGCCCAGGCCGTAAAGCAGCCACGAACCCCAGCTTGGCCGGGTGAGCGCGGCGTTGGCACTGCCGGTATGCAACTGCACCACCGCTTGCGGATGGGCTGGAGTGTCGGTGTAAAGGCCTTTCAGAAAGCAGAATTCGTCGGCGTGCTGGGCGATATTCGGCAAAAGCTCCGAGAAATGCGCTCCCGAATTTCCATATTGTTTGAACTTGAAACGAGAGGCGGTGACGGTGCCGCCTCCGGGGCCGCCTTTGCCGTTACGCTTCTCCAACTCCGGCTTGTACTCGAAGGTGTCTACGCTGGACATTGCTCCCTCCATGAAGAGGAAGATGATGCGTTTGGCCTTGACCGGAAGCGGCGGGCGTTTGGGGGCGAGCGGATTGTTTGCGTTCAGTTCCTGGGCGGCGGCCTTGTTGGCCACCGAACCCAGGAGGCCGGCGAGAGCGAGATGGCCGAAGCCAGCCCCGGCAGCGCGAAGAACGTTGCGGCGAGAAACGAGGAAGGGATTATGCGCCATTACTTTGATCTCCAAATCAACAGGGTTAGCGGACGAACTGGAACTCTGCCGAGCCATACAGCGATTGCACAAAGGCGCCCCAGGCGGCCTTTTGCGCGTTTTCGGGGACGACAAGTGCAGGTGTCTCATCGGCAAATTGCTTGCTGGTGTCGTCGGGATCGTCCTGCCCAAGGCTGTCGGATCGGATGATGCCGGCAGTTACGTCGGGAGTTTTGGATTTGCTGGTGTCGAGGCTCACCTGAGCCACGTGAGGCCCAGGTGCACCGCTCGGATGCGCCTTGGACCACGTCGCCGTGTACTTTGCCAGGAAGCCTTTCACCCGCTCGACCTCAGCCTTCGAAGGGTCTCGTCCAAGAACCCGCTCGAATGCTTCGCGAATCCGCTTGCCGTCGTCGCCTTTCCCTTCCGCGAGCAAAGAATTCGCCAGAAGGAGCGATTGTTCGCGGACAAAAGGCGAGTTCAGAAGGAAGAGCGCCTGTGTGGGGACGGTGGTCTCCTCGCGCTGGCCGGTGACGAGCGTTTGGCTGACGGGATCGAAGGCCGCGAGTGGGCGCGGCACTTCTCCTCGTAATTGCGGCAGGTAGATGCTGCGATAGGGGCTCCGGTCGGCGGCTTTCAGGATGGAATGCACCACCGGGCCGTCGTCGCGAATCTCGATCATCCGCAGAGCCATTGAGGGTGAGCCGTGGGGAGCGTTCAGGTCGAGTGTTCCCGCCGATTGCAGAATGCTGTCCCGCACCTCTTCGGCCTCGAGTCTTCGCGGAGCGTGACGCCAAATCAGACGGTCCGCCGGATCGACATCCTTGTAGCCGGCCGGAACCTCGGTTCCAAGCTGGTAGGCGCGAGTGAGCACGATCTCTCGCACCAGTTGTTTGGTGGACCAGCCCTTCTCGATCAGGTCGTTGGCAAGGTAATCCAGCAGTTGTGGATTGGCTGGCAGATCGCCCGTCGATCCGAAGTTATCCACCGAGCTGACCAGCCCCACGCCAAAGAGATGCTGCCAGACGCGGTTGGCGTAAACGCGCGCGGTGAGGGGGTTTCCGGGGTCCGTAATCCACTGCGCCAATTCCAGACGGCCACTGTGGTTGGCGGGAATCGTGGGCGCGTTCGAAAGGCTTATCAGCGAGGGGAAACCGCGCGGAACCACAGGACCGTGCCGCTCCTCAACGCCGCGAATGCGCACTGAGGTGTCGATAATCTCGCCATCCCGCGCGCTGTGAATCCCGTAGCCGAGCTCGCCCAGGTCGTTCGTCAGCTTCAGCTCTTCGGCCAAGTGGGTGTAGTTCTTCTGCAGCTCGTTTTGGACCTTCTTGTAATCAGCGCTCGGAGCAGGGCGATTGGGATTTGCCTTGTAGTCGGCCGCCGCCTTTTCGTTGAAAGCGTCGAGCACAAACTTGGCTGCTTCCACCTGGGCCTTCAGCTTTTGCACATCGGCATCTGAGACCTTGGGCGCTTTCTCGGATGCGCTCAGGTAATTGAGCAGCTTGGGTTCGTAGTATTGCAGGCTCGCGCCGCCCATCCTGCTGCCCAGGCCGGCCGCATCCACCGTGCTGGTAAAGATGCTGGCCAGCGCATAATAGTCGGTCGTTGGAATGGGATCGAATTTGTGATCGTGGCAGCGTGCGCAAGTGACCGTCAGTGCCAGAGTGGAGCGCGTGACCGTGTCGATCTGGTCGTCAACGGCGTCCATCTTGAAGCGCGCCTTGAAGCGCTGGTTTACGTCCTTTGGCCCCAGTGCGAGGAAGCCGGTGGCGATGAGCAGCCGGTCCCGCTCGGCGGGCGTCGCGGCAGGCAGCAGGTCGCCGGCGATCTGCTCCTGAAGGAAGCGGTTGTAGGGTACGTCGCGGTTGAAGGCGTCAATGACGTAGTCCCGATAGCGCCATGCGTTGGGATAAGGCACATTGCGCGAGGGGCCTGAAGACTCGGCGTAGCGGGCCACATCCAGCCAATGCCGTCCCCAGCGCTCGCCGAAGCGAGGCGAGGCCAGAAGCGTATCCACCAGACGAGCGTAAGCGGCAGGTGAGTGATCCTTCACGAAAGAGCGAACCTGGTCCGGCGTGGGCGGTAGCCCGGTAAGGTCGTAGCTCAGGCGGCGGATGAGGGTGAGCGGATCGGCGTCCTTGACTGGGGCGAGCTTCTTCTCTTCGAGCTTGGCCAGCGCAAAGAGATCAATCGGCTGGCTGGACCACTGGCTGGACCCTGCCGCGTTCGCAGGCGCTGGGACCGGCGGAACGGTGAGCGGCTGCCAGGACCACCAGCTCTTTTTGAGCTTCACGTAATTTGCGGCGATACGCGCCGGGGTTGCGGGCAGCTTCTCCGTCTCGTCGGGCCAGGCCGCTCCGTCCTTGATCCAGCGCTCCAGAATAGCGATGTCGGCGTCGGGAAGGGCCTCATTTCGCTCTTGGGGCATACGCTTCTTTGTGTCGGCAGCCTTTACACGCTCAATCAGGGGGCTCTTTTCCGGATGACCGGGAATGATTGCCGGGCCGGAGTTGCCGCCGTTGAAGATCGCGATTCCTACATCCACACGCAAGCCGCCTGCTTCCTTGAAAGCGTCAGAGTGGCAGTTGTAGCAGTTGTTCACCAGGATTGGGCGGACGTTCTTCTCGAAATAAACCAGCTGCTCGGCTGTCGCGGGGCGCGGATAGGCCACCTTCACCAGCTTTGCCGGAGATTTACCTCCATTTGCGACGGCCCGCGCCTGGCTCTCAGTTGCAGCTGATCCAGCTGCCCCGGACGGCCACACGGCGCCGCTGGCGATCCACGCCTTCAGGTCAGCGACGTTTTCCGCGGGTAGCGGATCGTCTTCGCCCTTAGGCATTCGATTCTTGGTGTCAGACGAGGTGATGCGCTGCAGAATGTGGCTCTCTTCCGGCTTATCCAGATCGATGGCTGAACCCGACTTGCCGCCTGCGAGTATCGCGTCCCGGTCGTCGAGGCGAAGGCCACCCGCCGATCGCGTTTCGGCAGAGTGGCAGTCGTAGCAATGCTCGCTGAAGATGGGCCGTATCTTTTTCTGAAAGAACTCGGCCTGTTCCGGCGTAAGCTTCGCCGGGTTGGCGTTTACGGGCATCTGATTCTGCGCCGCCTCTACCGGCTCAATGTTGCCGGGGAGTAACTGCCCAGCCAAGAAGGCCAGACCTGCGGCGAGCCCAAGCGAATAGGGTATGGCTCTCCTGAGATGAATCGGCATAAAAGGTTCCCTTAAATGAGCAATGAAACGCCTTTCGGCGGTAAGTATTGTCGGCGAACTCTCCGGCGTGGCTTACACGTTCGGAACCAACCCATGCCTGTTCACGCAAGGATTGCCCTGATATGCCGGAGAGGGATTGTGTCTGGGAAGAAGACTAGGGGCGACAACAACGGGAAGCCCGCGCCTGGAGTGGGGAACTCGGGCGGGAGAGCAGAACGTCCGCTGCGCCACGTGCTGGCGCGGTCAGTTGCGGGTTCCGAATTGGGGAAGTAGTTGACATGAAACTGGTTACTCCTGCGTGCTTGTCATCGGAGCCGAAATGGCTTTTGCTCTACTTCAAAAGATCCTGAATTCTGGCAATGCCGGCGTTGGCGCAGGCTTCGTCTTTGTCGCCGCCCGGAGCGCCGCTTACGCCGATCGCTCCAATCACGTCGTCGCCCGCCTTGATGGGTACACCGCCTGCCGCTGCCACAGTGCCCTCAATCACCGGAGGAGGCGTCTGCGCGGCGGCCCAGGCCTTTGCCGTCTCTGCGGAGGTCCGTTTGAAGGTGAGCGCGGTGTAAGCCTTGCGGCGACCGTGTTCCAGCGTGTGCGGCCCGGTTCCGTCGCCGCGCACCTGCACCTTGATCAGACCGCTCGCATCCAGCACGATCACGCTGATATGGAAGCCATCGGCGTGGCACTTTTCCAGCGCGCCCTCGGCCACGGCCAGTGCCGCCTGCTCTGAGAGCGCCTTTTGAGTGAGCAGTTTTACGGCGGGCGTTTGAGTGTGCGCGAGGATGCTCGCTCCAACCAGAATCAGCGCCGCGCCAACACCCAGACGGACAATTCTGGAGAACTTCAGCTTTGTGAACTTCAACGTATTCTCCATTGAGCTAGTTTCCTTTCTCGACAGATGCGGTTGCAGTGGGCTTTACCGGGGCGAGCTTGAGCAGCGTGCCGCCCTCGGCCTCATACAACTGCGCGCCTACCGCCCCGGCGACCTTGAATCCATTCGCCGCGAGCAAGTCAGCCGCCACTCCGGCGCGTGCCGCGTGGTTGGAGACGGTGATGATCGTGCGATCTGTGGGAATCGCATTGAGATGATCTTTCAAATCTTTGACTTGAATGCTCAGGTAGACGGGAAAGCCACCAATCGAGGTGATCTCGTCAGGTCTGCGAACATCGATGAGCAGAATCTGATCGGGATGGGCAAGATAAGCGTCGAGTTCGGCGCGGTTAAGCTTCTTCGCCTTGAATGCGGGTTCCTGTGCTGCTGCCGTGTGCGTATCGGCACTGGGTGGCGAAATGCCCGGCTGCTGGGCGAGCGCCATGGCCGATAGCAGGAGAATCGCTGCGTATTTGAACATGGAGATTTTCCTCATTCGTTCGGTAAGTGGCCGCTTGGGGAAGACGGAACTGCCGCTGTCAGTCGAACGGGGATCAACTCGCAAATTGCTCGTTGCGCCCGCCGCGCCAGAATGAAAGGGTGCGGGCAAAAACAACAATGCCCGATGCCGGCTGGGGCAATCGGGCTAGTCTGACTCTCGCTGAAGTCTGCTCAGAATTTCAGGCAGATTCAGAAACCAAGACGCGCGCCGGGTCCCCATGCGGAAAGCACGAGGCAACAACACGAAATGCGCGCGGAGACAATCACCCTCCTTTTGTAACCGGAATACAGCATGAAGTCAAGCTCCTTGTATGGATGCAATGCATGCTGTGATTCTGCTGAGATTCAGGGAAACATTTCCCGGCAGAGCCGTAGCCTGGTTCCGCACCGGCCTGCATAACTCTCGGTTCCTGATCGAATGCGATTCGCTCCCCGAGATTCAGATTGAGACCTGGCGGGAGACGAAGAAAGGAGAAATCTGTGGATTGCCCTCTGCCGGATTTAATGCTAATCTAATTCCGTGATTCGATTTGCCATGACCGCTGGGGTTTGTTGTTGCGCGATGTGTTGTGCGCACACATCTTCTGGCGTGAGGAATTGGCAGGGGTAGAACCGACTACAACCCGCATTCTCATTTAGGACCCACCGCCAGGAGTACGAATGGCAGGTGGGTTTTGTGTTTTCCGGGCAAAATGAGGCGGGTGGGTTAAAAGAGCATTCGCCGGGCAGCAAGATGGAGTCAATCATGGGCGTTCCTGAGATCCGGGCCGAAGAATTGAAGAAGAGGCTGGATGCCGGCGAGAATCTTTTCCTGTTGGATGTGCGGGAAGAATTCGAGTTTGAGACGTCGAATATCGGCGGTCACTTGATTCCGCTGGCTGATTTGCAGCGGCGGATGCATGAGTTGGATGTGACCCAGAAAATAGTGGCGGTGTGCAAGATGGGTCCGCGCGGGGCGAAGGCCGTGCAGGTGCTGAACAAGGCTGGGTTCAACCAGGTGTGGAACCTGACCGGCGGTATTCATGCCTGGTCGGACCGGGTTGACCGTGGCGTGCGCAAGTACTGATGCATCGGTAGCAGGATCCGATTTGGGGTCCAGCATCTCAGCTTTCCAATTGATTTTGGACTTGTGCTCTCTTTTCCTATGCTGGGAAGAAGGGCTACAATCGGTTTGTCTTAAAACGAGTAAGGAGACCACCAGTGGCAGAAGAACAGATCCAGCAGTCGTTGCATGAAGATGCAGCATTTCAATTAGCGAATGTGACCAAGACTGCCCCGCAGTTTGGCGCGATTACGCCCCGGTGGCTGGTGAGGTTGCTGGACTGGAAGCCGCTTGAGGCGGGTACCTTCCGCGTGAACAAGGTGGACGAGTCGAAGCCGATCGAGTCGTTGTGCGCGCATGACGATGAGTCGGAGATTGTCTCGACCTATGTGGAGTACGAGAAGGCTCCACGCGAGTACCGGCTGAGCAGCATCAACGCGGTGCTGAATGTGCAAACGCGGGTATCGGATTTGCTGAGCAATCCGTACGACCAGGTGCGCGAGCAACTGCGGCTGCTGATTGAGAGTGTGAAGGAAAAGCAGGAGAGCGAGCTGCTGAACAATGCGGACTACGGCCTGCTGCACAACGTTGCGGACAGCCAGAAGCTGAAGACGCGGAAGGGTGCTCCGACGCCCGACGACCTAGACGAGCTGCTGACGAAAGTGTGGAAGGAGCCGTCGTTCTTCCTGGCGCATCCGCGGGCGATTGCGGCGTTTGGACGGGAGTGCACGCGGCGCGGGGTTCCTCCGCCGACGGTGACGCTGTTTGGGTCGCCGTTCCTGACATGGCGCGGGGTTCCGCTGATTCCTTCGGACAAGATTGCTGTTCGCGGCAAGGACCATACCTCGAAGATTCTGCTGGTTCGCGTGGGTGAGAAAAAGCAGGGCGTGGTGGGGTTGTTCCAGCCGGGATTGCCGGGCGAGCAGAGCCCTGGACTTTCGGTACGCTACATGGGCATTGACCAGCGGGCGCTGGCCTCGTACCTGGTGTCACTGTATTGTTCGGCGGCGGTACTGACCGACGACGCGATTGCGGTGCTGGAAGACGTAGATACAGGCCAATACCATGAGTACAAGTGAGCCAATCCGCGCGGCGGTGGCTCCGGGCAGCGTGTATCAGGGGGCCAGCGAGTTTGGCATCCTGAGTCCGGCTGAGCTCAGCCGCCTGGCCAACGAGATGTTCCAAGCGCTGCCTGAGGAGCTGCAGCAGCCGGGGACGGTTGCTGCGCGGACGGTGCTGCCCGCGAACTCCGCGTTCACGGGAAATCCCTATGCGGCAGTGCCGGGCCCGACGGCTCCGGCGGTGCCGGGTTTGGGGGCCGGGGTGGCGGATGCGCAGGCGGGGCAATTTGTGCCGCATCCCCAACGAGCAATTGCGCCGGAGGTGCGGCAGTCAGTGCCGGGTGCTCCGACGCCGACGGGACCCTCTTTCGGGGGAGCGCCGTGGGGTCCGGGAGCGCCGGTTGTGCCGGAGATTGGGTCTGTTCCGGGAGCGCCTGGGGTTGGGACGATTCCGGTTGCGCCGACGGGGTTTGGGTTTTTGGACGAGGCTCGGCCGATATTTGCCGGGACTGAGGGTGTTCCTGCTGGGCCGGGTGGGCCTGTGCAGGGGTTTTCAGGGCCGGGGGAGGGTGGGTACGGAGCGATTCCGAGCTCGCTGGTGACGGATGTGGGGCCCTCGCAGGTGGGCCAGCCGCCGGTGCCGCCATCGCCTTCGATTCCGGGGGCGCTGGGCAATGTTCCGACGCCGGTTCCTGCGTTCTCGTTCATGGAGGATGCGAGGCCGCTGTTTACACAGCCCGCGATGGTGCCGGGGCCTGTTCCGGCAGGGACGCCGAAGGTTGGCGAGCGGCCGTTTGCCGCCCCGCTGGAGGCTGCTGCGCCGCAGGTGCCGGGCGCGGTGGCACATGCGCCGGCGAGCGGTACGGATCATCCCAACTTCCCGGCTGAGCCAGGGAGCGAGCCGAGGCAGTTGGGCGACGTGAATGTGGTGCCGCAACTGGAGCCGATCGGCAGTGGCGCGGACGACCTGGGTGATCTGGGCCTCTCGTCGTACTCGTTTGATGTGGAGGCGATTCGGCGGGATTTTCCGATATTGAAGGAGCGGGTAAACGGACGCCCGCTGATCTGGCTGGACAACGGAGCGACGACGCAGAAGCCGCAGTCGGTGATTGACCGGATCAGCTATTTTTACGAGCACGAAAATTCGAACGTGCATCGGGCGGCACATGAGCTGGCGGCAAGGGCGACGGACGCGTACGAGTCGGCGCGGGAGAAGACGCGGCGGTTTTTGAATGCCAGTTCGACGCGCGAGATTATTTTTGTGCGCGGTGCGACCGAGGCCATCAACCTTGTGGCGCAGGCGTGGGGGCGGCGGAATATTCAGAAGGACGATGAGATTGTCATCTCCTGGCTGGAGCATCACGCTAACATTGTGCCGTGGCAGATGCTGTGCGCGGAAAAGGGCGCGCGGCTGCGGGTTGCGCCAGTGGATGATTCCGGGCAGGTGCTGCTGGACGAATACGAAAAGCTGCTGGGGCCGAAGACGAAGCTGGTTTCGATCACGCATGTATCGAATGCGCTGGGGACAGTTGTGCCGGTAAAGGCGATGGTGGAGGCTGCACACCGCCATGGTGCGCGTGTGCTGGTGGACGGCGCGCAGGCGGTGTCGCACATGCGCGTGGATGTGCAGAGTATTGGCTGCGACTTCTACGTGTTCTCAGGGCATAAGGTGTTTGCGCCGACGGGCATTGGCGTGGTGTTTGGCAAGCAGGAAGTGCTGGAGCATATGCCGCCATGGCAGGGCGGCGGCAACATGATCCAGGATGTGACGTTTGAGAAGACGATCTATCAGGGGCCTCCGCAACGCTTTGAGGCGGGTACGGGAAACATTGCCGATGCAGTGGGATTGGGCGCGGCAATCGACTATCTGGATCTTGCGGGCATACATAACGTGGCGCGGCATGAGCATGTGCTGCTGGAGTACGCAACGGAGGGACTGTTGCGGATTCCCGGGCTGCGCCTGATCGGGACGGCCAAGGAAAAGGCAGGCGTGTTGTCGTTCGTGCTGGATGGCTTTCGTACCGAAGAGATAGGGGACTATCTCAACCGCAGGGGCATCGCTGTGCGAGGCGGGCACCACTGCGCGCAACCGATTCTGCGGCGGTTTGGGCAGGAGACAACGCTGCGCGCGACGCTTGCACTGTACAACACATGCGAAGAAATTGATGCACTGATTGCCGCGCTGTGGGATCTGCGTCAGGGGCGCAGCACCGGGTTGGCCTAAGGACCCTCTGCACAAATCCGCGGGCCGCAGCCAGTTTGTTTAAACTTGAAGTATGAAGCGGAAGGCGCATTTTCAGCAGACGTTGGCGGCTCAGGCGAGTTTTGAGAAGTATGGTCGCAAGAGCAAGCGGGAGCAGTTTCTCGACGAGATGAACGAGGTAGTTCCATGGGTTCGTCTGCTGGCGCTTGTTGAGCCGTATTACCCGAAGCCGGGCAACGGTCGCCGTCCGGTTGGGCTGGAAGTTATGCTGCGGGCTTACTTCGTGCAGCAGTGGTTCAACCTGTCCGATCCTGGCGTGGAAGACGCGCTCTACGAGTCGCCCGCATTGCGCCGCTTCGTCGGTGTTGATTTGGGCTTGGCTGCGGCTCCGGACGAGACCACGGTTCTGCGCTTCCGACACTTACTCGAACAGCACGATCTTGGTGGCGCGATGCTGGATGAAGTCAACGGCCATCTTGCGGACAAGGGCATCCGCATTACAACGGGAACCATTGTGGATGCGACGATTGTCCACGCGCCCAGTTCGACCAAGAACTCGACTGGTGAGCGCGACCCGGAGATGCATCAGACCAAGAAGGGGAACCAGTGGTACTTCGGTCTGAAGGCGCACATCGGCGTGGATAGCAAAGAGGGCGTGGTGCACTCGGTGTGTACATCGGCGGCCAACGTGGCCGACGTGCATATGCTGCCTGACTTACTCCACGGCGAGGAGCGGAAAGTAAGGGGCGATGCCGGGTATCAAGGGCAGGGAGATAGCATCCGCGAGGCAGCGCCGCACGCGCAGGATATGACCTGCCGCCGCACCAGGTTCAAGAACTATGTGGATGAACAAGCCAGGCGCAAGAACACGACCAAGTCCAGAGTGAGAGCGAAGGTGGAGCATCCGTTCCGGATACTGAAGCGTATCTTCGGCTTCGACAATGGGAGGTACCGGGGCTTGAAGAAGAACCACAATCGACTCTGCGCCTGCTTCGCGTTGGTCAACCTCTACCAACACCGCCAACGGCTGGCCCCTCTGGGGGCGTAGTGTGTCTGGGGGCCGGAAAACGGCTTCCGGACACAACAAAACGAGCCACAAAAGCTGCTCTCTTGAGCAAATCCTGCCCGAAAACCACAAAGAATTCGCCGCAATGGTTTGCTGTTACGAAATCAGATGCCTGTGCAGGGGTTCCCTAGCGGGTACGTCCATTTCAAGGTAACCCTGGGGCGCGATACCAAAAGCATCTGCGACTCGATTGAAAAAGGCAAACATGGCCGTGATGTATACAGCTTCGGCGATCTGGGGTTCAGTCCAGCCGTGGTCGCGTAGAACCTGCACATCTTCGGGCGTGGTGCGATAGGCCGCCTCGGTCACCTTGGTGACGTAATCGAGGAGTGCGCGCTCCGCCGAAGTTAACTCGGCTTCATCGAGTATGCCTTCGGCGATTGCCTGGACTGTCGTTTCTTCGGCTCCCTGAACACGCAGGAAGTAAGCATGAGAGTCCAGTCAATAGGGACAGCGGTTGAGCCAGGATACCCAACTGGCGATCGCTTCCTTGGTACGGCGCGTCAGGTGGCCTTCAGAAAAATGGACAGTATCACTGAAGCTGATCACTTCTCGCAGGAAGTCGGGGCGGTGACTAAAACATTTAAGGATGCCCGGCATCTTCTGACGTCCGGACTTCGCACGCCATGCTTCGTAAACCTAGGCAATCTCGCCGGTAGCCTGTGCGTCTTCAATAACGTCGATTTTTTGATCCTTATTCGACATACCGCCTGCCTTCCGATCGCATTTCTATGCTCGTCACACAGCTTAGCATGTTAAAGGACCAGTCGACGATCTCCATCTTTCCGAGTGACCCGTTCGCGATCCAGGTATTCGAGTAGAGGGATGGCGTGTTTCCTTGTAAGCCCCGTCAGCTCTTTGAAGCCGCTCACGTCTATGGTTTTGCCACGCCAATTGGCCAATTGCAAACGTAAAGCCTGCAAGGCATCGCGGTGGATGTACACCTCGTTGTTTCCCATTTTGACGAGCACCCCGTCGCGGAGAAGGAGGGTCATGTGCCTGCGCAGGTCGGCATCCGAGAGATTGAGGCGGGCGGCAACTTCGGCTGCCAGCGGCGTCGCCAGGCCCGCCGACCGGAACGCGTCCGCGATGGCAGAGAGAGTTGTGGCTTGAGCGGCTGGCGGGGTCGCATCCGCTCGCACGCTGTAAAAGCGGTCGCCGGTGACGGTAAGCTTGCCATTCGCTGCAAGCCGAGCAAGTACGAAGTCGAATACCTGCGCTCTCAGGCGCAATTGGCTCCTCACCTCGGAACGCTTGAGCCCGGCATGGAGCGTATCAGCCTTCATACAAGTGATGACGCTCTCGGTGACGGATTGAATATGTTCCGGAGTCATAAGGAGTTCGCTGGAAACCTCAATGAGCGTTCCGCGCTGGATCATCGGTTTTGCGACGCGGTGCAGGGTTTCGCGCTGGAGCCCCATTTCAAGGCTGAGGTCGCGGTAATCAATGCCAGCATTGCCCCGGCGATCAACGCGCAGCAGAAGCTGTCGCTCCACGGGGGCGTTTTGCAACTTCTGAAGCCAGGCGAGACACCCGGATTTGCGCAGGTTCTGGAGCGGATGCACGTCCAGCACACGTCCGCCACCGATTGTTATCGCCGGAGAGGACTGCCGCAGGACGAAGCGGTCGCCGGGAACGAGCACAACAGGTTGGGAGAGTTTGAGCCTGAGTAGCCTGCGCTCTCCGGGCTCAACTGGTGCGTACGTGTAGAGCGAGACGGTGGCCACTGTATCCGAAGTGAAGGCATGAAAATGGACGCTGGCGCGGTGCTTCAAGGCTGCGGCGCCGGGTATCAGGGTCACCTCCACGTCCAACAAGGTTGCTGCGCCAAGGGACTGCTGCTCGACCAATGTCTGGCCACGGGCAATCTCAGAGGCATCGATGCCGGAGAGGTTCAAAGCAACGCGGGAGCCGGCATGGGCGTGATTTTCGGTGTGGTTATGAACCTGAATTCCTCGGACTCGAACCTCGCGTCCTCCGGGCTCAAGGACGAGGGCTTGCCCGGTTTGCAGGACTCCGGAAAGGAGGGTGCCGGTGACGACGGCGCCAAATCCTTTCATGACGAAAGAGCGATCGAGTGGCAAACGCAATAGGGTATCGGGATATCCGATACTTGTCGCTCCGGCGAGGGTAATCAGCTCCCGGCGCAGGTCTTCCAGTCCAACCCCCGTGTGGGCGCTGACCGGAATGATGCGTGCATGGCTCTGGCCCAGGAACGAGCCAGCGAGGAAGGACCGAACTTTGGCTGTGACCTCTTTCAATCGCTCTGGGCTGACGAGATCGACTTTTGTGATGGCGACCAGGCCACGGCGTATTCCGAGCAAACTGCAGATAGCGAGATGCTCTTCTGTTTGTGGCTTGATTCCTTCTTCAGCCGAAACCACGAGCAGGACCGCCGCAACACAACCGGCGCCGGCCAGCATGTTCCGAATAAAGAGCTTGTGCCCAGGCACGTCGACGAAGCTGATTCGCAGGGGCGCATCGTCTTCAGCCTTTGCATTGAGAGACGCAAAGCCCAGATCAATGGTGATGCCGCGCCGCTTCTCTTCCATCAGGCGATCGCAGTCCACGCCGGTGAGCGCCCGAATCAGCGCTGTCTTGCCATGATCGATATGGCCGGCTGTTCCAATTACAACGGATCGGCTGGGCATCACCATGGCGACGAATCGTCCCGACTTCTGACATCGGCTGCGTCTGAGGCTGGGGTATCCGCCTCAACACGAAATTCTGCGAGTTGAGCAAGCAGTCTTTCCAGAGTGGTGTCGAACTCAGGCTCGACGGTGCGCAGGTCGAGCAGGACGCGATCTGCGCTGATGCGGCCGATGACGGGTATCTCCAGTTTGCGCAGAGACGATAGGAGCGCTTTGGGGGATTGACTTCGATGGCGGAGAGCCAAAGCGGAACTATCAAGATGCGCGGCTGGCGCGGTTCCGCCACCGATGAGGCTTTGTACGGCGGCGATTTCAATGGTCAGATCGCTGGGTTTCACGCGAGAAGCGATCCGTTCGCATCGTGCGAGAATCTCGGCGGCATCTGCATGCAGCATTTTCACCACTGGCAGGGATTTGCCGTCGTTCCAAAGGTGGTCCATCAGCGTCGCTTCCAGCGCAGCGTAGGTGAGTTTATCCACGCGAAAGGCGCGGAGAAGCGGGCTTCTGCGAATTCGCTCGATCAAATCGACTCTTCCCACAAGCAGGCCGCACTGGGGCCCTCCGAGGAGTTTGTCTCCGCTGGCCGCGATGAGGTCAGTGCCAAGGCGAAAGCTGTCGACCCACGTCGGTTGCGCCTGAATCCCCAGGTCATGCAAGGGGTCAAGCAAGCCAGTGCCCTGGTCATCGAATAAGGGAATGTTGGCGCGTCGGGCGAGAGCGACCAGCTCCGAAAGAGAAGGCCTTTCGGTAAAGCCCTCGATGCTGAAATTGGATTGATGAACTCTGAGGATAAGGCCGGAATCCTGGGTGATGGCGGTCTCGTAGTCGGCGACCCGGGTCCGGTTTGTGGTGCCCACTTCGCGCAGGCGGGCGTGAGACTTGGCGAGAATCTCCGGGATGCGGAAGCCTCCACCAATCTCGACAAGTTCTCCGCGAGAGACGAGAACTTCAGTGCCCTCAGCGATGGAATTCAACGCCAGAAATGTTGCCGCTGCGCAGTTGTTGACGATGACTACGGCCCGTGGTTGGTCATCTTTGTCTCCGCTGCCGGCGCGAGTCCGCAACAGACGTAAGACGAGCTGTTCGACGTGGACATCGCGACGGCTGCGATCGCCGGTTACGAGATCCAACTCAAGGTTTGTGTAGCCGCTTGCGGTTTCGCGGATGTGATCGAGAGCAGAATCACTCAGCGGCGCGCGCCCCAGGTTGGTGTGGAGAAGTACGCCGGTGGCATTGATGACTCGTTGCAGCGAAAACTGCTTGGCTGCTTTCAGCTCTTCGATGACAGCGGTATCCACTGAGGCAAGAACCATTGCGAGACTGCTGTGGGTGTGTTGGCCGTCGGCGATTTGCTGTTTGATCCGCTGCAGGACAAGGCGCAACGCAGCAAGAACCGCACTACGCGAGTGGACCGCGAGAACCGCTTCCATCTCTGGTGTCAGTAAGACATCATGCGCGGAGGGAAGCTGCCTATACAGGCGATTGGTCTCTGGATCGATTGCTGTTAGCTCGTTGCTCATGGTTGTTGTCTCAGTTGGAAGAGTCATGGTGTCTCTTGAGAAGTCTTTGAACACAGCAGAATCGCCGGGGAACCCACTCCGGGCAGGTACGGTCGCAGGACGGAGCCAATCCGCGCAGCACTTAGCCCCGCGTCGCGCAGGGACTTTAGCAGTTGATCCGCCGTATCCTGCGCTACGGCGATCAATAGCCCTCCTGCGGTTTGAGGATCGTACAGCAAGGTGCGCCAATCCTCGGGGATTTCAGCGTCCGGCGCGTCGGCGGTGAGGCACTCCGCGAATTGCCGATTTGACAGCAGACCGGCCGGAATGGCGCCGAGGTGGACCGCTTCGATTGCCCCTTGGATACGAGGCACCTGATCAACGTGGATTTCGAGGACCATGCCGCTTCCAAGGGCGAGTTCCCTGCCGTGGCCCATCAGGCCAAATCCCGTGATGTCGGTCATGGCGTGAACGCCTGTCGCGGACATCACAATCTGCGATGCTGTTCGATTGAGCGTGGTCATTGATTGAATGGCGTTGGAGACCCATTCCGGCTGAGCCTTGCCCTGCTTGAGAGCAGTGGTGATTACCCCGGTGCCGATGGGTTTGGTCAGGATCAGCACATCGCCTTGAAGGGCTCCGGCGTTGGTGAGTACGCGGTCTGGATGGATGACCCCTGTGACGGCATAGCCAAACTTGATCTCGCTGTCGCGGACGCTGTGACCGCCCACCACAACGCAGCCTGCCTCAGCCATCTTTGACATGCCGCCGAGCATGATCTGTTCAAGGATGTCCAGGTCGCCGTCCTGCGGAAAACACACGATAGACAACGCAGTCACGGGACGGCCTCCCATGGCATACACGTCGCTAAGGGCATTGGTAGCGGCAATTTGCCCGAAGGTATATGGGTCGTCGACCAGGGGGGTGAAGAAGTCGACCGTCTGGACCAGTGCCAGGTCGGGAGAGAGCTGGTAGATGCCCGCATCATCTGAGGTGTCAAAGCCCACCAGCAGGTTTGGGTCGGTTTGTTTCGGCAGTCGCGACAGGACTGCGGCAAGCAATCCCGGAGCGAGTTTGCTGGCGCAACCTCCGGCCTTGACATGCTGTGTCAGTCTTACAGTTGGTGTGTGACTCAACGCATCGCTCCATCGACTATGTGTTTAGATAGCATAGTAGGTTGCGCCCGGTGATCTTCCATCGTGGGGTCACTGCAATCGAGGAAGTGCTTAGGCTCCGGTGGTCCTCCCGGTCTTCAAAACCGGTGGTCGTTCTTAACGGGCGACGGTGTGTTCGACTCACACGCACTTCCGCCAATCTTATTGGTCAGACTTTGCGAACACGGATGCGTTGTTTTTGCCTGTCCGCGAGATTCAAACACTGGCGACAGACCGGTGCGCTGGCAGGTTGATTGCCGCCGTAACCGTGGTTCGCGCATGGACTCTTTGCTTTCTGGACCTGCGAGGCTGAGCGGAGAAGCCACTGGTCGCCCGGTTCTCTGCAAAGAAGGTGCGAAGGCCGTTCGCTACATCTGCGGGCCTCTCGAGCGGGATGAAGTGTCCCGCATCCAAGGTAATCAAACGTGCGTTTGGAATGAGTTGAGCCGCACGGCCGGCGAAAGCTGCGGGCAAAACATCGCGTGTTCCATGGAAGAGCAGGGTGGGCATGGTCAGCTCTGCGAGGATCGCCGGAATGTTGCCCAACATATCTTCAGGCCTTCCCCAGCGAACTAATCGCATCGTACGCCACGCGCCCTTCGGGCCGGAGAAGGGCCGGTAAAAGGCACGAAGCGCTGCGCTGTTGGACGTGCCGGCGACGGCTCGGCGCATTGCAACCCGCCAGAAGATGAAATGCAGGAGCGGAGCCATGACTTCGCCGAAATAAGGGCGGCGCAGTGGATTGAGGAGGTAAAAGGGTTTGAGTTCGGGAAAGATCGCTGGAGACAAGAGAGCCAGACAGGCTACATTCTGTGGAAACCGTGCGGCATATTGAACCGCGATGGCAGAACCCGCGTCATGCCCAACGACATGCCACTTTTCGACTCCATGCTGGATGCGCAGCAGCTCAATCCGTTCTGCGACCCGGTCAAGATAATCGGGGCCGTAGGGGAGGAAGGGCGTATCTCCCATGCCAGGAAGATCTACGGCGAAGCAGCGGTGCTGACCGGCAAGCTGCCGAATCACACCGTTCCACAACACGCGACTGGTCGGCATGCCGTGGATAAAAAGAATGGGTTCACCCCTGCCTTGGTGACTGCAGTGCACGACGGTCCTCCATTCTTTCGTCGATGACCTGACGTGCTTTTCTTGAACGAGAGTGCCACAGCCGGCTCAGGCAAAAGAGTCCCCATGCCGCTGCCCGCACCGCTACAAGCGCGGCGCAAAAAACAATGGTGCCGACAATGCGGCGTGGCCGCACGCGGGAATAGAGAAGGTTTGTAAGCCAAGCGGGAACGGTATAGGTGCGTGCGGTGCTGAAAAGACCCAGTTGATCGCGAAGAGTGGGCTGGTAGAAGAATTTCTCAATCAAACTATTGAAATAGCGACCAAGTCCGCTCACACGCATGTCGTAGGCAGTTCTTGCAAGGGCAGGAATTGTGCCTCGTTTCTGATAGCGGCAAATCAAAGCACTAGCTTCCGCAGCGTGGCGCAATGCCGCCGTCACACCGTTCCCCGTAATGGGATCGGACTGAGAGGCGGCCTCTCCTACGATGAACCAGTTGGGTCCGGAGGCACTGGAGTAAGTCCGGCAGAGAAAAGAGGTGGCAGCAGTTTGCTTGGGTGGAGTGCTTTCCAAGATGGAACTGAGCCGGTCAAACTTGAGCATCTGGCTTGAGAGGAGATCAGTATTGGTCTGTCCGTTAGCCCGCAGAGCCTTTACTCTCGACCCTGGCGCGATGAACCCGATGCTGCTGACGCCGGGGCTGATCGGGATTTCCCACATCCACTCCATGTACTGGCCTGCGGGACTCAGCATGTAGAGCGTTGTTCCTTCAACCCAATCTTCGGTCGGGAAATGAGCCCACAGTGCCACCTTGCGGGGTCCGTAAGCCACCGAGGTCAAGCTGAACTCTCTCCCTAACACGCTGGCCGCAGCCCCCGACGCATCGATAATCCAGGCTGCGCGCAGGCAACGTCCTTGTGAGGTCTCCACGCTGAGAATACGGCGGTCTTGAATCTCGAAGCCGACCGCGCGCTCGTGCAGAACCTTGACTCCATGCGCATCCGCGGTCTGTTGCATCAGCTTGTGGATTTGGCAGCGATCCAGGTGCAGGGTTCGCACTTCGACATTCCAGGGGCGTTCGGCAAGCCATTCCCCAGGGAGATATTCTTTTTGTGATCCGTCAGATGCAGTGACTGTGATGTGCCGCTTCAAAGTTGCAGCTCCGGCATCCACCAGGTCTTGCATGGAAAAGCCGAGTTGAGCAAATAACTGCGGGGCCGACCAGTCGAGAGACTCACCAACAATGCTGTTGAAGGTCTCGCGCGGTTCCAGGCACACAACCCGCAAGCCGCCCCGAGAGAGGTGGATCGCCGCAGCTTGCCCAGCCAGGCCGCCACCAATGACGACTGCATCGGCTTGGAATTCCGCTTTGTCTTCCCACGTCTTATCTGTCATGAGGAACTTGAAATCGTCGGGTGCCGCCGGGGAGGGCAGACCATCCCATGCGCAACCCTACAAGATTGCGGGCGCCGCAGGCATCCACCAAAAGATTGATCTGCGTGCTGAAGTGGCGCTATAGATCCCTTGCCGGGATGGGCCCTTCGACTGGAAGCATTCCGGGGCGATATTTTGTGGCCCGGCTCATCGCCCAATCCACAGAACCGAAGACAATTAAAGTCCCCAGAGAGACCCAAAGCACCGGTTGAGACATCGGCACCAGGAACAGGGTGCTGAAGAATTCAAGCGCGATCAGAAAAAGCAGGAGAAGCACGATGGAGTGCCTCTTCATGTGCGAGCAGATCAAAGCGCCTAAGGGAGCCCCGACAGCGACAACCGGCATCGCGGCCAGCCAATAGCCCATTACGGTAGGTGTAAAATCATGCAGCACAAAGAGATGCAAGAGAAAGCCGGGGATGGTCACCATGGTCATGAGCACAACGGTTGTGGGCGTGACGATCTTCTCGCTTACGCGGAACAGCAGCACCATGACCATGAAGACGACTGAGTTCTCCCCCGTACCGACCAGGGCGCTCAAGACTCCGCCCAGAAACCCGGCGGCAATGAGCACACTCTTCTCCCTTGGTCCCAGAATTGGAATGCTGCCATTGCGCAGTACACCCCGCTCCCGATTGACAAGAAACAAGGCTACGCCCATGCTGCTTACCAGCACGGTGAACGAAGTGCGCACAAAGACCGGCGGAATGTAGGGAGCAACAAAGTAAGATCCCAGGATGACCCCAAGCACGCCTGGTAAGCCAGCGTAGAAAAGCGCACGCCGCTCAATGGGAATGCGCAGATACAGGATGCTCAGCGAGGCGGTTCCCATGCCGATGCTCTGGATGGCGAGGGAGAAGTTACGGGCATCTCGCGGGGCAATATGCAGCAGCTTGGTAAAGATCGGGAAAGCGATTGCTCCCCCTCCTTCACTTGTACCGCCTCCCACCAGGGAACCGAAGACCATGGTGAGCGCGACTCTCCAATCCGCAATCAGGTGTTGCAGCGCAAATCGCCCCCCGAAGATTAGCCACATTGTCCAGACAAAGATGGCGATCATCAGGTTGAAGCGAAGAGCGCTTCTCCTGCGACCTGCCTGACTCTGAACGGATTCATCAAAGGATTCATTTGTCGGTACTGGTTTGCGGAAAGGAGTCGGCATAGGCAACAGTTTCTCCGGGGATCTCGCGAAGCAAAAGCTGGGAAAAGGTCAAGCTAGTTATTCTCTCCCGGAAGGAGTGCTTTTGCATCCATCAAGAGGTGCGGCGCTGAATCAACCCTAAGTATGAACTTGCGCTCCGTTGCGTTTCTCTCTCTGAGAAACTATCAAATCTACTTCGCGCTGGTATACGAATAGTGTATTGTCTCGTCTTAGAACCCCGTCTGCCAGGTGACAATGTCCCTTCTCATTGAGATCGCTATCGTTATCCTCGTCACGCTTGCCTGCGGTTCGCTGGCTCGCCGACTTGGCCAATCACGAGTTATCGGTGAAATAGCCGGAGGAATTTTGCTGGGTCCTTCAGCTTTGGGCCATATTGCGCCCTCTGCTGCTCAAGCCCTGTTTCCTCAGTCTTCCATGGGGTCCCTGGAGACTTTATCGACCGTTGGTCTCATCCTCTTCCTGTTCCTCATCGGGACGGAGGTGAACCTGGAGCATCTCTACCACCAGAGAGCTACGGCCGCGTTATCCAGCATGATGAGTATCTTGCTCCCTTTCGCGTTGGGTGCTCTGTTGGCCCCGGCAGTCCGCGCCCGGTTTGTTCCGCAGGAGGTGGGCAGAGTCCCCTTTCTGCTCTTTCTCGGTATCGCCATGAGCATCACGGCGTTTCCAGTTCTAGCCCGCATCCTGGAAGAACGTGGTCTTCAATCCACCAGGTTAGGAACAACAGCCATTTTGTGTGCCGCAGTCGATGATGTGGTTGCCTGGGCATTGCTTGCCGTCGCGGTAGCATTGGTTGGTGGAAATGGCAGTTATTTGGCCCTGCCTGCAAGGCTCCTTTTCCTGGCCATTTACGTTACTACGATGGTAGGGGTAGTTCGACCGGTTGCTGCCTGGCTTCTTCGATTACGAAAGAACCGGGAAGTCTCCGCTGAGCTTTTAGGGGTTATGGTTGTTTTTGCCTTTGCTTCTGCGGCCGCTACAGATGCCCTCGGGCTCCACCCCCTCTTCGGAGCATTTCTCGCCGGGATATGCTTCCCGCGAGATCGTTCCTGGCAAGAGGCAATCCGTGGCCGATTCGATATGCTCATCTCCGTCCTGCTCCTGCCAATGTTCTTTGCACTGACCGGAATGAGGACTCGCTTTGACTTACTCAACACGCCGACGACGTGGCTTTGGGCAGCAATCATCCTGTTTGCAGCCACTTTTGGGAAGGTCGGTGGAGCCTCGTTGGCGAGCCGATGGACGGGACAATCATGGCGAGACTCGCTAGCCCTTGGAGTTCTCTTGAATACACGAGGTCTCGTCGAGTTAATTGTTCTGAATATTGGCTACAGCTTGGGCGTCTTATCTCCAACGCTCTTCACCATGCTCGTCTTGATGGCTTTGGCTACGACCATGCTGACTACACCCGCGCTCAACTTGCTGAAGATACAGAAGAGCATGCCTCCCCAGGATTGACTCAGTGAGGCTCTCCCCGACTTGTCCCGCAACGAATCGTGTTTTGTTTCTGAGTCTAACCCTGGTTGATTGAACCGTGAATTCTGGACTTCGGTCAATCGCAAGCACGAACGATGCGCGGAAGCGCAGTACGGCTGGACAACTGACCGGGCCCAAAGCGACGACGGATCGCAAGTCCTTGACTTCGCCAGTGGACGCTCGATAGGCGGGGGGCTGGAGGCGCACGATTTCCGCCAACACGCCCGCCCACCGACTGACACTGGCTAGTACACTAACTTCAAGGCAAATTGCACCTGGCGCGGAGGCTCCGCCGCAAGGATATGGTTAAAGGTTGGCGAACTAATATCGCTGTCGGGCAAGCGGAAGTTGGTGCGGTTCAGGACATCAAACAGCTCTGCACGGAACTGGATATGCATAGTTCCCGTCAGCCTGAAGTTCTTTAGCGCTGCGAAATCCCAGTTGGCCATAGCCGGACCGGTGTTTACATTGCGGCCTTCCGTGCCAAACTGCCCTGCGTTGGCGGTTGGATCGAGTCGTTGAAATGCGCTGGCGCGTAGCCAGGTACCCACCGAGCGCGGACCGTTATTCGGGTTGCCAACGAGATTGGGCCGTTGAGAGGAGAATCCGGTGATTTCAGGCGCGCTGCCTTGAGCCGATACGTCGTTCGAATCGAAGACGGTAAAAGGCGTCCCGCTCATCAGGGTGGCTATTCCATCCAATTGCCAGCCGCTGAGCGCTTTCTGATACCAGTTGCTCCCATTGGTCCAGAAAGGCAGCGCCCAATCGTAGCTCCCTACGAATCGGTGGCGCGCGTCGAACAGGGAAAGTCCACGCTCATCTCCGAGATTGAAGGGATTCTGGGCGAGGTCATTTTCGCCTGCAACTGGCTTCGCCGCTGATCCGGTAATGTTGAACGACGAAACATCGTCGATTGCCTTGGACCACGTGTACGACGCGAGGAATGACAGGCCGTGGCTGAACCGCTTGCGCAGCGACGACTCCAACGCGTGGTAAGACGAGTTGGAGATGCTCGCGATCTCGCCGGTTGAGGAAAATTGGCAACTGCTGGGGGAATCGGCAAGCGTGCAGCCGGAATAGAGTCGCCGTTGATCCGCATTGCTGGAATTCGAAATCGGCTGGCCTTTGACGAATCCAGGAACAAATACTGCGGGGTTCGCCTCGATGAAGCGAGGCAGATGGGTGCCTTTGGTGCCGACGTATCCGATCTCGAACAGCCAATCGGACCCGAATGAGTGCTGCAGGCTCAAGTCCCAATCCTGGGTGTACGGGAGTATCAATTTTGGCGACAGAGTCAGGTTGGTGAGAGGCGTGGAGAATGTCCCGACCGCTGGAGGTTTGCCATTGAAGGGATTCGCGAAGTCCGGCAAGCTAACCTGCGGCGTTCCCAGGTACGGAGGCGCGCTGATCGGGGTCTGCAAGGGCCCACCCTGACCGGTGTAATAAGGCTCATAGAAGATTCCGTATGCTGCAGTCAGCAGCGATTGGCCATGGCCATCCGGGTCCCACGCAACGCCAAGGCGCGGCGAGAAAGCCTTCTTATCCGTAGGGATCAGGCCTGCGGGTACTCCCGGATCACCTGGATACAACAGGCCCACTGGCGCATTCGGCAGGACCTGGGACTTCTTTCCCGGCTCAAACAGCGACTGGCGGCGATGAATCTCAGTGTACGGCTCGGGCAGCTCGTAACGCAGTCCGGCATTGATGGTGAATCGGGATGTGACCTTATACGTATCCTGCACGTACCAGTTCGCATTGCTGCCCCGAATACCGCGCGAAAAATCGCCGATGCCTTGCAGGAAGACAACCGGCTGCCCAGTGAGGAAGCTTGCGAACGCGTCCGTTACCGGGAACGGTGCAAACACGAAGAAGCCGTTGGTCGCGATGCCTTGCAGGACGTTAATCTGTTGCCGCTGGTATCCGCCGCCGAATTTTACCTCGTGTTTGTCGTGTACCCAGCTCAGCGACACGGAGTAATCGAAGACATTTTCGAACGTGTTGCGCGGGCCGGTGATCGGATCCCCAACATTGGCGTAGCCATTCACCTGGATGAAAGGCGGTCCGGAGGCGACGGCTAAACTCGGCTGGTATTGAAATCCAAGGCTTGCGGGCGACTGATGATCTTCGTGTTCCCCGAAAAGGAACTTGTTACGCAAGAACGAGAATCGCGCCACAGCGATGAGTTGGGGCGAGAAAGTGTGCGTCAAGTCGGCGACAAAATTCTGGGCGCGCTGGTCTTCGCCCACAGGGAAGCCTGGCACGCTGGCGCCGCCGGGCGATAGCGGGTCGAACCGGGAGAGCTGGTTGAACATGTACCGGAAGCTCAGTGTGTTGCGCGAATCGAGGTAATGGTCGACCTTGATGCCAAACTCATCGGTATCGATCTTCAAAGTCTGCGTGGTGGAGAAGAGATTTGTGCCGGCGTTAGGAAGTGGGAAGAAGCTCAGAAGTGTTTTGGAAACGGAGTTGAACTGACCCTGCGGTACCTGGTTGTAGGGGTACGGTGCGTTGGCAAAGACGTTGAAAAGTTGATGCGCCTGGTTTTTGCAGAAGCCATCAGCGAAGCCCTCTGGGCAGAGTTCAGAGAAGTCACCGGTACGCTGCTTCAGCGACGGCACTGTGGTTAGCGTTGTCTCCCCCTGGCGATTGCGGAAGCCTTCGTAGAATCCGAAGACGAAAGTCTTGTCTTTCTTGATCGGTCCACCGATCGCAGCGCCAAACTGGTTCTGTTTTAGCGGTTCCTTTGTATGCGCGAAATAGTTGTTTGCATCCAGTACGTCGTTGCGCAGAAACTCCCACAGTGTCCCGTGGAGTTGGTTCGTGCCTGACCGGGTAACAAGGTTCGTGGTCGAACCCAGCGCGCCTCCGAACTCGGCATTCGCGCTATGCGTGATGATGCGGAACTCACTGATGGCGTCCACGGGTGGCTTGAGAATGAATCCGCCGTCGACGCCGTCGAAGTTGTTTGCGCCGTCGATGAGGAAGTTGTTTGATTCGGGTCGCTGGCCGTTCACCGCATAAGCCTGTCCGTCGCGCAGCGATCCGCCAGCTTCAGCGATTCCAGGAGTCAAGGGAACGACTCCAGGCTGCAATAGGCCGAGTTGTGAGAAGTTGCGGCCGTTGAGCGGCAAATCCTCCAATTCACGCTGTTGCACCACCTTGCCCATGCTGGTGACGGTTGGCTCGATCATCTCCGCATCGGCACGCACCAGCACTTGTTGAGTTTCCGATCCGAGTGCGAGACGTGGCGAGATTGAAGCCGTCTCGTTCACGTTGAGCGTGATGCCATCCTGGACGTATTCCTGAAAGCCCTTCGCTGCGACCTGCAAGCGGTAGTGTCCAACCGGGAGTTCCAGAAGAATGTAGTTGCCTTTGCGATCGCTGGCCGCACTTCGCGACAAACCTGTTTCCACCTGCTGTGCTGTAACGGTGGCGCCGAGAATCGCGGCGCCAGTCGGGTCTGTAACTGTACCGAGAATGTTTCCCGTTATCTGCTGCGCAGGCAATCTGAGACACGCAAGCATGACACAAGGCAGCAAGATGCAAATGACTTTCATATTGTTTTTGAGTCTCCCTCTGGAAGTGGCATTAGGACAAAATTGAAGTCCTTTGTCCCTTTTGACATGGCGTGTAACATAGAACGCCGTATCTGCGCGCTGGAGAACGTACCGCATTGTTTACGGCTCCGCAACTAAGAGGATTTTGACGGCAGGACCAGCCGAAGCAGTTCGCCTGGATTGGGAAAGAATTGCCAGGCTGATGCACTTACGAAGACTATTCGTTGGGTATCGAGGTTGTCCTGAATCGCACGATGGGGAGTTTCATCCATCATTCGATGGAGCCTGCGCGTGACCTGCCAGACCGCAGACGAGCCAACCTCATTCAGGCTACTCAAACTGCCAGTCTGGAGAACACCCGTGTGCCTGCTTAGTGCTTATAGAAGGTGGAGTGGGGATGATAGTGCTGCCAGTCGAACCAGTAGTCTTTGAAGGTGTCGATGCTTTGGAGGCAACGGTCCTTCATCGCTCCTGATGAGGCGCATCCATCAAAACTCCACTGGCTAAGGGTATCCGCATCCAGAAGCGCCCAGTTTTCCCAAGGATGCGCAGAACCTGTGCCGTAGAACTCGAGCGGGCGTCCATTGATTTTGCGAGAAAACACGCGTATTGATTTTCCGTCAGGACCTAGCACCAGCATGATCGGCTCACCGCCCACCTTGTCAACCAGCACCGGTGACTGGGGCGTCAGGCCGGCTATCGGAAAGGCTCGGGCTTCGCCATTTTCCACGATGCCAAAGACAGTTTCTCGATCAGGAAGGGTGCCTTTGGGCGCATGAATCACGGTTGGCAGCTTGGCTACCTCGCTCTCCCAGGTTGATTTTTCATATTCAGACGCATAGCGAGGCAAGGGAGCCAAAACAGTACCGTTTGGCTGCTCCTTCTTCCAGAGCGCAAAAGTGAGTTCGTCCTGAGAAACGAGGCGAAGCTGCCTGCCTTTCAATGGACCGGCGACAGCGGTACCGGTCACCTGCTGCCAGTAGCTCCCTGTCTCTTCATCGCGCATCAGGAAGTTCTGGTTGTTGATGCCAGCCAGGTGAAAGTGCAGTTCGCGTCCATCGATGCTGCGGGTCCAGACCAGACCCGTGTGGCAGAGCGTTCAATAGGTGACGACGAAAGGCAATTGGTTCAGACGGTCATTGATGATGTGGTGATAGCCCATTTCGCGGATCGGATAGGCCCGGCTATCCGCACCTAGCGAAACTACGAGGACCATGTCATTGGGATCAATCGTGGCCTGCTGAGCGGACAAGTAACTTGGCGCTCCGAAAGGATGAAACATAAGCTCTTCAGGATTGAACCAGGCTGAAACTGCAGCTACCAGGGCAACGACCACCGCAGGAACCAGCACAACCCTTGCGGCCCAACCGGAACGGCGCCATAGCAAGAAGCCAAAAATGGCGATCAGGCAAAACAGAACGGCCAGAATCGGCTTGTCATACAGCAACACCCATAGAGCCTTTTCAAGCGCGTCGGGTTTCTGTTCGCGGAACGGGCGAATCACATAAATGGGATAGGCCGCGAACGCAAAAGCAGCAAGGCTCGCCAGGAAAAGCCAGAGTGCATCATAGATGCGATTCCATCGATTGTTAGCGGGACCGCTGACCCTGATAGCCATAGAAGCCAAGAGTACACGCCTGCGAAATTGAAGTGGTCAACCTTTGGTTGTAGATTGCTCGATATTTGGTTCATGGGTGGAAACGTTGGTCGGTCGAAGGGTCCAGCTTTTTGCCCATCGATTGGGCGAAGACTTTCGAATTCGCGATCTATAGGATTCTCGGCAGATCGTAACCGGGAGTTGCCATGGCGCGAATCAGCCTGGACCAAAAGCGAGAATCGGCCCTTGCATACCCGGGATGGAGAGTTGTTGGAGCGGCATTCTTTGGTGTTATGTGCGGATACTCGGTTCTGATTCCGTACACTTTCAGTCTGTTTCTAAACCCCCTTGACGCTGCATTTGGCTGGAGACGGGATCAGACCGCGATGGCAATGGGTTGCGTCGCGATCACCGTGGCTCTTTGTTCTCCTATCATGGGCCACCTTCTGGACCGATATGGACCGCGCCGCACGATCTTGCCGTGCCTGTTTGTATTTGGGGTTTCGTTCGCATCCTTGTCTCTTCAGACGGCGAGTCTGCCTCGCTTTTACGCGACATTCGTGTTACTGGGACTTGCGGGAAACGGCACGACGCAGCTTGCATATTCAAGGGCTGTCTCCACCTGGTTCTTTGCTCGTCGCGGCGTTGCTCTGTCCTTAGTGGCTTCCGGGGCAGGGGTCGGCGCGATGGCTTTGCCGGTTTTTGCGGCGTGGTTATTGCGCACGGAAGGATGGCGCGCGACGTATGCGGTGCTTGGATTGTTCGCGCTCGCAATCGGGTTCCCTCTGACGCTGTTGCTGGTTCGGGAGTCCAACGGCCGCTCGATAGCGCGACAGGCTTCCGCCGAATCGATGAGGCTGCTTCCATCCGCTGTATCCAGGCCCTATCGACTCCTGATATTGGCTGTCTTCCTCTACTCTGTCAGTTTCAATGGCATCATTTCCCAATTTTCCGTGCTGTTGACGGACCGAGGGCTTTCGCTGTCCACCTCAGCCAGGGCTCTCTCTGTGATCGGTTTCTTCGGGTTGGCCGGGCGCTTGGTCACCGGTTATCTGCTGGACAAGTTCTTCGCTGCTCGGGTCTCCGTCGTTCTATTGCTCACCACAGTTGCCGGTGTGCTTCTACTCAGTCGCAATTCGGTTTCCAGTGCCTTCTTCAGTGCCGCCATGCTCGGCTTTTCTGCCGGCGGTGAGTCTGATATCACCCCTTACCTGCTTTCCCGGTACTTTGGCCTGCGGAGTTTCTCGACGCTTTACGGGCTTGCCTGGACGGCCTTTGCCCTCGGTACTGCCGTAGGTCCAGTCCTTATGGGTCGACTTTACGCCTCGGTGGGAAGCTATCCCGTCTGGGGTGTTCGGTTGGCCGCCATCCCCGCGTTGCTTTCGTCAATCCTGATGCTGATGATGCCGACATTTCAAGAACACTCTCACGCTGACGGGAGCAGTCTCATCGATTCTCTGAATCTGGCTGTTCCCAAATCATGAACTGATTCATCTACCTACCCTGAGTTTCGAGCGCAGGACCCTTTCCTGTTGTGCCAAGACACACATGCGCTCGGCGGCGGGATTTTGAGAGGCAAAACAATGAAGGCTCTTTTGACTTCGCTCGTCATTGTGATTGTTTTCGCGGCGACGGGAAACCTGGCTGGTGCACAAACGGCGACAACTACTCTGCGAGGTATTGTGAACGACCCAACCGGCGCTGTCCTTGTGGGAGCTACGGTCTCTCTCAGGAACCTTCAGTCGGATTCTGTGGTGACCAAGAAGACGGATGGGCAAGGCGAGTACATTTTTTCACCCATTGAACCCAATCGTTACCAGATCAAGGTTTCCGCGGAAGGTTTTGCCGACCAGTTGAAAGATGCCGAACTTCTGGTCGATCAACCGGCGACCATCAACTTCTCTTTATCGATCGTAGGGTCTTCCACAACACTTGACGTGAGCGCCTCGGCGCAGACGCTCAACGTGACCGATGCGACAATAGGCAACTCTGTCGGCAACCAGATGATTGAGGCGCTACCGATGGAGGGAAGGAACGTTCCTGACTTACTGAGCGTTCAGCCGGGAGTGCTTTATCTGGGCAGAGTCATTAACCAGAACAACGATAGCCGCAGTGGTACTGTTGCAGGAGCTCGCTCTGACCAAAGCAACGTCACCCTCGATGGTCTCGATGACAATGACCAGACCAATGGATACGCATTCACGGGTGTTTTGCGATCTACGCTGGATTCCACGGAGGAGTTTCGCGTAACCACTACGAACGCGAATGCGGACGCTGGGCGCTCTTCAGGAGCGCAGGTGAGCCTGGTCACCAAGAGCGGGACAAACAAATATCACACCAGTCTTTATGAATACAATCGGAACACGATTGCCACCGCAAACAACTGGTTCAACAAGCAGGCGCAACTTCGCGAAGGCTTACCGAACGTTCCAGGAAAGCTCATTCGGAACACCTTCGGCGGCACCGTAGGTGGTCCTATTTTGAAGCAGAAGCTCTTCTTCTTTTTCAACTTTGAGGGCCAGCGAACGGCTGAGAATCAGCAAGTAACAAGCATCGTGCCCACCGCCAGTTACCGGGCGGGCAATCTCATGTATCTCTACGATAGCTCGTCTGGCGCCACGGCTCCTGCGACTCTGGCGCCCGACCAAGTCGCGAAGCTGGACTCGCCTTGCACGGGCAACGGTGTATGTCCGTGGGGTCCAGGGCCCAATCCAAATGTTCTCAGCTTCTTCAAGCAGTTCCCGGTAAACAACGGATTCACCGAAGGAGATGGGTACAACCTCGGCTCCTATAGCTTTTCATCCCCGGCGCCGGGTTCCCTCAACACGTCCATTGTGAAACTCGATTACGCAATCAATGATAGGCAGCGCATCTTTCTGCGGGCCAACCTGCAAAAGGATGCACAAAAGGGTATTGAAAACTTTCCCGGGCAACCATCCTCTACCGTGCTTGAAGACAACACGAAGGGACTCGCTGTTGGTCATACCTGGAGCATCCTGCCCAATCTGGTAAACGACATTCGCTATGGATATATACGGCAGGGTTACAGCTCGCGCGGAATCGGAAGTGGCGACTACGTTGATTTCACCGGCTTGACTCCGTTGCAGGCTGAGACGCGAAGCATTGTCGTCCATGTACCGGTGAATAACATCGTGGACAACCTAACCTGGACTAAAGGAGCCCACACGATCCAGGCCGGAGCGAACTGGAGATTAATCCACAACAATCGAGGCTCTGATGCGAATTCCTATAATTCAGCAAGTCTGAATCCGGGAACCATGGCGGGGAATGCGCCGGATCCTGCAACGATTGGCGAACCCAGCGTGAACAGTGGTTTCACCAATTCTTATCTGTTTGCCTACACCTACCTGGTGGGGTCCGTTACCAAGCAGACGAACATCTATAACTATCAGGTGGCAAAGGGCGGTCACTCAGCAGATCTTCTGCCGGATGGAACCTTCATCACCCGGCATTTCAAAGCAAACGAGTGGGAGGGATACCTTCAGGACTCATGGCGTCTTCGGCCAAATCTCACTCTCACCTATGGGCTTCGCTATACGTTACTGCAGACGCCTTACGACACGAATGGCCAGCAGATTGCCACGACGGTGGATACACACGATTGGTTTCTCAAGCGCGGACAAGCGGCTGCGCAAGGCCAGATCTACGAGCCCAACCTGGAGTTCACGCCAAATGGCCATGCCAACGGTAAGCCCGGCTACTGGCCGGCACAGAAGACCAATTTCGCACCCCGAATCGCTATCGCATACGCACCCGACAGTAAGACGTCAATACGCGCAGGAGCTGGCATCTACTACGACCATTTCGGGCAAGGGATTGTGAACACGTTTGACCAGTATGGTTCCTTTGGCCTGAGCACAAGCCTCACCAATCCATCCGACGTATACACGCCGGAGACCGCACCGCGCTTCACGGGTGTTCGCACGCTCCCTGGGATCGATGTGGGCCCGCCCCCTCCGTCGACTGCCACCTTCCCATACACACCGCCGGAAAACAGCTTTGCCGAATCATTCACGATAGATAACCACTTGAAAACGCCTTATTCGGAGTCCATTGATTTCTCCGTTCAACGAGAGATTCCCGGTGGTTTCACGTTGGAAGCAGCCTACGTGGGACGCCAGGGAAGGCACCTGCTTCAGGAAGTTGATCTCGCCGAGCCGGTCAATTTCGTCGACACCAAGTCCGGAATGGATTACTTTACCGCCGGCACGTTGCTTTCAAAGCTAGTGGATGCGAACAAAGGCGATCCTAAGGCACAGGTCAAGGCAATTCCCTACTGGGAGAACCTGTTCCCCAATCTGGCAAGAGACGGCCAGAGCGCGACCCAGTTCATCTACAGCAACGAGTGGTCGCAATACCGCTACACGACGGGGGAAACCACGGCCACGGCGGATATCGACTTCTTCTGCATTTACGGGTGCCCTACAGACGCGCAGGGAAATCCCATTTCTCACTTCTGGCAAAATCAGTTTGCGACCCTGTATGCCTGGTCATCGATCGGCTCAAGCTACTATAACGCTGGGCAACTTACCCTGCGTCATCCCTTGAGTCACGGAGTACAGTTCGATCTTGGATATACGCTGTCAAAATCAATCGATATGGGTTCAGACGCAGAACGAGCCAGCGAAGCATCCTCAAATGGCTCATTCAGTGACATTCTCAACTCTTGGAAGCCATCCTTGAATCGCAGTGTTTCGGACTTTGATACAAGGCACTTGATCACGCTTGACTGGGTGTACCAGTTACCAATTGGCCATGGCAAAGTGCTTGGCGGATCAACAAACCGGCTGGTGGATGCAGCGATTGGGGGATGGCAGTTCTCCGGGCTCACCCGATGGACGAGCGGTTTGCCGTTCAGCGTTCTTGAACCGGGGTGGTCGACAAACTGGCACATTCAAAGCTATGGCGTACAGACCGGGCCTGTGAGGGTCCACAAGCACCTCGACGCCAATGGCGAACCTCAGGTTTTCGAGAACATTACCACCATCAACAACGGAATCATTGGCGAAGGCAATCCGATTCGTCTCCCTTATCCGGGCGAAGCCGGAGAGCGAAACAACTTCCGAGGTGATGGCTATTTTGGCGTCGATTCCGGATTGAGCAAATCCTGGAGTCTATGGGAGGGGCAGACCTTGAAGTTCTCCTGGGAAGTTTTCAATGTGACAAATTCCGTGCGGTTCGATACCAATCCCAACTCTCTGGGCAACAACCTGACCACCGGCTCTCTCGGCATTTACAATGCCTCGTTGACCGCGCCGCGAGTTCAACAGTTTTCGCTGCGCTTTGCTTTCTGAGACCGCGAGCAGTTCGCATTCGAGTGCCACTACAGAATAGTTCAGGCATTGGCGAACAGGATGGACTGTTGAACAGCCAGTCCTAAACGCAATAGCAGCTTCTCACTTAAACCAGATTGAAGGAGTCAAGAACTGTGGCCCACATTCAACTTCCAGACGGACTACCGGGCATTCGCGGACCAATGGCCTTTCGGCCTGATACAGCGAAGCCTCTCAACGAACTCGCGCAGGCACTGTTATTTGCCCCAAACAGTCTCACAGCCGCCGAACGCGAATTGATCGCTACCTACGTCTCCTATCTGAATGACTGCTTTTACTGCCAAACAGCGCATGGGGCGATTGCTGCTGCTCATCTGGATCAGGATGAGGAACTGGTGAAGAGAGTGAAGGCTGATTTCAGGCACGCCTACATCTCAGAGAAGTTGAAGGCCTTACTGGTTGTCGCCGGGAAGGTGCAACGAGGCGGCAAGCATGTGACCAGTGAGGATATCGAAAAAGCACGCGACGTTGGAGCAACAGACGTTGAAATCCATGACACGGTGCTTATCGCCGCTGCTTTTTGCATGTACAACCGTTACGTCGACGGCTTGGCAACCTGGGCCCCAGAAGACATGGACGGCTACCGGCAGCGAGCCAGAAGAACCGCATCGGCAGGCTACGTGACCGCCAGCCATGACTATCTGTATCCCAAATGAAAAGGGCTTCAGTTCATTTCTATTGTAAGCGTACGCCGATCCCCTCTTGAATGAGGCGGTGGCTGTGTGCTTTTTGGATAGGGACTGATTTGAGAGGTGTCCACTTATTTTTAGTGGACACTTCGGGGAGTGTCTTTCAGGAGGCTATGGCTGAGTTGCCTGGGAGGGACTCAGCGAGGTTCCAGGCAGGAGTTCTTCGATTCGGTTGATGGGATGTTCGGCGATACGGGCGAGCACTTGGCGCAGGTACATTTCCGGGTTGAGTTTCGCAGAGCCGATGAGGCTATAAAACGTGGCTGCGCTGTTGTCAATCTCCAGTCTACCGTCTTCGAAATGGCAAGTTAGGGCACGCCAGTTCGGGAGGGCCAAGCGCATCGCGCCGGCGGTCTCACTCTTGGTAGAGTGAGATCGCGGGGTCTTATCCATTCAGTTTCGCAATGCTTCCAGCGGTGGCTTGGTGCGTGGCTTACAGACCTCTCGTCGCAAGTCGGCAGGCTTGTCCGGCGTTCCATCTGTGCACGGTCCTGGAAGCAAACGCCGAGCACACATCAACCGAACGGTCGGGCGGAGGCGGAGGCGATGAACACAGTCGTCACCGGCGGCACAGGTTCCGGCGCGGTACTCTTCCGGTCGTTTCCGCAGGAGGTGGCCGATGCCTTCGCAAAGGTTAAAAGCGGCGAGCGGATTCGGGTTCGAATGCGAAGACCGTCAATGCCTATGCCTGGTTTGACAATGAGTGGCGGGAGTCTTTGTCGAACGAATCGCCAAACCCGAAGGCCCAGCGTGCGAGACGAGGAGCTTTCTCTCTCAGTACAAGGGGAAACGCAATCTGCTCTTCGAAAATACGAGCGCTCCCGTTCCCTTTAGGCACTCCTTGCCGGCGAAGGAGACGCGTAAGTCTGTGGCACCGCTTTCGGCGCATTCTCGGCGATCCGACTTACGGTGAAATATTGTGGGGTGTCGCCCCGGGAGGCCGCGTGGCACACTCTCTGGCCGAGTCGATCGCTGATCCGCAGTTCGTCACCATGCTCGATTGGTTCAATATCGGCTCAATGATTACAGTTGGAATCCTAAGCACCCAGACTGCTCGTTTCGGAACTCGAAGGACTGGCTGGAGAATCTGCAGCCTGATCGCTTTCGAAGCAAACGCCGCGGCTTGGAGGTCCGATGTGCAATGTACGGATGATTCGAACAGCGTATGGTCTGATGTCTATTCCTGTGGAATGAGCCGTCTATTGTGAGAACTCCAGGATGGTTTCGACGTCGGCCAAGCAACGGTGCTGTCACTGCCGGTCGGAGAGGATCATCCGGATGGCTCCTTTGATCCAAGAGCCTTGGGAACCCGGTCCGGCGCCAGTTCTTGATTTGGCTCCATAACTGGAAAAGCGCTGTAAGTCTCGAATTGATAGTTGGCGATTGTGTGCTCACCGAAATCCACCAGCATCGGGGAGTGAACCGGGGTTAGCGCTCTTCACCCCGGTGCGTTTTTGACTGGATCGATGCTCTGACCGAGAGGCATCGATCCAGCTTTGGGATGTTGACATGGGGGTGCGTCAGCGTTGCAGTTTCAAAGCGAACTGAAGGACGCGCGGCGCCTGCGCCTCAGTGACCAGGCCGAAGGCTGGGGAGTTCATGTCGAAAACGGGTGGGATCAGATTGACATGGTTTGTCAGGTTGAAAGCTTCGGCCCGGAACTGCAGTTTTGACTTTTCACCAAACGGGAAGGTCTTGTCGAGCGAGGCATCGAGAGAGCCGTAGGCGGGGCCGTTGACGCTGTTTCGGGCTTCGTTCCCGAACTGGCCGGCGTCTGCGACCGGGTCAAGCCGCTGGAAGGCGGAGGGCGAAATCCATTGTGAGTGGGAGTGAGGCGCGCCCTTGTTGGGATCGCCGACGACATTGGGGCGGTCTCCAAACATTCCCGAGACACCGGGGTGCGGTGCCTGCAGGGAGACGTTCGCCGAGTCGTAGACGGTGAACGGAGTGCTGGAGTTTACTGCCAACAGGGCGCTGAATTGCCAGCCATCCAGAGCAGTACGGGACAGGCCGGTGAAGTTGCGCGCGAACGGAACAGTGTAGGTCGCGCAGCCGGCGAAGCGATGACGCGAATCGAAGAGCGAGCGTCCATGTTCAGCGGCGAGATTCTGGTTGTTTTGGGGAATGTCAAGTTCCCCAAGGACCATCCACGGAGCCGGACCGGACATGTGAAGGCTGGACGAGTAGTCCAGATCCTTGGAAAAGGTGTAGGCCAGGGTGTAGTTCAGATCGGGAGTACCGCGCCGCGTGAGCGAGACTTGAGCGGAGTGGAAGGTGGAGTTTGCATTTCCTTCAACCAAGCCGGCGGTGCCCAGTGTGCAGGTGCCGGTCGTCAGGGTACAGCCGGAGTAGAGCCGACGCCGAGGGGAGTTAGCGAAGGTTGCACCGGGTTGATAGACTGCGGGATTCGCTTCGACCAATCGCGGCAAGCGAGTTCCCTTTGAACCGATGTATCCGATGGAGAGGTTCTGTTTACCCAAACTCTGGTCGACGGTAAGATTCCAGTCCTGCGCATAGGGCGGCTTCAAGTTGCGATCGATGGTGAAGGTGGACGCAGGTAAAGCGAACTGACCAGGTGCGAACGGGTTGGTTACGGTACCGAGCGGGTTGGCGTAGTTGATCTTTGCGTATCCGGTAAGAGTGCGTACCACCGTTTGCCCCAATGCGCTGCTGGTGGCGCGGAACGGCATGCCCACTCCGTTCAGCAGTTCGTCGTAGAAGATGCCGTAGGCGGCACGGATCACCGTGCGGCTGTTGCCTAGCGGGTCCCATGCGAAGCCGACACGGGGAGCGAAATCTCCCTTGAAGACGGGGGCAATGGTGTCGGGTACACCGGAGTCGCCGGGAAAGAGAAGGCCGTTTGGAGCGCCTGGGTAGACGGTGGATTGGTGGCCCGGCGCAAACTCCATCATGCGATTGTGGATATCTCGGAACGGCGTCGTGATCTCGTAACGCACGCCGTAGTTCAGCGTAAGGGTCGAGCTGATGCGGTACTCATCCTGTGCGTAGGAGCCCAGCTCCCAGCCACGCAGGTCGCGCGTGAAGTCGCCGCCGGCCTGGGTGAATATATCCGGCTTACCCAGCAGGAAGTTGGCCAGGGAGTTGTTGGTGTAGCCCTGAGTGGTAAAGGAAAATGTTCCCGAAGCGAAGTTCGACTGGTAGCCGTTGATCTGAGTCCGGCGGAACTGTGTGCCGACGCTGGTGACATGCTTGCCCTGTGTGTGCACCAGGTTGGCGCTGAAGGCGTAGTCGTTCTGGACAGAGTCACGCGGGTTGATGATCGGGTCACCCACGTTGGAGTAGCCCTGGGTCATGATCAGCGGCGCGCCCGTTGCCGAAGCCCATGTGGAGGAGTATCCAAAGCCGAATGCTTCGGGGGAGAAGCCGGAGGTTCGCTTGTCGAGAACAATATGGCTCTGAAAGAAGCTGACGTTCGCGGTGAGTACCGTGTACGGAGAAAAGGTGTGCGTCTCGGTCAAACCGCCCAGATGCGTGTTTGCGTAGTAGCCAACGGGAAACCCTGGAACATCAGCTCCGAGTTCCGAATACGGGCTGTCGAGTTCCATCGTCGAGTAGCTGTAACGGGCGCTCAGAACATCCGCGCTCCGCAGCAACCAGTCTGCCTTTATTCCACCTTGGTCACTGTTGTTCTTGCTCAGGTTTGTGGTTTGGGCGAGGTGCGGATTTTCCGGCGTGTTGGGAACGGGAAAGAACTGGAGGTATTTGGCTGTAATCGGGTTGATCTGAGCGGAGAGATCGTTGGAGAAGGGCGCTCTTGAGGAGTTCAGGAGAATGGGGGCATCGGCGGAAAAGTCGCCATTTCGTTCCGCCACCGTAGGCACCACCACTCCATGCGTGATGTCCTGATGGTCACGGAGACCTTCGTAGTAGGTGAAGAAGTAGGCACGGTTCCGGATGAGGTGTCCGCCGATGGTGCCACCGAACTGATTTTGCTTGAGGGCTTCCGTCCGCGGTGCGAAGTAGTTGTTGGCATTGAGGGCGTCGTTGCGCAGGAACTCATAGAGAGTCCCGTGGATTTGATTGGTGCCGGACCGGGTGACGATGGTGGTGATGCCGCCGCTGGTTCCTCCGAACTCAGCCGGTGCGGTCGTGGTCAGAATGCGGAACTCAGCCATCGAGTCGGCAGGCGGCCGATACGCGTACCCCCCGTCCATGCGGTTGATGTTACGCATTCCATCGACGAGGAAAGTATTGGACTCCGGACGCATGCCGTTGACTTCATAGTTTTGGCCGACTCGACGGAAGTTGCCCATCACCATCAAACCCGCGGAGGTCGGACGTACTCCCGGCTGGAGGATGCCGAGTTGGGCGAAGGAGCGTCCGTTGAGCGGCAGATTGGCTATCTCTTTTTCGCTCACCACCGCGCCTTGCGCGATTTCATTGGTTTGCAGTCCGGCCGCTTCGGCGCTTACTTCAATCGTCTGCTGGGTGGTGGCAGGAACAAGCTGAACGACGATCTGTGACTGGTTTCCGACATCGAGATGTATCTGCGAGTCCACCCAGGTTGCAAAGCCTGGCGACCGTATTTCGACCCGGTAGTCGCCGATAAACAGCTCTTGAAATGAGAACTCGCCATGGTTGTCGGAGCGCTCTGCGTGCTGTTGGCCTGTGCCGGCCGAGGTGAGGATGACGTCGGCGCCCGCTACGACTGCCTTGGTGCCATCCGTAACCACGCCCCGCAAAGAGGCGGTTGCGCTTTGACCCATGGCTGCGTGGTGCAGAACAGTGAAAGTAACCGCGACAAATATATACACAACAATGCGTTTCATCTAAGGCCTCGTGTCAATGATTTGGTCAACTCGCATGCTACCTGTTCCGCGCGCTGCGCACATCGATATAAGGTTGCACTCAAAGACCGCACTTAGGGTGGATAGTGGCGCCATCCTCACGCGTTCACACTTCTTCCGTGCAGGGCGGCGGCTCAACATGGTCCAATCGGTGCGATGGACAGCGTGCCGTTGAAAGTGGATTCACGGCGTCTGAGAATTCGGCCAATATGCGGCGTACCGCCTCTAGCCGAACGGCCAACTATCGCCAGCAGGTCAAAGCATGTGTTCCGATCAGAAGGCGAATGCTCGCACGCGACCCATTTTTTGAGAATTCCATCCTTAGAGGGGAGGTGAATTCACGCGGAATTTCGCGTCCCTGGAAATGGGCAACTACCCATTACCGGAAGCCGAGGGAGCGAATCTGAGATCTCTGCCCTCCTTTGCTGGGCTGCTTCAGTGATAGCCACCTGCTTAGGACACAGATCAGCGCTCCATCGAATTACGAGCGAGGCAGAGGTTCTGCGCGATGGGGCCGAATTCGACGCCGAACGTCCACGGAGTGCAAACGCTTATGGCATCGAGACCATCTAGGGAAACGCCTTCGACGCCATTGCGCGGCCCGAATCCTTCTCGCTCCTGCACCTGAACCCGCCATCCGACTCGGAGACCGGCTCCATCGCCAACCGGCGTATGGAAGCTGTGTCTCTGGAACGTGCCTGCCGCTGGCTCACAATGGAAGGCGTCCTCATCCTCGTGGTCCCGTTCGAACGCTTGCACGACTGCACCGACATCCGAAGTTCCCACTTTGCCAGTCTGAACGTCCTTCGCATGGCCGACCCCGATTCGGTCGAATACCGGCAAGTTGCGATATTTGGCCTGCTGCGCGGCGTCAGAGGTGCGGCCGTTAAGAACAATGAGGGCCTCCCATGTTTAGCTAGGTCACGTGAAACACTCAAGCGAATACGGTGCTGAAACTGAAATTCAGAATGGCACAGAGATGAAGAGGCCTATCAGCGGACCGATTGTTGATTCAGTCGCAAGCCCGCGGTGAGTGAAAGAAGGAAGCGACTTTCTTATCCACCTTCCCAAACCCCGTTTCCGTTTGTTCAAGCATGAGGGGAACTCAGGACACATACAGAAAAGGTGGACTGGCAATTCATCTTCAGTTGCGCGTCTACAACCTGCTCCCGCTACCCCGACCACTCGCGGTACAACAACGATGCGCTCAAGGAGACGCGTGCCTGAAAGACGTGGGGGCCCAGGAATGCCCTCCAGGCCAATCGCAAAGGCCCGTAGAGACCCGCCAAGACACCAATTCAAATAGATTTCAAAACAAAGAGAACACAAACCGCCGGGAATCCAACGACTTGCGGCTTCAATGATCTCCTAAAACTATTTATCTAGATTTTTGTCCTCCGGAATGGAGAAGACACGGTTGGCCTCGATTGATAGTCTGCACACTCAGGTCACGCGTTGAGGAACTGTCTTCCCCTTATGAGCAAAAACAATCGAAACATCCCTGCGGCAGAGAGCCGAGTCTCTCGCTGGCTTCTCCACGGCACATGTTTGTGGTGGGGCGTCCTTGCTCTCCTGGTTCTTTCGACGGTTGCTCCGGCGGGATGGGCGCAGGTCAGTTCGCCGCCACCGGTGCAACCTGTCCTGCTGGATAGAGCGAAAGAGACAAGTCGCGGAGGCTCGCAAACCGCGGGCGTCTTTGCGCCCGTTCTGGATTCTGAAAAACGTCCGATTACCGCGGGCGGATTTGTGAAGGATGGGCCCGTGATCTTTATGGATATCGCCAAGGAAGCGGGCCTTACCAGTTGGCACCACCAGATGGGAACACTGGAGAAGACGTTTCTCATCGAGGCTACGGGATCGGGCGTTGGGCTGTTGGACTACGACAACGACGGCTGGCTGGATATTTACCTGGTGAACGGCTCAACCTACGAGGCCATGAAGGGAAAAGCGGAGGCGCCGCGGGCAGCATTGTTCCACAACAATCATGATGGAACTTTTACTGACGTAACGGTCAAGGCAGGCGTAACGAATGAGCGCTGGGGTTATGGCGTGGCCATCGGGGACTATGACAACGACGGCTGGCCAGATATCTTCGTCTCGAACTTCGGCAAGAACAGGCTGTATCACAACAACCATGACGGAACATTTACCGACGTGGGAGAGAAAGCCGGAATCACGCTGGGCAACTGGTCAACCGGGGCGACTTTTGGCGACTATGACGGGGATGGTCGTCTCGACCTTTTCGTGCCGGGCTATGTTCACTGGGATATGAACAACCCTCCCATACCGGGCTCGAAGATGATGGGCTATTTCAATTGCTCCTTTCGTGGCGCCAACACCATGTGCGGGCCACGCGGACTGCAGGGCGAGCCCGACCATCTTTTTCATAACGATGGCAACGGTACCTTCTCGGATGTTAGCGAGAAGGCGGGCGTAAGTGATAAAGACCATTACTTCGGGTTTACCGGCGTCTTTGTGGATCTCAACGGAGATGGCAAGGTGGACCTTGCGGTGACGGATGATTCCACGCCCAACTATCTGTACCTCAACAACGGGGACGGAACCTTTGAAGACGCCAGTTTCTATTCAGGCTTTGCCCTGAACCAGAACGCGCTGGAGCAAGCGGGTATGGGGCTGGCAGTAGGGGATACGAGAAATAACGGCCTACTTGACATGTATACGGGGACTTTTTCGGATGACTACAAGCCGCTCTTTCAGGGGAAAGGCGATGGCATCTTTACGGAGATAAGCTCTCGCATTGGCCTGGCTGCACCGACGTACCCATTTCTTACCTGGGCCACGGAGTTCATCGACTACGACAATGACGGCTGGAAAGACATATTCCTCGTCAACGGGCATGTGTATCCGCAGGTGGATCAGCATGACTGGGGTACCTCTTACGCGCAGCGGCCATTGCTGTTTCACAACGTTGGCAAAGGGACGAAGTTTGAAGAGGTTCCCCCGGTTTTGGGAACCGGGCTGGCGGAAGTTCTGCGAGGAAGAGGAGCGGCTTTTGGCGATTTGTTCAACGATGGAAAAGTCGATGTGGTGATCAACAACATGGACGGTGTTCCATCGCTGATGCGTAACGTAAATTCGGATCGACATCACTGGGTTGGACTGAAGCTGATTGGCGGGCCCAAGAGCCCGCGCGATGCGGTCGGCGCCACCGTGTATTTGACATCTGGCGGGATTCGCCAGCGCGCGGACGTGATGAGTGGCGGAAGCTATGAGTCGTCAAACGACCAGCGGCCTCATTTCGGTTTGGGAGATGCGACGACGGTCGATGCCGTGGAGATTCACTGGCCGAGTGGATTGAAGGAGGCAGTCTCGCTGCCTGCAGTGGACCGCTTTTTCACGATTGAAGAAGGCAAGGGAGTAGTGCCGGGAAACTATGACGCGCCTGCAATTCCCGCAGCACAGCGAGCAAAGTAGACGAAGTGTGGCAAGGGACTCGAATGCCCGTAGGTACTCGACTGCGGGGTGCCCTTGCGAAGGGATTGAAGGAGATTTCCGATGCGGTTGAGTTGTTTGAGGAAGGTCCCTGTGAGTACGTACTCAAGCCAGCCTGGTCTGGCGCGCGGCCTTGGTGCTGCGGTGATTCTGGCGGTGGTCGCGCTGGCATCTCTGCTGCCTTTTCCGAAGGCGGTTCGCGCCTATGCCGGACAGAATCCTGCGTATGGAAGCACTGACCCTGCGGTGCAGGAATCGCAGCGCAAGCAGTACGCCGACAAGGTTGGGCAGAGCTACAACTTTGCCTTCGGCAGCGGAAAGATTTCCGTGCCGGGAAATGGCGCGGTGGAGGGCGGCACGTTTCTGCAGCCCGAGGCGTTTCCAGATGCAACTTACTGCGGGCATTGCCACAAGGAGGCCTATCACCAGTGGGAGCAGTCGCTGCATCGGAATTCGTTTCGCACACCGTTTTACCGCGCCAGCGTGAACATTCTGATCAACACAAAGGGGATTGAGTTCTCGCGCCACTGTGACAGTTGCCATAACCCGGTGGCGGTGCTGGCTGGGGGCTTGACGCAGAATTCCGTTGTAGACCGGAAGTTCGATCAGGATGGGCTGACGTGCATGACCTGCCACTCGGTCCAGCGGGTGCAATCGACGCTGGGCAACGGCGGTTATGTAATGGGAGTTCCCTCAGTGCTGGTGGACGAAAACGGCAAGAGGATGCCGGGCATTCCGCCGGATTCAGAGATATTGGCGCATCTGGATCGGCACTCGAAAGCGGTGATGCGGGATCTGCTGCACACGCCGGAATTCTGCGCCGCGTGCCACAAAGCGAACCTACCGAAGACCTTGAATGAGTACAAGGAGATACGCGCATTTACCACGTTTGACGAATGGCAGAATTCGAAGTTTTCGCAGCGCAACCCACTTACGTTTTACCAGGGAGACTTCACGACCTGCCAGGGGTGCCACATGAAGCGTGCTCCGAACCTGCTGCCGGAGCCGGGGGCCAAGGACGGCACGTTTGTGTCGCACCGTTGGCCAGCAGGCAACTCGGCTGTTCCGTACTACTACGGGTTCGGTGAGCAACTGGAGAAGACGGTTGAGTTTCTGAAGACCGGAAACTACTTGAATGTGGACATCTTCGCGTTGCGCAAAGCGAGCGATGGGAAGATGATTGCGCCCCTGGGAACGCAGCCGTTCCATCTTGATGCAGGGGAATCGGTCGAGGCGACTGTGGTGATCCAGAACAAGAACATCGGACACTCTCTGATTCCGGAAGTGCGCGATTTGTATGAGGCCTGGGTTGAGTTCATGGTCACGGACTCTGAGGGCAAGGAGATTTATCACAGCGGATTCATCAAGCCGGATGGAATGCTGGATGAGCGGGCACACAGCTTCACCAACAGGCCGGTAAACACGAGCGGCTTCTTTGTGGATAACCACAAGGTGTGGACAATCCACTCCGTTGCCTACGACAACAGTATTCAGGCCGGGCGCTCGACGATGGTGAGGTACGAGTTCCAGATTCCTGAGAATGCCCATGGGGAGTTGCGCGTGACGGCCCGGGTGAACTACCGGCATCTTCGTCAGAGCTATTTGAACAACGTGCTGGGGAAGGATCATCCGCTCTACCCAATCGTGCAACTGTCGGCGCGGACACGGACGCTGAACGTTGGAGGGAACATGCCGGAAGCGGCTGAAGCGAGCGACAATCCGGAGTGGATGCGCTGGAACAATCTTGGTATCTCGTATCTGGATCAGGCGCAGTACGCGGAGGCGGTTCACGCCTTTAACGAGGTGGTGAAGCTGCGGCCCGACTATGCGGATGGATATACCAATATTGGACTGGCCAATATCAGCTGGGAGAAGTTCGGTTCCGCGCGCTCGGCGATTGAGACCGCGCTGAAGCTGAGTCCTGAAAGCGCGCGTGCGACGTTTTACCATGCGCTGGTGGAAAGGCGGGACGGACAGACTGCTGCGGAGATTGAGGATCTGAAAAAGGTGGTGGCCAAGTTCCCTCAGTCGCGGGATGCGCGGCGGGAGTTGGGCATCTCGTTGTATCAGCAGGAGCGGCTTGAGGAGGCGCAGGAACAGTTTGAGGCGCTTCAAGCTATCGACCCGGACGACGTTGCCGCGCATTACAATCTCTCGCTGGTTTACCGGCGCAAGGGGATGAAGGAGAAGGCCAAGGAGCAGCTTGCCTTCTTCCGGTTGAAGAAGGTGGACCCAGGCGCGCCAACTTACTCGCAGGAATTTCTGCGGCAGCATCCTGAGATATCCAACGAGAGCAAGCTGTGGCATGCGCATTCAGATCTGGAGCATGGGGGCATTGCCGATGCAACGGCGCAGGGTGGGGGCCAGCAGTGAGGTTTGTGACGAGAACAGTGGGCTGGATGGCGGCATTGGCAATTGTGGGTTGCGTGCTGTTGCCGGGTGAATGCCGTGCGCAAGCGAAATGCCCATGGTTGAATGCCGCAACGGCTGCAGGATTCCTGGGCGGCGATGTGCAGGTGGCGGTGGCTGCGCCCAAAGAACCGGTTGCGGGGGCGAAATCAGATTCGAGCACGTATCAGGCGGACCAGGTGCGGATGGACCGGTTTGACGTCTCCTGCGAGTTCACGCGGAAGGTGGATTCAGGGTCGTACACGCTCTCAATTGCTGTGACGACCATGCCGGAACCGGCCAGGGAATTTGCAGCCATGTTGCAACAATGCGCAGGGGCCACGATTCCGATTCGCGGCGTGGGAAATGAGGCCTTCCAATGTGTGCGTGCCAGTGGTGAGCCTGCGAATGCTGGCGGGCAGGAGCAAGTGATCGCACGTGTTCGCGACCGTGCGTTCTTGCTGAAGATACGACGCGCGGCTGCTGCGGGGGCGTCGGCCGAGTTGCGGAATGATACCCGGAACATCGCGGAACAGGTGGCGGGGAGTTTGTTCTAGGGGATTGCGGCTTGTACCTCAAGGACGACGCGTGGGCGAACCGCCTGGTGGCATAAGCAGGGGTGTTGAGCAAGGACGCGACGAGTGGGCGTGCTGGAGCGCGGGCGGCTGGATTTGGGGATGTGGATGCGGCCGAAGGCGTGGTTTATGAGTACGCGGAAAACGAAGGAGCTGGCTAAGGGGTGAGGGGGATCGAGTTGCGTTCGATTGCGATCTTGGCCACAGATTGCCCTTCTTCAGAGCACATAGGAAGAACGATGCGCGGATTGCTTTCACAACACAGACTACGAATGGGCTAGGACTTGATCCTCCCTGGATAACTGCGCCAAAATCGGTTGGAGATTTCGGCTTTCTAACCCGCGAAAGGTATGCTTTGCGAGATTGATCACACGATTGCTGAGTGAAGTTCTCTCGTTGAGCACGTTGGCCAGTTTGCCTTAAACGAGTACCATGCGCGGGACGGTCGGCGGACACGAGCCGACCTATCAGGACTGGTCGCATTCTGGCCGGGGATTCTCGCCACCCTACCTGGGGCGACTGAACCCCGTCCAGTTGCAACCGGAATTGCGGGATGCGGTGAATGCAATTCGCGCTGGACAGATTACCGGCGCTATTCGCACGCCAAGTGGATTTGCCGTTCTCACCATCTTGCCACAGGCTCCGCTTCCGCAGGATATTACGGATCGTAAAGAGCTTAATTCACTCATCTCATCGGGCGCAATTCGCGTTAACGGCGATGTCGGGGGTTTTGGAGAGGCGGATCATCTATTCACCAGTTTTCATAAGCCTGAAGGCTGGAATCGCGACCTCCACCAGATATGCGAGATCCGCAAGCAGTCTTATGCCGACGGGGTGTCTCGCCTGCGTGACTTGCTCGCTTCGATTGACGCCGAGCATGCCGGCGACCAAAACCCAGACCAAATGATGCAAGGGTGCCTCAAACTTGCCCAGCTGTACGCATTTGGGGGGAAATGGAGGAGCAGATTCAACAGCAGAAGCTCGCATTGGATATTGCACAGAAGCATTTTCCCGAAGGCGTGCGACTCATTGAGCAGATGATAGGCACAGCGTATCTTCATTTTTCCGAGATGGAAAACGGTACGTACCATAGCTCGGAAAACCAGGGCATCTGGCCTCCTCCAGTGTCAGGTGAGCACTACGCAAAGCAAGCAGAGTCAAGGCTTGCGATCCAATACCTTAGAGCCTGTTATTAACTTTGCGTGAGTTGCCGAACGAGATTTGCGAGCATAAGGATGGCGAACGCGAGGTAGTGCAGCCCCGCGAGGATTTTGCCCAGCCGCTCGTAGTCTCTGGCCAGTCGGCGGAAGCGGGCTGCCCAGGCAAAGCTTCTTTCCACCACCCAGCGGCGCGGCAACAGGACAAATCCTCGTTTGGCCTCGGTATGTTTGACTACCTCCAACCGCACGCCGTGCTTCTCTGCCGCCTGGGCCGCGTTGTCGCCGGTATATCCCTGATCGACGTAGGCCAACTCGATGGTGTCTCCGGTAATCTCCTGCACTGCTTCGGCCAGTTTCTCCACCTGCGCGCGGTCCTGTTCATCGGCCGCCGTAACCTGCAAGGCCAGCAGATGCCCCAGCGTATCTACAGCCGCATGAACCTTGGATCCCTTGCGGCGCTTGGCCCCATCGTAGCCGCCGCATGCACCCGACTCTGGCGTCGACTGCAACGTGCGGCTGTCGAGAATCATCGCCGTGGGCTGGCCTTTGCGCCCTGCAAACTCACGCAATAGAATGCGCAGATCCTCGACCATGATTTCAAAGCACCGCGCATCGATCCATCGCCGCATCTGTTGGTACACCACTGTCCACGGAGGAAGATTCTTGGGCATGAAACGCCACTGATTGCCCGTCTTGGCGATGTAACGAAGACCGTTGAGTGGTTTATGGCAATCTATAATAGCAAGATGGTCAGCGAATTCAGTAGCGATCAGCTTAGCGGCGTCACAGACCAAGGACCGAGCAGCACGAGTGATCTAGATTTGTTGCTTACAAAGGCTGCATCAGTCGTGATCTTGACCGTTGGACAGCATGGTATCGAGATCTTGAATCATCGCCCGGTATTTCTCAGGCTGCTTGGCTTGCAACAATTCAATGTTCATCAGCTTCCAGCGAATTGCCGGAAGGTTGTTGATATCTGGTGTCGCGAGGAGCGACCAGAGAGGTTTAAGTTCGTGGAACGAAAGCAGGAACTGCTTGGAGCGTTCGTCCAGATGGGAGCGGATTTCCGAAACGAGTTGCTCTCGCGCTGAAATCAGAGCCTCAAGGGAAGTCTCGCCGCTGGTCATGCCAACGAATTCTTGTTCGAATGCCTGCCTTATATCCTTCAATCGCGGTTGCAAAACTTCGTGTGCCGGACGATTGTGGCTGAGGATGTATACGAGGAACGTCTGAAAGAGGGTGTCGTTGATGCCTTCGTTTGCAAGCAGGAGTTGAACGTCAAACAAGTCCCGCGGATGTTGACGGTCCAGGGCTGCAACCAGTTTGCCGGCATACAGATCGGCGAACGAGACTACTTGTATTTCGGCAAAGCCAAATCGCTCTTCGGCGGCAGGACGCACCGTCCTCAGTTCAACCGGATGGACCGTTCCTCGAAGTACCGGAGTGACCTCAATTTTGATCTGTGCCGACCGATGGCGCACCACGATTCTGGTTCCGTCGGAAGTTGCATTTTCAGTGGCGGCGCTCCCTGGGATCGCTTTGCGGATGCCCTGAGCGATGCGTGCGAGTGCCGATCGTATTCCAAGAAGGGATGCCTCTCGATCCGCGATCGGCAGGTAAACCAGATCGATGTCCACCGAGAGACGCGGCAGATCGCGAATAAAAAGATTGATTGCCGTGCCACCCTTCAGGGCAAAGCAGGTCTCAGCCGCCACATAGGGAAGCGCACGCACCAGAAGCGCCGCTTGTGCTTCAAAGACTTCAGTTGGCATCTTGATCGCCTCCTGACGCGAACAATTCTGTTGGGAGTGTGATCTGGTAGCGCGCGTCGAAGCGGCCGGCTGGAACCAGTTGACGCTTTCCAAGACCAAGATCGATAGAAGTTTGGTCCAGATGCTTCAACCACGAGTGCCCGTGCCGCTCTGCATACCAGAGGAAGAGACGTTTCACCTTCACGCTTCTGCATCCTTGCAGGAGTTTTCCCAACAACTGGGGACGAAGGTTGGTCATGCCTTCCATGACGACATCGACTTGGTGAAAGCTCTCGTGGTGGGGAAGCTCATCCATCATTTCCAGGATCGCTCGCTCGGGAACGGACATCGTCAATGACCATTCCCATGGACTATTCACTTCGGCTTCTTTCGTCTGGGTAGAGGTTTCACCTGACCGTAAATCGAAGCGCCGCATCTCTACTCCAGTTCCACCGGTCGCAAAAAGATGATCTGAACGAAGTTCAAATCGGGCCGTCAATGGAAGTTTGGCCAGCCAGGTTGGCGCACCCTGCCCATACAAGTACACGGTGGAGGCATCGCCGGCTTCCAGGTAGTGGGCATACCCAGAGAGTTCAACGGCCGTCCGGCCACCCACATGAAGTGTCTTGTGCATGACCTGCTGGAGCGATAGGACAACTACATCCCAGCGGAGGGGGTCGTTGGCAACTTGCCTAGGGCGCCGATAGACTCTGGGGCCTACTCTTTCGAGCCAACCTCGATCCACATAGTCTCGTATCGACGAACGCGAGAGGCCTTGTGCCTGAAGCCAAGCACTATCTGCCAGGAATCCCTCTGGCAGAGCAAGGAGCAGTCGGTTTAGTCGCGAATACCTTTGTGCATCCATAACGCACATAATCGCTCATTCAGAAACCAAAGTCAAGTTCACGTATTTCGATAATAGTGCGTCTTAAGCGCACATATAATAATTAATCCAAACTAATACCTACACGAATCAGGCTCAGAAGCTTCTTTTAGATCCAAAAACCCCCAACCCAAGAAGAGCAACTGGGCTGATCCCACACGATCAGCCCATCGGCCCGCTGCCGTTTTGCTGTTGTAGAAAAGTTTGTCGCAAATTTGTCGCAAATAGCGCCGATTGTGCCGGTTTTACCGACTCAGCCGACTCCTAAGTGCTGTACCGTCTATAATTTGCGTTTCTACTCATTCCATGGCATGGAAGAGGTCATCGGTTCGATCCCGATCAGGTCCACCATAAAATCAACAACTTAGCGTATCAGCAAGAAAAACGCGATACGCTAACGATACGTTGGTTCTCAAGCCGCATCTTCTGCGGCATTCTCAGACAAAATCCTTGAACGGTCCATCAGAACATCGACAACCCGGCTTTGAGCCTCCCGTTTGGCTGGCGTCAGAGCTTTTGTGTAAATGTTCATTGTTGTCGAGATGTTGGCGTGGCGCATCAGTTCCTGAACCACTTTGACATCCTCTCCGTTGGCTTTGAGCAGCGTGGAATAGGTGTGCCTGAAGGTATGGAAGCCAACCCACTTCGTGATCCCGGCCCGCTTGGCGGCGGGTTGCAGAAAACGATCCAGCAGCGTGTCAGACCAGGGCGGCATTCTGCCTTGGACCTTTTCGCTGGCGAAAACCCAATCTTCCGGCTCCGCATAGGCGGTTTCCCGTCTCCAAGCCAACAGTTCCGCAGTGGTGAACTCATCAATTGGCACCGGCCGCCGGGACGTCTCGGTCTTGCACTTTCCGACGATGCCATCCACAACTGATCGGGTGACTTCCATCTGCAATGACTTCCAGTCGATGTCCTTCCATTTCAGGCCCAGAACTTCGCTGATCCGAAGTCCAGTCGTTGCTGCCACGATGCCGATCACGCGCATCTTGTGTGACAACTCCAGAATGAGCGCCCTGAACTCTGCCGCTTCCAGAGGTTCAGTGACACGCGTCCGTTTGGCGCTCTGGCGAACTGCAAAGATGGGGTTTTCTCCATCATTGAGCCAGCCATACCGGATCGCGTGCTGAAAAACCTCGCTCATAATGCCCTTTATCTTCGCCTTGGTTCCGTTCGACAGATCGTCGATTGAGCCAAGCCAACGCTCTACTGCTACTGCCTTGATCTCCCGAAACAGATGGCCGCCCCATCGTGGAACGATTCTAGCCTTCAGGTAGACCCCATAGGTCTGTTTCGTTTGGTGGACCTTCCGCTCAGATTCCTTTTCCAGATCGAGTTCGATCATTCGGTAGTGATTCGCCAATTGCTCGAATGTCTCCGGCTGGCCTTCCGGGCGAAGTGTTTGCTGGTTGATGTCGAGGCGCAGTGTCGAAACAGCCTTCCAAGCTGCTGTCTCAGTGGAATACTGCTTAACTGAGCCAACTACGAGAGAACGCATCTTGGGTTTTCCGCTGGCGTCTATATCCCGCCACCTGAAGACCCAAACTTCCGGCCCCTTCTTGCGTTTGCACCGGCTGAAAAAGCCGTGTTGATACCGTGGTCGAATCAAGGAATTGACTCCTCTCTCTGACCCCGATGGCTATCTGATTCTACCGTTTTTGATTGAACCCAGGAAGCCAATTCAGAGATCCGAAAACGCCACGTATGACGAATGCCCTCTCCCAACGGATGGGCAGGGACCGATCCGCGCCGCGCGAGGTTTAATAGGGTTTTGCGAGGGAGGCCAAGAAACTCGGCCGCTCGCTGGCCATCGACGAATTGTTCATGCGTGAAACCCATCGGAAGTTGCATATGAAGCATCCTCAAAATGAAGTTGATTCAAAATGTTTCCTGCAAGGTGCGCCAAGCTCACAAGCGCCACAATGCGATGTACATTTCACTACGTTCGCATGATTGAGGTTTCAAAAGCAAGAAATTCTTGCTTTTCACTGAAAGACATTGGGCGCACTGCTACAGAAGGCTACCTGCCAATTGTTTCGACCACGATAGATGGAGACACAAAGCATCTTGTCTCTCGATATACAACTCCCGAGAGACAGATCTTGCATCCGATATGTCTACTGCTATTTAGTCTGTGGGCCGCGTTTACTTGGGCTTGCGAAGCTTCTGGGCTTCGGACTCCAATCGCAGGTTTTCTGCGTGGTGTCGCTTGGCGACCTCATAGATCATCTCCCAGGCAATGGGAAAGCACTCCCCTGAGCCTTGGGGTTTTACGATGGCGAATGTTGGACGGCTCTCTATGACGATCTTGCGCTTCTTGCCATTGTCGTTGACGGTCGAAGCAGAGACAAAAATGGTTTGGGATTTGTTCTCAAAAAGAAAGCTCATGCGAAATCTCTCCCAGTGCAATCCCGCTGACTATCCTTTCCTTCGGCGAGATTGTTCGTTTTGGGCAACGGGTAAGAGAGTTTCCCCGCCGCGGTCAGAGGTTCGGAAAGCGAGAGTTTCCCTTGCTTTCGGTAAATTACGCTCAACTGCGCGTAACGCAAGGCAAATGGTCCAACAGGGGGACAAGCATGACATGGTAATCACTGCGTGTTACCTCCTCATCTATCGCATTTTCAACCACAACCGAGTTTGTCATTTGACGAAGCAAGGATTAGAAACGATTCAGGATCGTTACCTATTTTCGTAATTTGGTTTCCATCGCGCCATCGAACTACTGACTCTTAGTTACTAAAAGCGCCGACTCTCGTAGAGTCTCGCAAATCAAATACCCATTCCGGCAAAACCAGCCTTGGTCGTGATGCACTCATTCCTTGGTTCAAAGATGCGGATTACCGATTGGCAGAAACTGCTCCATTCCATGTTCCAAGAGATGCTCACGGCTGGAATGCTGCGCGATAGGGCTAGCATCCACTGCCAACATGATGAGGCGTCGCAGGTTCGCTGACTGTTCAGCTTGGGTGAGGAGCGCAATCGAGTCGGTTGCGAGGTCTGGAGCAGCATCCCATTGCAGACTCAGGTTGTTCTTTCGTGCCAACTCCACGGCAAATTCTCGGAGAGCGATTTCGTTCCCAGCGATGAACGGCTGTATCGCTCCGAGATCGTAGAGGTAGGCAGAGGCGCTGTGTGTCCACTCTTCGGCGCTCAAGCCCTTGAGGTGATTTTCCCGCCTCAATCGGTCGAGTACGCTGTTGATGGTTTTCTCTACATGAGGCGCAGGCACGTTGCCAGCGTCGATTGGGCGCAGTTCTCCAGCCCAATCGTAGATGTCTTGAAGAATATGGTGGTGAATCGCTTGAAGGTGGGTGGCGTCAAAGCCACCACGGACTGGCGTTGCCTGAAGCTCGGCAACGCGAAGCAGCGTTGACGCTGCCGCTGCATTCGAAAGAACGACTGGATCCGTGATGCCGAGCTTGTTTCTGAGTACGCCGGTGCCAGGTACTGTGAAGTCGGTTGCATCGATCATCTTCGGTCTTCTCCTCTCGTCGGGGAAGTTGTTGCGGGGCTTTGCTTGAGTGCTGCCATGACTCGCGCCAGGTAGCCGTTATCAATGCCTCGCTGGGTGTCGCCGGTGTTGTAGCGAGAGATGGCGTGTTGAAGTGCCATCTGACCGGGTCCGTAGGTCTTGACTTCAACCTGGTAGGCGCTGTCGAGAATCTGCCAACCGAAGCGGAGATTGAAGCATGTGTCAGACAGTAGTCGGGGAAGCGATTCGGCGGGCAGCCCGCGACGATAGGCCTCCACCGTGCTTACCTGCATCAACCCCAAGTCAACAGAGATGTTGCGGCGCTCGAAGTATTTGAGCCACTCCAACGCCTCGCGTTGGGTGGCGGGCTGGCGCTTGAGCCGCAATGTACCCTCCGGCAGATGCCATTGCTTGAGGAGCGCTCTGGGAAAGTCGATCTGCATGGCATTCGGGTTGCCGCCTGATTCAACGCGGATAATGGCGTTGAGCGTGGTGAGCGGAACAGTGGGCAGGCAGCGAGATTGGAGAGCGGCAACGTCCAGCCGTTGACCGAAGACGTTGGCAGCAAAGCAGAGCAGGCATACTGCGGTCAGAATTTTCATCGGTTGATGGCCTCGTAGAGTGGAATTGCCCAGAGGTCGGCCCAATCTTGCGCTGCCACGTGCTGAATCGCAGGAATCGGCGTGTTGGTCGCCCAGTAGACATTGGAGGACGCAAGCAGCATGTCGGGGTTGTGCGCGAGAGTTTCGATGGCAGGCCAGAAGGTGAACTGCTCGTAGCAAACCAGTACCCCGGCGCGATGGTTCCAAACCCGGATGGTTGGCGGGAAACGAAGCATCAGCGGAAAGCCGCTGCGCCGCTTACCGATGTGCCACATGCCGAGAGGCACAGGCACACGCTGAACGTAGGAGAAACGCTCCGTGTGTCCACGGGAGAGGAGAACATTGCGATTGGCTTCCGTATTCGGGATGGGGATCGTGGTGCCGATCAGCAGGCCGGTGCGTTGTTGTTTGAGTCGGGCGACGGTGGAAGCCCAGCGCGCCTCGTGCATCCCATTCCAGTTTGGAATGATGGACTCTGGGAAAACGAGCAATGTGTCTGGATGGGCCAGCGCAATTTGCTGGATGGTCTGTTCTCGCATTTCAAACCGGGGAGAAACGTCGTTTTGAGGTAACTGCCCGCCGAAGTGAGTATCGACGGCGAGAATATGCGGGTCGGGAAAAGGGCGATGGAATCGAGCGTGGGTTGCTATGGATGCCGCGATGAGAATGACAAGCGTCATGACGGTGCCGAATCGCCTGTACGCCGCTATCAATATGATGGCCAGCCATAAACCGAACCAACGGGTTCCTGGAAACCAGTGGCCTGCCGCGATGAGCGGATGGGCGACGGTGACAAGACTCAACGGGGGGAGTGCCAAAACCGCGAGTGCGGCGACTGCGGAGAGCGGCAGGTAACGGCGGCTATAGAAGCAAATCCAGGGAACCGAGCAGAGCGTAACCAAAGCTGCCCAGATGGCGATAGGCAAGACAAACTTATGGCCTGTTTGGAAAAACCCCTGAGCGCCAGGGATGATGCTCCAAGTGGCGGCTGCGTAGTAGAAGACGGCACAGAGAGAATCCAAGCGCCGCCGTGAGTGAAGGTAGACGAACGGGAATAGCAAGGCGAAGTAATTCAGGGCGGGGTCGCCGCTCCAGCCTGCGCCACCGATTGCAGCAGAGCAGGCGAAGAGAATTGCGGTTCTGGCCTGAGCAGAAAGAGAGATGCTCGGCATTGTCCATCTCGCTTTGCCTGGCGCGACGGCTGCGGTATCTGAAATGTTCATTGCGTTCTTCCCTCTGGAGAGCCCTGTCAATTCGGGTTGGCGGTTGGGTGGTACGAACTCTCCACAAGCAAGGGGCTAATCCAACTATGAACGGATCGCAGGGGGATAGGGCCGAAGTACCGGGAATCGAAGCTCCGGGGACTGAAGGAACTGACGACCCATAGTTCATCTACTTGTACGCGATACGTCCCTGCTGGGTACGGGTGAAGCCGTTGCCCTCTTGAATCGCCGTTAATGGTCGCGGTGTTTGGTAGCGGTTGGCCATTGACGATAATGCCAGCGGCAGAGACCTCAACGGCGTCTCCGGGCCATGCAACAACGGGCTTGATGAGCGGCGAAAAACCATCCGGGCAAGTTCGCATGGGGTCTCGATAGTTCGGCTGCCCCTTCATCGTCGGCCAGCGAACATCTGGGCAGAAAAACACATATGTTGCTGGATTGTGTGGCGTACTCTCTGGATCGGCAATCTCCCGATAGATTCCGAATGGCGAGGAGTGCGTGTAATTGAAGACGAGGCCGAAGCCGACCCACGCAAACATGGTGCCCAGCGCGGCAATACCGATGGGCACTACGACACAACTCAGCCGGGAGAATGCGCGGACAGCGGAGCGGAGGCAAGGGCTATACAGGCCAGTCATGGATGCTCTCCTGAAGGAATGCCGGAATCTGCTTGGCGTCGATGGTGCGACGAATCTCGTTCTGATGGATGGATGCCGTTTCCGATTTCGAGTTGGCGGCGATGCGGAATGCGCGAATGACATGAATCTCGAAGATGGTGCCCGCTTCGCGGGCAGCACTCTCGCCATCGGTGCGTGGTCGCGGCTCGCGCCGGATGAGCTGGCCCGTTACGTGGATGTTGTCACCCTTCTGAAAGGTCTTGGCGACGACGGCGCTCTCTCCAAAGAAGGTGATGGGAAGGAATTGGCGGTGCTCAACGGTTCTTCCCTGGGTGTCGTAGAACCAGTTCTGTGCAAGCCGTGCCCGCACAAACTGACGGCCTCCGGCATCGGAGACGGAAGGCTGGTCGGTGAGGTTTCCGGCAAGAATGATCTGGTTAAGAATTTCCACGGATTTTCTCCTCGATTGCCTGGTCTGCAACGGCGGCATGGGCGATAGCTGCGATGTCGAGCGATGGAGTTGACTGCACTGCTGGCTTTACTGGAAGCGGCGCTGCCGCAGTAGGAAACGCAGGCGGACTCAGCTTTGTGCGGGCGAGCAAGGTGTCGTTCAAAAAATAGAGGCTCTGCACCCCATAGATGGGAGCGACTCCATTGATGAATATGAGCATGTCACCGGGTGCGGTGATCTTGCTGTTTGGGTCGTTGGTGGCCTTGGTCGGCGGCTTGATGCGGCGTATCTCATCGACGGTGATAAGCGGGCGCTGCACCTGCTCCACGCTGCGAAAGATATGCTTGAGGTAAAAGTCGGTCCGCTGGCCGCTGTAGTTGACGGTCTCTTTCTCGACGGTCATGTTGCCACTCAACTCAGAAAGGTTCTTGCAAGTCTGGAGATTGTCGGTCTGGAAAGCGGCTTTGATGTAGCAGTTGTCGGTGATGGACTCGTTTGGTCCGTACTCCTCGATGATCTGCGTGAGGGTCTGAGCGATGAGGTAGGGTTTGATTTTGTACC